>WOYI010180315.1_pt1 | contig 28530 bp, 30 predicted proteins | sample 6423411 | NCBI WGS metagenome assembly WOYI01 (sample SAMN13441803, study PRJNA592873) | oil field metagenome | biome: oil field; feature: oil-well bore; material: oil-contaminated soil; isolation source: oil-contaminated soil from oil-well borehole | place: Germany: Wietze | collected 2016-10-18 ...
AAAATACCCTTATTTTGTTGCTTTTTATGAAAATAGGGTTAAAGTTGGGCTAAAATGGAACGTCGTCCACCGGTGTGTTGCCATCGTGGGAACTTCCGGACGTGGCATCGAAAGATGCGTCTTCTGTTTTATTTTGCCCTTTGGAGTCAAGCATCTTCATATCGTTGGCAACAATTTCCGTTGTGTAACGTTTAACGCCTTCCTTGTCTTCCCATGAACGGGTTTGAATACGGCCCTCAATAAAAACCAATTTCCCTTTAACCAGATAATTGCCGCATATTTCGGCTAATTTACCGAAAGTGACTATTCTGTGCCATTCTGTTTTCTGGACTTTTTCGCCGTTTTTATCTTTCCAAATTTCATCTGTGGCCAAATTGAAATTTGTGACCATTGTGCCATCCGGTGTGTAACGTACATCAGGATCTTTTCCCAGTCTGCCGATCAATATCGCTTTGTTTATCATTTTACACTCCTCCCTGTTGATAAATCTTTTTTATAATACATAACATTATAACTTGAAGCAAACTAATTTTGAGTAAAAAATCTAAAAATATTATTCACCTTCTAAAATGACGCAATAATGATCAATAATGATCATACTTGACTATTTGGTAAAAAAAATATAGTTAAACAACCTTTATGAAAATGGAGAAATTATGGAAGATAATGATCTTTTAAAGATCCGTTTGGAGAAAATATCTGACTTAAAAGACGCCGGGATTGATTTATATCCTAACGATATCAAGCCACAAAATACAACAGCGGAAATACTTGGCCAATTTGGCGCCTCCGACAACGAAGTTCTGGCAAAATTAACAAGCAGTTTTTCTATTGCCGGGCGTTTAATGGCCATGCGTAATTTCGGAAAAGCTGCGTTTGTCAAAATTCAGGACTATAAGGGCCAAATTCAATGTTACGTAGCCAAAAACATTCTCAGCGCAGAGGAATACTTCGTTTTTAAGAAACTGGATATCGGCGATATTATTTATATTTCCGGGAAACTCTTTCGCACAAAGACCGGAGAATTAACTATCGAAGCTCAGAATTTACGCCTGCTTTCCAAGTCCATACGCCCCCTGCCGGAAAAGTGGCATGGTCTTACTGATATCGAAACAAGATACCGCCAGAGATATCTTGATTTAATTGCCAATCCCAAAGTCAAAGAAATCTTTTACAGACGCAGCCGTATTATTCAGCTTATTCGTCAATATATGGACAAGCATGATTTTCTGGAAGTGGAAACACCGATGATGCAGCCGCGTGCCGGTGGCGCAGTGGCCCGTCCTTTTAAAACCCATCATAATGCGCTCAACATGGATTTTTATCTGCGGATCGCCCCGGAACTTTATTTAAAACGTCTGGTTACCGGAGGGCTGGAAAGAGTTTATGAAATCAATCGCAGCTTCCGCAATGAGGGGATTGATTCCTTTCATAACCCGGAATTTACCATGATGGAGTTTTACTGGGGTTACGCTAATTATGAAGACTTGATGTCTTTTACGGAAGAGTTATTCAGTTTTATCGCTAAAGATATTTTCGAGGGGATCAAGTTCACCTATCAGGGCATGGAAATTGACTTGACACCGCCCTGGAAGCGGCTCTCCGTTAAGGATGCACTTTTACAAATGGCCGGAATGGGACCAGCAGACCTGACTGACCCAACCAGAGCTATTGATTTTGCCCGGAAGGCCGGCTGCGATGTCAAAGAAACCGACCCGCTCGGGAAAATTCACATGGCCATTTTCGACGAAGTGGTCGAAAAGAAGCTTATCCAGCCGACATTTGTGACCGATTATCCTGTTGCGGTATCCCCCCTGTCCCGCAGATCCAACACCGATCCGGAACTTGTTGACCGCTTTGAACTCTACATTTCCGGCCGGGAAATTGCCAATGCCTTTTCGGAATTAAACGATCCTGCCGATCAGAGAGAAAGATTTCTGCAGCAATTACATGAAAGGGAAGCTGGCGATGACGAAGCTCACGAAATGGATGAAGATTATATTCGAACATTGGAATATGCTATGCCGCCGACAGCCGGTGAAGGTATCGGCATTGACCGCCTTGTAATGCTTTTTACCGATTCAGCCTCTATCAGAGAAGTCATTTTATTCCCGCTCCTGAGAACTAAACAGGAATAAAATAGGAATATTAACTAATATTTTCTAAAAATAATATTGGTTTCGAATACAGGAGATAATATTTTGATACCTTATGAACTTTTTATAAGCAGGCGTTATTTAAGCGCCAAGCGCAAACAAATATTTGTTTCGATTATTACATTTATATCGATCTTTGGTATTTTTTTAGGTGTAGCGGCTTTGATTATTGTTTTGGCGGTTATGAATGGATTTGAAGAGGACTTGCGCACAAAGATTCTGGGAATTAAATCTCACATCGAATTAACGACCGATATGACCGGTCCCATGAAAGATTATCAAAACGTTCGGGAACGGATTGCTGATGTAGAAGGAGTTGTTGCTTCTACTCCGTTTATTTACAGCCAGGCGATGATCCGTAATGGTAATGGTGTTACCGGTGTGGTTATCCGTGCTTTGGATACCCAAAGTGCTTTTAAAGTGATCAATCTTGGAAAAATAAAAGAAGGTAATATTGAGTATCTCAATAAAATCCCGCAAGAGATTTCCCCGAACTACAAAAACGAAAAGGTGCCTCTTGAAGGAATTATAATAGGCAAAGAAATGGCCCGCAATATGGGGATTTTTCTTTATGATCCTATAACCATTATTTCGCCGGTAAGTATTTCCACTCCGATGGGAATGGTGCCGCGCATGAAAAAATTTATTGTTGTCGGTATTTTTGAATCCGGATTCTATGAATACGATTCCACGCTGGCCTATTTATCTTTAAAAAGCTGTCAGGATTTTTTGCAAATGGGCGATACTGTTACGGGAATTGATATTAAAGTCAACGATATTTACAAGGCCGATAGTATTGCAAGGAATGTTCAAAGTAAACTGGGTTTTCCCTTTTGGACGCAAAACTGGATGCAGATGAATAAGAACTTTTTTTCCGCTTTAAAACTGGAGAAACGCGTCATGTTCATTATTCTGAGCCTGATAGTTCTTGTTGCCGCTTTTAATATAATCAGTGCGTTGATAATGATTGTTATGGAAAAAAGTAAAGATATCGCCATTTTGAAATCAATGGGGGCAACTTCCCGCAGCATTATGAAAATATTTATTTATCAGGGTCTGATTATTGGTGTTATCGGTACGACTCTGGGATGCATTGCCGGAGTAACCATAGCTTTAAATATCCAAAAAGTATCACTTTTTGTGGAAAAAATTTTCCATTTCAAAATTTTACCCGGCGATGTTTATTACTTAAGTGAGCTTCCGTCTAAGGTTAATTATGGCGACGTTGCTATCATTGTTGCCGGTACGCTGCTTATTTGTTTCTTGTCAACAATTTATCCTTCTTTAAGGGCTTCGAAATCAGATCCCGCTGAATCATTAAGATACGAATAAAATTAAGATAGCGAATATAAAATATGATTATTCTGGAAAATTTGTCAAAAACATTTATTAAAGACGGCAATAGAATTGAAGTCTTACGCGGTCTTAATTTGGAAATTAAAAAAGGTGACTCCCTGGCGATTCTTGGTGCTTCCGGTGCCGGCAAAAGTACACTAATTCATATTCTGGGCATATTGGATCACCCTACAGAAGGTTGCCTTTCCATTAACGGCATAAATGTTTTTGAATGGGTAGAGAAGAAAAAGGCTCATTTTCGCAATTCGACAATCGGGTTTGTTTTTCAATTTAATAATTTACTTCCGGAATTTAATGCCTTGGAAAACGCCATGATGCCGGCTTTAATCAGCGGAATGTCCAGGAAACAAGCATCAGAAAAAGCTTGCAAATTGCTCGGTGAAGTTGGATTAGAACATAGAATAAAACACAAACCTGGAGAATTGTCGGGCGGTGAACAGCAGCGCGTGGCTATCGCCCGTGCATTAGTAATGGAGCCGGAAATATTGCTTGTTGATGAACCAACAGGAAATCTTGACACGGAAACAGGAAAAAAAATAGAAGACATTTTGGTTAATTTAAATACAACAAAAAAAATTACACTTGTCGCTGTGACTCATAACAATTTGCTGGCAGAAAGGATGTCCAACAGGATTTTCCTTCGTGATGGGAGAATTTATGACTATAAATAAAATTGTTTTTCAAAAATATTTGTTTTTTTTGCTTTTAATTCTTTTCTTTGTTCCTTCGGTGTATTCTGAAGAATTAAAGAAAATCAGCGTACTGCCTTTTGAAGTTTACAGCAGTGGCAATAGCGCGGCGATCAAAGAATCTTTATATAAAAGTTTGAACGAAGAATTAAAAAAAGAAAAACTTATTCAAATAATTCCGTCAGATGCCTTTCTTCAGCGCCCTGCCAAAATTGATGAAAAACAGGCAATTAAATATGGGAAATCTGTTGGTTCTGATTTTGTGATTATCGGCAGCTTGACCCAACTGGGTGAAACTTTAAATATTGATGCCAAAATAGTTGATGTAAATATGGCCAATATTTTGTCTACCGCTTCCGCTCAAGGCAAAGGATTAGCCAATCTTGATATGATCGTTGCGCAATTAAAAACCGAAATTCTTGTTCGCACCGGACTGGTTCAAAAAATAGCCAGGATTGAAATTAAAGGTAACCGGAAAATCGACGCTTCCGCGATCATTGCACCAATCAAAAGTAAAGCCGGCAGTAATTTTTCCGAAGCGGATGTGGCCTCTGACATAAAAACAATTTTCAAAATGGGTTTTTTCCTGGACGTAACCGCTGAGTCGGCGTCAACGTCAGAAGGGAAAGTAATCACTTTTGTTGTGCAGGAAAAAGGATTGATTTCCGAAATTCGGATTAACGGGAATAAAGCCTTAAGTAAAGATGATATTCAGGAAGTCCTGACAATTAAGACCAGACAGAATTTGAATCAGGAAAAGATAAAAGAGGATGTAGAAAAAATAAAAACCCTTTATGATAGTAAAGGTTATTACAATGCCGAAATAAAAGATACGGTGGAACGGGACGGAGAAAAAGACTTTCGCGTAATTTTGGATATCAAAGAAAACGACAGGCTCTACGTTAAATCGATCACTTTTGAAGGTAACGAAGCCTACTCTTCCAAAGAGCTCAAAAACATGATGAGTACCTCAGAGGCCGGCCTTTTTCGCTTCATCACTGATTCCGGTCTGCTAAAACGCGATCAACTTAAACAAGACATCGGTAAATTGACGACTTATTATTTCAATAATGGATTTATCAATGCTCAGATCGGCGAGCCGGAAATAACTATCGATAAAAAAGGAATTTACATAAAAATTAAAGTTAAAGAAGGCAAAAGGTTTAAAATCGATAAAGTGGAAATTTCCGGTGATTTACTGGAAAACCCCAAAGAGGAATTATTGCGGTCTTTGAAAGTAAAGAAAGGTGATAATTATAACCGCGAAGCAATCATGAAGGATATTGATTTCCTAACCCAGTCCTGTAATGATGAGGGTTATGCCAACGCCGATATTAATCCCAAAATTAATACCAGAGAAAATGAGCAATTAGCTGATGTGGATTATCAGATAATTAAAGGTGATCTGGTGTTTATAAATCATATTAATATCTCCGGTAATAACATTACGCGTGACAAAGTTATCCGGCGTCAGTTAGACATCGTAGAAGGTGATTTGTATTCCAGCAGTAAATTAAGAACTAGTTACAGTAATCTAAACCGGTTGCGCTATTTTGAAGAAGTGGATTTTCAAACAGAAAAAGGTCCCGATAAAAAGAAAATGGACGTCAATATCCGGGTCAAGGAAAAAGGTACCGGTATGGTCATGGTCGGCGCCGGTTACAGTGCCGCTGACCAGGCCGTTGTTATGGCGCAGATTACCCAGCAGAATTTTATGGGCTATGGCCAGATTTTGAGTTTAAAAGCGTCTTTAGGTTCCACTACCAATAATATTGATTTATCTTTCACAGAACCATGGCTTTTTGATATACCTCTCTGGTGTAAAGCCGATATCTGGAAATATAAAAAAGAATATGATTCTTATACACTAGACACTCGGGGAGCCGGTCTTACTTTGGGGTATCCCCTTTTCGGAAAGATAGTAGGTTACTTAGGTTATAAACTTACAGCCGATGATATTGATGATGTTTTGCCTACAGCTCCCTATCAAATTATATTGCAAGAAGGTCAAACAATTACCAGTGCTGTGACATTATCTTTAATTCGCGACACCACGAATGATTATATCTTCCCGTCTAAAGGAACAAAAACCAGTGTTTCAGTTACACAGGCGGGGGGAATATTACAAGGGGACACCAGTTATACGCAATATGGCGCAAGCGAATTTATGTATTTCCCGTTTCCCTTGGATATTGTTTTGGGATTGAAGGGCCGGATAGGTTATATTCAGGGTCACGACGGGATAGAAATTCCCATTTTTGACAGGTACGTCTTGGGTGGTATTAATTCTCTGCGTGGTTTTCGCTACATCGGTCCTACTTATGCGGGAACGAGTGATGTAATTGGCGGTAATACCATGTTAGTATTTAACGCCGAGATAGTCTTTCCTTTTATTAAAGATGCGGGTATGAAAGGCGTTATTTTTTACGATGCCGGCAATTCCTGGAATGACGAGTACGACATAGGTGATTTACGCCAGTCTGTAGGCTTGGGTCTGCGCTGGTATTCACCGATCGGTCCTTTAAGGCTTGAATACGGTCGCATAATTGACCGCAGAGGACTAAATGATGATTCCGACGGACGTTGGGAATTTACTATAGGCATGCCCATGTAATGAAGAATTAAGAAACAAGATTAAAATTGTTTAGTATAAAATAAATTAAGAGAGGAGATTTTAAATGAAAAAGAATGTTTATCTGGTGGCGGGAATTATTTTTGTGTTTTTTGTCTGTAGTGCCAGTTCTTTTGCTGTTGATAAAATTGGATTTATTAACCTGCAGGAAATAATGCAAAATTCCAATGCCGGCAAAAAGGCTGCGGATGATTTCAAAAAATATTATGATAAAGAAACTCAGGAAATCAAAACAGCGGAAAAAGAATTGAAGAAAATGAAAGATGAACTGGATAAACAGGGTTCAATCATGACGCAAAGTTCGCAGAAAGAAAAAGAATCTGCTTATCAAAAGAAATTGCGTGATTATCAATTGTTGGTCAATGATACAAATGAAGAACTTAAAAAGCGTGATCAGGAAATGACTCAAAAACTGATGCCGGGAATAATGAAAATTGTTCGCACTATCGCTGAAAAAGAAAAATATACACTGGTTATTGACGTGGCGACTCTACCGATACCCTATTATGCGAAGGAAAACGACTTTAGCAAAAAGGTTATTGACGAATTCAATAAAGCTAAATAACGGGATAATCTTCATTCAATGAAAATGACGCTTGCAGAGATAGCAGTGTTTCTTGGCGGCACTGTCGTTGGAGCGGATAATACAGTTATAGAAAATATCCGTTCCATTGAAGAAGCAAATGAAGGTGATATTACCTTTATAGCCAACAAGAAGTATTTGAAAAAGTTGAAGCTGACTAAAGCGTCGGCTGTTCTTGTCCCGCCGCAGACGGCTGCGGATGGCAGGAATTTGATTGTTGTCGCCGACCCTTATGTAGCTTTGGGGAAATTATTAACTCTTTTTTATCCATTGGAACATGGCGGAAGCGGTGTAAGCCCGGACGCTTATATTGAAGAAGGTGCTGTTGTCTCTCCTGAAGCCGTGGTTTTCCCCCGCGTTTTTATCGGTAAAGGGGCAACGATCGGCAAAGGCTCTGTTGTTTACCCCGGTGTTTTTGTGGGCCGGAATGTTTCTATTGGCGAAAATTCAATATTATATGCCAATGTTACCGTTTATCACTCCTGTATTATCGGCAACGGTGTAATTTTGCATTCCGGAGTTGTGATTGGCGCCGATGGATTCGGTTTTGCATCTCCGGGCAAGAGCAATATCAAAATTCCGCAAGTTGGCTTTGTGCAAATTGATGATGATGTGGAAATCGGCGCCAATACCACTGTTGATCGTGCCACGCTTGGAAAAACCTGGATTCAGCGCAATGTTAAAATTGATAATCTTGTACAGATTGCCCATAACGTCGTTATTGGTGAAAATTCCGTCATTACCGCTCAGGTTGGCATTTCCGGAAGCACTAAACTGGGCAAAAGTGTGCTGATTGGCGGACAGACAGGCATAGTGGGACATATTAGCATCGGCGATAATGTTATCATTGCGGCGGCTTCAGGGATTCATAGAGATATCAAGTCAGGTGAAATTGTTGGTGGCACGCCGCAAATGCCTTATAAAGAATGGCTGCAGGTCGAGGCTTGCCGGTCAAAACTTCCCGAGATGAGGGCTGCGTTGCAAGATCTGGCTAAAAAGGTAAAAGATCTCCAATCAAAAAAATAAAAGTTTAAGAGAAAGATAAATAAATGAAAATTCATCCTACAGCTATTATTTCTCCTGACGCGAACCTGGAAGAAGGAGTGGAAATAGGTCCTTATGCAGTAATTGGCTCCGATGTTAAGATTGGGAAAAACACGATCATAGGACCTCATACAGTGATAGATGATTTCACTCATATCGGTGAGAACGGTCATATTTTTCAGTTTTGTTCCATTGGAGCTCCCCCTCAGGACTTGAAGTTCGGCGGAGAAAAAACCCGCGTGGTTATTGGCAATTTTAATACTATCAGGGAATTTGTGACAATTCACCGCTCTACGACAGCGGACATCGGTGTGACGATCATTGGCGATCACAATCTTATCATGGCTTATTGCCATGTTGCTCATAATTGCAAGCTGGGCAACAGGATTGTTATGGCTAATGCGGCGACATTAGCCGGACACATTCATATTGAAGATTATGCCATTATCGGCGGCCTTACAGGAGTGCATCAGTTCTGCCGTATCGGCGCACACTGCATGATAGGGGGATGTTCGGCCGTTGTTAAAGACGTTCCTCCTTATACTATTGCCCAGGGAAACCACGCCAAGCTTTTTGGTTTGAATTCGATAGGTTTAAAAAGAAGAAATTTTTCCGAAAAAACTATTAAAGCTATCAACGAGGCTTATCGCATTATTTTTCGTTCCCAACTGCTGCTGGCAGACGCGATAAAAAAGGCGGAAACTGAAGTGGAAGATATTCCGGAAGTAAATCATTTTATAAAGTTCATCAAAGAATCAACAAGAGGCGTTTGCCGCTAAACAAGAATATGAAAAAAAAGAAAATAAAAGTCGGTGTTGCCGGGATCGGCCATTTAGGCAATTATCATCTGCAGAAATACCCGAAATTGGAAAATTGTGAAATTACGGCTGTGGCTGATATGTCTGCAGCTCGCGCTCAGAAGGCGGCTGAGGTTTATCAATGCTCCGCGTTTGCCGATTATCGAGATATGATCGGCAAAGTTGACGCCGTGAGCATCGCAGTTCCTACAAGTGAGCATTACAGTGTTGCCAGGGATTTTCTGGCGGCGGGCGTGGATGTTCTGATAGAAAAACCCGTTTGCACAACATTGGAAGAAGCCGATGAATTAATTGAACTGGCGCAGAAAAAAAAACTTGTTCTGCAAGTTGGCTTTGTCGAGAGATTCAATCCCGCAATCATGGCTTTGGAAAAGGTCATCAAAAAACCTCTCTTCATTGAATCACACAGGTTACACCCTTTCTTCGAGCGTGGCATAGATGTTGATGTCATTTTGGATTTGATGATTCACGATCTCGACATTATGGTAAAATTTGTAAATTCTCCGGTCACCGGGGTGGAAGCGGTTGGTGTTGCTATTCTTTCCGATAAAATTGATATTGCCAACGCGCGGATTTCTCTTGCCGGCGGCTGTATTGCCAATGTTACGGCCAGCCGTATCAGCGGCAAAACGATGCAGAAGATACGTTTTTTCGGAATAGAAGGATATCATTCGATGGATTGTCAGAAAAGGGAGATTTTATCTTTAGGAAAAGGAGAAAATAATGAGGCAGGTCAACTTCAAATAATACAAAATAATATAGAAGTCGGCAGCCATGATCCGCAGGAAGAAGAAATTCGTTCCTTCGTTATCGCTGTGACGAATCGTTCCCGGCCGCTTATTTCCGGTGAAGATGCGCGTAAGTCCCTGGCGTTGACCATGATATATTAAAAAAGATGAAAGTTGCCGAGGAACTATTAAAATGATTCCAATGGTGGATTTAAAAAGACAATATCATAATCTAAAAAAAGAAATTGATGTCGCGATCAGCGATGTTTTGGAAGAAACACGTTTTATTCTCGGCCCTCATGTCAGCGCTCTGGAAGAAGAAATTGCCGCCTATGTCGATATTTGTCCGGATACTTATAATCTGGATTGCAATCAGATTGCCGATAAAATTACCTCTAAAACAAAGGCAATTATTCCTGTCCATTTATTCGGTCATCCCGCCGATATGCAACCCATTATGGAAATAGCCCGGAAGCATCAGCAGGAAGTTTTTCTGAAGTCAGGGAATATCCCGGTGCCATTGCCGCAGAGCGAGAGATGCGCGCAGGAAGTTCTTTCTCTGCCGATGTTTCCGGAATTGAATCGGGAAGAAATCCGGCTTATTGCCGATGTGATCAATCATGTCTCTTGAAGAAAAGAAATCAAATCCATTAATGAATGCCATACAGAAGAAAAATAAAACGATAATGATTGTCGCCGGTGAAGCTTCCGGTGATATGCATGGAGCCCACCTCGTCAGAGAAATATTAAAAATCAACCCGGCTCTGAATTTTTACGGTATTGGCGGAAACAAGTTAAAAGAAGAAGGCGTCCAGCTTCTGGCCAGCGCTTCGGACATGGCCGTAGTCGGTCTGACGGAAGTTATTTCCAAATTAGGAAAAATTTTAAAAATAATGGGGATAATGAAAAGATCTCTGGATGAACGCCGTCCTGATCTTGTAATTTTGATTGATTATCCTGATTTTAATCTGCCTTTAGCCAAAGCCGCCCAAAAAAGAGGAATAAAAGTTTTCTACTATATCAGTCCGCAGGTCTGGGCCTGGCGCAAGAGCCGGATCGGACAAATTAAGAAGACAGTGGATAAAATGGCGGTCATCCTGCCCTTTGAAGTTGATACTTACGGCCGGGAAGGTTTTGCCGTAAATTATGTCGGCCATCCTTTGCTGGATATGGTAAAATTGAACTATTCAAAACAGGAATTGAGAAAAAAATTCGGTCTGGCCGGAGATAAAATTACGATAGCAATTATGCCCGGCAGCCGGCCCTCGGAAGTCAGAAAATTAATGCCGGAACTGATGCGGGCGGCTGAAATATTGCAAAAAGAAATACCGGCTATACAATTTGTTTTACCGCTTGCTGATACACTCCAGAAAACAGAGGTGGTTGAATTTATTTCCGGATCCAGGGTGAAAGTAAAAGTAGTTTCCGGTCAAACTTATGATGTTGTTTCCTGCGCCGATCTGGCTTTGGTTGCTTCGGGGACGGCAACGCTCGAAACCGCTCTTTTGAAAGTTCCCATGGTAATAGTGTATAAACTATCTTTACTTTCTTATGCCATCGGCAGGTTAATCGTTGACGTAAAAAACATCGGTCTTGTCAATATCATTGCCGGAAAAACTATTGTTCCGGAACTGATTCAAAAAGATGCCAGCGGTAAGCGTATTGCTGAAGAGGCCCTGGCCATTTTAAAAAATGGAGAAAAAAGACAGGAAATAATAAAAGAACTGGAAGCAATACGCGGCAGACTGGGCGAGCCCGGCGCTGCAAGAAGAGCTGCGCAAATTGCCTGCGATATGATATAGGAACAGATATGGAAACTTTTAAAAGATTGTTATTAATGGCCAGACAATATTATGTGCGGTTTATTTTCGCGGCGATTTGCATGATCATTGCCGGAGGTTTACAATCCGCTCTGCCGCTGATTGCCAAACCGGCCATTGACGAAATATTTGTCAGTAAAAATATTGATGCTCTGAAGTGGATCCCTTTTGCGGTGGTGGCCATTTTCCTGTTTAAAGGATTGTGCAATTATGGCCAGGCCATTTTAATGAGTTCTATCGGCCTGCGTATTGTTACGAATTTGCGTAATCAACTCTACGAACAAATTCAAAAACAATCCCTGTCTTTTTTTGCCGACCATCCCACAGGATTGCTGATGTCCCGGATTACCAATGATGTTCAGTCCGTTCAAACCGCTTCAGCGGAAGCAATAACGGCATTAGTTAAAGACAGTTTCATGCTGGTGGGTCTCATCGGCGTGATCTTTTACACGGACTGGAAACTCGCGCTTATCGCGATAATCGTCTTTCCGCTGACCGTTTATCCTATTGCCATGTTTGGCAGAAAAATGCGCAAGGTGACAACATCCACGCAAATCACCATGGGAACCTTGAATTCCCTCTTGCAGGAAACAATTTCCGGAACCCGGATTGTCAAGGCCTTCGGCATGGAGAAATACGAAAGCAAAAGATTCGCTGCGGAAAACGAGAAGCTGTTTAAATATAACATGAAGTCCATTTCCGTAAATGCCATTTCCAGCCCGCTTATGGATTTTCTGGGCGGATTGGGGATAGCCGCTGTCATTTTTTACGGCGGATACAATGTCGTGCATGGCAATTCCACACCCGGCACTTTCTTCTCTTTTATTGCCGCGCTGCTGATGCTTTACGAACCGGTTAAACGGCTCACTAATATCAATAACACCATCAATCAGGGTATCGCCGGCGCTGACCGTATTTTTAGCGTCATCGACCGTGTGCCGGATATTGAAGATAAACCCGATGCCGTTATGCTGCCGCATGTTGAGCAAAGCATCGATATTGAAAATGTGACATTTTGTTATGACGAAAATCCTGTGCTGAAAAATATCAACCTCTCGATCAAGGCGGGTGAAGTTGTCGCGTTTGTTGGAATGAGCGGCGGCGGCAAGACATCGTTGGTCAATCTGATACCAAGATTTTATGATGTCAGCGCGGGCCGCATTATGATTGACGGATATGATATACGGGATGTCTCTCTGCAATCTTTGCGCGGCCAGATCGCCATAGTCACTCAGCAGACCATTCTTTTTAATGATACCGTTAGAAACAATATTGCGTACGGTGATATCCAGAGAACAGAAGAAGACATCATCAATGCCGCCAAAGCGGCCAATGCTCATGACTTTATCATGCGCCTGCCGAAAGGATACGAAAGCAATATCGGAGAATTGGGCACTAAACTTTCCGGCGGTGAGAAACAACGAATTTCTATTGCCCGCGCTCTTTTGAAAAACGCTCCCATTTTAATTCTCGACGAGGCCACGTCATCGCTGGATACGGAAGCGGAAATTGAAGTGCAGGATGCTCTGGATAATCTCATGAAAGGCCGTACCACTTTGGTCATCGCGCATCGGCTTTCCACCATCCGCAACGCTGACCGAATCATCGCCCTTGTCAACGGGAAGATCATGGAAGAAGGCAATCACGAAACACTCATGGCGAAAAAAGGCGAATATTTCCGTCTGTATAATTTGCAGTTCAAAGATGAAGGAAGTGATGAAAGAAATGATCAATTGGCAAAAGATATGGGATGATGACGGAAGTAAAAATGTTTACATCCCTGTCAAAGTAATTGCATCCATCCTGTCTTTTTTTTATCTAGGTGTTATCAATTTTCGCAATTGGCTTTATGATCACAAAATATTCAAAGAAATGAAGCTCCCCTGTCCGGTAATCAGTGTCGGCAATATCACCGTCGGCGGCACAGGCAAAACTCCCTGTGTAATCATGCTGGCTCGAATGCTTCAAAAAAATGGCTTTAAGCCGGCGATTCTCAGTCGCGGTTATGGAGGCAGGAGCGTCCATTCCGTCAATATTGTATCGGACGGCGATAAAATTCTGCTGGACAGCGAAACTGCCGGCGATGAACCCTGTTTGATTGCTCAAGAATTAAGAAATGTTTCCGTAATTACCGGAGCAAAAAGAATCGCTACAGGAGAAACAGCCATCAATCAATTCGGAGCAAATGTACTTATCTGCGACGATGCAATGCAGCACCGGCAAATTTTCAGAGATATTAATCTGGTTTTACTGGACAACCGCAGTTTAAGCGGGAAAGATCATGTCCTTCCGCGGGGAAGATTGCGGGAACCGATAAAGGAATTAGGCAGAGCCGATGCTATTATACTTACGCGTACCGATGAAACTCAACAAACAGATAAAAAAATCGGGGAAATTATAAGAACTAAAGATGTTCCCGTTTTTAAAAGTATTCATAAGCCGAAAGATATTATAAGAGGGAACTACAATGCGCCGAAACCGGTTTCCAAACTCAAAGGGAAAAAGGTTTACGCTTTTTGCGGAATAGCCAGACCTGATTCGTTTAAGAAAATCCTGTTGGCTCTGGGAACCAAAATTTTGTCATTTGATATTTTCCCGGATCACTACCGCTATGACAAAAGCGAATTGGAAAAAATCAGAACGGGATTTATTAGTTGCCATGCCGATTATCTGGTGACCACAGAAAAAGACGCCATGCGCCTTCAGGATGATCCTGAATTTTTAAAAATACTTAGCGTTTTACGCGTGGAAATGGAAATGATACCTTCCGCTCAGCTGTTTGAAAAATATATAATGGAACAAATAAAATTTTGTCAGGTTAAACAATAAAGGTAAATAATTGATACCTGGAAATACAAAAAAATTGCCACGTGAAGGCATGGATAAAATTTTAATTCGCGGCACCAACTGGATTGGCGATGCGGTCATGACCTTGCCGGCGGTGGCTTCCATCCGCGCCACTTATCCGAAAGCGCACATTGCCATGCTGGTAAAACCGTGGGTAGCTGATATTTATAAACATTTTTCAGACCTTGATGAAATTATCATTTATGAAAACAAATTTGATAATCCGGCTGGAGTGTTTCAGCTTGCTCAAAAGCTCAAAGAGGGAAAATTCGAGTTGGCGATACTTTTACAGAATGCCATCGAAGCCGCGATTATTGCTCTTGCGGCGCGAATTCCGCTGCGCGCAGGTTTCGATTCCGATGCCCGTGGTCTTCTGCTGACTCATCGGGTAAGGCTCACGGAAAAGATAAAGAAAGTTCATCAGATTGATTATTATCTGGAAATGGTCAAGGCCCTGGGTTGTGTTTCTGTTGATCGTGAAATTCATATGGAAACGAAAATAAATGTTCTTGAGGCCGGAAATGTTTTGCGGAAATTTTTACCTGAAGAAACCAGGGAAACAATCATCGGTATTGCTCCCGGGGCCACTTACGGCCCGGCGAAAAAATGGTTTCCCGATAAATTTGCTTTAGTGGCGGACAGTCTCAGTGAAAAATTTTCCGCCAGGATAATGATAATGGGAGGGAAATCAGACGGAGAGACGGCGCGGGAAGTTCAGAACTTAGCGCATGCCCGATTAATCAATCTTGCCGGCAAGACAACCCTGCGGGAAGCGATTTATTTAATTTCGCAATGCTCCCTGTTTATCAGCAATGATTCGGGATTAATGCACATAGCGGGGGCCCTGAATATTCCCACTATAGCAATTTTTGGTTCAACAAACCCTGTAACCACCGCTCCGGCAGGAGATAAATCGGTTATTGTCCGGAGGGAGGTACCCTGCAGTCCCTGTCTGAAAAAAACATGCCCCACTGATTTCCGTTGCATGAAGTTGATTTCCGTGGAAGATGTCCTGCCGGTTGCTGAAAATCTAATTCAAAATAATCAGGGTTGTAAAACATGAAGAAAAATGCGGCCATTTTTCTGGACAGAGACGGAGTAATTAATGAAGAAGTAGGCTATCTGGACAATCTTGATAAACTTATAATAATTCCATGCGCTTATGAAGCTATCAAACTGATAAATGAAAGCGGAATGAAGGCTGTGGTCATTTCCAATCAGGCCGGTGTGGCCAAAGGATTTTTTACAGAAGACTTTGTAAAAATAACAAATGAACATTTGCAAACTGCTCTGCGTCACAAAAAAGCATACATAGATAGTTTCTATTACTGCCCTCATCATCCCACTGAAGGAATAAAACCTTACCGGCAAGATTGCAATTGTCGTAAACCTGCTCCAGGCATGATACTTAAGGCGGCTCAGGACTTAAATATCGATTTGACAAAATCTTACCTGGTGGGCGATAGATTCCGCGACATGGAAGCTGCTAAAAAGGTTGGTGTTAAAGGAGTATTGGTAAAAACAGGATATGGCAGTGAATTGCTGAAGGACGATGGTCCGGATAAAGCAACGCCGGAGAGCAAGCCTGATTTTATTGCTGCTGATATACTGGAAGCTGTAAAATGGATATTAAAGGACAGAGAGTGAATATACTGATCGTAAAACTCAGCGCGATAGGTGATGTAATTCATACCCTGCCTTCTCTTGCTGTTCTGCGCCGGCTTTATCCTGAAGCTCACATAACATGGGTTGTGGAAGAAGCGGCGGCTGATTTAGTTAGAAATCACCCTTATCTGGACTCGGTATTGGTTTCGCGGCGTAAAAGCTGGAGCAAAGACTTGCTTCGCGGCCAGTTCAGAAGTTCTTTGGCCGAAATTCTAACTTTTATGAAAACTTTGCGGCAACGGGATTATGATCTGGTTATTGATTTTCACGGTCTGTTTAAAAGTTCGATAATTGTTTTCTTAAGCCGGGGGAAACGAAAAATAGGTTATGATTCCTGGCAGGAATTAAGCGGCTTATTTCTTAATGAAAAAATTCCTGAAGACATGAACAAGCACGCGGTTGACCGCTATCTGGATTTTCCACGTTATCTGGGAGCGAAGATCGACGGAGCCGAATTTGTTCTTCCTTCGAATAAGGAAGCCCAGGAGAAAGTATTACGTTTACTGAGCGAATATAATCTGGAAGATAAAAAATTCGTTGCAATTAACCCCATAGCTTTATGGGAAACGAAACTATGGAGCAATGAAAATTTTGCTTATTTGGCCGATTTAATTAATAATAAGTTGCAAGTGAAAGTTGTCTTTACAGGAAGCGAAAAAGGGCCAATCGAAAAAATAACTTCACTAATGAATACCGAGTGTGTAAATTTAGGTGGCAAAACAACCTTGCTTGATCTTGCTTATTTGTATAAAAAAGCGCGAATGGTGATAACTACGGATTCCGGTCCCATGCACCTGGCCGTTGCAGTGAAAACTCCCGTTATCGCTCTTTTCGGGCCGACCGATCCGGCAAGAACCGGACCTTACGGTGCCGGACATACAATAATCAGGACAGAATTGCCCTGTAGTCCCTGTTTTTTAAAAAAATGCTCGACAAAACAGTGTATGAAGGATATTTCACCCCGGCAGGTTTTTGACGCCTTGGAAAAAAAATTAATAAAGGAGTAATAAATGCCTTTAAATAAAAAATTGTTGGAAATTCTAATCTGTCCTAAATGTCATGGGAAAGTTCACTACGACGAAAAGCAAAACGGCATCATTTGTGATCAGTGTAAATTATTATATGAAGTAAAAGATGACATTCCTGTTTTGCTTGTGGAAGAAGCGAAAAAAATTTCATAATTTGAAGATGGGGCAACTGAAATTATAATACGTAAGCACTTCATATTAAAAGCTTTTATCAAAAAAAATAAAATTGCTTGACAGCCGCTATAGATTAATATAAAAAGTTTAACACAACTAGTAAAAGGCTTTTAAAGCCCTATCCTTTGGAGCGTTTCACGTATTCAATAAGACAAATCGAGATTTAATCTGTAACAACTAAAAATCGTGACATCTTTTTGAGTTTCTTTAAAAATAATGCGGTAAAGCGACGATAAATATAATGTCAGGATAATGTTTTACGTTACCTGGTTAGACTTTAAAGTAAGGAAATATTTATGAACATTGAAGACATTAAGCGATTGCCTATCAGCGAACTTAACGATTTAGCAAAAAAATTGGAAGTTCCTGGTGCCAGCGGAATGCGCCGTCAGGATTTGATTTTCGCTATCTTGCAGACGCAGGCGGAACAAAATGGCGTAATTTCCGGATCGGGAGTGCTGGAAATTCTTCCTGATGGGTTTGGTTTTTTACGTGCCGTGGATTACAACTATTTGCCCAGTCCGGACGATATTTACATTTCGCCTTCGCAGATCAGAAGATTTAATTTGAAAACCGGCGATACAATTTCCGGCGAAGTCCGTCCTCCCAAAGAAGGTGAAAAATATTTTGCCCTTTTAAAAGTTGACACCGTAAATATGGAAAGTCCCGAACAAGCCCGGGATAAGATTCTTTTTGACAACCTTACCCCTCTCTATCCTTTGGAAAAATTAAATCTGGAATTCGATCCGAAAAACTACTCTACCAGAACTCTGGATTTATTCGCGCCAATCGGCAAGGGGCAGCGCGCGCTGATTGTTTCTCCACCCAGAGCCGGTAAAACAGTTCTTTTACAGGACATTGCTCACAGCATTGCCGCCAATCATCCGGAAGTGGTTTTGATGGTACTGTTAATTGACGAACGGCCGGAAGAGGTCACGGATATGCAGCGCAGCGTCTCCGGTGAAGTAATCGCCTCCACATTTGATGAACCGGCTTCTTTCCATGTGCAGGTAGCTGAAATGGTTATTGAAAAGGCCAAGCGCCTTGTGGAACATAAAAAAGACGTAGTAATTTTACTCGACAGTATCACCCGTTTGGCGCGGGCATATAACACTGTTGTGCCGCCCAGCGGGAAGGTTCTTTCCGGTGGTGTTGATTCCAATGCTTTACACAAACCGAAACGTTTCTTCGGTGCAGCCAGAAATATCGAAAACGGAGGCAGTTTGACGATTATTTCCACCGCTTTGATTGATACCGGAAGCAGGATGGATGAAGTCATCTTTGAAGAATTCAAGGGAACAGGCAATATGGAACTGCATCTGGATCGTCGTATTGCTGACCGCAGGATATTCCCCGCTTTCGACTTGATCCGTTCCGGAACCAGAAAGGAAGAACTGCTGATTCCTAAAAACAATCTCAACCGAGTCTGGATCCTGCGCCGGTTATTACAGGAAATGAATCCCGTTGATGCCATGGAATTTATCATTGGCAAAATCAAAAAAACGGAAAATAATCAGGAATTTTTAGATTCAATGAACGCCTAACCGCAAAAAACAGGCTTTGCGTTTTTTCTTGAATTTTTGACTAAGATATTGTAAGGCAGTCGAGCACTTTTAAAATAAAGTAAAAAACATTAATAATTAATTATAGATAAACTCCAGGGAGGAAAAGATAAGAGACATGAAAGAAGGAATTCATCCAGAATATAAAGAAACGACGATCACTTGTGTTTGTGGTAACGTCATTGAAACAAAATCGACCAAAAAAGACATCAAGACAGAAATTTGTTCTAACTGTCATCCTTTTATCACAGGTAAGCAAAGGCTTGTAGATACGGCTGGTCGCGTCGAAAGATTCAAGAAGAAATACGAAGCCAAAGTAGAAAAGCCGCAGGTCAAAAAGACAACAACCACGGAAAATATTAAGGAAACACCTAAAAAAACAACAAAAAAATAGTTACGTAATTTCTATTTATGTTGCCGGTCTGATATTCTTTTGAATTCTGACCGGCCTTTTTTTGCAGGTGTATTTCCCGGCAGGGATGAACTTGTAATGTTTTTTCTAAACTGATCCTTAATTGTACAAATTTACTTAAAGAAATAACATGGAAATCATACTGGATAAACTTAACGATATTGAACTACGTTACCGGGAACTGGAGGGACAACTTAGCGACCCTAAAATCGTTTCCAAGCAGGGACTTTATCAAAAATACGCTAAAGAACATGCCGACTTAAGAGAGTTGGTGGAGGCTATACGGGAATATAATAAAGTAAGAGGGCAGATAGAAGAATATGAAGTTCTGGCCAAAGGCGATGATGATCTCAAGGCGATTGTTAAAGAGGAAATGCCTCAATTAAAACAGAAGAAAAGCGATTTGGAAGAAAAGTTGAATGTTTTGCTTTTGCCCAAAGATCCAAATGACGACAAAAACGTTTTTCTGGAAATCAGAGCGGGCACCGGAGGAGATGAAGCAGGTCTTTTCGCCGGGGATTTGTTTCGCATGTACGCGAAGTACGCTGAAGCTCAGGGATGGAAAGTGGAAGTGGTCAGCAGTTCACCTGCCGGTGGTATGGGCGGTTTCAAGGAAATCATCGCGCAAATAGACGGGAAAGGCGCTTACAGTCGTCTGAAATATGAAAGTGGTGTTCATCGCGTTCAGCGTGTTCCGGTTACGGAGGCACAGGGACGCATTCACACTTCGGCAGTTACCGTGGCCATTATGCCGGAAGCGGAAGATGTGGAAATCAATATAGATCCCAATGAACTTCGTGTTGACGTTTATCGTTCCACCGGTCACGGTGGTCAGAGCGTCAACACTACGGATTCCGCTGTTCGCATCACTCATTTACCGACAGGGCTTGTCGTGACCTGTCAGGATGAAAAATCCCAGCTCAAGAACAAGAACAAGGCAATGAAGGTATTGCGGGCCAGACTTTTAGACGCTGAGATTCAAAGGCAAGATGCCGAGCAGGCTCAGGTGCGCAAAAGCCAGGTGGGCAGCGGCGATCGCTCCGAGCGCATCCGCACCTATAACTTCCCGCAGGGAAGAATAACCGATCATCGCATCAATTTGACCCGTTACGACCTGGATAATTTCATCAACGGCAATATCGGTGCCATGATTGATGCGTTAGCGGCACATTATCAGGCGGAATCTTTGAAATAAAATATTTAACGATTACTTGACTTCCGGAAATGTACGAGAGACTGCTTTTCTAAATACTGCTTCATTTAAAATATTAATGGTTTGGATTTATAAACACTTGACATTTATTTTGCAACAATTTATTTTCAATAAGTTTTTGTCATGCCGGACTTGATCCGGCATCCAGTATTTCATGGATCCCGGCTTATGTAACTTGAATAACCTGAATGTCACATGTATGAAAATACGTTGAGAACGCTGACAACCACGGTCTCCGCCGGGGCAGGCTGTGCCAACAAAGATAGCGCTTTGATTTAGGAATTGGATCATTCCGCAGGAAACAACACCATGACTGTTCGTGACATTATTAATGAGGCATCTCATGCTCTTGAAACAGTGGGGATTCCTTCGGCTAGACTAGATGCTGAAGTATTGCTTTCTTTTGTTCTTGGCTGTGACCGCCTGGAATTTTTAAAAAATCCGGAAATGAGTGTCAGCGAAGTGCAGTTTTCCTCTTTTAGAAATCTCGTCGCCCGCCGGGTGCGATGGGAACCGGTGGCTTACATTACTGGCCGTAAGGAATTCTGGACATTCACACTGGAAGTAAACAAAGATGTTTTGATTCCCCGTCCGGATACGGAAGTCATTGTTGAAGAAACTCTGGAAATTTGCCGCAAAATAGATTCTTCCGAAATAAATATTTTGGATATAGGAACGGGTAGCGGCGCCATTGCCATCGCTTTGGCCGGTGAATTACCTCAAGCCAAAGTCATGGCCACCGATATTTCGAAAGCGGCACTTAATCTGGCGCAAAGAAATGCGGACATTTTGGGATTAAAAAAAAGAATTGATTTTTGCCAGGGCAATTTGTTTGAACCGGTTGAAGGTGTTTTTGACATAATCGTTTGCAACCCGCCCTATATTTCGGCCCAGGATTATGATGATCTTCCCGCAGGAGTAAAAGATTATGAACCGTCGATTGCTCTTTTGGCCGGTAAAAGCGGGTTGGAATTTTACGAAAAATTGATATATCAGGCGGCAGAATTCTTGCAAAAAAATGGTTGGCTTTTGATGGAAATTGGAGCTAAACAGGAAAAAACAGTTCGTGAAATGATCGAGGAATCCGGATTTTATGACAGCATCGAAATGCGTAAGGACTATGCCGGATTGCCGCGCGTAATGAGAGCCAGGAGAAAATAAGTGGACAAGATAGTTATTAATGGAGGTAAACCCCTCCACGGCAATGTTCAAATAAGCGGCGCTAAAAACGCTGCGCTGCCGGTTTTGGCCTCGGCATTGTTAACAGAGGGAACCAACACGTTTCATAATATTCCTGATTTGATGGATATTAAAACGATAAAAAAACTTTTATGCAGTATGGGAGCTCAGATTGAAGGTGAAGAAACCGTTAAAATTAATGTTGATAAAATTATCAACCATACCGCTTCCTATGATCTTGTAAAAACAATGAGAGCGTCAATTTTAGTTTTGGGACCGCTTGTTGCCCGTGCGGGAGTGGCGCGAGTATCTCTTCCGGGAGGTTGTGCCATCGGCGCGCGGCCGGTCAATCTTCATCTCAAAGCATTGGAAGATATGGGCGCTCATGTCGAATTAAAAAGCGGCTATATTGAAGCAAAGGCTAAAAAATTAAAAGGCGCAGAAATTTATTTTGATTTGACCACTGTAACCGGAACCGAAAATATAATGATGGCGGCGACCCTGGCTCAAGGCACCACGACCCTGAACAACGCTGCTCGTGAACCGGAAGTTGTTAACCTCGCAGATGTTTTAAAAAGCATGGGAGCTAAAATCAGCGGAGCGGGGACCGATGTAATAACTATTAAAGGCGTTACCTCTCTGAAGCCGACTGAATCTGCAATTATTCCTGACCGGATTGAAGCGGGGACTTTTATGATTGCCGCAGGAATGACGCGCGGCGAAATAAATGTTATGGGCTGCAATCCTCATCATCTGGAAGCGTTAATCAATAAATTAAAGGATACCGGCATGAAAATTTCGGCAATTAAGAATGGACTGAAAGTATCCGCCGGAGAAAAAATAAACAGTGTTGATGTGAAAACTGTTCCTTATCCGGGATTTCCAACTGATTTGCAGGCACAGATAATGGCTTATATGAGTATCGGCAGTGGTTTGAGCGTGATTTCCGAAACCGTTTTTGAGAACCGGTTTATGCACGTCAGCGAATTGGTGCGAATGGGCGCTGATATTGTCATTCAGGGCGGCAACGCTATTGTCCGGGGCGTTCCCCAACTGCACGGAGCGCAGACAATGGCCACGGATTTGCGGGCTTCTGCTTCGCTGGTTCTGGCGGCGCTGGTTGCCGAAGGCACAACAGAAATTTCCCGCGTTTACCATATTGACCGTGGTTATCAGACAATAGAAAAGAAATTTTCCGCGTTGGGAGCGGATATAAAAAGGATAAAATAAATGAAGATAATCAAATCCAACGCTGCCGGGTTTAAAAAATTCTTTAGTGAATTGCGCCTAAGGGGTGGTGTTCATTCACCGGAACTCTTATCATCAGTGGCAAGGATTGTTAGCGATGTCGCAGCCCGGGGAGATAAAGCTTTATTTAAATACACGGCGAAGTTTGACGGATATAAATTAAGCGGTGCTACGGTGGAAGTGACGCCTGCGGAAAAAAAGAAAGCGCTGGCACGGGTAAAAACGGAAGATCTAAAAGTTATCAAATTAGCGGCAAAGCGTATTGAAGATTATCATCGCCATCAGGTTGCCAAGAGCTTTATGATTAAAAAAGAAAGCGGTGTGGAAATGGGACAGCGGATTTTGCCTTTGCAGCGAGTCGGCATTTACGCTCCCGGGGGTAAAGCATCTTATCCTTCAACAATTCTGATGGCGGCGATTCCGGCCCGCATTGCCGGCGTGGAAGAAATTATTCTGGTCACTCCGGCGAGGGGAGGTCTTCTTAATCCACTGATTGCAGCAGCAGCCGAGGTAAGCGGAGTGAAACGCATATTTAAAATCGGCGGCGCGCAGGCGATTGCCGCGCTGGCTTACGGCACAAAAACTGTTCCGCAGGTCGACAAAATTGTGGGGCCGGGTAATGCCTATGTTGCCGCGGCTAAGAAGCTAGTCTTTGGCCAGGTGGATATTGACATGATCGCCGGTCCCAGCGAGATCATCGTCATTGCTGATAAAACTGCTAATGCTTCTTTTGCGGCGGCGGATATGCTGGCGCAGGTCGAGCACGATGAAATGGCGGCGGCCGTTCTTTTGACAAATTCCGAAGACCTGGCGCGGGAGGTCTCTCTGGAAATTTACCGGCAGATGAGAACATTATCGCGAAAAGTAACAGCGGAAAAATCTCTGACTAAATACGGAGCAATTATTATTACACAGAGCATAGAAGAAGCTGTCGATACCGCCAATTCTTTTGCGCCGGAACATTTGGAATTAATGGTGAAAAACCCGAAGAAAATTCTGGATAGAGTAAGAAATGCCGGATCAGTTTTTCTGGGTTCTTTCACGCCGGAGGCATTGGGCGATTACCTGGCGGGCACAAACCATATTCTGCCTACCGGAGGCACAGCCCGTTTTTCATCTCCGTTGGGAGTCTATGATTTCTATAGACGAATGAGTGTTCTTTCCTTCTCCAGGGAATCCTTCAATAAAATGAGTGTGCCCACTGCTCATTTCGCCCAAATGGAAGGACTCGATGCCCACGCCAAATCGGTTCTCATACGCAGCAAATAAGAATTACCTAGCAAATGAAAAAATCAAAAAACAACAAATACCCTTCAGTGAAAAAAGTAAGCGACGAAGAACGTATCGGAATGGTCAAAGAAATATTTTCGACCATTACCAGCCGATATGATTTTTTAAATCATTTTTTGAGCCTGCGCCGCGATATCGCGTGGCGGCGTTTCGCGATTAAAAAGATGGTTTTCTTCAAGACAAAAAGATTTCTTGATATTGCCTGCGGCACGGGAGATTTATCCATTAACGCCTGCCTTAAAAACCGCGATATATCGGTTGACGGAGTTGATTTTGTCTATCAGATGGTGAACGCGGCAAACGAAAAGGCGAAAAATAAAAATCTTTCCGGCAGGATAAATTTTATGCAGGGAAACGCCCTGGAACTTCCTTTTAGCGAAAATTCCTTTGACGTAACCGCAATGGCTTTTGGTATCAGGAACATTCCTCAAAAAGCGGATGCCCTCAAGGAGATGCTGCGCGTCACCGTGCCGGGCGGACAGATAATGATTCTGGAAATGACATTTATTCAAAACCGTTTCTTCAAACTGTTTTACTATATTTATTTAAATTTCCTGCTTCCGCTAATGGCCAAAATATTTTCCAAAAACGCCGCCGCGTATTACTATCTTGCCGATTCCATCATGAACTTTCCAACGCCTGAAGAATTTGCTGCCTTTATGAGGGAAACCGGCATATCCGAAGTTGAAATATTCCCCCGCACTTTTGGAATTGCCTGTCTGTATGTCGGGAAAAAACAGGAAACTGATTTTGCTGTCACTGGATGAAGTATTGCCTTCTTTTTGTTAGGATTTACTTTAAATTATTCTTCGCCAAGAGATTCGAGGTCAGCCAGATCTTTTTTACGGCCGGTTGCCCGTTTGTTGGTTATGTATTGTTCCTTGCCAAGGAAATGCACAGGAACATCTCCGTATAAACCTTCCTGCTTTCCTTTGTCCGCATCTTCCCATGTGACTCCGGTTATTGAAGTTATTATATCAATACGAACAGGAGGAACGCCGAGTTGAACCACCGAGTCAGGATTTTGAAAGTCTTCAATGGTCAGGCTCAGAGAGCTGAAACCAAAATCAGCGAGGGCAGACAGGATTTTTTTGGCGTTCTCGGGTGAAGGGTGAACAAAGATATCAATGTCAGCTGTAAAACGCGGCACTCCATAAAATGCGAGGGCATAAGCGCCGACAATCATGTATTCAACTTTATGCCCGTTGAATAACTCGAGCAATTCTTTGAAGTCTTTCTGTGCTTCCATAATATTGCTTTCTTAGATAATCCACTGTGGCAACACGTTCTTCTGCCGGACGGCTCAACCAGTACGAGAGATCATCCTGCGCAGATTGTTTGTTGTTAAGATTTTTTTTATGGATTATTTTTTTAATCATAATTACTTATTATCATAATTTTATTGATATTAATACAACTCTTTCGCCCAACGTAAGGGATCATATGGAGGCGTATTATTCTCTTTATAATGGGGCCACGGCGATCTTTACAACTACTTTGTGGATCTGCCCTGACGAGATCAGCGGCATGTGCGCATCTTCCGGGAAGAAAATCACAAACGCTCCACTTTTAGTTGATATCCAGGCATCCGGTTCGTCCGTAAAAATCTGCTCATCATTTTTTTGATCGTATTTCCCGAATGGATGTTTACACAACGATTTGGGCTTCCATCCCATCTCATCGGTCCCTGTCATGACCAATTGTATATCAATGTATTTTTCATGTGTTTCAAGCAGGGCATCCTCTTTCCTGCGGCCTGCATCCTTAGACACAATCGCATAGATGCTCTCTGCGTCTATCTCATATTTCCCTACCGGCAGTTCCTTCAGATCCGGGCGCAGGAGAAAATCAAATGCCTTTGCAAATCCCTTGTGCAAGGCCAGATAGCGGTGTGCATTCTCAAGTGTATCTAAAATCATGTCGATTCCTTCCTAAAATCATATTGTGCGAACGAAAAAATCAGCCGGAGCGCAGACGATCGGCTGGGTTGATTTGCTTTAACGGTAAACATCTTTTCGATGTCCTACCTTGACTACCCAAACGGTAAGCTCCTTATCGTGAACAGAATAAATAATCCTGTATTGTCCCTGGCGGACACGATATCTTTCTTGTCCTGTAAGTTTTTCGTGGCTCGGAGGCATCGGGTTTCTTGCGAGTGTCTCAATGCGGGAAAGGATTTTCAGCAGATCTTTCTTTGGTATTATGCGGAAGTCTTTTTCAACAGATTCTTTAAAATATATTTTATATTCGGCCATCTTTTTTCAGCCTCTTGATCATAACTTCATAGCTAATCAACGGCTCTTTGGCTCTTTTCTCAAAGGCTGCAATATCTTCGGCGTCCTCGGCGAGGGATTCTTTGATGGCATCATTTACGAGTTTCGAGATTGACTGCGTGGTCTCTATCGCTTTCAATCGTAATGCTTTGTGCAATTCCGGATCTAAATACACTGTTGCGCGCATTGCCGCTGTTCCCATAATATCACCTCCTTTATTATCTATGAATTATAACATTAAAACGTCATAACGTCAATTGTTATCTTTGTTAATTGCGAACGAAAATCTGAGCCGGAGCGTAGCGACCGGCTGTATAGACAAGTTATGAATTTTTTTGCGAGAAATAGTGACCGTCTGTATGCTCAAGAAGATCCCACCGGTTACCATACAGGTCTTCAAAAACGGCTGCCATTCCATACTCATGTTTTTCAGGATTTCTCACAAACTTAATACCGTTTGCCAAAAAATGATTATAATCACGCCAAAAATCGTCTGTACTCAAGAATAGAAAGACACGCCACCAGCCTGATTTCCTACGAATCTTGCTTGTTCTGGATTAGCTGCTTTGGCAAGCAATATCGCCGCGCCTTTCGAGTTCTGCGGTGCAACCAATACCCAACGTTTGTTCTGTTCTGGAATGTAAGTGTCCTCAATCAGTTTGAAACCCAGCTTCCTGGTATAGAAGCCGATAGCCTCATCATAATCTGAAACTACTATCGCCACATGTACAACTGACTGTTTCATTATTTGTTAGATCCCCTTTTTACTCATGACGCTGGATTGCACAGCATTCTCAGAAATGGCGTCTACCATTTGGGCCCAAACCCCTTTGGGCATGTCATGCCCCATTCCATCAATTATCAACAATTTTGCTCCCGGTATTACGTAAGCTGTATCTTTTCCTGCCTCGCATGGTATCAGCGGATCATCAGCCCCATGAATTACAAGAGTTGGCACCGTAATTGTTGAAAGCGACAGTCTTCGATCGCCATTGGCAAGAAGAGCTATATTTTGACGTGCCATTCCCTGCGGATAGTATGAACGATCATAGCTCTTTTCCATGAACGTTCGAGCTCTTTTTTCCTCAAATGGAAATCCGGGACTCCAAATTTTCCGCCATATATTCATCATGTGTTCAACAAAAGCTTTGCGTTCCGCAGGTGCAGGCGCGAGAAGAGCAGCTATTGTTTCCGGTTTCGCCTGCGGAAGATCAGGATTTCCTGTGGTCGACATTATTGAAGTCAGACTTAAGACATGTTTTGGATGTCGATAGGCGATAATCTGGGCTATCATACCGCCCATGGAAGCGCCGCAGATATGTGCCTTCTCAATGCCCAAAGCATCAAGCAAACCAACGGCGTCATCTGACATATCATCTAGAGAATATGCTGATTGCACAGGCTTGCCTGCCATTAAAGCTTTGATTGCAGCCGGAAAATCAGGAATTCCTGCTTCTTCAAATTTTGTCGAAAGACCAGCGTCCCGGTTGTCAAACCGAATCACATAGTAACCTTTTTTTACTAATAACTCGCAGAATTCGACCTCCCAAAATAGCAGTTGAGCACCATTACCTGCAATTAATAATAATGCAGGTAATGAACTGTCACCGAAAGTATCATATTCAACTTGGATTCCATTAGCTGTCACATTAGGCATTGCTTGCTCCTTTTCCTGCTCATATCATGAAATATTATATTTATCTTGACCCACAACACCGGAGTTAAGCGGTCGCGCATAGCGCGGTCCTCTTGAGCGACTTGTGTACGCCCGGCATGGGCGTGAACTTATGGGGTGTAAGTCCCCTATACGTGA
>WOYI011425587.1_pt1 | contig 28513 bp, 24 predicted proteins | sample 6423411 | NCBI WGS metagenome assembly WOYI01 (sample SAMN13441803, study PRJNA592873) | oil field metagenome | biome: oil field; feature: oil-well bore; material: oil-contaminated soil; isolation source: oil-contaminated soil from oil-well borehole | place: Germany: Wietze | collected 2016-10-18 ...
TGGGGTGAATGGGTCAATAATCTCCTGTCCCGGATTGAACATGAGCTTCTTAACGCCCCGGTTGTTGAGATATTTGGACAGCTCCAGGTCGATCTTGGCCGGTACGGCGATACCCGCGGCAGTCAAGCCTTGACGGAGCAGCGCTTCCGCCTGTCCGGCGCGGAGAGCGGCATCGCCCAAAACCCGCATGGCCTCGGTGGGGTTATGGAACCCGACGGAGTTTTCCGCCCCGAAGTAGATCACCCGATAAAATGCCTCTTCGTAATGATCCTTGGCCTGGGCGTACAGATCCTTTTTAATTTCCTTGCCTTCGGCCTGGGCCTTGTGGGCCATCTCAAAGAGTTTGGCCACCGTGGCCGTGGCATACCCGGAACGGATGAAGATGGATACGGCACGGTCCTGAATGGCGAGGACCTGCTCTTTCAGCCATTCCGGGGTTTGGGTGTGGCATTGCTGACACGCCTTCATGTCATTTTTCAACGGGCTCATGACCCGGTGATCCGTGGCCTTCTGGCTGCCCACCTTTGTGTACGGCATATGGCAGTCGGCGCAGGAAACGCCGGCCTTCCAGTGGACACTGTTGTTGGAGTACATCTCAAACTCGGGATGGCGGATGAACGCCATCTTGAAGCCGGTGACGCCCTGTCTCCATTCACCGTAGGATGCGTCGCTGCGAATCTTTTTGATGATGTTTTCCACGGGCATCTGCCCCCACGTACTTCCTTCCCAGGGAAAGAAGACATCCGCGGATTTCATGTCAGCGTCCTTGGGGATGGTGTAGGTTACATGGCACTGGGCGCAGACCAGGGAGCGTTTATCCTGATGGGTCAGCTTGGTCTCATCCGCGCCCATGGCTTTCAATGCTTTGCCCAGGGTGAAGCCGCGAGAAAGCTGGAGGGACATGTCCTTGTTGTCGTGGCAATCTATGCAAGCCACGCCGAGGTCCTGATGCTCCTTGGGAATCTCGGCCAACACCGCATCGTAGAGCTTGGAATAATAATCCTTGCCCATTTTCTGCTCGAGTTGAACAGCATACGGTGTCTTGCAGGTCAGACAGACCCCACCGGACTTGAGCCGGGAAGGATCCGCCAGGGATTGATCCTTGCGCATGTTGAGATGGCCCCGGGGTTCGTTGTACTCAACACCCATGCCCCAGCCGTTAAAGAGCAGGGCCAGGAATGGGAACTCGGAGAGCTTGTCATAGGTCACACCGCCGTCATTGCCTTTTTTATACTTGCTTTTCCCTACGGGCGTCGGCTCGCCAGTTTTTTTCCACATATCGTATTCCACCGGGTAGGCCTTGCCCCACTTGGCCGGGTCAATCACGCCGTCGGCAATCTGCACGGTTTTCACCGGGGTTGCTTTCTCCGAGGCGCCTCCCGCGCCAAGCGCCAGGGTCACCATTAATGCCAGCGCCGCACTTTGCTTCACCCTCTTTTTGTGGTCTTTTTCCATTGGTTATTTTCCCAACATTCATCTGACGAGACAGGATTGTGGCGGACACCATGTAAGCGTTCCAAGGCACGATCCTTTGCGCATTGGCACCTTGGCGGTGATTCTCGACGCGGTCTCGGTTTATCGCGGGTTGAACCGGATCGAATTGCTCGCTCGCCTGTATGAGTGAGAGCTGCCTGAATAAACTCAGGCGTTGGCACCCGTTAAGCTGCCGGTTCCATGGATAGCATCCTAGCTAAGTCTTCTGTGGCCTCGCCCGTAAGGGTCAGCCCAAAGCGCTCTTTCAAGAACCCCGCAATCTCGGCGTTCAAAAACTGCGGGGGCTTGGGGCCGAGCGTGATGTTATGAATGCCCAGGCTAAGGAGTGCAAGCAATATGATGACGGCCTTTTGTTCCATCCAACTCAGGACGATGGAAACGGGCAGGTCGTTTGGCGTTACGCCAAGGGCCTTGCTAAGGGCCAGGGCGATGTGGATGGCTCCGTTCGAGTCGTTGCACTGGCCCAAGTCGAGGTAGCGGGGGATGGAAGTGCCAGGGACGGTGCCAAACGCCCCGTCGGCAAACCGGAACTTGCCGCAGCTCGAAGTAAGCACTATGCAGTCTTTGGGAAGGCCAAGCGCCATCTCCCGAAAATACTCGCCTCCGCTTCCTGGCGCGTCGCAGCCGGCGATAACGAAGAAGCGCCGGATCAAGCCTTTTTTGACGGCATCCAAGATATCCGGCGCGGCGTCTAAGATGCTCAAGTAATGATGCCCCGTCTCGATCGTCGCGTCCGAATCGAACCCGTGGACATCCGGCAGCTCGAGGGCCGTCTCGATCAGCACGCCAAAATCATCGTCTTCGATGTGCCGGATTCCTTCGATACCCGTAATCTTGTACCCAAAAAGCCGGTTCGCATAGCCGGAACGCTTCTTTAGGGGCACGATGCAGTTCGTGTTGACGACGATCGCGCCTTGCCAGCGTTCAAACAAATCCGTTTGGTCGAACCAGGCCTTTCCGACATGGCCCTTGAGGTGGGGGTATTGCCTTAGCTTTGGGTATCCGTGGGCGGGCAGCATCTCGGAGTGCGTGTAGACGTTGATCCCTAAGCCCTTTGTCGCCTCAAGCAGCGCTTTGAGCATCGAAAGGTTGTGGCCCGATACGAGGATAGCCTTACCTTCTGCCCGGTTCCAGGGGACTCGGACGGGGCTCGGCACGCCGAAGGCACCGGTGTGGGCTTGACAGAGAATGTCCATCGCCTTGAGCCCGGCCTGGCCTAGCTTCATGAGTTGGGCGATGTGCTGGTCTTGGGTGAAGTTTACGTTGGTGAGCGTGAAATAGAGCGTTTCGGCCAGCGTATCGTCCACCTCGGAGGTGTCGGCACCGAGCTCTTTTGCGTGCGCCCTGTAGGCGCTCAAGCCCTTGGCCCCGAACACCATCATGTCCTGGAGCCTCGCAAGCGTAGCGTCCTTGCCGCAGGTGCCCATCTGTTGGCCCGAAGCGCCGCACCCCGAAGGCGCGCTCATCTCGCACTGGTAGCAGAACATGGCCGCACTTTGGTTTGTTTCCCTCGTCTGCATGATTTGCCTCCCTTTTTGGGGTTGTTTAGGAATCGGATCTTCGATGTCCCTAAACAACATCATGCAGGATTTCGGCCGGACAATCCTTGATTCTCGTCAAGATTTTGATCAACGGCGGCCTCAAGGCCGTTTTCAGGCTAGGAAAAAAGAAGCCAAATAAAATCAGTAGTCTTCGAGATGCGTGATTTCGGCGTCCTCCAGCCAGGTCTTGGGACGTTGAATCAGCTCGACCATGTTGTCTAGGATTTTGTAGTGCCTTTGTTCTTCGGCCGCGAGCCTCTCGAAGAGGGCCGTTTCTTGTTCTGAGGATGCCTTCTTGGCGCAATCCTCGTAGAACTTCCAGCTCTTCTCCTCAAGCTCTCTGGCTTTTTGGTAGGCTTTTTCCTGAGCCTCTTCTTTGAGAAACTCCTTTGGGGGGTTGGCCTGCATCACTTTAAAGATGCTCTTGATGCCCTCAAGAAGGGATGAATCTTCCATGGAGAAGGTGTTCGCCTTCATCCGTTGGATGGTCCTGAAATGCTTGAGCTCCTCTTCTGCAAGCGTCGTAAAAATGCTCTTTAAGCCCTTGTCAGGAACACTGTCTGCGAGTGTGCGGTAAAACCGCTCTCCGTCCTGCTCCATTTGCATGGCAAAATCGTAGATGTCCACCAAGGCTCTCCTTGTGTTCGTTGGTCCTTGATCCATTGTGGCAAACTTGGAGAATCAGGGCTAGGGGCATGCACATGGATATCGTCAGCGCAGATGGGGGGACCATGAAACGTACGGGCAACCTGTTTGAGGAGGTTTCGCAGGCACAAGGGCAGGAAACCTACGAAACCCTCCTTGAGTGCGGCAGCGTCCGAATCGAGCGGATCGTTTCGTTCGGCCATGCCTCTCAAGAAGGCCTTTGGTACGACCAAGCCGAAGACGAATGGGTTGTGCTTTTAGAGGGTGCTGCGATCTTGGAAGACGCCGAAGGGGCAAGGTTGCTCTTAAAGCCCGGAGACACAGTGTGGCTTCCGGCAGGCTTAAAGCATCGGGTGGCATGGACCCCAAAACACAACCGAACGCTGTGGCTGGCTGTTTTCAGCCAGCACGACTCTCGTTGAAGCAAGAAAGGCGCTTATCGGCTGCCTCTCCGAGCATCGCTTAGTGATTTCTTATGAGCCATGGGCGTTGATCGCTTCTTGCGCTTAGGGCTTGAGGCCGCCCTGATCGTGCGTTTCGTCAGGATGGCCGGTTCTTATTTAACGGGGGGAGCAGGTGGTGTATGTCTATCTTTCACTATAAACACCGGAATGCTCACCTTATGCCGGACCTTGTCTACCGTGGTTCCGAACAGGATATCTTTCAGTATGGTATGACCGTGGGCACCCATCACGAGTAGGTCGGCGCCGAATTCGTTCACGATCTTGGGGATGACGTGTTTCGGGTTCCCGAAGCCCAGAAACGTGCTGGCTTCAAACCCCTTTTCCTCCACAAAAGACTGGTAGCGTTCCAGCAGGTTTTTGTCCTGAAGGGTTTCGTAATCGCCGGTTTCCTGGCCGAGAATGATCGCTCCCGCCGACTCTACCACGTGGATGATCAGAATTTTTGCTTTGGCATGGCACAGCGATAATGCATGGCGGATTGCCTGGCCGTCAACCTCGCTGAAGTCGACGGCGATGGCAATGCGCGAATAGGTGGCTGGAGAGAAGATGTCGCTCAGCGCCGGGGCCTTATGCGGCGAGTGGGTGGCTTTCATAAAAAGCCGTTGCGCGAACGGCCGGAAGGTGATGAACAACAACAAAACGCAGGTTCCTACAGCTAAAGGAACAACGGCGAACCTTATGGCCCATGGATGAACGCCCTCAAGGAGCCAACCGTTGATTTCATCGATCACCAGCTTGGCGTTCAATACTACGATAGCTCCAGCAGCGAGCCATGAAAACATTTTGGTTACCGGGCCGATAACAAATTTTCCCATACGCTGCCGATCGCTTACGAAATGAATAAGCGGGATGACGGCAAACCCGAGCTGGAGGCTGAGCACTACCTGGCTTAAGATAAGCAACTGTTCTGCGGACTGTTCTCCGAACAATACGATGGTAATCACCGCGGGTATGATCGCCAGCAAACGCGTGATGATACGGCGAATCCATGGTTGAATACGCAGGTTCAGGTATCCTTCCATCACGACCTGGCCGGCCAACGTTCCTGTTAAGGTGGAGCTTTGCCCGGCAGCCAGCAACGCCACGGCAAAAAGCATCGGAGCCCACTGGGTCCCCAATAGGGGCTCTAGGAACTGGTGCGCGTCTTTGATTCCTACCACTCCGTACATTCCGTGCTTGTAGAAAGTCGCCGCGGCAAGCACAAGCAGAGATACATTCACGAAGAAAGCCAGGTTGAGGGCCACCATAGAGTCGATCATGTTAAACCTGATGGCTTCCCTGATTTTTGGTTCACTTTTTTCGAACTTCCGGGTTTGCACGAGCGATGAATGCAGGTATAAGTTGTGGGGCATCACGGTAGCCCCGATGATTCCTATGGCAATGTACAACTCGGTACCGTTTGGAATAGACGGCAGAAATCCTCGCATGAGTTCCCCAACGTCGGGTTTGGCCAAAAACATTTCAAGGAGAAACGCCACCCCAACGATACCCACAAGCGAAAAGATAAAGGCTTCCATTCTCCGCATTCCATGGTTGATGAGGAACAGGAGCAGGAAAGTATCAAGCAGGGTGAGGGCAACGCCCCATAGCATGGGAATGCCGAACAGTAGCTGTAGTCCTATGGCCATTCCGAGCACTTCGGCCAGATCGCACGCGGCAATGGCGATTTCAGCCAGGATATACAACACAACGACCACAAAAGACGAATACGCTTCCTTCGACGCCTGTGCAAGGTCGCGGCCGTGCACGATGCCTAATCGAGCGCTTAGGCTTTGCAGCAACATGGCCATCAAACTAGACAACAAAAGCACCCAGATTAGCTTGTATCCAAACTGGCTTCCCCCGGCAATGTCGGTGGCCCAGTTTCCGGGATCCATATACCCCACGCTTATGAGGTAAGCCGGCCCTAAAAAGGTCCGTAATTTTCCGAAGAACCCCTTGAGCACCGTCGTATCGATGCTCTCGTATACTTCTTCTAGCGATTTTCCGACTTTACTCTTGTTCACATGTTTTTACCGTGATTGACATTGGCGTTAAGCTGGCCGTCCCGCGCAATGCGGCTTTCCTTGTTGCCATAGCAACACGATCTTTACGTTTTTACCGTGGTCTTCCATAGCCCTCTTTCGGAGAGGCATGGATATGGCATTCCCCCGGAATCGGGCTGGATACGCCTTCGTGGAAGCTGGGGTTACAAATACACCATAAAGCTCGCTCGTACCCAGGAGCCGACCGACATCCGGCTAGAAGGCGAGGGCGTAAGGGCTGGACAGGAACAATCCAGAAAGCAAAAAACCCTAACGGCTAAGGACGAAAGGCTTGCCCGGCTCCGGGGTCAGCACCTCGATCCAAGAAAGGTCTTGAAGGAGACCCTTGAGCCTCTCCGGCCTGCCTGCCAGGAGCGGGAACGTCCCGTGGTGCATGGGAACCACCTTTGGGCAGCCAAGCAACCGAGCGGCCAGGTTCGCTTCCCTCGGGCCCATCGTGTAGAAGTCTCCGATGGGGATAAAGGCGGCATCGGGCCTGTAGAGCTCCGCAATAAGGCGCATGTCGGAAAACACGTTCGTGTCGCCCGCGTGGTAGACCCTGTAGCCGTTCTCGAACGTTAAGACATATCCTGCGGCCTCGCCCCCGTAGAGAATCCTGCCTTCGTCTAGGATGCCGCACGAATGATCGGCATGGACCATAGTCACTTCGATGCCGCCGATCTTCTGGGTTCCGCCCTTGTTCATCCCCGAGGTATTCAAGACGCCCTTGGATTCGAGCCAATGGCAGGTCTCAAAGACCCCGATGATCTTCTCTGGCTTGTAGTTTTTGGCAAGCTCGATCGAATCGCCGATGTGGTCAAAATGCCCGTGCGTAACGAGAAGGATGTCGAGCTTCTTGAAGCGCTGCGCCTCTTTTGGGCAGGCAGGGTTGCCCATTACCCACGGATCGATCAAGACGTCCTTCCCCGAAGGGGTCTTGAAGAGAAACGTCGAATGGCCAAGCCAGGTGACCTCAAGCTCTGCCATGCTCTTTCCTCCTACTTGCTTTGCTTAAGCTTTAGGTGATGCCCCTTCCTTTGCCGATGCGATCCCCGCAAGAAGCGCACCGTGGAGAGGGCCGTTGGTTGCAAGGATCGAATCAGACCGTAGGGCAAAGGGCGCTCCTTCCATCGTTGTCACTTTTCCAAGGGCCTCTTCGACGATCAAGCGGCCCGCGGCCATGTCCCAGGGCTTAAGGCGCATCTCCCACATGCCGTCGAACCTGCCGCATGCCACGTAGCATAAGTTCAAGGCGGCCGACCCATCCCTCCGGAGCGCTTGAGAACGGAACAGAAAAGCCTTAAAATAATTAAGGTTGTTTTCGGGATGGTGCCGTATATCGTACGGGAACCCGGTAACCAGCAGCGCTTTCTCGAGCGCGTCTACGGAAGAAGCGCGAATACGGCGGCCGTTCAAAAAGCTCCCCCAGCCGCTCGCTGCGGAAAACATTTCATCCCGGACTGGGTCGACAACGACCCCTAGGAGGGGCCGGTCTTCGTGGTACAGGGCCAGCGAAACGCAAAAAAAGGGATAGTCGTGGGTATAGTTTGTCGTCCCATCCAGCGGGTCTACATACCACACAAAGGCCTGGTCTTGCCTTACGTCTCCCCCGCCCTCTTCGGCAACGATACCGTGTTGCGGGAATTCTTCGCGGATTCTTTGGGTAATGTAGCGTTCCGAGGCCATGTCGACCTCGGTTACAAGGTTCGTCGCTTCTCCTTTGGTTCGCACGCCGAACCCTCCGCCCCTGGACGCTGCAAGGATTTTCCCGGCACCATGGGCAATCTCCTGGGCGGTCCAAAGCATTTCGAGGATGTCTTTCTCTGGCATGCTTGCCCTCCTTCGTTCCTTTCGATTGTAACAAACCCCTGAAGCACCCGCAAAGCATGGATCAAACCTTCCCTGTCCAAGTCTTTATCGACTTCGACGGCACGATTACCACCTCAGACTCTGTTAGCATACTGATCGAGCGGTTCGCCGAAGAAGGCTGGCAAGAGGATGAAGGCCTTTGGGACCTAGGCCGGATTTCATCCAAAGAATACTACGCACGGCAGTTCAAAAGGCTCAAGATTTCTAAAGCCGAGTTAGAGGCATTCCTTCAGGGCGTCCCGATCGACCAGTGGTTTGGCCCGTTCGTTGCCTTCGCCAAACGATACGGCCTCCCTTTGGCCATCGTAAGCGACGGGTTCACGCCCTTCATAGAGGCGATCCTTGCCCATCATGAGATCGGAGGGCTGCCGATCTTCGCAAACGGGCTTTCCATCCGAGAGAACCCCAAGACCGGCCTTCTTACGCTCTTGCCCAAGCCTAATCTAATGAAGCTCCAAGCATGCAAGGTTCAGGCCGCGCTTTGCAAGTGCGACATCGTAGAGCCGCTTGTCGCCAGGGCCCAGACAAGCGTATACATCGGGAACGGCAGGTCGGATTTTTGCGTATCCCAGCACGTAAACGGGCTTATTCTGTTCGCCAAAGACGAGCTTGCAAGCAATCTCGAGGCCAAAGGCGCTCGCTTTTTCCCCTTTCAATCGTTCAGGGATATTATGGAAGTTCTATCCGGCCTCATGCTGCAGGCTGCGGGTGGTAATATTTATCAGACTATTGAGGGGAGAGCATGAAAGAAGCCCAAGAAGATGACCTGTTCGCGCTTGAAGCGAGGTATTGTTCGTACGGGGATACGGTGCATTACACCAAAAACCCTAAGCTATTTACCGCGTGCGAAGGGAGCTACGTGTTTGACGCCTCCATCACCCCCTTCTTGGACCTCAACATGCAAAACGCGGCCGCTAGCTTGGGCTACAAGCACCCAAGGCTCATTGCCACGCTTAAAAACCAGCTGGATGTGCTCCCACAGTTGGCAAGCCAGTTCTTGCACAAAGAAAAGATCCTTTTGGCCAAGGGGCTCTGCGAGCAGGCCGAGCGGGCCTTCGGCAGGTTTGGCCGGGTGCATTTCAACGTAGGCGGGGCCCAGGCGATCGAAGATGCCTTGAAGCTCATCCGGCGGAACACCGAAAACCCCCTCATGTTCGCCTTCATGGGCGGCTACCACGGCAGAACGCTCGGGGCGACCGCCATTACCTCGAGCTACCGCTACCGGGAAGGGTTGGGTCCGTTTCCCTACAGGGCGCTCTTTATCCCTTACCCCTACTGCTTCCGGTGCTACTACGAAAAAAAGGCGGAAGACTGCGGGCTTTACTGCGTCCGGATGTTCGAAAAGCTCTTCGAGTCCGAGTACTACGGCGCCTACAACCCAAAGACGGGGCGGTCCGAGTTTGCCGCCTTCTTTGGCGAGCCGCTCCAGGGGACGGGGGGCTACATCGTCCCTCCCAAAGACTACTTCCCCGAGCTCGCCCGCATCCTGAAGACACACGGGGTTTTGTTCGTAGACGACGAGGTCCAAATGGGGTTTATGCGGACAGGCCGGCTTTTCGCCATGGAGCACTTCGGCGCGAGCCCGGACATCGTGACGTTTTCCAAGGCACTCACCGGAGGCTTGAACCCTCTGTCCGGCCTATGGGCGGATGAAGCGCTCATCGGCCCAGAGCGTTTTGGCCCGGGCTCGACGCACTCTACGTTTTCTTCCAATACGCTAGGGACGGTGCTCGGCCTTGAGGTTCTCAAGATTTTCGAGGAAAACCCAGCCTTTGGAGACCAGGTGCTCAAAAAGGGACGCAAGTTTTTGGATGGGCTCAAAACGATCACGCGCCCTTACAAGATGGTCGGCAATGTCGACGGGCTCGGGCTTGCCTTAAGGCTCGAGATTTGCCAAGAGGACGGCTTTACGCCAAACTATCCAATGACCCAGCGGCTCTTCGACGAGGGGCTAGAGGCGAAGCTTGAGGCAAACGGCAAGCGCTACGGGCTCGTACTGGCCGTGGGCGGCTACTTCAAGAACGTCATCACGTTGATTCCTTCCTTGCTCATCGAGGACTCGGAGATTGATTTGGCGCTTACCCTGTTCGAGCAGCTCTTTAAGGCCTGCGAGATGCGCTAGGATGCAGACCACTCAAGGAATCACATACAAGTCGGGCAAGGGAAAGGGAGTGTTTCTTGGGGTTCACGGCATGGCAGGCTCGCCCAAAGAGTTAGAATTCTTGGCCAAGAGGCTTCGCGATGCGGGCATTGGCTGCGACGTTCCGACCCTTCCTGGACACGGAACCACCATGGACGACCTCAAGCGTCTTCGCTGGCAGGAATGGGTCGATTTCCTCGAGGAGCGCCTGCTTGCGCTAGGAAAGGATCACGAGCCGGTGTTTGTCGGAGGGCTTTGCTCTGGCGCGCTCCTAGCGCTCGCCCTGACGCTTCGCCAGCCTAATCGCATCCGAGGGCTCGTTTTGTATTCCACCGCGCTTTTTTACGACGGATGGAACCTCCCCAAATGGGGGAGGCTTTTTTTGTACGCCGCATTCTTCACGCCCATCGGATGGCACAGGGGCTTCCATACAGACAGGCCTCCTTACGGGGTGAAAGACAAGCGCCTTCAGGGGGTTATCGCCTCGATGTATGCGCGTATGGATTCCAAAAGTCAGGCGACGACGCTTGGTTACACCGAGATTCCAGCCGCTACTTTCCATGAGATGCATAAGCTAAGAAACCACGTCAAGCGGCACTTGGGCGAGATTCACACCCCGACGCTTCTTTTACACTCTCTCGAGGACGACCTAACGAGCGCCAAGAGCTCGAAGTTTGTCCTCGAGCGCCTTGGTTCTTCCCAAAAAAGGCTCATCTTGCTCGAAGACTGCTACCACCTGATCACCGTCGACAAAAAAAAGCGTGAAGTTGCCGATCAAACTGTCTCGTTCTTGGAAGAGCTCATCCAAAGCAAGGTAATCTGCTAACCAAAAGGCCGCCCATGGGACCCCTCAATCCGGGCAAGCTGCCCCACGGCCTGCTTGAAAAACTCATCGGTCTAAGGGGCGCAGAAGACCCACGGGTTTTCATAGGCCCGAAGCTGGGCGAGGACTGTGCCGTAATCGATTTGGGCGATGCCTTCTTGGTCCTTAAAGCCGACCCGGTCACGTTCGTTACGGGCAGGGCGGGGGCCTACGCCGTCCACGTCAACGCCAACGACGTGGCCAGCATGGGGGCAAGGCCGCGCTGGTTCGAAGCGGTTCTCCTATGCCCAGCGGGAACAGGCAAAAAAGAAGTGCAGGGGCTGTTTGCCCAGATTGACGAGACTGCAAGGGCCTTGGACATCGCCGTCGTCGGCGGCCATACCGAAATCACGCCGGCAGTCGCGCACCCCGTTGTCGTCGGTAGCATGCAAGGGCTCGTGGCCAAAAATAGGCTCGTGACCTCTTCGGGGGTTCGCCCGGGGGACTTCATCGTCATGACCAAGGTTGCCGGGCTTGAGGGAACGGCCGTTCTCTTGCAAGAAAAGCCCCAGGAGGCCGCCCGCGCCCTGGGCCAGGAAGGATTGGCGGAGGCAAGGCGCCTTGTAGGGACGCTTGGAATCTCGGTCGTTCAGGAAGCGCTCATGGCTGCAGAGCACGGCGTTCACGCCATGCACGACGTGACCGAGGGCGGGGTCGCAACCGCGCTGTTCGAGCTTGCGTATGCCTCTAGCGTGCATATTCTCGTGAACCCGGAGGCTATCCCCGTGCTCGATGCGACCAGGCAACTGTGCGCGCATTTTGGAATCGAACCGATGGGGCTTCTGGGCTCGGGCGGGCTCTTGATCGCCCTGTCCAAACAAGACTTGCCCAAGGTTCAAGAGGCCTTCAGGGTACGGGGGTTCCTTGCCAAGCTGATTGGGGAGGCGAGCGAAGGCGAGGGGGTGTATGCGCTTCGGGGCAACAAGAAGGTCTCCTTACCCATCTACGAGCAAGACGAGCTCACGAAGGTGCTCTAGAGCGCACGGATTTTTTCAACAAGGGACGAGGTGGAAAGCCCAGGGACTAAAGGTAGGCGAACCACCTTGCCTCCGTAGCCTTCTACAAAATTTTCCCCCACGATTGCGCCCTCGCCCCAGTCTGCCCCCTTGATCAGGACATCGGGCCGAACGGTTTGAATCAGGCGGAACGGGGTAGGTTCCGAGAAAAGGACGACGAAATCCACGCACTCCAGGTGGGCGAGCAGCATAGCCCTTTGGTCGGCTTGAAGGATGGGTCTTTTAGGGCCTTTTAGCAGGCGGACGCTCTCGTCGTCGTTTAGGCCCACAACGAGCCTATCGCCCAGCGCCCTAGCGTCTACAAGCAGGCGAACGTGCCCAGGGTGCAGCAAATCGAAGCAGCCGTTCGTGAACACAACCCGAAGATTTTCTTGCCTCAGCTTCTCTAGGGAGGCCAAAAGGGCCTCGAGCGCCATGACCTTCTCAAACCCCATGGCTTCTTACCTCAACAACCGTGTATGGCACGCTTTGAAGGCGAACCTTGCGCCTCGCTTGGTAGACATGATCGGTATTGATTTCGGCATGGATAAAGTCATCCCGCTTGGAGGCTTTCGCGATCTCCTGTCCGAACGGGTCTAAGATGTGCGACCCGCCTAAGAACTTGTAGTCGCCGTACTCCCCCAAGTGCTTCGCGGCCACTACGAACACCTGGTTTTCAATTGCCCGCGCCTTTAAAACAGCCTCTAGCACGCCCTCGGCCGAACTATCGCACAATGCCTCGACGATTAGCATTTTCGCGTAGTGCCTGCAGACATCCTCGATGACGTTAGGCTTGAGCGCATCGGACTCGGAGACGATGGCGAGCTTTGTCAAGGGCGTATCGATTACGGCCAGCTCCTTGCCCTGCATTAAGAACACGTCCTCTTTGAGGGTGGGGTTAAAATGCACTTTGGACGGCGCGTAGCACGTTTCCCCCGTTTTGTCGATCAGCCAGTATCCTTGCATGTAGCCATCAACCGTCTTCTTCCAAAGGGAGTGGACAATCATAGCGCCGTTTTCTCTGGCAAACCGGGCGAGGGACGCATGGAACTCCAAGGCCTTCGGGGCAAGCAGGTTCAAGCTATCAAAGGCGAACCCTGTAGCCCACAAAGGCGGCAAGACGATCAAGTCTACCCCCAAGGCCGCAAGAACCTTCATCTTGGCCAGCACCCGGCCAAGGTTGTCCTTCTCCTTGCCCGCAACGGCCTTCATCTGGACGATGCCTACACGAAACACCATGGGCTAGGACAAATGGCGGATCCCAGGATCTCTATAGCCCCGGGGATCAATGTGAATGAAGCGGTACCCTAAGCCGTTTAGACGCTCCCGGACAGAGCGCCGCAGGCCTTCCTCCCGAAAGCGCCCGATCTCATTCTCGCCAACCTCGAGCTTTGCCAGATTTCCAAAGTCTCGCACTCGGTACTGCACGAACCCCAGCGCTGCCAACACATCCTCGGCCTTTTCTACGCGCTTGATGGTCTCGAGCGTGAGGCGTTTGCCCTTTGGGATCCGGGAAGCGAGGCAGGCAAAGCTCCCCTTGTTCCAGGTAGGCAGGCCAAGCTCCTTGCTTTTTTGGCGGATGTCTTGCTTGGTAAACCCGGCCTTAAGAAGCGGGTGTCCAACGTCGAACTGGGCCGCCGCCTCCATGCCGGGCCTTGTATCTTTGAGGTCGTCTACGTTCGTCCCGTCCACTACAGCGCTTAGCCCGAGCTTGTCCTTCTTTTTGGCGAGAAGTGAAAAAAGCGACCCCTTACAGTAAAAGCATCGCCTGGGACCGTTGTTGCGGTAGGCTGGGTTTTCCCACTCGGACGTGGAAACAAGCTCGTGCCGGATGCCTATGGCGCTTGCGAGCGCCTTTGCTTCTTCCAGCTCGCGTACGGCCAACGTCGGGGAAACGCCCGTAACGGCAACGGCGCGGTCGCCCAAGGAAAGAAACGCCGCGTTGGCGAGGAAAGTGGAATCAACGCCTCCGGAATAGGCGACAACAACCCCTCCCATGCTCGAGAGCTGCTCGAGCAATGCTTGCCATTTCTGTTCCACGGTATGCACGGGTCTCTCCCCTCTCAAGGCTTTTATCCGGTGAAAAACTGCGCTAGAATATTGACATGCCAAATGGCGAGTCAGGGCACTCGACAAGGTGGCATCAATGCTTTTAGAATATCATGGCCTTGAAGAAAGGCTAAAAGCCTTCATCACTCCCCGGTAGCTCAGTCGGTAGAGCGAGTGGCTGTTAACCACTTGGTCGGCGGTTCGAATCCGTCCCGGGGAGCCAAAAAATCATCCGCCGATTTCCCCATTCAACTCACACGTTGCACGACGGGCATATCGCCTATTCAAGAGGCGACGGCCAGGTTTTACCTTGTAGTCGTTGCCGTAGGGCTGGCTCAGAAGTCAGGGTCGCAGGCTCGAATACTCTTTTGTGGAGCAGCAGTTGACAGAGGCAATGAGGATTGATAATCTCAAAAGGAGTGTTATAATACTATATTATAAAGTAATTTAACGAGACTGTTGACCAAAATAATGTCCGTTACAATTTTAATCCCACAACATCGACGATTCTTGAAGAAGTCTGAGGCTTTGCGCATGTTTTCATAACAAGATTAAGCTTTATGAACAAACCGAGTTCAATACTCCCGCCTAGGCTCTTTAACCAAGAGGTAAAGCCATGATCCCCGTAGAGAATCTCGATCAAAGAAGGTACCGCTTAGCGTACCAGGGGGATGCCAAGCAAGGGAATTCGCGTGCCCTGCCTCCTGGTGCCCTGGAAAAGCTCGAGAAGACGCTTGTCGGCAAAAGCGCCGCTATGAGGGAATTAAAGGCAAACATCCTTAAGCTTTGCCGCCACGATACGACAGTCCTAATTCAAGGAGAGAGCGGAACGGGCAAGGAGCTTGTCGCTAACATGCTCCATGCGCTGTCCCCCAGGTTTCAAAAGAAGTTTGTCGCGATCAACTGTGCGGCCATGCCCGAGCAGCTCCTTGAAGCCTTGCTGTTTGGCTACGAGAGAGGGTCGTTTACGGGCGCTGACCGCCAGACAAAAGGCTACCTGGACAATGCCAGCGGGGGGACGTTGTTCCTCGATGAAATCTCCGAGACCTCCGCCTCGCTTCAGGCAAAGCTCTTGAGAGTGTTGCAGGAGAGGGCCTTCTACAGGTTAGGCGGGCACGAGTTAATTCCTGCGGACGTCAGAATCCTTTCTGCCACCAACATGGACCTCCGGGCGTTGGTCGACAAGGGGGAGTTTCGTTGCGATCTCTTCTACCGGCTCAATGTCGTCAAGGTTGCAACCCCACCCTTGAGGGTACGAAAAGAGGATATTCCCGAGTTGGCCTTGCACTTCTTGCAGGATGTTAGGGAGAACTTGAACGGCGAGATTCCGGCGGTAGGTTTCTCGGATTCTGCCATGGCAATGCTGATGAACTACGTTTGGCCGGGCAATGCCAGGGAGCTTCGCAACGCCATCGAGCACGCCGCGATCTTCGCTCAGTCTGCCCTGATCGAGCCAGGGGATTTCCCCAGGCTGAATGAGGACGACAGGGCCACAATGAAAACACGAGGTTTTTCTTCAGAAAGGTCGGGTGTCTCTGTTGAGGGCTTAACCGCGGTCGATTTGCGCGAAGCACGCAGACGATTCGAGGAAGACTATTTCCTGGAGCTTTACCGCAAGACCGGTCACGACCTGAAGGAGGTTGCTAGGCGGGCCGGCGTGGACTTGGCGACCGTCTACCGGAAGTTTGGCTACCTGAGAAAAGCGGATCCCGCTAACGAATAACCGGGAGAGGCAAGTCCTTATGGACTCCAGGTATCAGTGCACAGGGATACGTCCCGAGAGGTCGTTGCAGCGCCATAATGGGAGCATGCGTATCCTATTAGGAGCCATTGAGCTCCATGCCAAGAACAACCCAAACAAGGTGATGCTGGCCACAGAAGGGACCCGTGTAACATACAAAGAATGTTTTGAAAAAATAGGCAGGCTTTCTGCCGCGCTCGAAGGTATTGGTCTTAAGATGGGTGAGAGGCTTGCCTTGGTCCTTCAGAACCAACGCGAGTTTATCGAAAGCTATCTCGCCTGCATGTTTATGGGCGTGATTCCCGTAGTTATCGGCGAAAGGACATTGGGCGAGGATATTGCAGGCATCCTTGCCAGCACGAAGCCAAAAGCCCTTATTGTCGGCCGGTCGCGGTGCTCCTTTGTCAAAGACGCGTGCAGACGGGCGGGCCTGAAAGAAGGTGCGTATTGCGGCGTTGTAACCGGCGATCAGCAAGTAGACGGCTTCGTGGCCTACGAAAGGCTCTTATCCCGTTATGCCCCCTGCAAGGATCCCCTTACGCAGGGGGGTGCCGTTCCTCTCTTCTATACGGCCGGCACGACGGGGACACCAAAGGGGGTTTACAGGACGAGCTGGAACGAGGGACTGGTTTCATTTATTCTGTCTTCACTCGTTGAGTTTGGTTTTCATTCCCAGGAGCGCCATTTGGTACTCTGTCCGCTCTACCACAGCGCGCCGTTCTTCTTTTCCATGCTTACTCTGGCGATCGGCGGGACGCTCACGCTCTTGCCCCGCTTCGAGCCTGCTTTATTCCTAGAGCTCCTTAGAAAAGAGCGCATTACCAGCGCCTACGTACACCCGAACATGCTTACCGGGCTTCTTTCCCTCCCTGAAAAGCTAAAGCGCGCCTACAAAGACCTTCCCGACCTTCGTATTATCATCTGTGCTGGCGCCCCGCTCTTCCCGGAGACCAAAGAAGGCGTCATCAACTGGCTGGGCGATAAGCTCTCAGAGTTCTACGGCTCGACGGAGGCCGGGATCAACCTCTACATGCCCCCAGGCGAGATGCGCCGACACATCACGGCCTGCGGCAGGCCCTTCCCCGGCAACGAGCTCAAGATTATAGACGAGAACGGCAACGAGTGTCCCCCCGGCGTGCCAGGCAGCCTGTTCATCAGGAACCCATGGATGGCTGATGCCTACTACAAGGACGAAGAGTCCACAAGGAAGGCCTTCAAGGATGGGTTCGCCCAGTTTGGAGACTTGATGGTCAAGGACCAAGAAGGCTACTACGCGTTCATCGAGCACGAATCCAATGTCGTTTCTTTGTCCAAGGGAGACGTGTATCCGTACGAAATCGAGCGGGCTCTTCGCCTTCATCCGGGAGTCCTGGATGCGGCCGTTTTTGGGGTTCCGGGTTTAAAGCAAACGCAGCGGGTGGTGGCCTTCGTTGTCCTAAAGCCTGGCGTAGCGGTGAGCGAAGGGGATCTGTTGGCTTTCCTGGGTGAGCGGCTTGAGGGCTTTAAAGTCCCGCAAGAGGTCGTCTTTGTGCAAGAGGTCCCAAGAAACCCTGAAGGGAAGGCTCTCAAAAACAAAATGCGGCAGTCATGGCTTGAGATGTGTACTGGACTTACATAGCCTGCTTTGTGCCGCCCAAGCGCAAACCCGTTAGCCTTGAGTGGGAATGGCTTGGGCTAGGAGCATGAATGCCCTCGGAATATGGCGAATGCTGCCTGTAGCGTTCGTTTATGCTGGCCTGGTCGCCCTAGCGGAGCTGACCTTTGGAAACCCGGCCTTTCCAGCGGCCCTGTGGAGCTTTACGGGGCTTCCCGCTTATTCGTGGAGTGTCCCGGTTCACGCGGCCGGGTTTGTGGTCCTTTTCCTAGCAAACAGGCTTTTCTTCCGTAAGCCTTTGTATGTGCCCGCTTTGGCAAGCCTTGGCTTCTTTTTTGTTGCCGAGCTGGCCAACCTCGGCGTTTTCCGATATTTTGAGTATACCCAACTCGCACCCTTCGGCCCTTACGCGGCATTCCTTGCCGTTATTCTTCTCTATGCTTTTCTTTGCGCGTTTTGCAGCTTCCTGTTAAGGAAAGTCATGGTTGCCATCCCGGTCCGGCGGTAATGCCATAACCTTTCAGTCCCCATAGGGAGGGACAAGAATGTCCCGCCTATCGGTTGGCATAAGGCTAGCGCTAGCCCGGGTTTTAACGCTTTGCCGAGGCCGTGGCTTGTTGGACGGCTCCGAGGATCTCCTCGCATTGCGGCTTATAGAAGGCCTCGTAGTCAAAGAGATAGTAGGGGTTTTTCCAGTCAAGAACCTTCCTGCAGTAGACCTGCGCCTTTTGGTTGTCGTGCTCGAGCTTGTAGTACAGCCTTGCGAGCTCACAGTAGGGCAGTGGGTCATTCGGAATTCTCCTGTGTGCCTCCAAAAGCAGCTCTTCGGCCTTTTGCTTGTCTCCGCCCAGGACTCCAGGGAAGTGCCAAAGCAGGCTTGCCCTTATGACCGTGACGAGGTAGGCATAATCGTAGCCTTCTTCAGCAGGGGGCTTGACTCTCTTGAAATGCGTTAGCACAAAGTCGATGTCTTTCTCGATCACCCTCAGGCGTGGAAGGATTTTGCCGACCGAGAAGACGTTCCGTAGCATGCTTTTCCCCCCATAATTGGCATCCAAGATCCGCGCGAGGGACGCCGCCCGGCCAAAGTGGCAGGTAACGCTGTTAGGGTCTTTTTTGAGCCCCCTTTCGGCGCACTCTGCGGCCGTTGTGTAGCTTTTGACAGCCTTAGCCTTATCGTGCTCCCGAACGAAGGCGAACTCTCCCTCTTTGAAGTAGGTAAACCCTATGAGGTAATCGATGTCGGCATCGTTTGGGTCGAGCTTCTGTGCTTCAAGAAAAAGAGTTCTTGCCTTTTTAAGGGCCGATCGGTCCTTGTGCATTTCCATGGAGGCTATCCAGCCCCTATGTTTGAGCCCCTCGGCCGAAGAGGCGTTGGCGTACGGCTGGAAGGCCATCAGGCACATCAAAGCCGTGAAGCCGTAGCAAAGGCACAAGCGGATCACGCAACCCCTCGTTATCTTATGTTGCCCATTCTTTTTGACACCCAAACGGCTTTCATTCTTGGCTAAAGAATGTTGGCTGTGCTTGAAACTTTCAGTACTGGTCATGCGTGCTCCTTGATCCATGCCTCCTTGAGTTGCGTTTTGAGCGTTTTACCCTGCGGGTTGCGCGGAATTTCATTGACGACCGCGACCTCTTTGGGAACCTTGTAATCGGCAAGCCGTTCTTTCAAAAAGCCCACCAATTCTTCCTTGGTAAGAGTCTGCCCAGCTTGCGGGACTACGACGGCGGCCACTCGCTCCCCCCAGTAAGCATCCGGCACACCGATTACGGCCGCATCGTAGACCTTTGGGTGAAGCATTATCACCTGCTCGATTTCGACGGGGTACACGTTGACGCCGCCCGAAATCACCATGTCAGACTTGCGGTCCACGATGGTGTAGTAGCCTTCCTCGTCTTTGATGGCCACGTCGCCCACCGAGATGAATCCATCGCGGAACACCTTCTTTGTTCCTTCCTCGTCCTTGTAGTAGGCATCGATCATCCAGGGGTTCTTCATAAAAAGCTCTCCTGGCACGCCGGGGGGACACTCGTTGCCGTTCTCGTCTATAATCTTGAGCTCGTTGCCGGGGAAGGGCCTGCCGCAGGCCGTGATGTGTCGGCGCATCTCGCCTGGGGGCATGTAGAGGTTGATCCCGGCCTCCGTCGAGCCGTAGAACTCTGAGAGCTTATCGCCCAGCCAGTTGATGACGCCTTCTTTGGTCTCCGGGAAGAGCGGGGCGCCAGCACAGATGATAATACGAAGGTCGGGAAGGTCTTTGTAGTCCTGCTTGATGCCCTCAGGAAGGGCCAGCAGGCCGTTCAGCACCGTGGGGACGACGAACGTGCTCGTGGTGCGCTGTTCTTTTAAGAGCTTTAGCATCCCTTCGGGTTCGAAGTGGCGCATCAAAACAAGCGTTCCGCCTACGGCGAGCGTGAGCGTGGCAAACAAAAAAGGCGCGCTGTGGTACAAGGGGCATACGGCCAAATGGCGCTCGTCGGAGGTATAGCCATACTCTGAGATGGCGTTCATCACCAAAAAAACGTTGCCTTCAGACATTTTCTCCCTGAAGGCGCCCTTTGGCCTGCCTGTCGTGCCCGAGGTGTAGATCATCGGGGCCGAGCCCTCTTCGGCCAGCGTGTCCAAAGACGGCGGGTTGGAGGCGATGAAATCCTCGTAGGCGACAAAGTCCTTGGAACGCTCCTTGCCCGTTACGATCATCCCGCCATCCAAGAAGTGGTAGGCCTTCCCCTGGACTTCCTCGACGCGCTCCATAAGCGTCCTGTCGACGACGACCGCCTTGGGCGCGGCGTTCGTAAGGATGTGGACGAGCTCATCGCCCCTTAGCTTGTAGCCCACGAACACGGGCGTTACCCCCATGAGCATGCAGGCCAAGTACGTCTCGACGTACTCCGGCTGGTTGTACATCATGAGCGCAAGCCTGTCGCCTTGCTTGAGCCCGAGCCCATTGAAGCCGTTGATAAGGCTCCCGATGCGGTCAAACCCTTCCTTATAGGTGATACTCCTGCCATCCCCTACGAGCATTTCTTTTGTAGGGCTGGTTTTTGCGTACATGAGGAGCATGTCTGTCAAGCCTGGCATTGCTAGAAACCTCCCAATTCTTCTTACGAGTCGTTCGAATTAGAAAAACTTATTTTTATTATTCTTGAGCCAAAGCGCCTTTCTCTTCGAAATATCGTTGGCCAACTGCATTTCTGGCATCACATTGGCAGGGGTTTTGAGGACGAAATCGATGGTCTTGTCGAAGAGCGCTTCATCGTACACCCCTGTAGCGTAATACCGTGCATAGAAAACATGGGCCAGCAAAAATTTGTTTTCTGTTTTTTTGAAGGCAACAGCGAACTCATTCTTAGCCTTTTCTGTGCCACCGCCGAGCATGGGACCCGCAATGATGGCGTAGGCCCCCTGAAAAAGGTGGGGGGCATAATTAAAGTAGGTTTCATCGAGAACAATAAGGCGATCAAACGTGTGCGTGGCGTCCCCGATACCGATCAGGATGTTGGGGTCATCCATTTCGAGCATGACCCTAAGACCTGCATTCAACCCGTACCAGAAGGCCGCAGGGACATCGCCCTTTTTGAGGTACTGGGCCAAATCGATCATGTGCTTGCCCGTTTCAAGCCCTTTACGGATTTCTCGATTGCGTACCTTAAGCGCCCTAAGGCCGTAATCCCTGCCGATTTCGTAGATCTCCGCCGCAAAATTCGGGTCTTCCCACTCGAGAATAAGACCCCAGGCCGCATAGGCCTCTGAAGCAATCGCAAGCAGCTTGTCGTTGTTTGGTGAAAACTCGACGAGTGCCGAGATGAGCAGGGCGTTGCCTGGAAGGCCCTCTTTAGCCACTGATGCGCTTTGAAAGCCCATCAGATTATCCACGGTGTGCTTGAGCACGGGTTGAAGAGTGTCTACCCCTTTTCGTTCGACAAAAGAGCAGCTCGAAAGAAGCGCGGCAACGGAAACTGCCCAAACGACGCCAACAAAACGATGTCTACTCATGTGGCTGTATCCCTTTAGTTCTAAATAGATCAGACTCCAGACCAAGACGATCCTAAGGGAATCAACTCCTTATTCATTCCTAGGGCCGTCGGGAGCCAAAGGGTAAGGTCCGGCCAATAGGCGATGAGGATAAGCCCAAGGGCTTGGACCAAAAGCCGTGGAACAACGGCTCTAAACAAAACCTCAAGCGGCTCCCTGAAGCGGAACGCTCCGATAAAGAGGTTAAAGCCAATCGGGGGTGTCGAATAGCCCAATTCCAGGTTCCAAAGAAAGATGATGCAGAAATGGACCGGGTCTATCCCGTAGCCTGTCGCTACGGGGAGAAGGAGCGGGACCATTACGAGGATGGCGCTGAAAACGTCCATCAGGCAACCCGTAATCAAAAGGATAAGATTCAAAAAGAGCAAAAAGACAAGCCTGCTCTTGATAACCCTGAGTAAGAATTCGAGGAAATGCTGGGGGATCTGCTGGTCGATCAGGAAGTTCGAGAAGGTGAGCGCGGAGACAAGAATGGCGAAGATCGCCCCGACAAGGACTAGGCTTTCCGTCCCCGCCTCAGTGACCTTAGAGATCGTAACCTCCCTTCGGATAAGAACCTGAGTGATAAAGATGTAGAGGAGACTTATGATGGCCACCTCGGGAACGCTCATCCAGCCGGCGAAAATTGCGACGATGATGAAGAATGGGAGCGGGGCCTCCAAGGCCACGGCCTTCAGCGAAGCGATGGCGGGTTTCCATTGAAAGGGGGAAGAGGGAATTCCAGCACGGTAAGCATGGATGATGCAGTAGACGATGTATATCGCCGTGAACACAATCCCCGGCAAAAGGCCCGCAACGTAGAGTTCGTCTGTCGCCTGGTAGGAGATGAAGCCGATCACGATGATGGGCAGGCTTGGTGGAAAGAGCATGCCTTGCCCGCCGCAAACCGTGCAGGTCCCCAGGGCGAAGTTTTTATCGTAACCCGACTTCATGAGGGCGCTGTAATAAATTCCCCCGAGCGCCATGACGGCCAGGGCCGAACCCCCAGTGAGGGCGCTGAAGACGGTGTAAGCGATGACAGTGGCAATCGCCAACCCACCTGGCAGCCAACCAAGCCAGTGATTGGACAAATCGGCCAGCCTCTGGGAAGCCTTTGAGTAACTCAGGATATAACCCATGAATGTGAAGATCGGAAGGGCCAAGAGGCCAGGGGCCTCCATCACGATCTTGACCTGAGTGATCATCGCCTGGAGAGGGACATGGGCGACCTCGGCGAAATAAAGCGCAGCCAAAAGCCCAAGTACGGCCAAAAGGGGAGTCCCGATTAAGGCCGAAAGCAAGATGCCCGAAGCGAGAGCAGTAACCATGCTAAGCCTCCTAGGCCTTTAAAAGGGCGGTTAGGGCCATACGTAAGGCACTCGAGGCGTAAAAATAAAAGACTACGAGGTAAAAGGGCCAGGTGGGATAGTCGTAGTACGTCGATCGGTCTCCCGTGCGGATCAACGTTTGCAGGTACTCAAACGTGGCATAGGTAAAGATGGCGAAGACCAAACACGCCATGAGGTAGGCCACGATCCTGACCGCCTTCTTCAAGGTAGGGTTTTTGATGTACCGGACGATGTCAATCCTGAAGTGCTCAAGTCTTGTCGTGGCAAGGCAGGCCCCGAGAAAACCCGACCAGAGCATACTGTACTTCACCATGTCCCCCATCCAAATGTAGCCGACAGAGAAGAATGCCCGTAAAAACCACTGGAGAAAGGCGCCGGTGCAAAGGAGGATGAGAAAAAACAACATCAGCGCTCTTTCGATGAATAAAAACCTCTCATTGGCTTTCTGGAGCCATCCCTTCCAACCGCCCAGCTTGGCATAGCGAGGTCTGCTGAAGTTGAGGTTTTCTTGATTGGATAGAGCTTCCTGCACCATGATTGTTTCCTCTATTTTTTTTGGAAACCCTTGTACCTTGGGCTCCTTAGGTAGCCCACAATCTCTTGAAGCCTTTGGTTAAGCGCTTCCTTAGTGCCGTAGAGTTTTTTGATGTCGTTTTTATAAGGAAGAACGTACTTCTCCATTTCTCCTTCAGCCCTGTAGTTCCCGAGCCATGCGATAAAAGTGTCTGTCTTTCCTGTCTTGATGATCTCTTCCGAGGCCCCGATGAGGTCGTAAAGCCGCCATTTTTCGATGACATGATCGCTTTCCAGCTTGCCGAGTTCCTCCTTGGAGCCGGTCTTGATGTAGGTCTCGAGGGCGTCGGCTACCTTTTTTTGCCTTTCCGGAAAGTTCGCGTACGAAGGATCGGCCTCAAAGATGGCCTTTTCTATGGAGGTATCGTAACCTGCGAGGGCAGCCGATATTTTTTCGTAGGCATCGCGCTTTTCCTTGTCATTGCCCAAATAGGCTACCCTGTAGGCTAGGCAGGGCTCTTTCCACGCCTTGAGCTCTTCGGGGCTAAGCGAGATCACCTTGGAGCCGTATTTGAGCATCGCCTTGGTAAAGGCCACGGCCCCGTCGCGCATGGTACCGTTTATGTTCCAGTGAATGAATGGGGTTATAGCAAGGAATGCGATGCGGAAGCCGTTAGGCAGCCTTTCGAACGCCTGCCTGGTGATCATGGGCGCCGTCATTGACGTCCTTATGGGTGGCTGGACAATGTAAGGGAGAGCCGTGTAAATCTGCATGCCGATGACGAACATGGAGGGTAAGATCACGGCATTCGAAAGCCCTGCCTTGAACGAGGGGAACATCTCGGGGGGCTGAATAGGAACCTGTGGAATCCCATGGGCCCTAAAGAACGTATCGTCAGGCCCGCCCGTGTAGTTGCAAGCTTTGACGTTGTTTTTCAGGGCTTCAGGCGTCCGCCATGAACCTGCCAAATAAAGATCATGGATTCCTTCTGTCAGCTCCAAGAAGTTTACAAACCCCTTGTCCCAAAGGACATCGTTGAAGTCCTTCATTGCCGTCATGGCCCTGTCAAACTGGCCATAGTCGTTGATCAGGTAGGCCATGTAGACGACTTCGAGCTTTCTTGAGATCGAGGGTTGGGCGTTGACGGTGGGTGTCACGACATCCAATTGGCCCATCTGGGCCTTCTGGAGCATCTGGTTGTCATCGCCCATGACACCCCCGTAGTAGGGGATGAACCCTATGTCGTACCCCAAGTTTTTCCCTATGGGTTTGAAGAAATCCTTTTCAACGGATTCCAGGGCATTCGTCACGTTTGTCCCTTTAGGCCCCAGAGTCCCAAACTTGAGCCTAATCTTGGGAAGCTCCTGGGAAAAAGCCATACCCTCAAGCCCAACAAGCATTGAACAAGCCCAACAACTGGCGCAGACAAACGACTTAAGGCCATTTCGCCGAAACCATGCCCTTTTTTGAGAACTCATGCCATCTCCCTTTCGCCGCGTTAATTAGATTTCACTCGACCCTACCGCCTATAAATACGTAGCAAAAACATTGCCAAGAGAATGCTTCCATAAAACCGCACTTCTTAAGGTAATAACCAAGATGGGGACCGGTGACATTTTTGCAGGTTTGCAAATTTGCAAATGCGTGCCTGCATCGACTCCTTATGATTTTTAGAAGAAAGGCAGGATTTATCGTTATTTTCGTCCTAAATTAAGATGGCACGGTGATTGCTATCCATATATAGCAGGAATGGTTTGACATGATGATCCAATACCGAGGGACTAAAATGGCAAAGCTTCACTATGACATCGTGATCGTAGGCGGTGGGCCGAACGGGCTTGCCGCGGCGGCCTACCTGGCCAAGTGCGGGCTTAGTGTTTGTATCCTTGAAGAAAGGCTAGAGGCCGGAGGGGGAGCAGAAAACACCGAACCAATCCCCGGCTGCCGGATCGATCCTCATGCCACCTACCTCTACGGAGCATACGCGCCCGGGTTCGATCAGCTCGAGCTGGACAAGTTCGGTTTTCGGATGAGCCATGCCAGGAATTTCGGTGGGGTCGTCAACTACGATGGCACGGGGACTGCGGCCGGTCTGTACAACATAGAGTATACGCTAGAACAAATAAAAAAGCGCTCGCCGAAAACGGCGGAAACGTTCCGCTACCTTTACGACAACCTCTTTACCCCAAAGAACCTGGGGAATTTCTTGCGCTCAATCTACTGGACGCCGCCCCCGCCTGTGGGGATGCCCATGGACAAGAGCGATTACCCATGGTCGCAAGTGCTCAAAAAGCTCTTGCCCGGTCTCTACGACGATGTCTGGAACGATTTCAGCGGGTTCGAGCTTATGGATGCCTTATGGGATTGGGAGCCCCTTACCGCTGCCCTTGGTCTGGCAAGCTGGTACAACGGGCCCCATCCGATGTGGAAAGGGGTCGGCATTCAGGCATTTGCCTGCAATCTTTTAATGCTGGGCAGCAATGGGGTCCCAAGGGGCGGCATGCATTCCTACATGCACGCCCTGATAAGGTGCGCCATGTTCCACGGGGCCAAGCTTATCACGAACTGCAAGGTCGAGGAGATCCTCGTCGAAGACGGCGAGGCCAAAGGGGTCAGGCTCGCAGAAACCTCCCCCCTGGGAAACAGAACTATTTGGGCGGACAAGGCCGTCATCGCGAACACCCATATCAAGCAAACCTTCCTCGATCTAGTCCCCAAAAGGCACCTTGACCAGGATTTCGTCCAAAAAATCAAAGACATCAACCTCAACGGCGGCAGCCTCTACGTCATGCACCTCGTTTGCAAGGAGCTGCCCAAGTACGTAGGGGAACAAGGTGAGATTATGAAAGGCAAGAACTACCCGATTGCCTTGGTTGGACCCTGCGACAGCCGAGAGTATCTCATCAACCAAACGATCGACGTGTACTCGCACCGTACCCACCCTCTAAGGAAAGAGAGCATGACGTTCGTCATCGGTCAACACGACATCATTGACCCGAGTAGGGCGGGGGGCGATCTGTTTGTCGTTTCTCCGATTTACCTGCAGATGCCGCCTCCGGAATACCACAGAGACGGACCAAACGCTGTCAATAAGGCAAAAGACGAGATCAACCACGCGATTCTCGGCGCAATCAGAGAAATGGCCCCGAACATGACGGAGGACAATATTGTTCATATGTTCGTGAACACGCCGGAGGATTCCTCGTTCAGAAACCTCGGGTTTGTCGGGGGAAACTGGTACGGAACGCGTCATGATCGAGACCAGTGGTGGGAAAAAAGGCCGCTACCCGAGCTTTCCAGGTATCGGACGCCGGTTGACAAGCTCTATCTTTGCAACCAAAGCTCCTACCCCGGCGGGCTGTGCTTGATGGCCGTACCCTACAACTTGATGCACGTCTTGATCGAGGACGGGATCGCAAAACCGGGAGAATGGTGGTACCCATCGCCTTGGTACATTCCGGAATCTGAGGCGAGGTATTCTCGTTCTAAGGTTCCTGCATAAGACTTAAGACCAGTTTAAAGATAGGGAGGTCACGATAATGGCGCAAGTTTTCTCGGAATATGCAGAGTGCTCCGTAAAAAGGCCTGACGATTATCCGCTTAAGGAGCTCGACAACGTCATTCAGGCGGATGCCGTCGTCATCGGCGGCGGCCCGAACGGACTGATTACGGCGGCCTATTTGGCCAAGGCCGGGGCTAAGGTTGTCTTGTGCGAGAAACGCTACGAGGTAGGCGGTGGTCTGGCCACGGAAGAGGTCATGTTTCCCTGTTTTTTCGCCAACACGCACGCTACCTACCACATGATGGTGGACTACATGCCGCCCATCAGGGATTTTCAGATGGAAGAGCTTGGCCTTCGCTGGATTCGGCCAAACGCGCAGGCGGGGCTTGTGCTCAAGGATGGGAGAGGCCTTCTGCTCTCCCACATGCTCGAAGACAGCTGCGACTCGATCCTGAAGTTCTCGAGGGACGACGCCGCCGCGTTTGGGAGGGTTCTCCCCGAGTTTCATCGGATGGTCGAAGAATTCCTGGCGCCTGCGACCTACTGGCCGCCTGTTCCCCCTGTTGACCTTGCCCAGGCGATGCAGGTTACGGAAGTTGGCAAGGAACTCGCAGAAATCTCCGAGATGAGCCCGCTCGAGGTGGTGGATCGCTACTTCGACGACAAGCACCTCAAGGCTTTGGTGACCTATATCACCTGTATGTGGGGGTTGAACCCCAACGAAGGGGGTATGGGTTTTATGGTACCCCTTCTTTTGGACCGAGGGCTGAGTAAGCGCCTCTGTTACGGGGGCTCGCACAAGTTCTCCGGAACACTGAGCAAGCAGGTTTACATGAATGGGGGGCTCATCTTAGAGAATGCCGAGGTCACCAAAATTATCATCGAGAACGGCAGGGCTGTGGGCGTGCAAATGTACGACGGCAGGGAGGTGCGGGCCAAGGTGGTCGCTTCCAGCCTTGATCCCCAGACGAACTTTTTGAAACTGGTGGGCAAGGAGCACTTGGACAAGGCGATGATAAGCAACGTGGAGGGGTGGAAGTGGGATAAGTGGAGCCTCTTCACCGTTCATTTGGCGCTTAACGAGCCCCCCAAGTACAGAACGGACGACGCCATGATCAACGAGGCCTTCTTGAACGTCCTTGGGGCGGAGACCCAAGACGATGTGCTCGATTATTTTGATTCCGTCCTAGCCGGAAACCCCACGAACCTCGTGGGCCATGTGAGCTGTGAGACGCTCTACGACCCCACTTACGTGCGCGTGCCCGGCAACAAGCACACGGCCTTCTTCCAGACCCCCGCCCCCTACGACATCCAGGGCGGCTGGGAAAAGCGCCAAAAAGAGCTCACCAAACAAGCGCTAGAGGTCTGGAGAACCTACGCCCCGAACATAAGCGAGGAAAACATTATTATGGTGTCCTCCGAGACTCCCTTGGATATCGAGGCACGGATTGCCAACATGGTCCGCGGGTCCTTCAAGCACGGCGATTACAACCCCATACAGATGGGGTACTTCAGGCCGAACGACATCTGCTCTGCCTCCAGGACCCCGATCGAGGGAATGTACCTCTGCGGCGCTTCCATGTACCCTGGTGGGCTGATTATCGGAGGCCCCGGCTACATCGCGGCCAATACGATCGCTGAAGACATGGGGCTAAAGAAGTGGTGGAAAATTCCAGACAATATTAAAAAATACATCGAGACGTACCTTTAAG
>WOYI010998223.1_pt1 | contig 28431 bp, 26 predicted proteins | sample 6423411 | NCBI WGS metagenome assembly WOYI01 (sample SAMN13441803, study PRJNA592873) | oil field metagenome | biome: oil field; feature: oil-well bore; material: oil-contaminated soil; isolation source: oil-contaminated soil from oil-well borehole | place: Germany: Wietze | collected 2016-10-18 ...
CGCGCGAGTGGCGGAATAGGCAGACGCGCTGGCTTCAGGTGCCAGTGCCCGAAAGGGCGTGGGGGTTCAACTCCCCCCTCGCGCACGACAAGGATCAGCCCCTGACCTGGGATCACCAGTCAGGGGCTCACCTATTTCCCGGGGCGAAGTGCTCGCGGGTCACGCCCGGAGGGACCCCCGATGTTCGGACAGCCATCCCACGCCGTCTTCGCCGCCACGAATCGCGTGCTCAGCCGATGACTCGAGAACCGGGGCGTGAGCGGCTCCCCAAGGCCGTATGGATTCTGTCCTCTGTCACATTCCTCACGACTATGGGATACGGGGTCGTGGGCCCGGCCCTCCCGGCGCTGGCTGATCTGTTCCAGATCTCCATCACCGCCGCGAGCATCGCGATCAGCGGGTTCGCCGCCTTCCGCCTGATCGCCAATGTCGGATTCAGCGGCCTGCTCAAACGCTGGCGACTGCGCTCCGTACTCTTCGGCGGTCTCGTCCTGCAGTCGGTGTGCAGTGTGCTCGCGGGCCTCGCGCCTGACGGGACGCTGTTCTTGGTCTTCCGGTCCATCAGCGGCCTGGGCAGTGCTGCGCTGACCGTATCCGCGACGGCACTGCTGCTCGCACTCGTCCCCGCCCATCTACGGGGTCGCGGGATGAGCACCTACTTCGCGGCGAGTTCGCTCGGAGCGATCTCCGGCCCCGCAGTGGGGGGATTCCTCGCCGTCGCCAACCCCCGCCTCCCGCTGATCTTCTACGGAGTCGTCCTGCTCTGTGCCGCAGTGGTCGCGTTCTTCGCCCTTCGCGAGGCGAAAGACGTCCGAACGTCGGACGCTGCAGGCCAGGACGGCATCCCAGTGAAGACGCGGACCGTGGCCGCGACACTTCTGTCCAACCCGGTATTCATCGCCGCCCTGTGCTGCCACTTCGCTGTGGGCTGGGCGCTGTACGGAGTCCGCACGACGACCATTCCCCTCTATCTCGGCGCGCTGGGCTTCGCGACGGCGATCATCGGGGTGCTGCTCACGGTCGGCGCTGTCACACAGGTCATCGGCTCCGCGGCTGCGGGCTCCGCATCCGACCGCTGGGGCCGTGGTCTGCCGCTCATCTCCGGCCTCGTCGCCGGCATGGTGGCCTTCGTCCTGATCGCGCTGACGGGCGAGTTCGCCGTCTTGATCGTCGCATTCATCCTGATGGGCTTGGCCGGAGGTGCTCTCGCGGCTGTGCCGGCAGCGATGCTGGGCGATGTCCCGCTGGGAGGCAGCGGCCTCGGTGTGGCGCTGTACTGGATCGTCTTCGACGTGGCCGCCATCATCGGGCCGCTGGTGAGCGGGGTGATCGCCGACACCGCCGGCTTCCAGCCGGCGCTGGTCACACCCCAGATCCCGTTCGTGCTCGCGATAATCGCCTCCCTCTACGCCCTCCGCTGGCAGTCCAAGCGCGCATCCTGACCGCCGATGGAGCGCGATGACGTGGCCCCGCGATATCGGTAGAGTGAGCGATGTCACGCCATGCGCGTGGCCTATCCGGGGGGATCCGTCGACGCCCGGGCTTCGAGTGTCTTGCTCAGCCCGGGCGTGCGATGGGCCGTGCAACGTTTGTGTCACCTTATTTGCGGAGATTTGCCCGCAGCACATCGTGATTCGGTAGCCTGAGTGGGACTCGACGCAGATGGCTCGGGCACAACAGAACGGCATTACATGAGTACCCAGGGCACGGTCAAGTGGTTCAACGCGGAGAAGGGCTTCGGCTTCATCGCTCCTGATGATGGCGGTGCCGACGTCTTCGCGCACTACACCGCGATCCAGTCGGGCGGTTACCGCTCGCTTGAAGAGAACCAGCGCGTCGAGTTCGAAGTCGCCCAGGGCCCCAAGGGCCTGCAGGCTGAGAACATTCGTCCGGTCTAGTCGACCGATCTCGTGGCGCTCGCGCCACGTTCGTGCGGGGCGAGTTGCGATTCAGTCGCGCTCGCCCCGCACCAGTTCAACCCCTGCGCCGGCGAACTGCCGCAGAGTGGCGTCGGGAAGGAATGCGCGCGTCAGCCCCGCACCGATGCGGGTGAGATCGCTCTCGTCGCGGAACAGCAGGTACATCGTCTCGTAGCGCGGGTGGAACTTCTCCTTGAACCGGTGCAGCGAGCCGAAGCCGTAGACCGGCTCGAGCATGTTCGCGAGCCAGTCCGAAAGACTGGCGATGGCTCCGGCATCCGGCGGATAATCGTGAGCCAGCGGAGCGCCGGACAACGACATCACCTCGGCGCCCTCCTCCGAGAAGAGCTTGGCTGACGAGCCGATCAGGAACTCCATCACCGGGCCGAAGCCGCCGTCGCGGCGGCGCATCAGGTCGAGCGTCCAACCACGCACCTTTCCATGCTCGCCGTATACCGGCAGCCAGGACAGGAATCCCTCGACGTCGCCCGTGGTGGAGACCGCGATCGCCAGACGAACCTCGGGATCCATCGCCTCGTCCAGGGTGCCGAGCGTGAATCCCATCTCGGGAAGACCCTTGTCGCCCACCCACATCTCGGAGATCGCGCGCAGCTGCTGCTGCACTCCCCAGCTCTCGTCGCGCAGGCGGGTCATCCGGAACGTCACCTCTTCGCGGCCGGCGCGATTGATCGAGGTGCGGACGGCCGCCCAGGCCTTTCCGGTGAACTCGAGCCCGGGAAGGTCGACGATCGTGTCGTCGGCCACCACGATGTTGCGCCACGTCGTCGGAACAGCATCCTTCGTCGCTTCGCTCGCGCTGAAGAAGCAGGGGATCAGACCGGCGCCCTCGGCCATCGCGATGAGCTCCGACACCGAGTCGGAGCGCGATGCGGCCGGACCGAGCGGATCGGCGAGCACGATTGCCACCCCTGCTCGCTTCTGGTATGCCACGATCCCGCCGGAGGTGCGTGCATAGCTGTTGCCGCCCCACGTCGTCATCCACGACAGCGTGCCGCCGCCGTGACTGCGCAGCATCTCCTTGACCTCATCGAGCGTCGGCTCGTCGCCGACGCCGATCGTGGCCTTGCGCCGCGCGCGGAAAGCACCCCGCACCCAGATCAGGTAGACGAGCAGCCCGAGCCAGATCGCCGACTGGGCGATCGCCACGCTCGGGTCGCCGACCGAGCTCTCGATGCTCGCGCCGGGGACGAACATCAGCCCGACCAAGACCACGCCGGTCAGAACGTTGAACGAGCCGAGGATGACGCCGAGCACCCATGCCCATCGCCGGCCCCGCCGCAGACCGTTCGCGATGATCAGGATGATCACGGCGTCGATGGCGAGGTCGATCAGCGATCCGTCCCGGGCGTCGGTGTGGCCGAACGGTCCGTCCGTCGGGACGAGGAAGGTGAGCACGTCGATCGCAAGCAAGGCGAGAACGCTGACGAACGCGATCAGCCGCTGCTCGCGCACGGTCGTGCGCTGGAAGCGCAACGACCGGTCGACGAACAGCACCAAGCCGATGGCGAGGGCGTGCTCGAGATCGGACAGCGAGCCCCAGAAGAACAGCGTCACGGCAGAGAATCCGAGCAGGATCGCCCACGCGCGTACCCGCCACGGCGCGTTCAGCAGTCCGGCAGCCGCGGCCAGGCATGCCATTGTTCCGCCGGAGGGGCCGACATCGAGGGCGAGTGCCTCCTGCTGAGCCCACGGCCACGGCAGCAACGCGAACAGCCAGAGGAGCAGCGCGCCGGCGAAGATCGCGAACAGCTGGCCGACGCCGAAGTAGGCGAGCGCGACGCGGGACCCGCGCCGGAACTCGAGATACCCCATGCCGACGAAGCTGCCGATCGTGAAGACGTACACGAGGGGGTGGTTCACGAAGAACGTGCCTGTGATCGGAGTCCACCAGCGGCCCTCGAGGAGCGCGGGCAGACCGTAGGCGACCGGCTCGTACAGCGGGTTGTCCTCGAACGGACTCCACAGCCCCGCGAAAACGACCCCGACCGCCAGGATGACCGCGATCATCGTGAGGGTCGCCGGAATCCTGCCGAAGACGTTCAGCACGGGATGGCGCGGCTCGGTCTCGACGGCGTCGGTCATGGGATCACGATAGCGGCGCGCCCTCGCGCCACGTTGGAGAGGGCACGGCGAAGGGGATCACCGGCCGCCGAGTCGGTCGTAATTCGCGAGTGCCTGCGCGTCTTCGGCATCCCGCATCGCCCGGCGAGCGGCATCGAGTGCCTCCACGGGATCGGGCAGCTGCCGGGCCGAGGCGAGCTCCCGCTGAGCCGACGCCAGCCGCGAGCGAGCGTCGGCGCTCGCTCGCGTGTGCGCGACAGAGGACTCGGCATGCGAAAGCGCGTTGCGGGCCGCGGCCAGCGTGCCGGGCAGCGCGGTGCGTGCGCCGCGGATCCGCTGCTGGGCGGTGCGGGCATCGCCCAGGGCCAGGTCGAGCCGGTCGCGCAGGCGCGCGATGCGGTCGACCGTGCGCGTCGGCCGGCGAGTGGCATCGATCTCGGTTTCGGTCAGTTCGGCATCGATGACACGGAGCTCGGCGCCCAGCCGCGCGGAATCGGCGGGGTCGAGCTGCTCTCGCGTGATGGCGGCCTGTCGCAGCGCGGTGCGCGCGCCGGCGATCTCGCCGGGCACGGCCTGCGCAGCCTGGGTCACGAGCCGGTGCGCCTCCTCCAGCGTGCGCGCCTCCGCCTCGGCGCGGCGCAGCGCGCGCTCGGCGGCGGCCAGGTCGGTCAGGGCGGTGCGTGTCGGGTCGTTCGCGGTCTGGGCGGCGGCGGCGAGCAAACGCTCCGCCTCGGCGGCATGGTCGATCGCGGCGCGTGCGGCCTGCGAGGCATCGGACCACTCGTCCTCGGCGAACTTCGACGACAGCTCGGCGACGAGCGCGGCCGGATCCCCCATTGTCGCGCGCAGCGCTGCCAGGCGTTCGCGGGCGGCAGCGACCTGAGCTGCGGCGGATACGTTCGCCCGCACCCAGTCCGCGTGTTCGGCGCGCGCGGCCGAGATCGTCGCGAGGGCCTCGGTGCTGCGGCGCTCGATGCGGGCTGCGACGCGCCGGATCTCGACCGGGGCGGCATCCGGTTCCGAGATGGCGCGGTACTCCTCGAACGAGTCGTCGCGGACGTGCTGCGCGGTGAGCCGGGCGCGGCGGAGGGATGCCGGCGAGCCGCCGCCGTAGAGCGCGCCTGACAGCCCGACCTCGAGGTCGAGCTCGTCCACCGCGTCATCCAGCCGCACCAGTGCCACCCCGGCCTTGGCGCGGAGCGCGTCTGCCTCGTCGCGGGCGCGCGGAGAGCGCCGCGCGGCGCGGATCGCCCAGGCGATGACCGCGACGGCGATGGCGGCGACGCCGAAGACGACCAGTGCCGGAACCACCCAGGACAGCAACCCGGCGACGACCTCAGCCATCGGCATCCCGGATCAGGAGCAGGTCGCGCAGTTCCTCGACCGTGGCGACCGCGGCCTGCGCGCCGGCGGCCTCGTGCGGCCAGCTGAAGCCCCAGCGCACGAAGATCACCGGCACGTCGGACGCGGCGCCGCCTTCGACGTCGTGGTGCCGGTCGCCGATCAGGACGGGGCGGCTCGTGTCGACGCGAGCCGCCTCGAGCCGGCGCAGAGCCTCAGCCACGATGTCTGCCTTCGCGGCGAGCGTCCGCTCGTCGGAGGTGGCGCCCACGATCGCCGTGAAACAGGGCGAGAGGTCGAAGTGGTCCATGAGGGCATCGACCTGGATCTCGGGCTTCGAACTCGCGGTCGCCTGCGGAATGCCGGCCGCGGCGACCTCCGTGATGAGCTCACCGACGCCGGGGAAGAGCTTCGCGCCGGTGGCGTACCCGTCGGCCTTGCCGAGAGTGCGGTAGAACGAGACGGCCTCGGCGGCCCCGTCGGGCGACATGCCGCCGGCGACCTGGAACGACTCGAACATCGGCGGTCCGATCCAGTGCACGAGCTCGGCGCGCGTGGGCGCCGTCTTGCCGAAATGCTCGAGAGTGATCGTCAGTCGGCGCAGGATGCCGTCGGAGGCATCCACGATAGTGCCGTCCACGTCCCACAACAGGCACGTCCACGGCGATCTGCTCCCCATGGCTCTCACGCTACCCCGCGTCAGAAAAGCCGAGGCGCGCCGGAGTCGACGCCCTTCATGCCGTCGTAGTCCAGCGTCACGCAGCGGATGCCGCGGTCGGCGGCCAGCACGCGCGCCTGGGGCTTGATCTCCTGCGCGGCGAAGACCCCGGTGACCGGGGCGAGGTGAGGATCACGTCCGAGCAGCTCGAGGTAGCGCGTGAGCTGCTCGACGCCGTCGATGTCGCCGCGACGCTTCACCTCGACGGCGATGGTGCCGCCGGCGGCATCGCGCAGCAGCAGATCGACGGGACCGATCGCGGTCGGGAACTCCCGGCGCACGAGGGTGAGTCCGTCACCGATCACGTCGACCTGCTCGGCGAGCAGGCGCTGCAGGTCGGCCTCGACGCCGTCCTTGACCAGCCCCGGATCGAGCCCGAGCTCGTGGGACGTGTCGTGCAGGACTTCGTGGATGCGCACCAGGAGCGCGTCGCCGGTCTTGGCGTGCGTCACCTTCCACATCTGAACGACGCCGTCCTCGGCATCCGCCTCATCGGGCGCCTGCAGGGTGAGCGTGCACGGCGGGCTCATCCAGTTCAGTGGCTTGTAACTCAGCGAGTCGGAGTGCACGAGCACGCTGCCGTCGGCCTTCAGCACCAGGAGTCGCGTCGCAAGGGGAAGGTGCGCGTTGAGCCGACCGGTGTAGTCCGCCGAGCAGCGGGCGATGACGAGGCGCATCCGTCGAGCCTAGTCGGCGACCCGGGTGAGTCACCCGGCGTGCTCGGACTGCCTGTGCGGGTGCCCCGCGCCCACCGTCGAACCGCCGATCGGGCGCGCCGCCGGAGACGCGAGACCCGAGGCGATGATGAGCGCGACCAGGATGTACAGGGTGTTGAGCAGGCCGATGTGCTCGCTGATGAGTCCGAGCAGGGGCGGGCCGGCGAGGAAGGCGATGTAGCCGATCGTCGCCGTAGCGCTCACGCGGGCGGCGGCCTTGGCCGGGTCATCGGCGGCAGCCGACATCCCGAGCGGGAACCCGAGCGAGACGCCGGCGCCCCACAGGGCCGCACCCACGAAGATGAGCGGCACGGTCGGCGCGAGGATGAACAGCAGCAGCCCGACGGTCGCCGTGGCGGCGAGCACGCGCAGGGTCGCGACGCGCCCGAAGCGGTCCACGAGCGGACCGCCGAACACGCGGACCGCCGTCATGCTCACCGAGAAGACCGCGAGTCCGGCAGCGCCCAGCGCCTTGTCGGCGCCGTGGCCCTCGACGATGCCCAGCGCGAGCCAGTCGTTGGCCCCGCCTTCGGCGAACGCCATGCCCAGCAGGATCACGCCGAGCGCATACGTGCGCGGCTCGCGCCAAGCCGACAGGGTGATGTGCAGGCGCTCGCGCAGGGCGAGCTTCGGCGCAGCGGCCGGTGTGTCGAGGTTGAGTTCGCGCGCGGGAACGTTCGCGACGCTCACGCACGCGATCACGACGATGATCACGGCGATGATGCTGAGGTGGGTCACCACCTTCATGCCGATCGCGATCGCCGCGACCCCCAGGCCTGCGCCGATCACGGTGCCGAAGCTGAAGAAGGCGTGGAACAGCGGCAGGATCGTCTTGCCCGACTGCTTCTCGATCGCGGCGCCCTCGACGTTCATCATGACGTCGACCGCGCCGTTGCCGAAGCCCCACAGCAGCAGTCCGAGCGTGACGACCAGGGGTGATTCGAAGACGCTCGCGCCGAAGCCGATGAGCGCGACGCCGATGCCGAACAGGATCATCGCGCCCAGCATCCCGCGTCGCGCGCCGAAGCGGGCGAGCAGGATCGAGCTGACCGACACACCGAGGATCGACGCGATTCCGCCGGCGAGCAGCATGAGGCCGAGCCGGGCGTTGTCGACCCCGACGGCATGCTTGATATCGGGCACGCGCGCCGCCCACGTGGCGATCGACAGGCCGCTGGCCAGAAAGATCGCGAAGACGGCGGTGCGCCACCGCCCCAGCTGGGGTCGGGCGAGCGCGGAATCCATGCGACAAGGGTACGGCCGCGCGCTGAGCGACCTCTCGCGGGAGACGGCGGCATCGATCCGATTCACCTGCTCTTTTCGCGAAGGCAACACCATCGCTGCACGCGCTGACCCGCTCGGCCCGCGCGGCTGAGTCGGATCCCGCCTGGATAGACTGGATCGGACTCCCCCCTCGCCCGAGCCGCAGCCGTGTCCGCACCGGACGAGCATTCCGGCTGACGATCCATGAGGAGGCTGCGCATGCTGATCCTCCTCGGCGCGTTCGCGCTCCTTCCGCTGGTGCTGCCGTGGCTCGTCGCCCGGATCGGCGCGCGCGCGTTCTACGTCGGGGCACTCCTGCCGGGTGCCGCGTTCGTCTACACCGCGATCCAGACCCCTGCGGTCCTCGCCGGGCACATTCCGTTCGAGACGTTCGAGTGGATCCCGTCCCTCGGCATCCAGCTCTCGATGCGGCTCGACACGCTCTCATGGGTCATGGCGCTCATCGTCACCGGCGTGGGCGCACTCGTGATGCTCTACTGCCGCTGGTACTTCCGCGGACATATCGAGGGCGTCGGGCAGTTCTCGGCGGTTCTGCTCGCCTTCTCGGGGGCGATGTACGGACTGGTGGTCACCGACGACCTCGTCGTGCTGGTGATGTTCTGGGAGCTCACCAGCGTGCTGTCTTACCTGCTGATCGGGTTCTACAACCGTCGCGGCGCAAGCCGCCGCGCCGCGCTGCAGGCGCTGCTGGTCACTTCGCTGGGCGGCCTCGTGATGCTGATCGGCGTCGTGCTGCTCGTGGTCGAGACCGGCACCACGAGCATCTCGGGGATCCTCGCGATGGCTCCGACCGGGTCCGTGGTCGATGCCGCGCTCGTGCTGATCCTGGTCGGCGCGCTGAGCAAGTCGGCGATCTTCCCGTTCCACTTCTGGCTCCCCGCGGCGATGGCAGCTCCCACCCCGGTGAGCGCGTACCTGCACGCCGCGGCCATGGTGAAGGCCGGCATCTACCTCATCGCGCTGTTCGCCCCGGTCTTCGCCGGCTCTGCGCTGTGGCGGCCGATCGTGGTCTTGCTCGGCGTGGTGACCATACTCCTGGGCGGCCTGCAGGCACTGCGGGAGTCCGACCTGAAGCGCATCCTCGCATTCGGCACGGTCAGCCAGCTCGGGTTCCTGGCCGTCGTGCTCGGTTACGGCATCCAGGATGCCGCGCTCGCCGGCATCGCCCTGCTGATCAGCCATGCGCTCTTCAAGTCCGCACTGTTCCTGGTCGTCGGAGTCATCGATCGGCAGCTCTCCACGCGCGACATCCGAGAGCTGAGCGGCGTGGGCCGGCAGGCGCCCGTCATGGCGACGTTCACGGCGATCGCGCTCGCCTCGATGGTCGGCTTCGTTCCGACGATCGGCTTCGTCGCGAAGGAGGGGATCATCGCTGCGTTCCTGCACGAAGCGGCCGGCGGAGCCGTATGGGGAATCGTCGCCCTCATCGGGATCGTGCTCGGGTCGATTCTCACGGCCGCCTACGGGATCCGGTTCTTCTGGGGAGCTTTCTGGACCAAGAAGACCGGCGGCGTCGCGATGCCGCGCACGGAGTGGCCGGACCCGCCGATCGGCTTCCTCGGCGCACCGGTGCTGCTGTCGGCACTGACGGTGGTCGCGGGTCTGGCGGCACCCCTGCTCGATGTCGTGATCGCCCCGTACGCGGCTTCGGCTCCGGCATCCAGCCCCGGTGTCGCTGCGCCGGAGCACCCCGCCCACCTCGCGCTGTGGCACGGCCTCGAACCGGCTTTGTGGATCTCGCTCGGCACGATCGCAGCCGGAGTGGCGCTGGGCCTGCTCGTGAACGCGACGGGATGGCAGCGCCGGATGCTGCCCTTCACGGCCGCCGACCTCTACAACGCGACGCTTCGGGGGATCGCACGGCTCTCAGTCATCACCACGAGCCTGACCCAGCGGGGTTCGCTGCCGGTGTACGTCGGCACGATCTTCGTCGTCTTCGTCGCGGCCGAGGGAACGGCGCTGCTCGCCGGATCGGACTGGCAGGCCCAGCTGGATGCCTACCAGACGCCGATGCAGCTCGTCGTCGCACCGATCATGATCGCCGCCGGCCTCGTTGCCGTGCTTGCCCGCAAGCGCTACACCGGAGTCGTGCTCGTGTCGGTCACGGGCCTGGGCATGGTGCTGTTGTTCGCCACCAGCGGAGCCCCCGACCTGGCGCTGACGCAGATCCTCGTCGAGACGGTGACACTCGTTGCCTTCGCCCTGGTTCTGCGACGGATCCCCTCACGGATGGGCGAGCACAACGCGACGGTCCGGCCGATCGCCCGGGCAGTGCTGGCGGCAGCAGTCGGTGTGACCATGGCACTCGTCGCCATGGTGGCCACGGGCGCCCGCTCGGCCGAGCCGATCTCGGAGTCGTTCCCCGACCTGGCCTACCAGCTCGGCCACGGCAAGAACGTGGTCAACGTCGCGCTGGTCGACCTGCGCGGCTGGGACACGATGGGCGAGCTGTCGGTGCTGATCCTGGCTGCGACGGGCGTGGCTTCGCTGGTCTTCGTGACGCACCGCGCCGACACGCTGTCACGGTCGACAGCGCCGCTGCCACCCGCGGCCGCGCGCACCCGGCGCCCGCTGGTCGAGACCGAGCACGGCGTGCGCCCGCGCGCGGAGGCGTCGGGCTCCCAGCGCATGGCGTGGCTGGTCGGCGGCCAGCGAGTGCGCCCCGAGGACCGCTCGATCCTGCTGGAGGTGATCGTGCGGATTCTGTTCCACTCGATCATCATCGTGTCGCTGTACGTGCTCTTCGCCGGCCACAACCTTCCGGGAGGCGGCTTCGCGGGGGGTCTGATCGCCGGCATGGCTCTGGTCATGCGGTATGTCGCGGGCGGCCGCTACGAGCTCGGCGCGGCCGCGCCCACCGACGCCGGGCGACTCCTCGGCGTCGGCATGTCGATCGCAGTCGCGTGCGCGATCGTGCCGCTGCTGTTCGGCGCCCCGCCGCTGACGAGCTTCTTCTTCGAGGCGACACTGCCCGTGATCGGGCACATCGAGTTCGTGACCTCGACGCTGTTCGACATCGGCGTGTACCTCGTCGTGATCGGCCTGTTGCTGGATGTGCTGCGCAGTCTCGGCGCCGAGGTCGACCGGCAGGCACAAGAGCTGCGCGACGCGGCCCCGGTGAGAGGTTCGAACCCTCCGAGCGGCATGAGCGCCTGATGGATGTCTCGCTCGTCCTCATCGTCGTGATGGCGGTCCTTTTCGCCTGCGGCGTGTACGCGATGCTCGAGCGCAGCCTCACCCGGGTGCTGATCGGCTTCCTCCTGCTCGGCAACGCGACGAACCTGCTGCTGCTGATCGTCATGGGCCAGCCCGGCGTCGCGCCGTTCTTCGGCGCCGCAGCCTCCACCGACGAGATGTCGGATCCGCTCCCGCAGGCTCTGACCCTGACCGCGATCGTCATCACATTCGCGATCTCGGCGTTCCTGCTCGCCCTGATCTACCGCTCCTGGCAGCTCGGCCAGGCCGACACCGTCGAGGACGACGTCGAGGACCTCGCACTGCGTGTCCGCGCTGCGACGGCCGAAGACGCGATGCAAGACGCGAGCGGACTCGGCGCCGACGACTCGACGACCGACTTCGTCGGCCTGGACATCTCGCCGATCACGGTGCTGGGCAGCCGCGACTTCGCGGGCATCCGCGACGACGCCCCCACCGACAGGCCGGCCGGTGGCTCCGAAGAGCCGCCGCGCCGCATCCGTCCGCCGGATCCTCCCGAGGGCGGCGCGCCGGCGAACGGGGGATTCGGGGCGGAGCCCCATCGGGACGGCGGTGACGCATGAGCGTGAGCGCCCTGGTCCCCCTGCTGGTCACCCTGCCGCTGCTCGGCGCGGCGATCACCCTCATCGCCGGGCGGCACCGCAGAGCGCAGGTCGCCGTCTCGGTCATGACGCTGACCGTCGTGCTCGCAATCGCGGCCGTGCTGCTGATCGCCGTCGACGCAGGCAACGCCCCGATCGCCGTCTCGGTCGGCAACTGGCCGATCCCGTTCGGCATCGTGCTCTATGTCGACCGGCTGGCCGCGCTGCTGGTGGGGGTCTCGAGCATCGTGCTGCTGGCGGTGCTGCTCTTCTCCGTAGGCCAGGGCGCTGCGGACGGCGACGAGGACACCCCGGTCTCGATTTTCCACCCGTCGTATCTGATCCTCGCGGCCGGCATCTTCGCCGCCTTCATCGCCGGAGACCTGTTCAACCTCTACGTCGGCTTCGAGATCCTGCTCGTCGCCTCCTACGTGCTCATCACCCTGGGCGGCACCGAGTCGCGCATCCGGGCGGGCGTCGTCTACGTCGTGGTCTCGCTCGTGTCGTCGATCCTGTTCCTCGCGGCGATCGCGATCATCTACGGAGCACTCGGCACGGTGAACATGATCCAGATCTCCGAGCGCATGACTCAGCTTCCGCAGCAGACCCAGACAGTGCTGCACGTTCTGCTGCTGCTCGCCTTCAGCATCAAGGCCGCGGTCTTCCCGCTGTCGTTCTGGCTGCCCGACTCCTACCCGACCGCACCCGCGCCGGTGACGGCTGTCTTCGCGGGACTGCTGACCAAGGTCGGCGTGTACGCGATGATCCGCACCGAGACGCTGATCTTCCGCGAGAACGACCTGAACTTCGCTCTGCTGGTCGTGGCGCTCGCGACGATGATCGTCGGCGTGCTCGGCGCGCTGGCGCAGGCGGAACTGAAACGCATCCTGTCGTTCACGCTGGTCAGCCACGTGGGGTACATGGTATTCGGGCTCGCGATCGCCACGCCTGCGGCGATCGGCGCGACGATCTACTACATGGTCCACCACATCGTCGTGCAGACGACGCTGTTCCTCGCCGTGGGACTCATCGAGCGCAAAGCCGGCAGCACGTCGATCCTCCGTGTGAAAGGACTCATGCGCGCCGCCCCGGTCATCGCGGTGCTGTACTTCATCCCCGCGATCAACCTCGGCGGTCTCCCGCCCTTCTCGGGCTTCATCGGCAAGTACGCGCTGTTCGACGCGGCCGCCGAAGTCGGCACGCCGATCATGATGGTGCTCATCGTCGGCGGCATCGTCACCTCGCTCCTCACGCTGTACGCGCTGATGCGCGCCTGGAACCTCGCCTTCTGGCGTGAGGATGAGGACTCGGCCGAGACCGAGGCGCGCATCTCATACCTCGGCGCGGCACCGGCCGCGGCAGTCGAGACCGAGCGCCGCGTCATCCCGCGCATCATGACTGCAGCGACTGCGGGCATGGTCGCCGTGACGATCGGCCTGACGGTGTTCGCCGGACCGCTCTATGAGGTGTGCACGCGCATCGGCGCGAGCCTGCTCGAGCCGGTGAGCATCTCGCAGCTGCAGGATGAGGCCGGACGATGACCGCGCCGATCCACCACACCTCCCGGCCCCCTCACGCATCGGCAATGCACAGCGCCGGGCACTCGGCAGGTGACCCGGGCCGGGGCAACGGGCCGCCCGAGGGAACAGGCAAACGCAGCGTGCTCCAGCAGATCTGGCGGCAGCTGCCGTTCTTCGTCTGGCTGATCGCCCTGTGGATGCTGCTCTGGGGCCAGTTCACCGTGCTGGCGTTCCTCACCGGACTGATCGCCGCAGTGGCTGTCACCCGCGTGTTCCGTCTGCCCCCCGTCGAGTTCTCCGGCCGCGTGAACCTCTGGTACGGCCTGGTCTTCGTGCTCACCTTCCTCGGCGCCGTTGTGCGCGGGTCGCTCACGGTCGCCTGGCAGGTGCTGGACTTCCGCCGCCAGCCGGGGGCGGCGATCATCGCCGTGCGGCTGCGAATCGACGACGACCTGATCATGACGCACACCGCGGTGACGGCATCCCTCATTCCGGGCTCCCTCATCGTCGACGCCGACCGCGACCGGCGCATCCTCTACCTGCACGTCATCGGGGTGCGAGACGAGGTCGATGTCGAGGCCCAGCGCGAGAGCGTTCTGGGCTGGGAGCGCAGAATCGTGCGGGCCGTCGGCTCGCGCGCGCAGCTGGCTCAGGTCAGCCCCGACGTACCGCCCGCCGAGGCGCGAGGAGGCACCGCGTGAACATCCTGCTCCTCGCGATCTACATCGTGTTCGGCATCGCCGGGCTCCTCACGCTGTGGCGGATCGTCGTCGGCCCGTCGATACTCGACCGCGCCGCAGCCTCCGACGTGCTGCTCACCCTGGTGATGTGCGTGCTCGGCGCCGAGATGGCGATCAACCAGCACACCCGCACCCTGCCGGTGCTGCTCGTCATCGCGGCCGTCAGCGTCTTCGGCTCGATCTCCATCGCGCGGTTCGTCGCAAGGAAGGACGATGTCGGCCGATGATCGACCTGGATGCCGCCCTCGACGGGACTGCCCTCGTGCTGATCCTGCTCGGCGCACTGCTGTGCCTCACCGCCGCGATCGGCCTGTTGCGCTTCCGCGATGTGCCGGCCCGCCTGCACGCGGCCACCAAACCGCAGGTGCTCGGGCTGATCCTCATCTGCCTGGCGATCGCGCTGTCGCTGCGGTCGTGGCCCGTCGTCGCGTTCCTCGTGCCGGTCGTGCTGATGCAGCTCGCGACCGCGCCGCTGTCGGCGCACGTGGTGGGCCGACAGGCTTACCGCAACGGCACGATCGACGAGCGGTCGCTGTTCGTGGACGAGCTCGCCGAGTCGAAGCAGACTCCGCCGGCGGCCGGCGGCTGACCGTTCAGTCGGCGCCGAAGTCGAACGACGCCGACTCGGATGCCTCGTCTACGGCGTCGGCGAGCTGCTCGCGCTCGGCCGAGTAGCGCAAGGCGTGCTCGGTGATCTCGTCGGCTTCGCCGGAGGTGATGCGACCGACCAGCGCCCCGGTCGCCCCGCCGATGAGGCCGAGTCCCGCATACTGCTCCAGGCGAGAGCGCGAGTCGGCGATGTCGAGGTTGCGCATCGTCAGCTGGCCGATGCGGTCGGTCGGGCCGAAGGCGGCGTCGCCGACGCGTTCCATCGACAGCTTGTCCGGGCCGTAGGAGAGGTTCGGGCTGGTCGTGTCGAGGATCGTGTAGTCCTCTCCCCGGCGCAGACGCAGGGTGACGGTGCCGTTGATCGTCGAGCCGACCCACTTCTGGATCGACTCGCGCAGCATCAGCGACTGCGGCTCGAGCCAGCGACCCTCGTACATCAGCCGCCCGAGGCGGCGGCCCTGCTCGTGATAGGTGGCGAGGGTGTCTTCGTTCAGGATGCCGTTCACGAGGCGTTCGTAGGCGATGAACAGCAGCGCCATCGCCGGGGCCTCGTAGATGCCGCGGCTCTTGGCCTCGATGATGCGGTTCTCGATCTGGTCGCTCATGCCCAGGCCGTGGCGACCGCCGATGCGGTTCGCCTCGTGGACGAGCTGTACCGGGTCGGGGTACTCGACGCCGTTGAGCGCGACCGGCCGGCCGAGCTCGAACGTGATCGCGACATCCTCGGTGGCGATCTCGACGTCGGGATCCCAGAATCTGACGCCCATGATCGGCTCGACGGTCTCGAGCGAGACGTTCAGGTGCTCGAGCGTCTTCGCCTCGTGGGTCGCCCCCCAGATGTTCGCGTCGGTCGAGTACGCCTTCTCGGCGCTGTCGCGGTACGGGAAGCCGTGCTCGACCAGCCACGCCGACATCTCGGAGCGGCCGCCCAGTTCGGTGACGAAGTCGGCGTCGAGCCAGGGCTTGTAGATGCGCAGCCGCGGATTGGCCAGCAGCCCGTAGCGGTAGAACCGCTCGATGTCATTGCCCTTGTACGTGGAACCGTCGCCCCAGATCTCGACGCCGTCGTCCTTCATGGCGCGTACGAGCATCGTGCCGGTGACCGCACGCCCGAGCGGCGTGGTGTTGAAGTAGGTCTTGCCGCCGGAGCGGATGTGGAATGCGCCGCACGCGAGGGCGCCGAGGCCCTCCTCGACGAGCGCGGTCTTGCAGTCGATCAGCCGCGAGATCTCGGCGCCGTACTCGAGAGCGCGACCGGGGATCGCGTCGATGTCGTCTTCGTCGGGCTGCCCCAGATCACCGGTGTACGTGCACGGGATGGCGCCCTTGTCACGCATCCAGGCCACTGCGACGGAGGTGTCCAGGCCCCCGGAGAAGGCGATGCCGACCCGTTCGCCGACGGGGAGGGACTGCAGGACTTTCGACATCCCTCGAGTCTACTGAGGAGGTGCTGCCGGGCCCGCAGAGGCGAGATGAAGCGGATGCCGGAAGTCGGCACCGATCGCAGGTGGTCTCGCATCGCGGCTGATCCCAGCCTCGATAGACTGCGGTGTAACCGTCCGCCAACGGGGGAGTAGCTCATGCCAGCGATCGTGATCGTCGGAGTTCAATGGGGAGACGAGGGCAAGGGCAAGGCGACAGATCTTCTCGGTGATCGCACCGACGTCGTCGTCAAGTTCAACGGCGGCAACAACGCCGGCCACACCGTCGTGATCGGCGACGAGAAGTACGCGCTGCACCTGCTGCCCTCCGGCATCCTGTCTCCGGGCGTCACCCCCGTCATCGGCAACGGCGTCGTCGTCGACCTCGAAGTGCTCTTCGCCGAGCTCGAGGCGCTCAACTCCCGGGGCCTGGATACGAGCCGGCTCAAGATCAGCGCGAACGCGCATGTGATCACGCAGTACCACCGCACGCTCGACAAGGTGACCGAGCGCTTCCTCGGCAAGCGGATGATCGGCACGACCGGCCGCGGCATCGGTCCGGCGTACGCGGACAAGATCAACCGGGTCGGCATCCGGATGCAGGACATCTTCGACGAGAACATCCTGCGTCAGAAGGTCGAGGGGGCGCTCGACCAGAAGAACCACCTGCTCGTGAAGGTCTTCAACCGACGCGCGATCGCGGTCGATGAGATCGTGGACGACCTGCTCTCGTACGCCGACCGTCTGCGCAGCATGGTGTGCGACACGTCGCTGCTGTTGAATGACGCGCTGGATGCCGGAGAGGTCGTCGTCTTCGAGGGCGGCCAGGCGACGATGCTCGACATCGACCACGGCACCTACCCGTTCGTGACGTCGTCGTCGGCGACCGCGGGCGGTGCCGCGACCGGCGCGGGCGTCGGGCCGAACCGGCTCGATCGCATCGTCGGCATCGTCAAGGCGTACACGACGCGCGTCGGGTCGGGACCGTTCCCGACCGAGCTGTTCGACGAGCAGGGCGAATGGCTGCGCTCGCGCGGCTTCGAATTCGGCACCACGACCGGGCGTCCGCGCCGCGTCGGGTGGTACGACGCACCGATCACGCGATACGCGACCCGGATCAACGGCATCACCGACCTGGTGCTCACCAAGCTCGACATCCTCACCGGGCTCCACGAAATCCCGGTGTGCGTCGCGTACGACGTCGAGGGCACGCGGTTCGACGAAGTGCCCGTCAACCAGTCCGACTTCCACCACGCGGCGCCCATCCTGGAGTTCTTCCCCGGCTGGAAGGACGACATCTCGGGTGCGCGTACGTTCGAGGATCTTCCGCGCGCCGCGCAGGACTACGTGCTCGCCCTTGAACGCATGAGCGGAACCCGCATCTCGGTGATCGGCGTCGGTGCGTCGCGCGACGCGGTCATCGTGCGCCACGGCCTCGTCGACTGATGCGCTTGTGGACGGGCGGCTACACGGCGCGCTCGAATGGCAACGCGACCGGCATCGGCATCCTCACGGCGGGAGCCGCCGATGAGATTCTTGCCGGTGGTCAGCTCCGCTTCAGAGGCAACGCGGTGGCCGCCGAGGCCTCACCCTCCTGGCTGAGCGCACATCCCACACTCGATGTGGTCTATGCCGCGCTCGAGGACGCCGGGACCGTGCGTGCATACCGTCGCACCGGTGACGCGACGTTCGAGCCGTTCGGCGGTCCGGTCGAGGCGGGTGAGGCCGTCTGCCACCTGGCCGTCGCCCCGGACGGCGGCTCGCTGGTGGCCAGCTGCTGGGGCGACGGACATGTCGTGCGGATGTCCCTGGATGCTGCGGGCCGGCCGTCGGCGCCGGTCCTCGGTGTCGCGGCCGCGGACCCCTACGGTCCTGATGCCGCACCCGCCGAGTTCAGCGGTGCCCTCGATCTGTCCGGCGGTGTCGACCCGCACCGGGGTGGCGATCTGACCAGCGGCGTCGACCTGAGCCGCGGTGTCGATCTCGCCGACGCGGCCCGGGCGCTGCGGGCCGCCACCGGCGACGAGTACCGGGATCTCGTGCCGGACTACGACGTCGAATCGGCTGCACCCGAGCCGGCCGATGTCGTCGAGGACGCGGTGCCTCGTGCCTCGCGTGCGCATCAGGCCGTCTTCCTGCCCGCCGGACTGGTCGCGACAACCGACATGGGCTGGGATCTCGTGCGCTTCTGGCGTCCCGCCGAATCGGGCCTTCGCGCCGTGCAGCAGGTGGTGCTGCCTCGGGGCAGCGGACCCCGGCACATGGTGTGGCATCCGAGTGGACACCTCTACGTCGTGACCGAGCTCAGCCGCGAGATCTTCGCGCTCGCGCCCGACGTGACCGGGCGCTGGCGCATCGTGACCGGCACATCGCTCGGGGCGGGCATGCTCGATGACGACGCCGCCGCCGAGATCGCGGCATCCCGCGATGGTGAATTCCTCTACGCGGGCGTGCGCGGGAGCAACACGATCGCCACCGTGCGCGTGCGCGGTGCGGGCGATGCGCTCGCCCCGATCGCACTCGTGGATGCCGCCGTCGACTGGCCGCGACACCACGTCGTGGTGCGCGACACGCTGCTGGTTGCGGGACAGCGCTCCGACCAGGTCGCCTCGCTCACGCTCGATCTGCGCACCGGTGTACCGGGCCGCGTGCGCCATCGGGTCGAGACGCCGACGCCCACCTGCCTGCTGGTGGCGAAGCAGGCCTAGATCTTGGCGTCCTGCCTGGGTATGAAGACCTGCTTGATGATCAGCAGGATCGACGCCGTCACGGGAACGGCGACGAGCGCCCCGATCAGTCCGAGCAGCGTCCCGCCGATCAGGGCTCCGATGACCACGAGCGAGCCGGGGATGGAGATGGCCTTCGACATGACCCTCGGGGTGATCACATACGCCTCGATCTGGATGTAGATCAGGTAGGAGATGCCGAAGATCAGCGCCGCCAACGGGCTCGTGAACAAGGCCAGGACCGTCGCGAAGATCCAGTACAGCACCGGGCCGACGAGCGGGATGATCGTGATCGAGAAGGCGAGCACGCCCATCAGCAGCGGGTAGGGCAGTCCGAGGATCAGGTGAAGCAGGAACGCCACGACGGAGTTGAAGAACGCCAGGATGACCATGCCCATCAGGTAGCCGCCGACCGACTCGGTGATCTGGTTGGTCATGTCGCGCACCTTCGGCCGGTTGCGGGCCGGTGCGAACTGCATCATCGACTCCTTGATCGCTGGAAGCGATGCGACGAAGTAGAGCGTCAGCACGACGACGATGAGCCCGCCCGAGATCGCGGTGGCGATGTCGGCGCCGATCTTCAGGAGCCCCCCCGAGATCGCGGCGATGTTCGCGGGGTTCGTGACGAACGACTGCAGATCGTTGACCAGGGTGTTCAGGCCCGGGCCGAATATGCCCTCGAGCCACTTGTACGTGTCGGTCGTCTCGAAATTGGCGATCGTGGCGGGGATGCCGGTGATGAACGCACCGATCTGCTCGATGAGAGTCGGAACCACGAGCCAGAGGAGCCCGACGCCGATGACCCCGAGGATCAGGAACACGATGGCTATCGCCCACCCGCGCTTGACGTTGTGGCTTTCGAACCACTTCAGCACCGGGTCCAGGCCCAGCGAGGCGAACATCGCGAGGGCGATGTACACGATGACCGTGGCGATGTTGGTCAGCGCGATGCCGAGCAGGATCGCGACCAGGCCACCCAGGGTGAGCAGCAGCCCGGCGGTGAACGGGCTGTCGAGATGAGCCCAGAATGGCCGACCACCGCGGTCACTCGACACCGTCGCGTCGGCGATGACGGCACCGGCATCCGGCGTTGCGACGTCGGTCCCCGTTGCGGGACTCGCCGCGAACGGCTCGGGTGAGGGTGTGCCATCGGTCATGGCTCACACTCTAGAGCCCAGCCCGTCTCACCGCCCTCACTCCTCGGGGATGAAAGCGCTGCGCCGCTCGGCGCCTCCACGTCCGGCCCGGTATCGTCGGGGAGCGAGGAGGAACTCCATGACCGATTCCACGTCTGTGCCGAACACCGACGACGCCGAGGCGCTCGAGACCCTTCACCGCCTTCGCGGCAGCATCGACAACATCGACGCCGCGCTGATGTACATCCTCGCCGAGCGGTTCCGTGCGACGAAGCAGGTCGGCAGGCTCAAGGCCGAGCACGGAATGCCGGCATCCGATCCTGCCCGCGAGGAGCAGCAGCTCGCACGCCTTCGCACGCTCGCGATCGATGCTGATCTGGACCCCGAGTTCGCGCAGAAGTGGTTCACGTTCGTGGTCGCCGAGGTCATCCGCCACCACGTCGAAGCGGCCGAGGACCGCTGAGCGCCCACCGGCGAGGAGCACCGATATGACTGGCGATCTGACGATCGGCACACTGCTGGAGTCCGAGAATGCGGCTCCGGCGCGCCTGATCGCGTCGAAGATGAACCGGCACACATTCTGGTGCGGGCAGAGCGGTTCGGGCAAGACTTACGCGCTCGGCGTCGCCCTCGAGCAGATCCTGCTCCACACGAAGCTGCCGCTGGTGATCCTGGATCCGAACTCCGACTTCGTGAGGCTCGGCGACATCCGCGACGATGCGCCCGCGGCCGAGGCCGCCGAACTCGCCACCAGGGACATCCGGGTGCGCCGTTCGACCGTGGATGCCGAGCACCCGCTGCTCGTGCGGTACATGTCGATGCCGCTGCGCTCGCGGGCGGCGATCCTTCAGGTCGATCCGCTCCTGGACGCGGACGACTACAACACCATGATGCATATGGAGACCGACCTCCAGTTGCTGCCCGATCACGATCTGGTCGGCTTCATGCGCTCGCATCCCGATCGTGTGCGTCATCAACTCGCGATGCGCCTCGAGAATCTCGGTGTCGCCGACTGGAAGCTGTGGGCGTGGGGCGAACGCACCGTGACTGACGACATCGACGATGGCGCCGACGCGACCGTCGTCGACCTGGGTGGATTCGCCACGCCGTCGGAGTCACGTGCCGCGGCGCTCGCCGTACTGGACCACCTGTGGGAGAACCGCGAGCAGCGCGTCGGCCGGCTCATCGTGATCGACGAGGCGCACAACCTGTGCACGCCCGAACCCGTGACCCCGGTCGAGAAGCTGCTCACCGAGCGCATCGTGCAGATCGCGGCTGAGGGTCGCAAGTACGGCCTGTGGCTGCTGCTGTCGACGCAGCGCCCTTCCAAAGTGCACCCGAACGCGCTGTCGCAGTGCGACAACCTCGCGCTCATGCGCATGAGCTCGCCCCGCGACCTGGCAGACCTCTCTCAGGTGTTCGGCTATGCGCCCGAATGGCTTCTCGAGCGGTCGCCCGCGTTCACGCAGGGGCAGGCTCTCTTCGCCGGCGGATTCGTCGACCAGCCCAGCCTCGTGCAGATGGGTGCGCGGCTGACCCACGAGGGCGGCAGCGACGTGAAGGTTCCGCTGCGCTGACGCGCGGCTGCCCCGCCCCGGCGATCCGCTCGGGGCGAGGCAGCAGTCCCTGCGTCAAGGGGTCGCGCGCCGTAGGGTGAGGTACGACGTCGTGGCGAGCGCGGCGATCAGCAGCACGCCCCACAGTGTGAGCCCGAGCGAGCCCTGTGCCGCGAACCAGGCGGACACCTCGTTCCAGGCATCCAGTCTGCCGATGAGCCACATCGCCCCGACCAGCAGGGCGCCCAGACCGACGAGCAGGAGCGTGATGGCGATCGTGCCCCACCGCTTGTATATCGTGGCAGCCCAGAACCCGACCACGAACATGAACATCGCGATCGCGAAGTAGATGAGCCAGGCCGCCCACCATCCGGGTGCCCACATCCAGTCGAGCAGGAAGAAGTAGCCATTGATGCCGTAGCCGCCGGTGGCGATCTCGATGAACCCGCCCAGCAGGAACACCGTCGAGAGGATCGCGGCGGTCAGGAACGCGGTCAGGAGCGTGCCTAGGAAGAACTCCCGTCGCGTGATGCTCATCGCCTGTGAGAAGGGGAACGAGAAGGTCAGCGCCTGGATGCCGACCACCAGGAAGTACCATAGAGGCGCTTGCGAGCCGCCGCCGTAGAACGGCCCGGGGACCCCGTTGCCGGCGAGCATCGCGTAGATGCCCATGGAAAGCACCCACGCGCCGACCAGGATGAGCAGCGGGATCCAGATGTAGGTCATCTTGTTGACCAGCTGCAGCCGCACGACGTTCAGAGGGCGATTCATCGGGACACCTCCTCGATCGGGGCGGACGCATCGACGGCGCCGCCGGTGGAGTGCTGCGTGAGCCGTACGATGAGCTGCTGCAGAGAGACCGGGGCCGCCTCGAGCCCGAGGCGGCCCAGTTGTGCGCGGTCCGCAGCGTCGAGCGGGCCGAGCACGGTGACAGAGGTCACCCTGCCGAGGCGCTCCCGATGGATCACCTCGCGGTGTTCGATGAAGCTGTCCACGGCGTCGGAGTCACCGACGATCGTGGATGCGCGATCGCGCATCGCATCCGTGGTCTCGTCCAGGAGCATGCGCCCACGGTCGATCACAAGAACCCGCTCGATCAGGTTGGCGACCTCGTCGATCAGATGTGAGGAGAGGATGACCGTTCGAGGGTGCTCGCTGTAGTCCTCGAGCAGCTGGTCGTAGAAGATCTGCCGCGCGACCGCGTCCAGGCCCAGATACGGCTCGTCGAAGAAGGTGATCTCGGCTCGCGAAGCGAGTCCGATGATCACGCCGACTGCCGAGAGCTGGCCCCGCGAGAGCTTCTTGATGCGTCGGTTCACCGGCAGCTGGAAGTCGGCGATCAGCCGCTGCGCGAAGGCCTCGTCCCAGTGCGGGAAGAAGAGACGAGCCGACCGGAATGCGTGGATCGGCTTGGCGTCGTCGGGGTATTTCTGACCCTCCCGCACGAAGCACATGCGCGAGAGCACGCGTGCGTTCTCGTACGGCTTCTCCCCGAAGATGCGGATCTCGCCGCTGGTCGCGAAGTTCTGCGCCGTGAGTATCGACATGACCGTGGTCTTGCCGGCGCCGTTGCGGCCCAGCAGACCGTAGATCGTGTCCTTCTCGATCGTGAATGACACATCGTCGACCGCGACGACATCGCGGTAACGCTTCGTGAGGCCTTGCACCTCGATCACATCGGTCATCGTGAGGTTCCTTCCGTGGTGACGGACGCTTCGGCCCGCCGACGATCGCTCGATGCAAGAACCGCATCCGCAGCGGCCGCGCGGTCGAGGATGAGGCGGCTGAGGTCATCGGCTCCGAGGCCGAGCTTGCGGGCCTCGACGAGCAGTGGGTCGACGAAGCGGTCGGCGAATGCGGTACGACGCTCGGCGAGCAGAAGATCGCGCGCGCCCGGCGCGACGAACATGCCGATGCCGCGCCGCTTGTGCAGCACGCCCTTGTCGGCGAGCATGTTCACTCCCTTCGCGGCGGTGGCCGGATTGATGCGGAAGAACGCGGCGAGTTCGTTCGTCGATGGAGCCTGGCCTTCTTCCGGCAGACTGCCGTCGATGATCGAGTCCTCGACGCTCTCGGCGATCTGGAGGAAGAGAGCCCTGCCTTCTTCGATCACGCGGTCCTCTGCTTGCTTATGTGGTTACTTACCTAACTAGGTAACCATAGAACCGAGAGGACGGCAAGCGCGACGACGGCCCTGGTGTCCGATCTGCTCGCGCCTTCGGGGAAGTGATGGCAGATCGAGCTCGCGAAGCCGCCGACACCTCTAGGAAACGTCGAGAACGACGGCGCGTGACATCCATGCGTGGCCAGCAGGCGGACTGCGACTGACCCGGCGCGGCGTCAGGGGCGTGACTTGCGCCGCACGACACGCCCCGGTGCCGTGTCCGAGCTGCGCGCGGGAACAGGCCACGGAGCGGATTGATCCGATCGAGCAGCATCCGGGCGGTCACGCGACGGCGCGGCATCCGCTGTCGTCGACTGCGGGGTGTTCGCCTGCGGAGGCGTCCGTGGCGCCCTCCCCGTCGTCAGTTCGAGCGAGACCTTGGCCTCGAGCACCTCGATCGCCTCGTCCGACAGTGAGATCAAACCGTCCAGCTCTTCGCGCACTCGGCGGTAGGCGACCTGGCGCTCGGCGGGCGTCGCAGCCTCGTCGACCGCGATCGTGAGCAGCTGCTTGGCGGTGTCGAGGCGCTTGCGCTCGACGGTGCTGAACGTGGAGTCCTTGAGCCTTCGTGCGTCACGCTCAGCCACGTCGAACGCGACCTCGTAGTCGGTGACTGCGTTGTGGTACTCGGTGAGCTGGTCTTTCGTGAGACGTGCCTTGGCGGATGCCGGCCGCAGGCCATCGGCGACGCGTTTGGCGCGGAGGAACGCCGCTGTCAGCGGCTGCCGGCCGTCGCTCATCGCCGGGAACGCGATGATCTTCGCGACGTCCAGCTCGTAGTCCAGCCATCGCGCGGTCACCGCGTCCTGGGCGTCGAACAGCCGCTCGAGCCGGGTGCCCTGCGTCGTCGCGCCACCCTCGCGACTCATGACCGTCCGGGCCGGCGCTGCCTTGAGCTCCGCCTTGGCATGCAGAACCTCGAGCCGACGCCGGTGGCGTCGGCGGGCGCCGCGCTCCCAGGCGCTTCCGATGGCGCCCACCACACCCATCAGAGGGAAGATGAGCCACCAGTAGCCGCTGAGGAACGTGAAGACGGGTTCCACACAGTCATGGTAGCCGTCGGCCTTGCCTGCGCGGTCGGCTCAGGGGACTCAGGCAGCACGCCTACTCGGACGTGGGCAGACGCATCGGAAGCCAGGCGGGAACGGGCCAGATCGGCGTTCGCGGCGGCGCAGGTCGAGGATCGGCGGCGCCCGCCTGACGTTCGGCCTCGTCGAACGCGGCCTCGAGGGAACGGACCGCGTCACGGTACTCGAGGAACCTCTCGACCGGGATGCGCTCGCGAGCGGATGCCGGCCGCAGGACCTGCGCGGCGCGATAGGCGCGGAAGAACGCAAGGGTCGCCGGGTAGCGCGTGTCGCTGAGCTGCGGGTAGGCGATCGCCTTCGCGACGTCGGTCTCATAGGACATCCAGCGCGCGACCACGGCATCGTGGGCGGCGAAGAGCCGCTCGACCGGCAGCGGGTCGGCGCTCGAGGCGGCGTGGTACAGCGCAGTCGTGGACTTGACGCTTGCCCGCCGTGCCCGCAGCACGAGCGACGCGGAACCCGCCTCGCGCTTGGCCTCCTGCAGCCGGCGCTTCGCCTGGACCGTCTCGGGGTTCGCGAGCTGCCTGCCGAACGCGGGTGAGCCGGACGCCGCTCGAGCCGACAGCACCTGGGCCTGCGCCTCGCGCACGCGAGCACGCGCGGCGATGAGGGCCCGAGATGCGACGGAGACCTCACGACGGGCGGCATCCAGCTCGATTCTCCGCGCGCGGCGACCCCTGGCGGTCACTCCGGCGTATGTCGCCGCCCCGGCCCCCGCAGCGACGGGCGCGACCCACCACCAACTCTCGACGAACAGGAGGAACATCTCCACGAGACCATGCTAATCCGCGTGCGAGGCGCCTGCCCTGCTGTTCAGCGCACTGGCAGGTCGGCCCTGTCTCGATACGCGCTGGCGCGCTGCTCGACGACAGCTTCGGGCGTCCGCCTTCAGCGGTCAGCCGAAGATCAGGGCGAGCACGGTGGCGCCGCCTCCGACCAGGATCAGCGAGACGATGACGACCCACGCGACGATTTTGACGCGGCGCTGCCGCGTCTCGGTGTAGTCGCTGTACTCGTCGTCGTTCGCCATGCGCCCAGCTTAGAGCCGCATCGAGATCTCAGCCGACTATGACAATTCGGTGACCGTCGGACCGAAGGCGGCGGGCAGCGTCGAGGTCGAGAGGTCGCGCAGCTCGGTGAGCGACAGGGTGAACAGGTCCTGCACCTCGAGGGTGGGCTCGTCGGTGTGCGCCGGCAAGCCTGGGGTTTCGTGCAGCGCCCCGTTGGACACCGCGCCGGGCGCATCGGTCACGCCGATGCGCAGCACGGGGTAGCCTCGGCCCTCGCAGAGCCCGCGGAACTTGACGTCGTCCTCGCGGGGCACGGTGACGATGACGCGACCTGTCGATTCCGAGAACAGCGCGGATGCGGCATCCACCCCGTCGCGCTCCATGATCTCGCGCAACCAGACACGCGCGCCGACGCCGAAGCGCAGCACGCCCTCGGCGAGGGCCTGCGCCAGTCCGCCGGCGGACAGGTCGTGCGCGCTCGAGACGAGCGACTGCTGCGATGCCGCGCGCAGCAGCCCCGCGAGTCTCTTCTCGTTGCCGAGGTCGACCGCCGGCGGACGTCCGCCGAGGTGGCCGTGCACGGTTCCAGCCCACGCGGAGCCGCTGAGCTCGGTGGCGGTGACCCCGAGGAGGTAGATGTTCTCGCCCGCGTCCTGCCAGCCGCTGGGCACGCGGTGGGCGACGTCGTCGATGATGCCGAGCACGCCGACGACCGGCGTCGGGAAGATCGGCCGGTCGCCGGTCTGATTGTAGAAGCTGACGTTGCCGCCGGTGACCGGGATGCCGAGCTCGAGGCATCCGTCGGCCAGGCCCGCGACCGCCTGCGAGAACTGCCACATCACCTCGGGGTTCTCGGGGCTGCCGAAGTTCAGGCAGTCCGTGACCGCTGTGGGGACCGCACCGCTCACCGCGACGTTGCGGTACGCCTCGGCGAGGGCGAGCTTGGCGCCCTCGTACGGGTCGAGCTGGCAGAAGCGTCCGTTGCAGTCGGTCGCGATCGCGAAACCGAGGCCGGACTGCTCGTCGACGCGGATCATGCCGGCGTCGTCAGGGAAGCTCAGGGCCGTGTTGCCCATGACGTAGTAGTCGTACTGGTTGGTGACCCACGAGGTGTCGGCGAGATTGGGGCTGGAGACCAGCTGCTCGAACTGCCGGCGCAGCGTGTCGGGGTCATCCGACCGGGTCAGCGCATCCGCCGAGTCGTCGCGGAGCGCGTCGATCCACGCCGGGTAGGCGACGGGGCGCTCGTAGACCGGCCCATCGACCGCGACGGTGGAGGGGTCCACGTCGACGATGACCTCGCCGTGCCACTGGATGACCAGGCGGCCGTCGCCGGTGACCTCGCCGAGCACGCTGGTCTCCACATCCCACTTCTGCACGACCGCGAGGAAAGCATCGAGCTTCTCCGGCGCGACGATCGCCATCATGCGCTCCTGGCTCTCACTCATGAGGATCTCCTCGGGCGTGAGGGTCGGGTCGCGAAGCAGCACCTTCTCGAGGTCGACCCGCATGCCGCTGCCGCCGTTGGCGGCCAGCTCGCTGGTGGCGCAAGAGATGCCCGCCGCGCCGAGATCCTGGATCGCCTCGACCAGGTCATCGCGGTACAGCTCGAGGCAGCACTCGATGAGCAGCTTCTCGGCGAACGGGTCGCCGACCTGGACCGCCGGACGCTTGGTCGGGCCGGTCGCACCGAAGGAGTCGGAAGCGAGGATGCTGGCGCCCCCGATTCCGTCGCCGCCGGTGCGTGCACCGAAGAGCACGACCAGGTTGCCGGCGCCCGACGCGTTGGCGAGCTTGAGGTCTTCGTGACGGAGCACGCCGACCGCGAGGGCATTGACCAGCGGGTTGCCCTGATAGACCGCGTCGAACACGGTCTCGCCGCCGATGTTGGGCAGGCCCAGGCAGTTGCCGTAGAACGAGATGCCGCTGACGACCCCGTGAACGACGCGGGCGGTGTCGGGGTGATCGATCGCGCCGAAGCGCAGCTGGTCCATCACGGCGACCGGGCGGGCTCCCATCGAGATGATGTCGCGGACGATGCCGCCCACGCCGGTGGCCGCGCCCTGGAACGGCTCGATGTAGCTGGGGTGGTTGTGCGATTCGACCTTGAAGGTGACGGCCCAGCCCTCGCCGATGTCGACGACGCCGGCGTTCTGGCCCATGCCCACCATGAGGCGGGTCTTCATCTCGTCGGAGACCTTCTCGCCGAACTGGCGCAGGTAGATCTTGCTGGACTTGTAGGAGCAGTGCTCCGACCACATGACCGAGTACATCGCCAGCTCGCCGCTCGTGGGGCGGCGGCCGAGGATCTCGCGGATCCGCGCATACTCGTCGTCCTTGAGGCCGAGAGCGCCGTACGGCTGCTCGCGCTCGGGGGTCTCGGCGGCGTTCAGGACGGTATCGGCCGCGGGACGCACCGGGGAGATCTGGGCAGAACCGGAGGTGGTCTGGGAGGGGGTGGTCACGCGGCTCAGCTCCAGGAATCGGGGACGCCGGACGCGTTCAGTCTAGTTGAGCTCCGCATCCGCTCCGCAGGCGTCGACTGCGGGATGGTGAGGGTTGACATGATCGGGCAGCCGGCGTAATGTACAACCAAATGGTTGT
>WOYI011088254.1_pt1 | contig 28409 bp, 27 predicted proteins | sample 6423411 | NCBI WGS metagenome assembly WOYI01 (sample SAMN13441803, study PRJNA592873) | oil field metagenome | biome: oil field; feature: oil-well bore; material: oil-contaminated soil; isolation source: oil-contaminated soil from oil-well borehole | place: Germany: Wietze | collected 2016-10-18 ...
ATCGCCGACAGCAGCAAGTTCAGGATAATCGCCCGTTTCGATCCGCCCCTGGAGGGAGCCCTCAAGCTATTGGAGCCCCTCTTCCCCAGAGCCAGGTACTCCGATCGGATCGGCGCTCTGATCATTCAGAGAGGCAACATTCTGATCACAATCTATTCCACGGGCAATGTGACCATGACCATGATCAAGAGCGAGGAAGAGGCCAGGGAGGTTTTGGAGGACCTGAAAAAGACCATCAATGAGGCCATTATTAAGGGAGTCACTCCCGTTCCGCGGGAGAAGGTCAAAGTGGACCATGCCGAGATCTATCAGTACCTTCCCCGCACCGACTGCCAGATCTGCGGCGAGCAGAGCTGCTATGCTTTTGCCATCAAGCTGGTGGGCAGGGAGACCGAGATCGATAAATGCACGCCGCTCATCGAGCCCAGGTATGCCACCAATCTCGAGCACATCAGGACTCTGCTGGAGTACCTTTGAGGATGCCATGCAGGTGAGCAGTTGAAGACCTTGACCATCATCCTCACAGACGGGCCTTATATCTCCCAGTATGCAGATATGGCCTATAAGATCGCCTCCCGGGCGCTCAATGTGTTCCAAGTGAACATATTCCTCTACCTGGATGCAGTCCATATTCCAAAGAGCGGCCAGAATCCCTCTCAATTTAAAAATGCCGGCAGGCTATTCCAGGAGCTGGCGGATAGAGGAGCTGTGGTCAGAGCCTGCGCCAGATGCGCTGCTGCCAGAGGCTATCAGGCAGAGGAGGACGGAACATGCCCGGATTACCTGCAGGGGATAAAGATCACCAGCCTCTACGACCTGGCAGAGATGCTGGAGAAGAGCGACCGTGTGATTGCGCTATGAGATTGATCTTCTATCTTCTTGACAGCGCTCCCTACGGAAGCGAAAAGGCTTATGGCGTGCTCAATGCGACGGCGGTGAGCATCAGGATGGATGCAACGCTGGGCCTGTACGCGGATGGAGTATATCTTGCTCTCGCCGGCCAGAACTCCTGCCTTCTTGATGTGCCAAACCTCTCCGATATCCTCTATGCCTATCCCGAGCTGCGGGTCCTGGCGCACGAGCCCTCCCTGGGGGAGAGGGGCCTCTTGAGCCGCGGGCTGGTGGAGGGGGTGGAGCTTGTGGATGAGGAGGATTTCATGAAGCAGGCCCTTGCTGCCGACGTCCTGATTGCATTGTGAAGGTTGAATTATGGCAAAAAAAGATATTTTCCTTCTGACCAAGCCGCCGAAGAGTGAACGGGCAGAGCTGTGCCTGCGCCTGATGGAGCACGGCGATGATTCCGTTCTATATCTGGCGGGAGACGGGGTTTATAATCTTCTGGATGAGGCTCTCATGGGAAAATGGCCTGGAAAGGTTATGGCCTGCAATGAGGACCTGGAAGCGAGAGGATTGCAGGCAGTAGAAGGGTTGAATGTGCCTGAGGACTTCTACCAGCTCCTGGTGGAGGAGATGGTGGCAGAGGGCAGTCGGATTTATTCTTTCTAAGGAATTTGGATGTGATTAACATATCAATGGATGGGGTTTTGGCAAGGAAGAACGGCAAGAAGGATTGCTACTACGAGTGGACCGTGGGATTTTGCCAGGTCAAGGTCGGAAAGTGCTCTATGGAAGTAAAAGGATTGGACGAAATATTTCATGATTACTTCGAGAAGGGAATGACGGCAGAGGAGATTGAGGGCAGCGAAATGATCAAGAACGTAAGAAGGCAGAATTTCATTCCCGAGGATATCGAGGATCTGTATGAAGAGGCCCTCATAAAGGAATACAAAAGATATTTTGAATCCAGGAAGAAATAAAAAAGATGGTTCAAGAGCATTTGACCGGCCAGAGAGATATGGCAGATTCCTATCCTCGCAGCTTCGTAAGACGGGGCAAGTGCCTGGAGATGAGGTTTCTTGCCGAGAGTTCCCTCTCAGACCTGGCCGCCCTGCAGTCTTTAGTAGTCAGCACCCTGCACGAGATTGAAATCTTCATGCCTCACGATGAGGAGTACCTCAGCCGGATATTCCAGACGGAACTCTCCGTGCTGGGAGTCCTGGCAGAGGAAAAGCTTGCTGCCTACAGCATAATTCGCTATCCTGGGATGGGAAAGGATAATCTGGGCCGGGATTTGAACCTGGCTGAAGAGGATCTGAAAAAACTCGCCCACCTCCAGGCCATAGCTGTCCACCCTCATTTCCGGGGCTTCGGTCTGCAACGGGAATTGGCCGCAGCCCACCTGAAATAAAAACTGGCCGATGACAGGTGCAGGTATGGCCGCCACCGGAGACGAAAGCGCATTAAATTGCTTGAATATCGAGTGGAAGGGAACGGTGAAAAATCCGAGATATTCTACAGGAAAAAAGCATCCTGGGCGATGGACAGCTCATCCCGCATCATCCCATAGCCATTCCTACCAGGTCCACCAGATCGATCACCCTCTCTCCTCCTCCCCCATCCCTCAGATTCCTGATACACAGCGGACAGGAGGTGACGATATAGTCGACATTCTCTGGTACATCCGCCAGCCTCCTCCTGGCCATCTGCAGGGATAGATCTTTAAATCCCGCCCGCACCCCTCCGCCTCCACCGCAGCAGCGGGCAGCTTTCCGGTTTGATTTCATCTCCACCAGGCGGCAGATGGCTCTTATGACCTGACGCGGCTGCTCGTAAATCCGGTTGTGCCTGCCCAGGTGGCAGGGATCGTGATAGGTCACAGTGATGCCCAAGGGCTTCAGATCGATCTCGGAGATGTGCTGGGCCAGAAACTCGGGCACGCTCAATACCTGAAACTGATTCCCATAGCTGTTCTTCAGTGTGGTATAGCAGCCTGCACAGCCGGTGATCACCGTCCTCGCCCCAATCTCCCTGATCTGCCTGCAGTTCTCTTCGATCAGTTCACTGGCATCAAATCCCATCCGAAGCAAGGGCGAGCCGCAGCACTGCTCTCCTGCCAGCAGTGTGGCTCCAAATCGGCTGAGGATGGAGAATGTATTCTTAGCCGTCTCATGGTAGCGATAAGAGTTCACGCAGCCCACGAAGTAGACATAATCCGCCCTCTCCCAGACGAGGCTCCTGTCCCGAAGCCATGCCAGCCGATCGTCCCCTGTGCCGAAGGTATTGCCGCTCTGGAAGATATTTCGGCTGAGATCTTCTTGCTCCCGGGTCATCCTTCCCTGGGAGACGAGGGATCTTTTTGCCCTCTCGATGATATCCGGTGGGGAGATGCCTGCCGGGCAGCTCTCAGTGCACAGGCCGCAGGTGGTGCAGGTGTTAAGGCTTCTGAGCACATCCCCATCCGCCTGCAGGCGGCCCGAGGTGAGCTCTTTTATGATCATCATCCGCCCTCTGGTGTTGGCCGACTCCCAGCCGGTCTCCTCGAAGACCGGACAGCAGGTGCGGCAGGTACCGCAGCGAACGCACAGATTGAAGGCTCTTTCATCCTGGCTCATGGTCTGCATCCTATTCTGTATCCCTGAATCATCAAGAATAAAAAGATCTCCATCGAATCTGATTGACGGAATATTTTGTGTGGCAAAGGATTGATCATCAATAATGCCGTCATTGGCATAAAGGAGGCTTTATGACTGAGGGCACCGGGAAAGAGAAAGGCTGCATCTTCTGCGAGATCGTGGCGGGAGATCTGCCATGCTACAGGATCTATGAGGATGAACTATCGCTGGCAATTCTGGACGTCAACCCCTTTTCTAAAGGCCATTGTCTGGTAGTGCCCAGGAGACATGTGCCCTGGTGGCATGAACTCTCCCCTGATGAGAACGCCAGCCTCTTCAGAGTAGCGAAGGTGGTGGCGGAAAAGATGATGATCGCCCTGGAACCTGACTTTGTCTGTATGTATGCTCGGGGCAGGAGGATACCTCATACCCATATCTTCCTGGTCCCCACCTATAAGGGAGATATTCTGGACAGGTTCTTCAATGCCCTGGAGCTGTTCCAGGAATCGCCTCCTGAGTTGGCTGCCTTGCGAGAGAAAGATTCAATGGAAGATGTGGCCGAGCTGCTCAGAGAGGCGGATCCAATGAAAAGGAATGCTAAAATCCACGAATCATGAGCAAAGCTTCACTAATGGTCAATCATTAGTTTGAATCTCTTGGGGCTGCACTCAATCTTTTTTTCTTCGTTCCATTCAATCTTGAAAAGCCCTCTGGGGTCGTCGTCCTCTGTGTGCTCTGTGACTCTGTGGTTTTATTTCCGTATACCTGGCGTTATTGTTGTTGCAGGATGCGAAGTCCATCTCCTCCTGGATCGCTTCATTGTCCAGTCTGTCGTCAATGTGATATCAGTCATAGCCCCATCTTTCCTGGATTTAGTATCCTCCTTGGGTCCAGAGACTTCTTGATCGCTCGCATCACATTCAAGCTCTCTTCCCCCACCTGCTCTGCCATATACTCCGCCCGGGCAAGGCCTATGCCGTGCTCGGAGCTGACCGTCCCCCCCAGGCTCAGGGCCGCTCGATGGATTCTGTCCGCTGCCGTCCTGAGCCGATCCCACTGATCCGGATCGTTGACATCGATGAACAATGCGACATGCAGATTTCCGTCTCCTATATGGCCGTACTTCATGGCAGGAATGCCCAGGCCCGCAGTGATCTGCTGCACTCTCTTAATCAGCGCCGGAATCTGCTTTATGGGAACCCCCACATCCTCGCCCATATAGATCCTGGTCTTCTTGGGATCCAGCCGGGAGATGGCTGCTCCCACCAGCCTCCTCGCCATCCAGATGGGCTCCATCTCCCGGCCGGAAGCTTGCCTTATCGTAATGGCCATCGGCCGGCAGACCTTTTCGATCTGCTCTGCTGCCTCTGCGGTCGAATCTCTTGAGCCGTCCACCTCGAATAGTATCACGTCCCCGTCATCCGGCAGGACAAGCTCGGGATCGACGAGCTTCAGGACCTTAAGAGTGGTCCGGTCCATTATCTCGCAGGCGGATGGGGTTATCCCCTGGGAGAATACCGCTATCACCGCCTGGCCAGCAGCCTCTGCGCTCTCGAAGCTGGCGAATACCAGCCTTCTCTCTTTGGGCAGAGGGGCAACCTTCAGTCCCGCCCGGGTGATGATGCCCAGGGTTCCCTCTGCGCCGACGAATAGCCGGGTGAGGTCGTATCCGGCTGCGGATTTGAGGTTCCGGGAGCCGGTATGAATCACCCTACCATCCGCCAGCACAACCTCCAAATCCAGCACATAGCTCCTGGTGGTGCCGTATTTGACCGAGCGCATGCCGCTGCTGTTGTAGGATATCATGCCCCCGATGGTGCAAAAGCCGCTGCTGCCCGGATCTGGGGGAAAGAAGAATCCATGAGGCTCAAGAGCCCGATTGAGCTTCTCTGCCACCACTCCTGGCTCAACGATGACCTGCAGGTTCTCCAGATCCATCTCCAGAATGCGGTTCATTCCGGACATATCTAAAACTACGCCCCCTAAGACCGGGGACGCTCCGCCGGCAAGTCCGCTTCCTGCTCCCCGAGCGACCACCGGCACATCCCTCTCATTGCACAGCATCAAAATTCTGGAGACCTCTCCAGTATTCGCTGGCCGGACGACGAAATCGGGGCGGCCGGAAACCTGGGAGGCATCGGAAGAGTAGCAGCACCTCTCCGCCAGCGAGGAGGAGACTCTATCCCTCGCAATCTCCTGGAGGCTTTCCAGCATGGTCGAAATGTAATCTCACCTTCCTCTCGATATCCTCACACTGTAATTACTGCGCTGTTACAATAACGGCGCCGTTATTGTACCCTTACCATAACAGGTATCCAAAATACCTGGCGGCATAGACCAGGCCCACCAGGATTACCAGCAGCCCGAAGATCTTGCTGGTCCACTCTCCCACCGATATATACTTCTCCCCGATCCTGCCGCCCACCATTCGGGAGAAGGTGGTGATGGGGATGATGGGCACTCCATGGCCGATGCCGAAGAAGAAGAGCATCGTCCCGCCGACCAGGGGGGCAACGTCCTGGCTTGCCAGCCAGATCAGGACTGGCATCACCATGGAGAGGGCACAGGGAGCCCAACCCAGGGCGAAGAAGATCCCCAGGGTGAAGGCGCCGATGAACGCAGAATAGCGGAAGAGGTTTAGCGAGAACTCCACCGCCTTTTGGAGCAGGCTCTTCTTCTCCTCTATGGGCTCGGCCGAGCTGGCTGAGCCTGGACCATCGGATGGCTCATCTGTCCCATCGGCGCCAGCCTGATGGAAGCGCATACGGGATGTGACCGGCTCGATGATCTCCCCCAGGGGCTTGAAGCTGCTGATTCCAAGGAGGACCATGATGCTCCCAGCCAGAAGGTCGAAGATCTTTGAATCCCGGAAGAAGACGCCTATCTGGGATATGAACAGCCCGAGCACAAAGAAGACAACCGCCATGCCGAGGGTGAAGGCGACGCCGATCATGAATCCCTCTCTTGAGGTGGAGGCGCTGGCTCGCAGGTATTCGTCCTTCCTGCGAACGGTCATCACATAAGAGAACACAGCGATCATCAGGGCGATGGAGCAGGGGGCAAGGGAGGTGAAGATGCCCAGAAGGAACATGCCAAAGGCGGTGACATCCTTCCTTGAGACCTCATTCTCCATCATGCTCCAGAGGGCGGAGAAGATGCCTGTTGCCCCCTCTGGGCGGGCATCCTCCTCTGCAGGAGGGGAGGCTTCCCCCTCCACCATAAGAGCTGTCCTATTGAGCTCCTGGATGTCATCCAGAAGGCTCTGGGCCTTCTGCACCCCATCTTCTATCCCTTCACCCACCCGGTAGACGTGGTAGACCGGGCCGATTCTGCCCTCTCTGTCGATCAGAACAATGGTGGGATTGGAAGAGCCGCCTCTCACCGTCCAATAGTCCAGGTATTTGCTCCCTATGGGATATGGGTCCAGATCCTCGATCCAGGGCCAGGTTATATTGACCTCCCACCAGGTTTGGGCCAGCTCCCGGCCGTCCATGGAGTAGGGGTTCTTCCTCAGGTTCAGGGTTACTATCTGGACGTTGGGATCTGCGGCCTTGAGGGCAGCCAGCTCCTCTACCTGCCCCAAGAGGGACTTTTCGCATTCAATGCATAGCGGGTTCTCGATATTTGATATATGCAGGACCACCGGGGAGCCCAGGAAATCGGATAGATTGAAGCTCCTTTGATCCCAGCTGGTAGCGAAAAAGTCCGGCGCCTGCGCTTCATCTGCTAGCGCGGGACTGATGGATAGGGATATGGATAATAGCGCCAATAAATATATTATGGAATCCAGCAAAATGAGGAAGTGAGGGGGATTAGAGCTCAACTTGCTCAGACCACCCACCCCATCTTTCACTGCCATTAGGCCGATCACTGCCCCCAGTCAGCTGCATTCTGCTGGTGATAGTAAATGGAATCCTCTACATAGCTGTTGATATCGTCCGTGCTCATGATATCAATCTCGCTATGCCAGCCAACCTCAACCTCGCCGTCCTCGTTCTCGATCAGAGTGAGGAAGATGGTGGTGGGAACATACTGCTTCTTGCCTGTGGGACTGTAGAGATCCAGAACCTCCATCGCCTTCAGGATTCCATCTCCCTCAGCCAGAATGCTGTAGAACAGGATATCATCGTTGTGGATTTTTATAGCATCATTTATCCTGGGGACATGGGTCACGCAGGGCAGGCAGTTGTTCTGGTGGATCAGGATCAGCAGTGGCCTGTCCTCCAGAGCCTCAATAACCCAATCCGGGTGATTTACGGCGGAGCCAGAGTTGACGTTTTTGTCCGGGTATGTCGTCCACCAATCAGAATCACCCGAGCCAAGAGAGTGCTCAGGACCATTGTCATCCTCATCCTCTGCCAGGGCAACGGCACAGAAAAGAGAGATGGTCAAAAGAGAGGCGATCAATAGTGTGAGGAAATTTGTGAACCGATCAAGCATGATTTAAACCTCCGAATACGTCCTCTTCTATTCTTCATTTGAATATTTAGAGATTCTCAAGAAATCGCCAGCCGTGGATCTCTTACTTCCTTTATGCAGAACCATTACGAGCAATTAGGTCATAGTCCTCGGTATTTATCGCTTTTGGGCCAGGATCGGTATATACATTTCACATATAGCACATTAGGCCTGCATCCTGCACCTTGAACCAGTGACTATGACCAAATCAGCAATTTTAGCTCAGAAAAACTTTAAATTCAATGAAGTCGTATTTAAAAAAGAATACATATTGGAGGATATAAAAAATGGCCAATGAAACTGAGAAGAAACCGAGGTCCAGGAAGAAGAGAGGGATGGCTGAAGCAGGAGTGGCAGCGGCCAAATCAAAGAGAGAGACTGGGAAGGGAGGGGGGATGACGGAGGAGTCTGTGGATCTGGTATTCGGTATCAATGCCGGCATAATTTGGGACCTGCTCAATCTGAAGGGTCCGATGTCGGCCAGGGAATTGGCCAAGTCTGCCGCTCTGCGTATAGATGATGTCCATGGCGCACTGGGCTGGCTGGGCAGAGAGGGCAAGATCGATGTGAAAAAGAAGGGACGGTCAAGGATCTATTCCCTGAGGCCTTGAGATACCACGGGGCCTTATCGATCCAGCCCCGAAGGCTCATCATCTTCTAATTCTCACCACCTCGCCCGCCCGGGCGAGATACAGCTCATCCAGATTATCGAATATGCCGTGCTCCACCACTCCAGGAATAAGGCTGATCTTGGCCGCAAGAGACTTGGGATCCTCGATTGTCCCGAAGTCCACGTCCATAACGAAATTCCCGTTATCGGTGATCACCGGCCCGTCCTTCCTCAATCCCTGTCGCAGCACCGGCTTGCCTCCCAGTTCCTCCAGCCTCCTTCCTGCCAACCTAAAGGCTACGGGAATCACCTCCACTGGCACCGGCCAGGTCAGTCTTTCCACATACTTGGATTGGTCGGCAACGATCACGAACCACCTGGCCGAGCAGGATACCACCTTCTCTCGGGTATGCGCCGCTCCACCGCCCTTGATCACCATCAGGTCTATGTCCACCTGGTCTGCCCCGTCGATGGCCAGATCAAGAACTGGATGCTGGTTTAAGCTGGTGAGCCTGATATTTGATTCTATGGCCAGCTGTTCGGCCTGAAAAGAGGTGGGAACGCCATAAAAGTCCAGATCCTCCTCTCTGACCCTCTCTCCCAGCCTCTTTATCGTCCAGGCCACAGTGGAGCCCGTGCCCAGGCCAACCACCATACCGTTCCTGACCAGCTCTGCCGCTGCCTCGCCTGCCGCCTTCTTGGCAGCGGAATTGGATGATGCGTCCTTCATGCTCCTCTCAGTTTCCCTTTATTTCCTCTCAAAATTCCCGCAATCCATCCGGTCAGAGCAGCTTGCTCTTCACCGTGGTGAAGACCGGTCCCCTCAGGTCAATCTTGTGCTTGTAGCTGGTGATGTACCTCTCGAGAGCTGGGTGAATCTTGATGTTTATATCCGCCGGGCTTCTCACAATCCTCGCTCTGGTCTCAGACTCCTGGCCATTCATCGCCGCCATCTCGATCTCATAGGCAGAAAGAGCAGCAAAGGAATCGATGAATCGAATTCCTGTGGTCACTCCCTCATTGAACGCCTCATCCCAGCGGGAGGTGCGGGGGATGCCCATGACGTTATGCTTATAGACCACGATCTCATTAAGGGCAGCCGGGCCGCAGAGCTTGGTGTTCTCCTCCGGCTCGACCACCCAGACCTGAATATGCCTTCCGAAGAGCTCTCCCTCCCAGGCAGGAAACTCGCAGGGAGAGGCGGCATCACCGTGCTCAAGGCACACCCCGATCACAGATTCGGCTATCGCCTGTCCCTCTGGCGTGCTGGGGGTCATTTCAACAGCGATCATCCGGGCCATCTCCCGGGCAGTGAGCTCCCAATTGGCCTGGAACTGGGGGTAGGAGAGTGCTCTCACATCCTGAGAGTTATGCAGAATCATGGCGAGCCGCTCCACTCCCAGCCCCAGGTTCATGACCGGATAGGGGATATCATATTGCGACAGGGCAGTGGGCGAGTAGATGCCGAATGTAGCCACCTCAACCCAGCCGCTGCTGTACTTGGTGGCCGAGCCGACCAGCCCCGGATGATAAGCATAGACCTCGATCTGAGTTCCGGGAACGTAGTACTTGCTCCTCTTGTCATCCGGCCGGAACTGGAACTTCTGGAAACCGAACTGGCTGAGAAGGCCGTCTGCAACCGCCTTCCCATCCTCTATGGATACATCCTCATCCATGATCACACAGCTGGCCGAGTAGTAGCTCATCAGGCGGGCGGCGTCCTCCGCCTGCTCCCGGCGGAAGCATCGGTCCACAGAGAAGAGTCTGATGGGCAGCCTCTGGCGGTAATGGAGGTTGGAGAGGGACAGAAACCAGCCACTTGTCATATGGCTTCTCAAGGTGCGACTGGTGGCCTCTGCTTTCAGTCCTTTGAACTCTGGAAACACCTTCTCCAGGACAGTGCCGATCAGAGCATCGTGAGCAGAAAGGGCATGAGCGATCTCTCCCACCAGGTCGTCGCCCTCAACCTTCCCCTTTTTGTAGGAATGGAGGATCTGACGAAGTGCCTCCACCTCCTCTGCCGAGAGCTCCCGACCCAGGAGGGCGTTTATCTGGCCGATCCTCTCGTCCGATATGCCGATGTCCGGCCGGGGAAGGCCGGCGAGGTAAAAGCACCTGTCCAGAACTGCAAGAGCCTCGGAGCCGAACTGGCGGTAGACATCCTGGGCCTCGACCATCACCGGATTCATGGCCTCATTGAAGCCGAGGCGAATATAGGCCTCTCGTAGCTTCTGAACGGTATCGAAGATGGGATGAACTGAGCCGAAGGAATAGCTATTTCGCGGATATCTCTCATTCAAGGACGGCCGGCCAAGGTACTCTCTTCCTTCCTGCCAGGTCTTATCGAAATCCTCCCGGGCCGCCTCCAGGATATGATTGGGATCGAACTTCATGACTTAAACTCCATGATCTATTGATTTAAGGCTTTTTGAGTTTATTTTGAAATAATGATTCCATTCTGGATATCTCCAGGGCATTGGTGAGGTCCCCTCGGGTCCTTTCCAGCATGGACCTGGCAAGATCGCTCTTCCTTCGCAGACCTCTGGTTATAGCATCAGGATAGTCGAATAGCATCAGCAGATAATAGATATCCTCCATGACCTCCAGGAAGTATTCGCCATCTTTTGCCCTGCCGGAGCGGATGAGGTCCAGAATATGACGGCGAAGCTCACCGCACACGTCGCCCAAACCCGCCAGATAGTTCGCCAATTCCACACCCACCTCAGCCGGGGTGAGGATCTCATTTCTGGTGATGATGGAGTAGACGGAGATGGCCTCGGCGTACTCCTGTTCCGCTCCGTCCACAAAGCCTGCATAGCGTACATCCTGATGGTTCTCCAAAAGCTCCCGGATCTTCTCCAGCTCTTCTGCTGCCTCATCGACCAGCCTCTTTGCCGCCGGAATTTCGCTTCTGTGCATCGATCTGATTGATGAAGAGCACAGGCGTATCACCCTCCGGGAGAGGGATAGAGCCTCCTCACGAGCCCGATCTTTGTCATCGAAGCTTCTGAGCAATCCCTCAGAGATGTTCTCAAACATGGACGGTCCGGGCATAATCTCAGTCTCTCATTCCTAAAGCAGATATATTTTGTCCGATATCATCCATCCAGCAGCCTTTTGAGCCTTTTTACCGATCTCTGGCCCTCTTCCAAAGAGCGCGATTCGGTTACTATCCGGCCACTGTAGCCGTTCAGAGCAGCCAGCACCTTCTTCCAGGGCACAGTGCCATTTCCCACCGGCAGATGCTCGTCTCTCTCTCCATGGTTGTCATGGGCATGGATGTGGATCATCATATCCTTAAGCCTCAAAAAATCCTCCACATTTCCATTGGTATTGGCATGTCCCACATCGAAGATGAATCCCAGGTTATCCCGGTCCACAGTCTCTATTATGCCTTCGATCTCCTCCGGGCGCCTCCCCAGGATTGCAGGCATGTTCACCATATTCTCGACTGCCACTCTCATGTCCAGATTCGAGGCATGATCGCAGATCTCCTGGATTCCCTTTATGTTCTGCAGCCAGGCAGCGTCTGGCATATGCATTCCCAGGGGAGAGAAGTGGCCGGGATGAACCACTGCCAAGCGGGCAAAATCGCTTGCCAGGTCCAGGCAGGTCTTCATCTGTCGCACCGTCTCTTCCCATATGGGCTGGTTGACTGAGGCTAGATTCAGGTCCGAGTAGGGCAGGTGGATGGTGATGACCAGTCCTGTCGTCTCCACGATCTTCCTGGCCTCGGGGAGATTTCCCTCAGTCAGCCTCTGCCTTCCTTCGTTGACTATCTCCCAGCCGCTATATCCCAGATCCTCCAGCTGGTAAGCCCAGTCAAAGGGCCGGTCCACCAACTTGCTGGACGAAAAGCTAAACATCCAAATCGATCTCCTTGACTGCCACTCCATTCTCCGTGACTGGTGCCAGCCAGTCGATGACCCTCTCTGGATCTGTGGCCTGAATCTGGATATGCAATGAACCCAGGGACTCCTCTTGAGGGGGAAAGCTCACCATTCCCATATAGGCTGCCTGCTTGCTGAGCTGAAAATGGATTATATTGCAGCTTCGGCCTCGCTCTAAAACAGACCTGGCAGCATCCAGAATCTCCTGGCTTCTCAGGAGGCGATGCAATCTTCTCAAGGATTGAGGGCCATCATAAGCGTCGATACGATCGGTGCGAATGTCCATTATCAGACCGGGAAAGATGTTCTCAATCGCCAAGACTACCCTATCGACCCTTTCCGTAAGCTGAACGGCTGAATAGACTGTGACCTCGATCGTTCTCATCGCCCCTAGATGTGGCTGGTCTTGTATCTGAGGATAGCAGCTATGCCGCCAAAGGCCCGGAAGAGCTGTGCTCCTTCCTCGAATTCCGTTGAGATGATCTTGACCTCTGCCCCGCTCATCTCTGCCAGCTTGGACAGGTCGGAGACTATATCCACCTCTTCCTCAATGGTCAGCGGGCTGGAGCATTTCAAGCAAGTTCCTACCGGCTCGGATGAGCCGCTCCTGGTCTGGCTGTCGGTATAGTCGCAGCTGCGATTGGTGCAAACGATCTTGGCCCTGGTCTTCCTGAGGTCCTCGGATAGGAGAAGAACATCAACCGCCCCAAGCTCCAGGTTGTGGCGGACCTCCTTTTCCCCGTATGCTGCGAGGCCTTTGTCTGATACCAGCTCCTTCATGAACCTGCGCATGATCTCTTTATCCTGGGTGACCTCCAGGTCTGAGAGCTGCTCTTGAGCAGCATCCACCAGCTCATACAGACCTGACTCATCAGTGTAGGAGACATCCAACGCCGCCAGGACCTTTCTCTGCAGCTCATGATGCAGAAAGCCTCCTTCTACAAACTCCTCTTTGGTGGGAGAAGGCCCACCGATCAGGATTCCTTCAAGGTCCTTGGGATCAATGGGCAGAAAGGCGTCATTGGCCGACTCGCCTATCCTTTTATAGAAATCGTGAATAGCAATCAGACGAAGCTGCTGGAACCTGTGGCTGGACTGGCCGCCTTTCCTCTGCTTGCCTGGAACAGTAGAAGTCAGGGTCTTGAGGGGCTCGATATATTTCCCCTTCAATAGGCCGATTGCTGCCTCACGCCTGTCCAGGACGATAAGACCAAAGGTCCTCTTGTCTGCCAGCATCTCCTCCAAAGGCTCGAGATAAAAGGAGGAGTCGCAATGATATCTGTAGGTGATGATGGGATCAGGTGGCTCCAGGGCGGTGCTGAAGAGCTCTGTGCGATTGGCCCCTATGTCCACGCTACCGATAAATAGGACGACGCCATTCTCCGGAGGTTTTGGTATGAGCTTGAGCCTGGACATGGCTGACTCGAGGGAGCCCTGGACGCTGAGCCTTGTCACTCTCGACTTTATATTGGATGCTTGCCCGTATTCCTCCCGCAACTGGCTGGTAACATCAGATATCTGCTTATCAGGAGGGATATACAGGGAAATGAGCTCTGTGCCCCTGCCCTTCTTGCTCCGGAGGCCATCGAGAAGACGCTTAAATTCATACCTTTCCTGCGCTGTAAACTCCATTCTAGCCGATCTCCAAAATTGCTCCTGGATCAAGGTATAAAAGGCTTCTTCAAAAGGATTTCGGATGGTGACTACTCCCCATCCCTAAAGGGTAGGGCTTCTACGGTTTTGATTCCGATAGATTGTAGTCCCTAGAACACATATTTATATGCCTTGAGCATAGATATGGTTAAGTGGTTGTTAGGATATATAATTTTCTGCTTAACGGCAGTACTTACGGTATTCATCCCCTCCCCTAAACGCCCATGTGCCTCAGGACAATGGATATAAAGCTAATTTTTTCCCAATCCCAGAATCCTAGGGGGTGCGGCAATTATTACTATCTTAATAATACTAGTCAGATTTGGCTGAAGTAATTGATCAATTTATCAAATTCTCCTAATTAATCGGGAGTCTTAAAATCAGTCAATAGAAATGGCAGAATTTGATCTATTCAAAAACTATATAAAGATATAAGTTATCTTATAATCCATGGATCAATTAGTCGTTCTCCAAGAGATCTATGAATCGTTTTCCAAGGGAGGGGATGGCCTGCAAAAGATCAGCAGCAAGGCTATCGAGGGGAGCTGTCCGGAGCTGACCGCCAAGCTGCTGGAAAGCGCCAAGAATGGCGAGATCAATGAGGATATCTGTCGCCAGCTTTCCAGCTGCCTTGAGGATATCTACGAGATCAAGCGGCTGGGCGATATCTGTCGCAGCGCTGGATTATATTCCCTTGCCATAAGCGCCTATAACCGGGCCTTATCTCTCTGCAGCGATCCGGTTTTGAGGCCGGTTCTTCAAAACAATCTCGGTCAAGCCTATGCCCGCCAGGGAGATTTAGCCCGAGCAGCCTTCTACTACAAAAAATCCGCTTGTTGCTTTGAAAAATCAGAGGATCTCCTAGGCCTTGCCCACGTCCTCGGAAACCTGGGAGCTGCCTACCGTCAGAACCGGGATTGGGATCGGGCCATAGAGTACTGCTACCGCAGTTTGAAGACCTTTGAGGAACAGGGCGATGATCTCGGCATTGCCCAGATGACTGGGAGCCTTGGAAGGATCTATGCGGACATGGGGGAGAGGGATCTGGCAACTCGATACTTTGAGAAAAGCCTCGAGGATTTCCAGAGGCTCGGCGACAAGAAAAGCGCTGCCTGGATTATGGATAGGATGGGACGGATTGCCAGCGATAGATACGACTGGGATAGCGCTCAGAGCTACTTCAGCCAGAGCCTCGGCCTGTTCGAAGAGTATGGCCAGACCCAAAGCAAAGGGATCGTCCTCTCTAATATGGGACGGATGCAGCTGGAGAAGGGAGATGCATCTTCTGCTCGCGAATCTTTGGAAAAGGCCATTCATCTCATAAGCCGCAATGCCCAACCTGGTTATCAGAATGCTCTGTCCTCACTGGCCGCGGCTTACAGCACCCTGGCAAAGGGCTCCCTGGAAGAGGCAGAGGATAATGAGGACCTGGGTCTGGGCTCAGGCCGGCTGCAAAGGCAAGAGGCATCCAAGAATTTCGGCCGGGCATCAGATCGCTTCCTGGAGCTTGCTTCCTCTCTTCCCAAGATGCAGGCGGATATAAAAACCAAGTCAGAGATTGCTAAATGTCGGTCCTATCTTGCCAGGATATCCGGATACACTTCTGACCAGGAGGCAGTGGAAATTGCACAAAAGGCTCTGTCATCGCTGGATTCGGCTGCAGAGAATGCAGCTGAGACTAAAAAGGCCGGAATCAGAGGTCTGGCGAAGGCCGTATCCGGGATGAGAGAGGCAAGGTCGATAGGCCTGCTGGGAGACGAGCCCTGGCGGCTGTCAAAAGCAGTCAGCAGCTCAATCGAGCATCTGCTGGCAGGTGCCGGGGAATGCAATGCCACGATTATCGGCACCAGCCTCATCTCCGCTCTGGAGAACCTCAAGGCAAGCATGACTGCCGAGAGAACGACTGAAGATCCGATAGCCAGGCTCCATGCAGCTGCGGAGGACCTGCGCCACTCCGGAAAGCACCTTTCATCTCTGGAGAAGGATCCAAAAGAGAGAGATGCCCGCAGATTGATCGAGGCTGCAGCGATACTGGAAGGGCAGATGGTGGGGGATGACACTGCCAGCGAGGAGGGGCCGCGCCGCAATGAGTTGGGCTTTGGCCCGGAGAGAGATGCGTTGCTTCTAATTGCCGGGGCCATGGCGAACAGCCTGCTGGAGCTGATAGATGACACCAGGGAGATTCTCGCCTGGGATGAATCGCTGAATCTGATTTCCAATGAGAAGAAGATGCAGCCAGATATCATCGATGGGATGGATGAACTGATCGAGTCCGATCTGGAAGAGGATTTCGATGGGCTGCCCGATCTGGAGATCTCAGAGGATGGGGCGCAGGCCAGGAACCTGATTTTAACTGACGGCAGCGTAGAGCCTTCTGAGCTTTATGTCTCAGAGATAGTGCATCCGGAAGAGAGCTGGCTCGTTCCTGTCATGGCTAGTACTCCCTGCAAGAAAGAAAATCCAATTGGCTTTAATTCCTGGAGGCAGGCGCAATTTTATGGATCCAAGGGCTTTGACCACCTGGAGAAGCCAGAGGATGATATCGAAAAGATCGATGGAGTCATAGATACTGGGCTGATAGAAGAGCTAAACCGCCATGATCTTGGCGGAATGCAGGGGGGGGAGTGGCCGGAGAGAGGGCTTGAGGATTCTGGTCCAGACTTTCGCGAGGCGGTACCGGAGTTTAAGGAATCAACCTCCAGCTATGGCAGCGGTCTATTCAGCCAGGAAAAGGCGGTAATGCTGATCAAGGCCATGAGCGTCCTGGTGATCATTCTCTTGGCGGTTGAGGCGGTGCTATATTTGATATAGGCTGAGCGGGAATCCTCTATCGGGATGAAAAAAAAGCAGCTTGAGATGATCCTGGAACGACTGGAGGGCTTTTCCAAGCCCTCATTTATTAGAGAGCAGTATTCAACGCCCGCCTCAGTGGCGGCGGATCTGCTCTTCTTAGCTGCTCTGCGCAATGATCTGGGTACGGTATGCGACCTGGGATGCGGGACGGGCGTTCTTGCCATCGGCGCGGCGCTCATGGGTGCAAGGACGGTGGGAGTGGAGATCGATAAAGATGCCCTGGCCACGGCGAGAAAAAATGCAGAAAATCTGGGCGTAGATGTGGACTTCATCCGGGCGGACGTGAGAAAGCTGGAGCTTGAAGGCATAGATACAGTGATCATGAATCCCCCCTTTGGAGCTCAGAAGGCCAGCGAGGGCGATCGCGCTTTCCTCTCCACTGCTCAGAGGATCGCTCGGAATATTTATACCCTGCACAACCGGGGAAGCCATGATTTCATTAAAAAATATATATTTCCCAATATAGTGCAGGAGGTCTACTGCATTCCATTTCCTTTGAAGAGATGCTTTGAGTTTCACAGAAAGGACATCAAGGTCATTGAGGTTGAGCTATACAGAATAACCTGCCAGCATTCTTAGAGGAGCCAAGCTTTTGAGACCAAGCCTTTATACCAGGCTTTAGATACTAGTAATTTCTAATTGAGCCATAGCGATGAAAAAAGAGACGGAAATGATGCGGCGATTCTCGAGCCGCATATTGAACTTACAGAGGAATAAATGATGGAAGATAGCTTTGTGCTTCCCGGCGATACGGTAGGATCTTTGGAGGAGTTCGTTCCTGGAGACTACACCTATGCCAGGGAAGGAATGATATTTGCCACCACTGCCGGCCTGGTTAAGGTCGATCCCAAGACCAGGTCTGCCAGTGTCATACCCAAGACCAACGCCCCAGTCAAGCTCAACCACGGCGATATAGTAGTGGGCGAGGTAATCGATCTCAAAGACAGCCTGGTGATAGTCTCCCTGGCCTTCAAGAAAGGCTATGAGGACCGGCCAATCTCAGATGAGGAGGCCACCATTCACATATCCAATGTGAAGAACTCCTATGTCAAGGATCTGCGCTCGCTCTTTTCTATGCGCGACATCCTCAAGGCAAAGATCGTCGATGAGCGGCAGATGAGGCTCTCGACTGGCGACGAGGATCTGGGAGTGATAAAGGCTTACTGCAACCGCTGTCTTACCGGCCTGATGCGAAAGGAGGGAAAGCTCATCTGCCCCAATTGCGGCAACAACGAGACGCGAAAGATGAGCTCCGCCTATGGGCTGGGGGTAGTATAGATGAACCTGAAGATAATATCCAAGACCGAGAATGAGGCAGTCATTGAGTTCGTGGGAGAGGGTCATACCATTCTCAACTTGCTCCGAACGGAGCTGTTGAAGGACAAGAGAGTCCTCATGGCAACCTATGACACAAAGTTTCCGGTAATGGACAACCCCGTCTTCCGCCTCGCAACCAATGGGGCCGATCCCATTATTGCTCTGAAAGAGGCCACATCCAGAATAATAGATCAGTGCGATGAGTTTTCCAATAAGTACGCAGAAGCGGTAAAGTAGGTCTACAAAAACGAAATCAGGAGGGCTCGAACCACATCCCTCTGCTTCTGCAGGCGGTCGTCTCCTACGGCGCTGGCGGCGTTGAGGCCCTCCTCGATATCCCCTGGCTCAAGGATGAGGTCCTGCTGGGATGCGCGATTGGCCCAAACACCAGCATAACAGTCAGCCTGGAGCTCTTTTAAAAATTCGAGATCGAGAACCAAAAGAGCTTCAGTCCAAACTTTGAGCATGCATCATTCATTCATCAGATATATATACAACCGTTTTCGTGTTTTCGCACAAAACACTGAGGCATAAGCATGAAGAATGTTGTGGTGATCTTAGCAGCAGCATTGATGCTGTTGGTTGCAGTCACAACTGCAAGCGCGCAAGAGACTGATAAAGTTGCTGAGGCAGCTCAGCAAGTGGAAGAGTCTGCAAAACAGGTGGAAGAAGCGACACAGCTAACGGAGAACGCAACAGCAGATCTCAAATCTGCCGCTGCGCATGTGGAGAATCTGACCGCCAACACCACTACAGCAGAAAACATAACCAAAGCAGCAGAGAAGGTCGAGCAGAAAGCCGAAGAAGTTAGCCAAGCAGCAGAAAAGGTAGATGAGGCTGCCCAGAAGGCAGAGGAAGCAGCAGAAAAGGTACCAGGATTTGCAGCAGCGCTTGCCGCCTTAGGATTCCTGGCTGTAGCCTTCATAGCTCTGAGAAGAGCCTAAGTGCATTGAATTTTAAAATCTTTTTTTATATACCAAAATAATTATACGGCCTCCTTCTCTTCTCCTTTGTTATCTCAGGCGGATACGGCAATTGTTATTAACATCCTTAACCGACCTTTCGACATAATGAAGATAAGGATCATCCTGAGGATCCTGGGCATGCTGGCTATGCTGCTGGGCACACTTATGCTCATACCAGGAATCGTCTCCGCCATCTACAAGGAGCCCCTGGGGGTGGTGGCCTTTGGCATCAGCTCTCTTCTGGCAATTATCGTCGGCCTGATTCTGAAGCATTTTGGGGAAAAATCCGATATGGGACGCAAGGATGCATTTGCTGCCGTCTCATTCGGCTGGCTCATGGCAGGACTGATCGGAGCTCTTCCCTACTTGCTGCTGGGATTGGGGCTGGTCGATGCATTCTTTGAATCGATGTCCGGTTTTACTACAACGGGAGCTACCATCCTCAGCGAGTATGATTCACAACACTATTGGACTTTAAGCAAGGAGGCAGTGCATAGCAGCCTGGCCTATGCACTCGTTGAGAGAACCACACATCAGCTTATCCACTGGTCCCCAGTAGGGATAATCGAGCTCGATTTCGGCCTGACCCTGGATTTTATCGATCTTCTCACTATAAAGGAAACCTACTTCGGCCTTCTATTCTGGAGATCATTCTCCCAGTTCCTGGGCGGCATGGGCATAATCCTGCTGTTCATCGCCATTCTTCCCAATCTGGGCGTGGCAGGAAGAGAGCTTTATTCCGTTGAGGGCCTGGGCCTGATGAAAGAGGCGCTGACCCCCAGGGTTAAGAGCACTGCTAAAGCCTTCTGGGGGATTTATTTGGGACTGGCGGGGATGGAAGCTCTGCTGTTGGTGGCGGCTGGCCTTCCGGTCTATGACTCACTCTGCACATCATTCTCAAGCATCTCAACAGCGGGTTTTTCCCCAAGGGCCTATGGTATTGCGGAATACAATAGCATTCTGGTGGAGGCCATCATCTGCATCTTTCTCTTGCTCGGAGGAACCAATTTCATTATATATCATCAGATTATACTTAAGAGAAACTTAAATTATCTGATCAGAGATGCAGAGTTCCGGTTCTATATCATTATAGTGTTTATTTCGATTATTATATTGATGATCTTCGGGCAAATACCGGGAGGCTTCTCCGATGCCCTTCGCTCATCCGTATTTCAAGTTATCTCCACTATGACCACCACCGGCTTTGTGAATAACTTCAATTATGACTCCTGGTCCCTGGCAGCAAAACTCGTCCTTATACTATTGATGATAATTGGCGGATGCACAGGATCGACCGGAGGAGGAATGAAGGTGGGAAGGGTGCTGATAATCCTGAAATATGTGCACGCTGAGCTGATCCGAAGCCTCCACCCAAAGGCAGTTATCACCATAAGGATGGCAGATAAGGTGGTCAAGGAGAATACGGTCAAGTCCGTTATTCTTTTTATTCAGCTGTATGTAATGATCTTCATCCTGGCGGCCATTGCCTTTTCCATCACCGAGGCATCAAACCCCCAGTTTGGTTCCCTATCTGCTATTTCCGCAGCAGCATGCTGTCTTGGAGTTGTGGGTCCTGGATTTGGGGTAGTGGCCATGGATTTCAATTCTGTATCCGAATCCGGAAAGGTTCTGGCCGCATTTTGCATGTACATCGGCCGGCTGGAGATCCTTCCCGTGGTACTGATGTTCTTGCCCGAGACCTGGTCGGATTAGAGAGGCATAGGAAGGAATAGACTGGATGAGGATAGAGATGATACTGATATATACTTTGATCCTCTTAAAATAGTCAAGGACGATATCCTCATGGCTCGAAGCTGGTTTATCCCCGCATCCCTGGCTGTCTTCGCATTTGTGCTGTGGCTTACTACATTTATTTATCAGAGTAGCTATATCAACCGCACAATCATCACTATCATAGCGATTTTGATGATCTATATCGTATTCCGAGTACTTCTGGAAGATCGTATCATCAAAAATTTCACCTCCACCGATAAAAGATATTATTTCTCAAAGATACTCTATTCCATATATTTATTAATTAATTTTATTATTATTTGGATTATTTGGGTGGAAGATATAAGAACTCTGCTGCTGGGATTCGGCCTGGTGGCAGCTGCATTTACCATCTCCATTCAGGATGTGGCAAAGAACCTAGTGGGTGGGCTGGTGATCATGTTCAACAGCATCTATAAAGTGGGAGATAGGATCGAGATAGCAGGAAAGAAGGGGGATGTAATAGATATCAATTTGCTCCATACCACCATCATGGAGATGAGCGAATGGGTTTCCTCAGATCAGCATACCGGCAGGCTCTCTTCTCTGCCCAACTTTCTGGTCTTATCCAATGCGGTGAATAATTATACTAAAGACTTCAGCTTTGTATGGGATGAGATAACCCTCCCAATAAGCTATGACAGCGATTGGAGGGTTGCCGAATCATTGATCATGGATATCGTCATCCAGGAGACGCATATGATGAAAGAGTACGCTGAAGAGGAGATATCCCATATGCAAAGAAAGTATTACATCTCAAAAAGCTCAACCGATCCGGGGATCTTCTTTAAGCTCACTGACAACTGGATCGAATTGACGGCAAGATATGTGGTTCCAGCCAGGCAGAGAAGGATCTTAAGAACCAAAATCAGCAGAAGAATCCTGGAGGAGATACAGAGATCAGAAGGAATAAGAATAGCTTCGGAGAGCATCGAAATAGCCAGGTTTCCTGATACTGGCCTATGAAAATATTCATCAATCATGCGGCAAGAGGAGTACATGACATGACTGCGAGATGGGATACATGCTGGGACGCAGCACCAGAGCTGTATGTGCTGCTCAAGGAGAGCAAATCATTAGAGAGCGCCCGCAATAAGGTGGCTCGATACATCGAGGCCAGAGAATGGACTTATGCATGCGATGTAAGTGAGATTGAAACATGGGATTACGTTCTTTTTAAAGAAGCCATACGAACACTCAAGAATGTAATATCTCCGAAAAATGAACGCATCTCCGGCACCTCTTCCCTGGAAAACCTCTGGAAGGCGGCTGTCGATGGTGATTCTGATGTTGCTGACGACTTCATAGATGAGTTCACCCATTTCTTTAAAGCGCTGAAAATGAAGGCGGATGTATATCCTTCCCGATTGATGGAAGGAATAGACATACCGAATTTCGATGAATTTGAGGGCCGGACCGCAGGAGTGATGCGCTCCGATTACCTGGACCAGATGGGAGAGCGAATGGACAGATACCTGTCACGGTACAAATCGGGCCTCGATCCGGGAATTATTGAAAAACGGGATGAGAATAGAAGGAGGATCCTGGATATCCTCAACTCCAATGAGGATGATTGGCAGGATTGGCGATGGCAATTTCGGCATGTTTTTAAAGATATTCAGGGATTAGATACAATTAAAAGGGCAATAAAATTAGGCGAAGAGCATGAAGCATCCATCAGACTGGCTCTGGAGAACCATGTGCCCTTCGGCGTTACTCCCCATTATCTTCATCTAATGGACAAAGAGCCCTCTGACATGGATTATGCTGTTCGCAGGCAGGTCTTTCCTCCGCTCAGCTATGTGGAGAATATGATCGCCCACAGAAAGGACAAGAAGTGGGCCTTCGACTTTATGAGGGAGAGGGACACCTCTCCCATAGATCTGGTAACCCGGCGCTATCCCCGGGTGGCCATTGTTAAGCCCTATGAGTCTTGCCCACAGATCTGCGTCTACTGCCAGCGCAACTGGGAGATCTCTTCTCCTCTCATGGCCTCCGCCCTCGCTCCAATGGAGAAGATCGAGGCGGCAATAGATTGGTTTTATGAGCATGAAGAGATGATGGATGTCCTTCTAACCGGTGGAGACCCTCTGGTGATGGATGACTCGTTGATCGACAGGATCCTGAACAGGCTCTCCCAGATCCCTCACCTGAAGAGCATAAGAGTGGCCAGCAGGACGCCAGCTACTGTCCCCCAGAGGCTCACCGAAGAGCTCTGCGAGATCCTGGGCAGCTACCAGGAGCTGGGAAGGAGAAACCTCTGCCTGGTGACTCATTTCATGCATCCCTATGAGGTGACGCCAGAGACGCTGGCCGCGATAATAAGGGTGAAGAAGACGGGAATTGAGATCTACAACCAGCAGGTCTTCACCTTTGCCAATAGCCGCAAGTTTGAGACATCATCTCTGAGAATTATCCTCAAGCAGATTGGAGTGGATCCCTATTATACCTTTAACATGAAGGGCAAGACGGAGATGGAGGACTATGCCGTTCCCATAGCTCGCATCCTGCAGGAGCGCAAGGAAGAGGCAAGGCTGCTTCCGGGCATATTCCGCACCGATGAGCCGGTATTCAATGTCCCGGGACTGGGCAAGGACCACCTCCGGGCCTGGCAGAACCATGAGCTTATCGGCATTACCTCTGAGGGGAGAAGGGTATACTCCTTCCTTCCCTGGGAGAAGAACATAGCCAAGGTGTTGCCCTACATCTACACGGATGTCTCCATCCACCGATATCTTCAGAGGCTGATCAAAAGAGGCGAGGACCCTGAGGATTATAGAAGCATATGGTATTATTATTAAGCGAATTGTCAAGGGACGTAGCGGAAGCCCGCTAAAAAATGTCGGGACTGGCTACTCTTCCAGCCAGTCGACGATCGCCTCTATTCCCATAAGCGTATCTTCGCAGTGGGCCTGGATGAACTCAGCTGGAAGCTCCTGGTGGGGAGGAATGGTCTCTCCCGCTGCCAGAGATCTGTTGCCGGCAAAATTGATATAGGATATCCGGGCGGAGAGCTCCTCAAGAGGCCTCTCGAACGCTCTGCCTGGCAGCATAGCAACGCCTTTTTCCTGCAGCAGCCTCTCGCAGAGCATGGTGCTGTTCGGCACATTCTTCTTCGCCAGCCTGCGGGAAAAGGGAGAGAAATCCGGAAACATGTAGAATGCACCCTCGGGCTCATGGACCCTGACCCCGGCATCTGCCAGCATTCGGTAACACTTTTGCCCCAGGGTGGAAAGGATGCGGCGGGCGTTCCAGAGGTAGCGCTCGATGGCCATTGACCCCTGGAAGGCCTGCACACCGGCATACTGGATGGGTGCGCTCACCGAGGTGTATGTCTCGCTGGCCACAGCTTCTTTGAGGGCAGAAAGGCCTTTGACGGGGAGATAATCTTTTTCATGAGCATGCAGCCGCAGAGCCTCGACCACCGGTGCAGGCACAGGGAAAGGAGATTGACCCAGTCCGAAGTTGTAGATCTTTTTCCCCTGTCCCTGCAACAGCTTCACCCTCTCATTGATAGCGAGGGTTGGTGATTCGCCCAGGCCGCGAACGTTGATATTCAGGCTGACGTGCTTTTGCAGGTTCATCTTAAGAACTCCTTGGTTTTTAGCATTTTTACGATTTGTTGATCATTAGCTGGCGAGCCATCATTTAAATAGATGGTCTATAGATAAACCCTTAATTCAATTTTGTTCGAGCTAATACGGGTGCGAAATGCTTCCAGGATTCTGCACTTTAGTCCCTATTGCAGTCCCGACCGAAAACTACAAATATCTATAATGATTATATAGATAGATTGCCGTCTCATGAAAGGGTCTGGCGGGCGTACTGTGGGCCAAAACGCAGCCGGCAGTGATCTGCTGAATCTGGCCATTGATTTGCCTCTTCCTGCGAGCAAAAAGAATTCATGCCGCTCTTGGGAGTAGGTAATTGACTCGTGATGCAGATGATGCATGCCGTCGAGGTAATTGCATTCGGTTGTGCGCCTGCGGGATAGAAGGCAGGATGAAAAAGAATTGCGTCCCGTGATTGGCACAGCAATCTGCCTGAGATCTCGCGCCAATACACAGTCGGGACATGAGGCGGCACTAGATCAAGATGATGCCGAAACCGAGATGAAGCCGCACAGTGAGATTTTGTGGGATCCCTGAGGGGATTGTGCGATTCGGTGTTGTGCTACCTCGTGTTCGGCGCCACAGCCAAGATTCAGGCGGATCGGCCACCACCAGGATACCAGTTTCCTCCAATTGAAGTGGGGCGATTCATTTCCGATCCGCCTGAATCTTGATACTATGCTCAGAAGATCTCCCAGCCCTTCTCCTGCTTAGCCCTTTGCCACAGCTTGCAGGGCTTCTCTTATAGCCTCTATCTTGGTGGGCTTCATTATATAGCCGTCCATCCCAGCCGCCAGACACATCTCCTGATCTCCTTTAAGAGCAGATGCAGTTACTGCTATGATCTTCGGGCCTCCCTCAGGCCAGCGACGGCGTATCTCCCTCGCTGCCTCCAGGCCGTCCATCTCCGGCATCTGCACGTCCATGAATACCAAATCGTATCTCTTTTTCTCCAGCGCCTTCAGGGCGTCGATGCCGCTGGACGCTACATCCGCATTATAGCCCAGCTTACTGAGCATCTTCTTTGTGACTATCTGATTGACTACGTTGTCCTCTGCTAGCAGGATATTCAATTCGGAATTAGATCTCTCCAGATCCTTGATCTTCTGCTTCCCGTGTGCGTACAAGTTGTCCGGCTTTGACAGATCTAAGGGTTCGCCGATGATAGGATCTGCCCGAATTGTAAAATGAAATACTGAACCCACCCCAACAGCGCTCTCAACCCACATTCGTCCATTCATCATCTCTGTGAGCTTCTTGCTTATGGCAAGGCCTAATCCTGTGCCGCCGTATTTGCGTGCCGTCGAGGCATCAACCTGGCTGAAAGATCGAAATAGGCGGGACATCTTATCTTCAGGGATTCCTATTCCAGTATCCTTCACCGCAAAATGAATCTCATATCCGCCATCATCCAGATTGGTGCTTGATACAGAGACTGCAATCTCGCCTTGCTCGGTGAACTTCGCTGCATTATTGAGCAGGTTTATCAGGATCTGACAGAGCCTTGTGGGATCTCCCATGATAAATTGGGGGACGTTCTCTTCTATTTTATATGAAAATTTTATTCTTTTATCGCCGACGCTCCCGGATACGAGATCCATAGAGGATTCAATGCAACCCTTAACATCGATTGGCCGGTGCTCCAGCTCTGCCATGTTCGCCTCGATCTTGGTGAGATCGAGGATATTATTGATGATAGAGAGGAGAGTATCCCCGCTGGTGCGGATCATCTCGACGAATTCCCTTTGCGCAGAAGTGAGCTTCTCATCCTTCTCATCCATGAGCAGGTCCGTAAGACCGATAACTGCATTCATTGGCGTCCGGATCTCATGGCTCATGTTGGCCAGGAATTCGGACTTCGCCCGGGTGGCTGATTCAGCCATCTCCTTGGACCTTTGAAGCTCCTCTTCAACACGCTTTCGATCTGTTATATCACGTATCGACTCGATCGCTCCCCAATAATCTCCATTTGAGTCATAGAGCGCAGATGCGCTTCCCAGGAGGTATGCCTTGCCTTTTCCCTGCAGGGGCATGTAGGCCTCGCCCACCAGCGAGCCATCCTCCGTATCTCTTTTTATGTAATCATATTCCTTTTCAAATTTTGGATCAATTCTTTTTACCATATCTATCAGTATAGGCCTTCGTTCTCCGTAAAATGGCTGAGAATATTCATAGTCTCCCTTGCCCAGGATCGACTCGGCATTAACCCCGGTCATCTTCTCAATGGCCCGGTTCCAGGAAATCACCTTGCCCTTTTTATCGACCACAAATGTGGCATCAGGCAGAAATTCGATGATATCCGCCAGCCGACGCTCAGACTCCTTCAGAGCTCGCTCTGCGCTCTTGCGAGCGCTGATATCTATCAGCACATGGACTACCCCGGTGATCTTGCCATCTGCATCCTTGAGAGGACTGCTACGAGAGATCCAGGTCCTCCCGTCCGGAGTGATCAGATCGCCCTCCTGGGATGCGCCCATATTGATAGCTTGTGCCACGGTGCAGCCTGAACAGGGCTCACTGCGACCGAATATCGCCTCATAACAACGAGCGCCACGCATTTCATTAGCGGGGAGGCCGCTGGACTCTTGCAGGTTATCATTGATCCATATTAGTCGCATAAAAGGATCAAGATACTCGACAACGACATTCTTCAATCCGCCCAGAATTGCCGCCTTCTCCTGCTCTGATTCGCGCAATGACTTCTCTACGCGCTTGCGTTCTTCAATCTCGGTAAGCGTTGTGGTGAGCAGTTGATTCCTCTCATCGAAGACTATCTTCTGGCGAACGAGCATCAGCCCCATGACCAGCCCTACGCAGGCTGCTATTATGGATTGGTTGACTGCTTGGGAGTATTCATATCCCCAGATGAGAATAGAGAATGTGGCACCAATTCCCAGGTATGGCAGGTAGGCCATAAGTGGGGATTTGCTGTAGATTCTTCGGCTTAAAAATTTTAATGGATCAAAGGGATAAGGATTTGCCTGTAGCAGTCCTGCCAATGCTATAAACAGGTTGCATGAGATCCAGATCGTGTCCAGATGGCTGCCTGAGATGTAAGTCCCTTTTTGTGTCTGGATGCAGAACACCGCATCTGCGACCAGTACTGAAGCCATTCCAGCAGCCAGAAAAAGGGCAGGGGTAATGGTTGGAGCGTCAAGCTTACTTAAGAGCAGTCGGATAAGGGCAACGAACAGGACGATATCCATCATAGAATAGGCTAAAGAAATCGTCAGTTCCAAAGTGATCGTATTCAATGATGATACTATAGGGGCAAAGTAGAAGATCCAAAATACCAGAGCAGCTGATATTATTACAATTGCCGAATCCAGAATGACCCCGAGCCTCTCCCGAGGAGAAAGAGGGGCATTGGGCAACAGAAAGATGCCTGCTGCAAAGAGAGGATAGAACATCAGATAGCCGATGTCTGACACAGATGGGAATGGATCTTCCTGCAAAACGACCTCTATAAATGCCCAGGTTCCCTCTGCAAAAGACTCGAAAAGCATGGCAACAGCCATTATCAACCAGGCACTCTTGGCCCTCCCTTCCATATTCTTTGCCGCATATAATAAACATAGAACGGCGACTATTGCGCTTGAGGTGAGAAGAAAATCATTCATGAGAAGGATCGACCTTTTATCCTCTATCACCTCCATTAGAATAGTCTGAAATAACAAAATAAGGATAGATATGATGGCCGCTGGGATAAATATTGGAGCCTGTAAGCGATTTGCAGATCTTATTATTTTAACCACAATCCACCTGATCACTATCGGCATTAGTGAAGCATCTAAAGGAAAAAAAGCTTTCGGTGGAATATAATCAAT
>WOYI011453917.1_pt1 | contig 28369 bp, 31 predicted proteins | sample 6423411 | NCBI WGS metagenome assembly WOYI01 (sample SAMN13441803, study PRJNA592873) | oil field metagenome | biome: oil field; feature: oil-well bore; material: oil-contaminated soil; isolation source: oil-contaminated soil from oil-well borehole | place: Germany: Wietze | collected 2016-10-18 ...
TTTATCTTGGATTATAATAAATTACCTAAAATTGTAAATATCTAAAATATCAATTTTTCTAAAAACATCAGTTTTATATAAACAGTTAACCTAACTATAATCAGGTGATGGAGTTCACCATAACTGCTATTTTTATAAGCTAATGACTCCTGCGGAAAATATTCGGAGGAATTATCATTGGCAATCGATTTAACCCATTAATTTATTAGTACTGGTTATCATCATCTTCATAGCCAGTTTAATCTCACTGCGACTGGGATTATCAGTGGCAATAATAGAAATAGTTTTAGGAGCTGTTTTTGGGAATCTGGGCTTCTTACAGGTTACGGATTGGATGACCCTGGTAACTTCACTGGGAGGAATACTGTTAACCTTCCTGGCAGGTACAGAGATAAACATAAACCTAATGAGGGAAAAGTATAAAGAAAGTTTTCTGATGGGATTCTGTTCATTCCTGGCTCCGTTTATAGATGTTTCCCTTTACATATTTTGTTACGGGATGGAACTTAGAGGCAGCTTTAATTGCTGGAATCACACTTTCCACAACTTCTCTGGCAGTGGTGTACTCCGTAGATGGAAACTGATATACCAAACTCTGATCTGGTGAAGATAATTTTAGCCGCCACCTTCGTAACCGACATATCAACCGCCTTAGCGCTGAGTATAATTTTCATAAAACCAGACCTGTACACCATTCTTTTCATCATGATCTCCATTGCTGTCATAGCCCTGGCAGCCAAATATTCAAAACACATAAAACACATATTCGGTCACGATAAACTGAAAAATAAGGTCATCGAATCGGAGATAAAATATGTATTTGTGCTTCTGGTAGTGTTCATGTATTTCGCCGTTCTAGGTAATGGACAAACAGTTCTGCCGGCGTTTGTCTTGGGTCTTCTCATGTCCAAAGAATTGGCAAAGGTCAAAGAAGCAACCACCAGGCTAAGAACGGTGGCATACGCGGTAATAACACCTATATTTTTTATAGTAGATGGTTTAAACGTTTCTTTTTCATTAGTACTGGCTTTTTTAGGCCTATTTGTAATATTATTTGCTATTAAATTTATTTCTAAGTTCATATGGGTTTATTTCCTGGCCAACAAGTATATACCTAACGGAAGTATGTATAACACACTTCTAATGAGCACAGGATTAACTTTTGGAACCATAGCCAGCGTATTCGGCCTTAACGCAGGATACATAGATCAAGTGCAGTACTCAGTATTAATAGGAGTGGTGGTTGCCAGTGCAGTGATATCCACCTTTATAGACCAAAAATGGTTCCTACCACGCCACAGAGAGGATATAATGAAATAGATAGATGACAGGAACGAAAACGTTGAATAGACAAGTTAAGGGATATAAAAAAAAGTTAAATAGACGGATGATAGATATGAAAGTGTTGAAAAATGCTTTGAAATATGTTCATCAAAGGGAATATGATGGAGGGGGCTTCACACTTTACGAAGGAATTCCAGATGGTAAAAACACCTATTACGGCCTCTCAATTCTCAATTTATTGGTAGAAACCCCAAATAACATAGGTAAAACCATTTACTGGCTTGAAAAACTACAAAATAGCCGTGTATTCGGTATATATAGAAAATTCAACCTTTTAAACAGTTTAGTCTTGCTGGGTAAAGAACCAAAAATCGCTGCTAAATATATTCAACCTTTGTCTGAAAGAAAAGAATTCCCCAATCTAGAAATAGCCTACTTAACTACGATTATACTAAAATTAACTGGACATCACAATTTAAATCATATATCTGAATGTATTTTAAAGCAACAAAATGATGATGGAGGATTCAACATCGGCGGATCAGATATTCAATCTACTTATTACGCCGTTGAATCTTTAAACTATATCGATGAATCATTGATGGAAAATAAGGATGATATCAGTATTTGCAAATTCAGCCGTACACAAAAGAATTGGAGAGTTAATAAGATCTAAAGATCCTCTATTCACTGATGGTAAAGGTGATGAGGGTGGTTGGGCTCCAAATCTATCTGATTATGAGGCACTGGAAATTCAGGCAAAGGCCTGCGAAGATGTTGGAGATGGATTAGGTATTAAAATTAAACCATCACTGGATTTAGCTCCCACTGGACTCTGGGATGAATCTAAAAAGGTATATGTGTATGGTAAGGAAAAGGTCACCAGAAGCACCGGCGAACAGATTGATTTCGTCACGGAAATCATCAATACTTACGGCATGTTCTTTGTGGAAGACCCATTACATGAAAATGACTTTGAATGATTTGCCGAACTCACCAGGAAGGTAGGAAACCGATACATTATCTGTGGAGACGATATCTTTGTAACCAATACAGATATACTGGCCAAAGGAATAGAAATGGGTGCTGCAAATGCTATTATCATAAAACCCAACCAGATCGGAACTTTAAGCGATACCTACAGGACAGTTAAACTCGCAAAAGACAACAATTACGCCCTTGTAGTGTCACATCGCTCTGGTGAAACCACAGACGAAACCATAGCCCATCTAGCAGTGGCTTTCTCCTGTCCACTCATAAGAACAGGAGTCATAGGCTGTGAAAGAATTGCTAAACTCAACGAACTCATCCGTATAGAGGAGGACATGTCCCACCCGATCATGGCTAAAATCAAAAAATCCATATAACCCTATATTTTGACACATTCAGGAGAAAGTGAGTTTTTTGAACCTCTGGAAAGATATAAAAACCAGGCCATCACCGAAGGTGGTTTATGCGGTTGTTGAAATTCCAAAAGGTTCCAGGAACAAGTATGAATACGAATTGGAAAGAGGAGTATTTGTAGTGGAAGGGTTTTATATTCTCCATTTATATAAATCCCCCATAGAATACGGCATGATACCCCAAACAATTGGAGATGATGGAACCCCACTGGACATCATGGTTATGATGCACCAGCAACCTTCCCTGGATGCATCATAGAATGCAGGCCCATCGGAGTGATGAAGATGACCGATGAAGGAGAAAGAGACGATAAAATATTGGGTGTACCAGTAAATGACCCGGGATTTACCGACATCAATGACATTCAGGATGTTCCACCCCCCATTTTTAGAGGAAATAGAACACTTTTTCCGTGAATACAAAAAAATTAGAAGGAAAAACCACACAAATTCTGGGCTGGAAAAACAGAGATAAAGCACTGAAAGCCATCGAGTATTCAACAGATCTCTACAATGAGATGCTGTTCCTGAAATCACTTTTCCTGTTAAAATAGGTAAGTTTATTGATTAATTTAAAAAGATGGAATTATGAACAAGTTTAAAGATTTCATGAACAACAACGCCCTTAAATTCATCATCCTCATGGGGGTGGTAAGTCTCTTTGCAGACATGACCTACGAGGGAGCACGCAGTATAACTGGACCCTATCTGGCTATTTTAGGGGCAAGTGCAGTTACTGTGGGATTTGTAGCTGGATTTGGTGAATTAATAGGTTATATAATGCGATTTCTCTCAGGATATCTTACTGACCGTACTCGCAGTTATTGGGCTATTACCGTGACCGGTTACTTGATTAATCTGATGGCTGTGCCTCTTTTGGCTTTGGCTGGAAGTTGGGAAATAGCTGCAGCATTGATCATCGCGGAACGAACTGGAAAAGGCCTTCGGGCACCTTCTAGAGATGTAATGTTATCCTATGCCTGCAGCCAAGTTGGTCACGGATGGGGTTTTGGTTTACATGAGGCTCTGGATCAGATTGGGGCGATATTGGGTCCTTTGATCGTTGCAGTTATTCTTTTTTCTCATGGAAGTTATCAGATAGGATTTGCCTTTCTTTTACTACCTGCCCTATTGGCCATTTCAGTATTGATGATTTCTAGATTCCTCTATCCTCATCCTCACGAATTAGAAGTCAAAATCCCCCAATTAGACACTAAGGGATTTAAAAAAGCTTACTGGCTGTACGTAATTGCAGCAGCCTTAATAGCAGCAGGTTTTGCGGATTTCGCTCTTATAGCCTACCATTTTGAGAAGGTAGCTATTGTTTCCACTGCTTTGATACCCATTTTTTATGCAGTGGCCATGGGCGTGGATGGTGTTGCAGCCTTAGTATTTGGAAGATTATTTGATAAAATAGGGTTATCCATCATGATCGTGGTGGCTTTAATCTCCTCACTTTTTGCTCCTCTGGTATTTCTGGGTGGATCTTATCTTGCTTTCATAGGGATGGTGCTATGGGGAGTGAGTATGGGTGCGCAGGAATCTATAATGAGATCTTCAGTTGCAGTCATGTCTACTGTGGAAAAACGCGGTTCTGCCTACGGTGTTTTCCAAACTATTTACGGTATTTCATGGTTTGCTGGAAGTTTACTCATGGGTGCGTTATATGATTTCTCCATAACCTATCTGATAGTCTTCTCTGTCTTAATACAACTTATTTCTATTCCTGTTTTTATTTCAATGTTAAGAATACGGAATCAAAAAGGAGAGAATATCAAAATATAACAGAATGCCAAAATATATGAATTTATGGAAAGAAATACCAACCGGACCATCGGTCCCAGAGGTAATATATGCAGTAATTGAAATACCAAAAGGTTCCAGGAACAAATAAGAATACGATAAGAAATTGGAAGCATTTGCACTGGATAGAGTTCTTCACTCCCCGGTCCATTATCCTGCAGAATACGGTATAATACCCCAAACATTGTGGGATGATGGAGACCCTATGGATATCATCGTATTAATGGAACAGCCAACATTTCCGGGATGTGTAATTGAATCTCGGCCTGTTGGAGTGATGAAAATGATAGATAGCGGCGATAGTGATGATAAAATACTAAGTGTTCCTGTCAACGATCCTAGATATAAAGAGGTGAATGATATCGATGATCTCCCAAAGGCCGTGTTGAATGAAATAGCAGAATTTTTCAGGTCTTATAAAAAATTGGAAGGGAAAAGACCGAAGTTTTAGGATGGGAAGATAAAAGTGCAGCGATAGATGCTATAAATCATTCCATTGACCTGTATAAAAAGGAAGTTTAGTTATACCCTATTCAACAGAGCATTTAAAGATTTCTCTAAAGCAACAGGAACATTCTTATATTGTATCTGGGAAGCTACTTCACCCAATCCTATATCCATTGAATGTTTTATATAGGGGTGTTCTTTAATTGGGAGTTTATCCACTTTAACCGCGTTGTTACTCAGAAAGAGTATTAACCTCTCGTATATCCTGGGCAATGCCGGTAAAGATTTTCTTAGATGTCTTATTATGGCCAGTGCAAAGGATTCCGCAGCTACCGGGTCACGACTGGCAAATACCAGTCCTGGTTCAAGGTTAACAACGTGGGCCTTGGCGAATTTCAGTCTACCAATTCCCAGTACTTGTGAATCAGGACCGAATGTGGTCTGGGCTTTGGTGGCCACAAAAAGGGTTGATCTGAGTTTGTTCCTTATTGCGTCGTTTATTTCCACGATTTTTTCTATGAATGTGCCGGTGTGATCGTTTACCGATTTAAGGGAACTGCCCAGGGCATCGGCTTTGATAAAGAAATTATAGGGGCCGTTGGCATGGAATTCCATCCTGCTGTCTTCTCGCAGGCAGCCCACCATATTTTTAAAGCCTAATGTAGCCCCTGCCTGGCTATGGGTGCTCAACCGGGGCAGGTTGATGATATGATCCGCTTTCTCTATCCAGCGGGTTAGGTAGAAACCGTTCCGCCATGACGGGGTTTTGGTGGATTTATGGTGGTAGAAACCTTCGTACCATCCCTCCTCCTCGAAACTAATGAAGTTATCTTTCTCTGTGCCCATCCTTGACTTTATATAGTTATCCCTGGTTTTCCCCCGGATTACACCTCCGGGGTGGTGTAGGACGCTTTTTATACCGGATTGATCCCCTATAACCACCTTCGCTCCTTTTTCTTTGAGTATTTTTGAGATAACTGTCATGGCCAGGGGATGTGTGGTGGATGGGTAGGGATGGGGCGAGTTCAAGGCAGGTTTAAGCAAAACTACATCTCCCGGGGATAGCCACTCTAAATTATCGGTGGATTTTAAAAATAAGTCCTTAATTTCCCCTGAAAGAGTTTGAGATGAGGAGTTTGATTCAACCCCATTGACATAGAGTATTCCATCCTTCATAGAAACCGTAATTTAATATGTTTTTTAAAACATTTAACAGTATTTTAATTTGAAAGGAGAACTGTTTCTTAACCCTTCTCAAACTCACATTTCTCACATTTAGCGCATGGAGGTAACGGATCGGTATCATCATCAAGATTCAAATCTTCACCACAATTGATACAAACATATCGTCCGGTGCCTGGTTTTTGACCACATTTAAATGTCATGAAATCACCTCTAATACTCATATGTGGGTGAGTAGTATATAAATTATCGTTAGGTTAACCATTCAAAATACCTAATCATGAACCTAATCAGGACCCTTTACGTCAATTCACTGTACTAAAATATAATGTACACTACGGCCGCTGCCTTCTTGTTTTAAAACATTTAAATCCATTAATTTATAGATCTCATCTAAAGCAGCCCTGTTTGATAAATTAAACATGCTTCTAATGTCTCTGTTAGTGATTTTACCTTTTTTAATAATGAATTCAACGATTTTCATCTGCCTATCATTAAGTGCAACCTGACCACGTTCTTTGAGGATCTTCACATCTTTACTCAAACCTAAAACTTTCTCTCTAACCGTTTTCATACTGTCAGAAACACCATCTGTAAAATATTCCAACCATTCAGTTACATCAATAGTTTCCGGGTCAACAGTCTGGAGAGCGGCATAATAAACTGGCTGGTCATGGTCGTAGTAATCATCCAAAGCAAAAAATCTCTTCAAATCAAAGCCACGTTTATAAAGTACTAATGTGGCTATGATACGTGTTGTTCTACCATTTCCATCGATAAATGGGTGTATCCTGACCATTTCATAATGGGTTAAACCGGCCATAATAACAGAATCAATCTCTTCAATATCCGGGGAATTTAATCATCCCAAAAATTCATCAATAAGTTCAGGAACATCTTCAGTTAAGGGTGGCATACAATACGGTTTCCCCAAAACCATTAATCATCTGACCTGTCTGTCTCTAAGAACACCCTCATCCTGGGGATTATCCAGGGTTTCTTTGGTCACAATACCATGAATTTCCAGTAGGTCATCCACAGTAAATGGCTCACGGTTAGCAAACTCTGGGACCCTGTCCAAAGCTTCGAGATAATTTAAAACCTCTTGATGATCCTTTCGCCTAGCCATAACCTCTCGACCATCAGCCAGGGCACTGACATCTTCAAAGGAGGAGGTTGCCTTCTATTGCTGTTGAAGAGTGAGCACTCCTCAAGATAGCATCTCTGCGAAGAGAAACTTCCCACTCAGGAATAAGAGGAGCGTTGAGTGTGAATACCAGGGACTCTGCAATATAGGTGAGATTTTTAAATATCCTGTTTATAAATTTGAATTTTGGTTGAAACATTTCACAGTAGAAGTTTGTATTATTTAATATATTAATATTATTAATATTATTTTAATCTCAAACACGATGGGGATCATAAGTCACAATCAGGTGATTTTCCTTTCTAATAATAAATAAGAAAACACCATAACCCACACCAAAAATGTGAAGATGGTTATCCGCTCCAACAAACCCCCTTAAGGTGAATTTATTTGCAATTGAAGCTGCAGTCATCCCTCCGGATATCAAGATCACCAGGACTGAGAGATATAGAGTACCATACAAATGGTTTGTTTTTCCTTTCCTTTCTGAATGAAAATCCAGCCAGGAATACGGCTAATATAGTTAAGAGGGATGTGATTCCGGCGAGTATCAGGTGGATGGTACCGGCTAGAGTTGCTGGTGCTCCGCGAGGGTCCTGTGAGAAGAAGATAAACAGGAGGCCCAGAATACCAATTAAGGCAATCATCACCGCCACGGCCTTTAATGTTTTACCTTTAGCTAGTTCAGGGTCCTGAAAAATTCCATAACTAAATAAAATTAACGATACATTGTATATGGCGAATAGAATACTCAACACCAATAAATTTGGTGACCCTGGTATGAGGAGTTCGCTTATGGAATTATAAAGGGATTGTAATCCCCACGTAAGGCGCCTCCCATGAAAACTGCGATGATGTAGATTAAAGGATCAATTATTCCCAGTAATGGATAGATTTTCTTCATTTCAATAAACTCCATTTTTTATTCATTGATCAAGCCTTCCAACCTCTTGATAGCATTATACTTATCCTTCCTCTCCAGTTTAGCCCCCTCAAGGGCTTCTTTAAGGGTCCTGATGGAGTGGTCGTAGACCTCCCGGTCCACAGGGTAGGGGTAACCATCTTTTCCTCCATGAGTAAAGCTGTATTTCACCGGGTCCTTCCAGCTCGGCGAGGAGCCGTACACCAAATCAGAGATCAAAGCTAAAGCCCTTATTTTCTTTGGTCCCATACCCTCCAGGGAGAGCATATCCTCATAGTTGGACGGCTGTAACTCATAAGCCTTTTTTAGAACCTCAAATTCCCTATCGGATAGGTCCATGTCCAAGACGGGGTGGTGCCTGGGCATCTTGAATTCTGTAATGTACTCGTCCAGCCGGGTCTGGCTTTCACTTTTAAGGGGTGTTTTATCCTTGAAATATTTTCTTAAGTGCTCTGGGTTGTCGCATAGAAGGTCCACACTGATTTTCCGGCTTTCTTCACTTTCAGAAGCGGTCATGTTCAGTGATTCTGCCTCTATTTTATCGCAGCATATTCCCTGGTGGGGTTCCTCCACATATTCTGCCACGTCCTCGGATAGCCAGTGGTATCTGCGGGCGTACCTGTTTTCATCGTTCATGCCCTGCTGTATCACCGCCCAGTCCCCCTTCTCATCCAGGAGGAAGGAGTGGTGGTAGAGATGGTAGCCGTCCTGGATGCAGGAGTTATCTATCTTTGCCGATATCTTACTGGCGTAGACCAGTTCATCAATTTTAGCTGATGACAGGGAGAAGATATCCCCTGCCCTTTCAATATCAGAGGGTGTTTTCCTGGATGCGCGGCCTTTGCCACCGGCCACCATTATCCCATGCTCCTGGGGGTCAATGGCCATTTTCATAGCCCCACAGGTAGTGGTGGTGGTTCCGGAGGAGTGCCAGTCAAACCCGATTACACAGGATAAAGCCTGGAACCAGTAATGATCGGATATGCGCCTTAGAAATTCAGCAGTGCCGTATTCGTAGAGTAAGGTCTCGGTTATCCCCCTGGTTAACTTAACCATCCGGTGGAACAGCCATTTCGGTGCGTGTCCCCCGTGTAAAGGAAGGTTGACCACTTTTCTCTGGGAAGGCATTTCAACTATCTCCATATCTCCTTTTCATGAAAGAATAAATTCAGGATAATTCCTCTTTCAGGGTTAACTCTTCTTTCAGGTTAATTCCTCTATTATCTCATCTAAACTGTTGAATATGGCCTGGTTACGGTCGTGTTTAAATCCGGATTGGATTTTTTCCCGGTAGTATTCCTTGTTGGAGAGGAATTTCTCTATACTTTCTTTATCTAGTTCCAGGTGGAATTCTCCATATTCCAGTTTATCCAGGTACATGGCATTCAGGATCTGTTCGAATTGTCTCTTCACTGGAATGCTGTAGATTGGTTTTTTAAGGTACAGTGCTTCAGATATTAGACTGAATCCTCCGTTGGTTATTACTGCCTGGGCTGATGCCAGGTCATCGAAGAATTCGTCTTCGTTGAAGCTTTTGAAGGTTAAATTCCCTATTTTTTCATCTTTGTGGAAGCCGTAGATTATAAATTCATCATCTATCTCTTTGAGTAGTTCTAATAGCTTTATATTAGAGTCACTGGTCTGGTAAACCAGGATATGATCCCCTATGGTGGGTTCGAGTTCCATAACCTTTTCCCGTAGGATGGGTGGGAACATCTTAACCTTATCTGGATTTTTTATTGGTGGGAAGAAGTAGCTGGTTATCAGGTAATAGCTGGGACGTTGAATAAAGGATCTCACTACACTGGCTGCCCGGAAGCGGTCCCTTTTGAATTCTTCTGGCACGTCCGTGTAACATTGGGTTATCACGTGCATGTTGTCCAGGCTTACCAGTGGTATTCGCAGTATCTTGTTCAGGATGTTTGAGTAAAATTCGAAGTCAGATATTATAAGGTCTGGTTTAAAGGCTTTTGCCACATTGTACATCAGGCGGATGTTATGTGGCAGGTCCAGAGGAACCCACTTAATATTTTTTGTAAATGTCCGTCGATATTGTACCTCATTTTCTTTATATACTGTGTTGAATCCTTCTATTTCATATACATCGTCATATTTCCTGGAGAGATACTGGTAGGCCCTGTCACTGGCGAAGATGGTCACATCGTTTTTCTCCAGCAGGTGGTCTATTATCACACCGCTGCGTATGGCGTGTCCCATCCCCTCACCACAAACTCCGTATAGTATCCTTTTTCTCCCTTCACTGTGTCCGAAGTGGTAGTTCAATTGGTCGGCGCTTATTTTTCTACCGGTGAACTGGTACCAGGTGCTCTTTGCATATTTAAGGGCTATTCCTGTCTTTCCTTCTTCCTGGGTTCTTCTGGTTGAAACGAAGAGTTTGGCGTCTCTTAAAACCTTAAAGGAGGTGAGGTATCCGATTTTTTCTATGTAATCCGTGTCTTCTCCAAAGTCCAGATTTTCATCAAATCCGCCTACCGCTTCGTGGAGTTTTTTCCGGGTTAATATACCATAACATCCTGCTCCGTGGGGCTTTAATGTTTCAACGTACTTCATGAAGAAGTTGGCGAAGTCGTGGGATATGATGTCAAACATGTTATCACTTAATGGGTATATCTGACTGATGGAAATCCCCAATCCTTCCTCTACAAATTCCCGCAGGGCACTTTCCAGGTATCCCCTGGTCATGATGACGTCTGCATCTAAAAACAGGAGAAATTCTCCCTGTGCTGCTTCCACTCCCTTGTTTCTACCCACAGAAGGAAGTCCACCATCGACTATTTTTGCCCCGAAGCTCTTTGCTATCTCCCGGGTTTTATCCGTGGAGTGTGCATCGGCAACTATGACTTCGTAGTCGGTGAAGTCCTGTCTTTTTATGCTTTCCAGTAGGTAAGGGAGGTATTCCTCTTCATTGTAGGTGGGAATTATTATGCTGATCTTCATGTTTAATAATCACCAATTAACGGATTTATGTACTTAGAGACTGATTAGAGACTAATTTAGAATTTGTTGTTAAAGTATATGCAGTTAATGGATTAGCTTAAAAGTGCAGATCGAATTTTTTATGTTTATGAATAGATTATGTGTATGAATAGAAATTCCAGGTGATGAAGAAGGCATCCGTTCTATCCTTCAAGGTAGAAAACAGGCTTATTAAGTTTGCTCTGTCATTCTGGGTACTTTTAAGTTCAACTGTACCATTTTCTTCACTTATAACATCATATCCGTTCCAGTCCACCGGTTGGGTCTGATTTACCAGGGTTATCTGGTGGTAATCCTGGTTTGATCCGGTTACTTCTACCGATAGTCCTAAAATTATGATTACTAGTACAATTATGGCCGGTTTTATAAGCTCTCTGGGTTTGAAGGGTTTACTTACAAATAACATCCCTATTAACCCTCCTAAACCTATTATCCCTGGGTTTGAGAATAATCCACCATCTATCATTCCGATCATGGCCAACGACGCAGCGAAGGCTATGATGATCCTGTTATGTTCCATCCGGTTGTCCATGGAGATCAAACTGGTAAGATAGACCAGAGGTAAAGTAAAGACGATGAGATAAGCCACGGGTGAGACGTACTTAGATAAAGATTCACCGGTATGTATATTGGATGGTAACACCGTGCCCAGTGTGTTAAAGATGGAACCTAAGGCCGATTTAAATACATGGCTGTGCATGATGCTGGTGGAACTTACGTCTGGATTTAAGGATACGAATACTGTAAATAATGACACACCAAAGTTAATCCTCAACCATATTTCTATAATGATACCAATCAGATATGTGATTAAAACCATGGCAATGGCATACTTTAAATATCTTCTACTTCCCCATATGTCCAAGAGGGCAAATTTACCCTTGACTTTGCCAGAAGTAATCACCCCATTTAGAAGGAGTAAACTACCCATAAAAATAAAAAATAAAATGACCTTTCCTTCCGATGAACCTAGAAGTAGGGGATAGAACAGATAAGTGGCCGGGCCCTTTAAAAATTCCAGGCCATAGATCAGTATGGCCAGCAGGATTAATAAAGCCCCCATCAGGGTAAAGCGATTTAAATACCATTTATCCAAATCCATCACCATTAAAATAGAATATCTTAGGATACCTGGAGCATTCGCTCCACAGCTTTCCTGGCTTTATCTGCTATTTTTTCATCTACAGACACCACATACTCCTCGTTTATGAGGGAGTTTTTCACCTTCTCCAGGGTGTGTAGCTTCATATTTTCACAGATGGCTTCACTTAAAAGTGGCACTATGGTTTTATACGGGTTTTCCCGTCTCAGACGAGTCACCAGGTCCACCTCGGTACCTATAATAAAAGTCTGCCTGTCTGATTCGGATACATATCGCATCATGCCCCCAGTACTTAGCACTGCATCTGCCTCATCTTGAACCTCCAAATCACATTCTGGATGGACCAGCAGGACTGCATCAGGATATTTCTCCCTGGCAAATGCTACGTCTCCCGTGTGGAACATCTTATGCACATAGCAATGGCCTTCTTCCGGTATGGGGATTATCTCCTTATCCACCTGACGGGCAACGAAGCCTGCTAGATTCATATCCGGACCAAAGAGGATCCGATCTTCAGATAAGCTTTCCACCACAGCCACTGCATTGGATGATGTGCACAGTATATCCGCTTCTGCTTTAGCTTCAGCCAGTGTATTAACATACAGGACAACTGCAGCACCAGGATACTTTTCTTTAGCCTTCCTTACTTCCTCTGCCGGGAGCATGTGAGCCATGGGGCATTCCGATTCCCTATCAGGCATGACAATCTTCTTTTCCGGATTCAATATAGCCGCTGTTTCCGCCATAAAATCCACACCACAGAAGACCACCAGGTCAGAGTCTGTTATCTCCGATGCTTTAATACACAGCTCCAGTGAATCGCCGAGAAAATCAGCGACTTCCTGTATATCCCCTGTTTGATAGTTATGGGCCAGGATAATGGCGTTTTTATCCTTTTTAAGTTGTATTATTTCCCTTTGTAATTCATTCAACATGGATAGTCCCTCAAAAAAATTAATTACTAATTATCTTGAAACTCCTTAGACTAATATCTCTTTATTAATTATAAATCTTCAGATTCAAGTGAAGGTTTCACTTCTGCCCCATCCAGTGAATCTCCACAGGGACAGGAACAGTTTTCCGGGATTTTTGAAACCGAATCTGAGATGAGTCCAATTAAAACCGGCCTCTTCTTCTCCACTTCCTCAAAAACCTCATCTATGGTCAGTTTATCTGGTGATATGGAGGCTCCGTAATTGGACACTGTACATATACTGGTGTAACACATTTCTAACTCTCTGGCAAGTACAGCTTCCGGCAGACCAGTCATACCCACCACGGTCCCCCCTAAACGGCGGTACATCTGTATCTCTGCGGCCGTCTCGAAACGGGGGCCTTCCGTACATATGTAAACACCTTCCCCTATAACTTGGCCAGAGGAGATTAAAATATCCCTTAACTCTGGGCAGTAGGGCTCTGTAACATCCACATGAACCACTCGATCATCGTAGAACGTGTTTTTCCTCATCCTGGTGAAGTCTAAAAAATCATGGGGCACCACCAGATCACCGGGTCTAATGGATAAATCCAGAGAACCCACGGCATTGGTGGCAATTATCCTTTCTACACCCATCTCTTTCAGGGCCCAAATATTCGCCCGGTAATTTATCATGTGGGGCGGGTTGGCATGTCCCACTTCGTGTCTGGACATGAACACCACCTCCCTATCACGTAATTTGAAAAGGGCCATCTCTGGTGAGGGTCCATAAGGGGTTTCCAATACCTTCTTTTCCATATCTTCCCCCAGTTCCACTATCTCGTATATCCCGGTTCCACCGATTATTCCAATTGTCAAAGTGATTCTCCTTTTAGTAATTGATAATTTAATGTTAATTTCCGTTGATATTAAATGATGATTCCTTTTTTTATTAGATTATTGTGCCTAAAAATACTAGAGGGATAATTACATGCAGTACGATGTCTGCAGAGAAATGGGATATCATCGCTGATTCAAGGCCTTTCCTCCAGTAAAGCCATCCAAATATAATCCCACCTACTGCATTTAAAATAATTACCCTGGCAATTACTGCTGGCGTAAGGGCTGTTACAGCTGCTGCTGTCGGCAAGTGTCCAACTCCAAATAGTATCGCCGCCAACAAGATAGCCAACCATATCCCTACTTTTGTTGGTTTGTCGTTGGATGTTTTTTTGATTTTAAAGAATATCCAGACCAGCAAGGTCATCAGGAACAGTCTTAATAATATTTCTTCGTTTATTCCGCCATAAAATGATGCCAGAAAACCCTGCCATACAGGAGGATTAATCTGGGAAGCCACATTTAATGTAGATCCAGCCATAGCAAATAAATAGTCCAGACCAACGATCAAAGCACCCACCAGTATCCCCAGTCCAACTGATATTCCCAGTATGGATTTTAAGTAATCCTTAACTTCCCGACCTTCTAACCAGCCTTCCAATATGGGAATACCCAATCCAACCTTTTCCGCAAGAAATAAACCAATCAGAATGGCAAAGACGAAAATAACTATATTCTGTAGGATTTGTCCAATCAACAAAACATAAAGCGGCACAGGCAAATTTTGGAGCAAACTTCCTTGTAGGGTCAAAGTGTAGGGTAGGACAGCTATACTCCCAAATAGACTGGCAATTAACAGTATTATACATAATTTCCATCTAGTTTTCATTTTTGATCTCACAATTTTATAAACAGATTAAAATATTTTAACTATCCCTTGGTCACGCCTAAAGGCACCATCCTAGCAACCAGTAAGGATATACCAGCATCATGGGCTGTTTTAACCACTTCGTCAACATCTTTATATGCCCCTGGGGCTTCTTCTGCAACTATGGGCATGGAAGTGGCTTTGATAACAATTCCCCTGTTTTCCAGTGATTTTTTAACTTCTTCCCCACTGTAGGTTCTTTTAGCCCCTGCACGGCTCATCTTACGGCCGGCGCCGTGTGCTGTGGAGCCGAAGGTCTCCTCCATAGCCGTGTCAGTTCCTCGTAGAATATAGGAGGATGTGCCCATGGTACCAGGTATAAGAACTGGCTGTCCCGCTGCTCGGTACTCTTTAGGTATCTCTTTGCGGCCCGGTCCGAAGGCACGGGTAGCGCCTTTACGGTGGACGAAAACTTCGGTGTCTCTTCCCTTTATATTATGGACTTCCTTCTTAGCTATGTTATGGGCTACGTCGTATACTATGTTCATGTCCATATCCTCAGCAGGCTGTTTAAACACCTGTTCGAAGGATTCCCTCACCCAGTGGACTATCATCTGCCGGTTGGTCCAGGCGAAGTTGGCGCCGGCGGCCATAGCCTGGAAGTAGTCCTGGGCCTCTGGTGAGTCTACCGGTGCGCAGGCAAGCTGTCTGTCCGGTAAGTCTATATTGTATCTTTTAGCTGATTTATCCATAACCCGGAGGTAGTCTGAGCAGATCTGATGGCCGCATCCCCGGGAACCGGTGTGGATCATCACCGTTACTTCACATTCGTCCAGTCCGAAGGTGCGGGCTGTTTCCTCATCGAATATTTCATCTATCCGCTGCACCTCCAGGAAGTGGTTTCCTGATCCAAGTGAGCCTAACTGGGGTATTCCCCTCTTTTTAGCTTTATCAGATACTTTATCTGCATTTGCAGCTTCCATTCGGCCTCCTTCTTCCAGGTGTTCCAGATCTTTCTTCCAACCATAGCCATTTTCAACGGCCCACTGGGCGCCTAAATTCAGTACTTCATCGATTTCACCTGGTTTGAGCCTTATCTTTCCTTTACTTCCCAGTCCAGATGGTACGTTCTTAAAGAAAACATCTACCATTTCTTTGATCTTTGGCTTCACCTCATCTTCAGTCAGGTTGGTCTTTAAGAACCGGACACCACAGTTGATGTCAAATCCAACCCCACCCGGGCTTATTACGCCTGTCCGGGTGCTGAATGCAGCCACTCCTCCGATGCTGAATCCGTATCCGAAGTGTATATCTGGAAGTCCTATGGAAAATTTTTGTATTCCTGGTAGGCATGCCACGTTGGCCACCTGATCCAGTGCTCCTTTCTCTACAGTCTTGATTGATTCATCATCCAGATAGACTCTTCCAGGGACACGCATACCCCTCTTATAATCGGTAGGTATTTCCCATACACATTCTCTTACCTTATTTAATTCATCTTCATTTCCCATAATTATCACTCCAGTAAATCAGGATTTCAAATTTATAAAAAGAACATCTAAATATTAAACATTAAATTTGTGCCATTATCAGTTATATCATTATTTTGTTAAATTTGGACTTATTATTTTCTATTGAATGAAAATTAAATTATTAGTTTGTCTAAACCTGCCCTTTCAGGTATCCAGGATAACCTGCAACATGAAACCGTTTTCTTCCCTGATATTCATGAGATGATAGGTTACGGCCTTCACATCCTCCCGGCTTTCATGTTTATCCAGATTGAAGGTTTCACCCCACACCGATCCCTTGAGTAGAAAGGTATCTCCCCTCTGGGATATGTGAATTTCAAACCGGGAAAATATGAGGTTTTCTGAGTCATGGAGGAATATCAACTCGGATAACCAGTCATAAAGGAGTGCAGATGTATCCTCAGATTCAATTTCTATATATTTCCGGGTTGATGGGTTGATACGTGACGTGTCTGTAATCACTTCAAACATGGCCAGGGCTGCATTCTCAAAGGCCTCTTCCAGGGTTTTTCCATAGGCACGGATGCCTATATCGGCGGTTACATCGAAGAATTCGAATTTTTTTTCTAAATTCATGGGTTTCATTTCTAAATTTTTTTTATTCCATCACTTGTATTGTCTGTAAATATTAGATAAAAAACCTAGTGATGTCTCTGATTACTTCTCAAATGCTCTCTAACTTTTTTTTTAAATAGTTTTATGGGACTTTTATAATTAGGAGGTAAAAAAATTGCAAAACAGAAATTCCATTCCAGATCTTCGAAAAAAACCAGAAGAACTTAAACTTTTAAACTTTCACAGATATTTTGATACTAAGTCCTGTGTCTTTATCGGGTTAATCATCCTGGTACTGGTCTTCAGTGTACTTGGTGTGGCCGGACTTCCCAATTCCAACTTCCCAGCCACTATCTAAGACTTAAAATATTCCCCTGTGAAACTAAACTTAAGGTAATCCCCAAGAGACCATTTATTTACCCCCAAGCCATATTATCCCTAAACCATACATTTCTTTATTTCTTGGGGATGGAACCTTAACACTATAACCCGTGCATTGCCCTTACTGCCTTTACCTGTGAATTTAATATCTATGAGTCGTAAAAATTCCAGTTTATTAAGTAAACGGTCGAATGAAGCATAGCTTAAGGGTTTTTTATCATTTAAATTCTTGTAGAGGTTTCCGGCAATTAACTGCTGGTCTTCTGATTCTATTATGAGTTCCAGTAGTGTTCTTTCATTTTCTGATAAGTTTTCCAGGGTATTTTTCAGGCTGATGGAACTGCTACTTTGAAGTGCAGTCTGGAGGTGCCTTTCTTCTATGGTCCTTGATGCGTCTGCCTCTGCAATATTACCCAGGAGCCCTAAAAGATCTATTCCCACCCTTAAATCTCCAATAGAACTGGTTTCTTCTGCAACTTTGTCCAGGATTTCCTCCGAAATTACGTCTGGATAGAATCCGGCTTTAACTCTCTCTTTTAATATATCCCTCATTTCATTGTAAGTGTAGAGATTGAAGACTATCTCCTTGGGGATGAAGATAGAGTTAACATTCTTATCCAGGATATACCTGAATTCTATATCTGATATAACGGCAAATAAGCCAGTTCTAACGCCTTCAAATTCTTCATAAGCCCGTAAGATATCATAAAATATTTTATTGGCGCTTTTATTGTGGAAGAGGTGGTCGACATCGTCCAAGGCGACCATCAGTGCCTGATCGTTGTTTTTAAGGTGTTTCATGATCTTCTCGTAGATACGGGATACGGGAATGCCTGTCTCCGGGGGCAGGTGTCCGAACATCTTCTGGTAGATCTGTGAAAATATGTTGTAACGGGTGGTATGCAGCTGGCAGTTGATGTATACGCATATAATTTTATCTGAATACTCCTCAACCTTCTCGAAAAGTTTTTTTATCGCCGTGGTTTTTCCTGTTGCACATGAGCCAACCACCATAGCGTTCATCAATTTCCCACCCCTTAATGCCGGTCTTAGACATAGAGTGAGTGCTTCCATCTGGGATTCCCGGTGTAAAAATTTGTCCGGCACATAATCCGGGTTAAAGACCCTGATATCCCGGAAGATGGTTTCGTCATGCATTAAAATATCATCTATAGACATTGGAGTATCTCCCAGCATTTACTCATTAAAAACCTTTTTGTTGGAGATTATATATATAATTTGAACCTCCCGATGCAGATAAATTTTATTTAAATCCAGCAAGCCTAATCAGCTAAAACGAACAGCCAGAACGCCCTCTAACTTTTCACCGTGTGAGAGGTTTAAGAGGGTCACATCCTCATTTTTCGCCACCCACTCCACCAACTTCTTGGCGTATTTAAGCTTCAACTCTTTAATTTCATCTGCCTGGCCTTCCGGTTCAGTCATGGCTGGTCTGGAATATCGAGTAACCTCCTTGCCAAAATCCATACCCGCTAAGATGATGTACTCGGCTCCTAATTCCACTGCCAAAAATAAGGCCCGGTCCCCATCTGTAAAACCACCAAAATTATAAACGTTGTTCAGGGGTGTGCTCTGTGTGGTGCCTAACATACGATTTAGGCGAGGTACATACTCTTTCAGTTTCTCCATATTATCTCCATGGGCATGCACCACCAGGAATGCACCTTTATGGTTGGCGCAGATGATATCATCCATATCACCATCCAAATCTGTAACGATGATATCAGGAACTATATTTTCCTCTAACAGTGCTGTGGTGGCCCCATCAGCAGATATTAGGGTGTATTCAGATAAGTTTAAATTTTTAATCTCTTTAATGTTAGTTTTAATGGACGGTCCGGCTCCAAAGACAATAACTTCCTTTTGCATAGGAATATCTTCCGCTTTCAATCCCCCATATGATTCTAAAAGTTTCTCGAGCAATTTAGCTGATTCTTCATCCTTCTGTTTACTGAAACCGAAGTCTTTCAGTAGATCTTCATACCAAGACAACCATATAGCAAGGTTCATAAGATAGGATAATAATATCCATACAAATAAAGTTTTTTAGTTTATCTAACTTGGAGGTTTATAAATGAATGAGACGTTGCTCATGATACCCGGGCCTACCAGAGTGGCTCCACGGGTCTTAAAAGCTATGTCCGGGAATATAGTGAATCACAGAAGCGCAGTGTTCGGTGAAATAATAACCGAAACCACAGAAATGATGTCTGAAGTTTTCCAGACCGAAAATCAATCCTACATATTGACTGGTTCTGGAACTGCGGCCATGGAAGCAGCGCTAGCCAGTGTACTGGATAAAGGTGATAAAGTCTTAAACATCGTTGGTGGAAAGTTCGGTCAGAGATTTATGCAGATAGCAGAAGTCCACGGAGCAGTACCCACAGAACTTGAGGTAGAATGGGGATATGGTGTGGATCCTGAAGATGTCAAGTACATCCTGGAAGAGGAAGATGACATCAAGGCAGTGACCATAGTCCACAACGAGACCTCAACTGGAGTTACCAATCCCATAGAAGAAGTGGGAAAGATCGTTAATGATTTTGATGCCCTCTACGTGGTGGACACCGTTTCCTCCCTGGGGGGAGATGATGTATTTGTAGATGGCTATAACATCGATATCTGTGTTACAGGGTCCCAGAAATGTCTGGCCGCCCCACCAGGCATGGCCGCCATTACTTTAAGCGAGGACGCCTGGAAAATGGTGGATAAAACCCCAACCAGCACCTATTATCTTGATATGAAAAGGTACCGTAAGAGTGGATCGGGCACACCCCCAGAAACACCCTACACACCATCCGTGTCATTGATGTACGCCATGCGCGAAGCCTTATATACAGTGATGGAAGAGGGACTGGAAAGCCGGGTGAAAAGACACCAGTTAGCTGCCCTGGCAACCAGGAATGCAATTAAAGCCCTGGGTTTGGAACTATTCGCCCAGCCGGAAGTTTCCTCAAACACAGTCACCGCCATTAAGATGCCGGAAGGTGCAACTGACAAAGAGTTACGGGGTACCATGCGGGATAAATACCGGATAGAGCTGGCCGGAGGCCAGGACCACCTGAAAGGTAATGTGTTCCGTATCGGCCATATGGGTAACATCACAGAAAGGGAAATAATCACCACCATAGCCGCCCTGGAGATGACCCTCAAAGGGCTTGACCTGGACATCTGCCTGGGTGAAGGTGTGGCAGCAGCAGAAGAGGCTTATTTGATTGATTAAGCTCCTATTTTTACTAATTTTTTAATAAATTTCTTTTATTTTAATCAAAAAAATCATATGGGGGGATTTTTTTATGAATGAACTAGGTTTAAATTTCCTGGATTTAGGAGATTCAGATAAACTTCCAGTTATTCTAATCCATGGCATGGTCCTGGACCAGACCATGTGGACTCCCCAAATCCCGGTTCTTAAAGAGCATTATCGTGTGGTGACCTACGATATACGGGGCCGCGGCCTCAGTGAAGTCGGTGACGCTCAGTACACCTATAAGATGTTCGCCGATGATCTAAAGAGCTTAATGGATTACCTGGAGATGGACCAGGCCGTCCTGTGAGGACTTTCCATGGGAGAAACCATAGCTCTACGTGACTATGACATGTATCCCCATAGAATCAAGGCACTGATATTATTTGACACCCGGAGTGAAGCTGATTCTGACGAAACCAATTACTGGAGAGAGAACAACATTGAATTCATTAAAAAAGATGGGCTGGAGAACTTTGCAGATGAATTTGTAGAGACCATATTTGGCCAGTTCCAGTTTCAGAAGGCATCCAGAAGCGGTGAAGTTAATTCGAAACACCGTCTTATCATCTTCACCAGAAACTGTCTGTGGAGTGCTCCTTGCCCAGGCCGCCAGGACGAATATGAAACACGTCCTCAATAAAATCACAGTCCCTACACTAATAATGGTTGGAGAACATGATGATTTCACACCCCCCTCTCCTCATCACAGATGATGCACGATGAAATAGTAAATTCTGAGTTTAAAATCATCCCTAAAGCCGGCCACATGAGCAACCTGGAAAACCCTGAAATATTTAACCATAATCTCCTGGAATTTCTGGAAAAAATAGAATTTTAAGATTCTTTTGGAAATATAGGGTTTTAATATCCTTTTGGAGTTTAATATCTTTTTTGGAAATAGAGTTTAATTTCCTACAGATTAAATATCCTTCAAAATAGCCAGGGCTGTTTTAAATAGGATCGGCCCGTCCATCCAGGTTTGTCTTAAAAGATACATTGGCCGGGCGTAGAATTCTTTAAACGCCCTTTTTTGCAGCTTTCTAAGCTCGTCCAGTGAGCAGTCCACGGTTTCAATAACTGGGGTTAGCAGGTTGAATTTGGACCAGTCCGTGGTTTTTATTAAACGCTCATCCCGGGATTTCATATAGAAATCTGTCCCGGGGTAGGGGGTGGCCAGTGAGAATATGGCGTAGTTTGGCTTTAATTTCTTTACAAAATTTATGGTGTTTTCTATGCTTTTCTTGGTGTCACCAGGCATGCCTAGGACCACAGATGCTATGGTTCTAACACCCAGCTTCCTGGTGAGCTCGAAGGTCCTCTTTATCTTGCTGATGGTGATGTTCTTGTTTAACTCATTCAGGTTCTGCTGATCTGCAGATTCAACCCCTAAAAATAGGGTTATACAACCAGCGTCCTTCATCTTGGTGAGCAGTTCCTCAGATATGGTGTCCACCCTAGCCGTGCAGCCCCAGTAGTTGTCGAATTTCCGCTCCTTGATCTCATTACAGATATCTTCTATTCTCTTCTTGTTGAGGCAGAAGGTGTCGTCCATGAAGGCCAGCATCTCTGCATCATGATCATCTACCAGGTGCTCCATCTCATCTACCACACCAGTAGATGACCTTAACCTTAGCTTATTTCCATGCATAGCAGAGGATGCGCAGAAAGAACACTTATAGGGGCATCCCCTTCCAGAAATCAGAGTCCCAATGGGCAGCTTCATGTTCATGATTTTGTAGTCTTCCATAGGGAGCAGGTGTCTGGCCGGGTAGGGTAAACTGTCCAGATCATCTATCACTGGACGGAGAGGTGTGGTGAATTCTCGAGTAACGATTCCCTTTACCTTGCTTAGATCTCCACCGTTTTGGAGGGTCTGCACCACTTCCAGCATGGTGTACTCCCCTTCACCACGTACTATCAGGTCTATGAAATCATATTTTAGAAGGTCCGGGTAGGTGAAGGTGGGATGATATCCTCCTAAAACAATGAATGTAGAAGGGCATGCTTCTTTTGCCATGCGTGCCACCTGGAGGGCACTTTCAAGTGTTGGGGTTACTGAGGTGATGGCCACTACATCAGGGGAATAACCCGCAACTTCCCTTTGAATGGTTTCATAATCCATTTCCACTGCAGGGGCATCGATTATCTTAACTTCAACTCCACCTGTCTCCAGCACGGCAGCTATATAGGCTATACCTAAAGGCGGTGCCACCAGTCCTATGAACTTATATTTCGACGAACTGTAGGGGGGATTGATCATCAGTACTTTCATTATGTTTTCACCTTCCAAGATATTATTTCTGTTTAACCATTTATAAATATAAATTTTAGTTAATTAGGAGTGTTTAATTCTTGGAAATTTAATATTAAAATAAATTCTAGATTTTACTATTAAAAAATATTGTGGAATCATTTGATAAGCCAAGAGGGTAGTGGTACTTCCTCATCCTTATCAACCACCACTTCGATGAAGTATGGTTTTCCCATTTCCACTGCCTTTTTTACTGCAGGGTATATTTCTCCGGGTGAATTTAAACGTATGGCCCCTATACCGTATGATTCTGCCAGTTTAGTGAAGTCTGGATTTTGAAGCTCCACTTGATAGGTGTCACCGTAGTGCATCTTCTGCCACTGTTTTATGATTCCCAGGGAGCTGTTATTTAAAAGACAGACGGTTATCGGGAGTTTTAGCTCGCTGATGGTGGCCAGTTCCTGGAGGGTCATCTGGAAACCCCCGTCCCCCACTATAACCACAACCGTCTTTCCTGGTTTTGCAAGTGCCGCACCCACCGATGCGGGTATAGCATATCCCATAGGGGCGAATCCCCCTGAAAATATGAATGTGCCGGGTTCTTTTATCCTCTGAAGTAATGTGACCCATGTTGTATGGGATCCCGCATCATTTACTACTATTGAATCTTCTGCTGCATCCAGTATCTCTTTTATGGCTCTCTGTGGTTTTATTGGTATATCATCAAAACTGGTGTCTATCTCATTGTACCTTGCATATTCAGCCAGTTCATCCAGCCAGTTACTTGAATCTCTAACATTTAAGTCTACCACTCTATCGAGGAATGCACTAACATCTTCTTCAATATTTATATCTCCCTTAAGACTCTTCTTATCAAGATTAACCTGTATTATCCGGCAGGGTCCCACACCAGTCATGGTCCTCTCTGAGAGTCGGGCACCGAGTGCAAGGATGACGTCGGCGTTTTTACCGGCGAACTGGGATGCCTCCGTACCTCTCACCCCTATCATCCCCAGAAACAGGGGATTATCATCTGGAAATATCCCCCTGGCATGGTAAGTGGTTGATACTGGAATTTTATTTTTATTTACAAAATTTGAAAGTTTTCCTGCAGATTTAGACCAGAATATTCCTGCCCCTGTAATAATAAGAGGTTTTTGAGCTTTCTCTAGAAGTTTTATTGCCTGGTCTATATTTTCATTTAACTCTTCTGCATCCATCTGGTCGGGCAAACTAACTTCTTTAACCTTGGAGTATTCTATTTTTTCATCCCAAACATCCCGGGGAATACTCAGGTGTACCGGTCCGGTTTTATTCTGCCTGATCAGTTCTATGGCTTCTTTTAATTTCAATATGCCGTCTTCGGGGTTTTTTATGTTAGAGCTGCGGATGGTTATGGGTTCAAATACCGTGGAGGTGTCCACTTCCTGGAACGCATCACAACCCTTCATAGCAGAGGGTACATCCCCAGTGATTACCAGGAGGGGTACCGAATCTTTATAGGCAGTGGCAACTCCCATGGTAAGATTTAAAGCCCCTGGACCTGCAGATGCAATGCAAACCCCGAATTTTCCGGAAATCCGTGCATATGCATCGGCTGCGTGGGCTGCACCCTGTTCATGGCGCATGAGGATGTGTTTTATGTTAGATCTTCTTAGAGCTTCATAGAAGGGTAGAATTTGTTCACCGGGATGTCCGAATATGTATTTAACACCCTCTAATTCGAGTACCTCTACCACTGCCCGGGCGAATTTCTTACCACCTTCTGTAACCTTACCATCCTTCATGTAAATCACTATCTATTCTTCCTGATAACTACCATTATATTCTCCAGAACCAGTTACTGGGAACACCACTGCCTGGGCAATCCTTTCACCCTGCTTTATGGTGTAATCGAATTCCCCATAATTATACAGTAGAAATTGCAGGGTTCCGTAGAAGCCGGGATCGCCCACCGCCGTGTGTACCGAGATAAAAGACCGGTTGAGTGTAGAACGGGGCAGGTAAAGCTGGGCATAACCCTTTGGTATCTTCATCTTGGGCTCTATAGTAACCGAATATGCTGTTTTAGGCTTCAAAGTATAGATGGGAGGCTCTAATTTTTTCAATTCCGGGAGGTTTTTCTGGTTATCCATTAAAGACCCTGCGCTTTTTTGTATAAACACGTTTTCTAATCTTAAATCAATTCCTGATGGCTGTACCAATTTTTTAAAGTCTGGAAATAGTTTTATAAGTTCCTTTTCTCCCAGCATCAATATAAAATTCCTCCTTGCCACACAATTTATCTATTTGATATATATATTTAAAAAAATTGATATATCTATCTGAAAATTAGGTTAATAATCCTTTAAGTTAAAGGCCTTTAAAATACCTATTACTTCCTCCTCTTCCACATCATACCAGGTTTGATAGGCATCGGCAACTGCAAAACCCGGGCCTCCACGTATGTTGGCACAGTAAATCCTTTCCACCATTGGAGATACCTTCTCAAGTGCCTGTAAGTGGGCGGTAGGCACGGCTATAATCACTTCTTTTGCCCCTTTACTTTTGACTGCCTCTACAGCCACCAGCATGGTGAAACCTGAGGCTATACCATCGTCCACCAGAATTGCCGGTCGTTTTTCCAGATCCGGGAAGGGTTTATCTCCCCTGAATTGCTTAAAACGTCTCTGCACTTTTTGAGTGGTTTGAGCAACGTCATTTTCAATTCCTTCCTGGGTAAGACCCATCTGGGCTTTCAAAACCGGATTTATCTTCATGGTACCGTCAAATGCCACTGCACCGTATCCCACTTCTGTATTCCAGGGTAGGGTTATTTTACTGACAACCACCACATCCAGGGTTAGGTTTAATTGCTGTGCAAGAGGGGCTGCAACCGGTACACCACCGGCGGGTATCCCAAAGACCACCGCATCACTACCATCAAAATCAACAAGCATCTCTGATAATTTAAGTCCAGCATCTGGCCTATCACGAAAAATTCCAGTACAGTTTCGAAGCTCAGGAAGGTCAAATACGTTACCGCAAAATTCACATTTCAATTCATCGGTGGTCATATCCCATACCAGTTTATTATCTATCTGTCCCCTATTTAATTTATTTTATGAGTGGGAATTTATTTTTTCAATAAAAAATTTATTTCCAATGGGACTTACTTTATCAGGAATTATTCATCAACTAGTGCAAATTCATCAAGGGATGCCGCTATACCGGTGGCGTTGTTGAAAAAAATAGAAGCTAAAATTCCCACCAATTTATCCCCCTGGATTATAGGAGAAAAAACTGTCTCCAGGAAGCGGCATATCGCCCATGGGAAATGAAAGGTAATGATAAGTTTTCCCCACGGTCGTCACATTACAGTCTATACGTTTGGTGCCGTTAAGGGAATATGCAGGGCCTATCTCGGGTTCAGTGATGTTTGAAATTTCAATCTCTTCTTCTGGTGCATCTACCTCTATAACTGCCAGGTCATGGTACCAGTGGACTTCCACCACCTCACCGGTGTAACTATTTAATTGGACAGTACTGCCTAAACCACATTTTCCTACTTTCAGTACGTGGTAAACGGTTAAAACGTAGTATTTACCATGATCTTCAATTACCGCACCTATCACACCGTCCTTTTTATTGCAGACAATTTTCCCACTGGCAGCAATCATGGTTTAACCCTCATCATATCATCTATTTGATATGAACACAGACTTATTTTTTTCCCTGCATCTTCACGGAATCATTTAATGATTGCTGTATTTTTAGATGTTTTTTAGCTACTGTTATTGCCCAAGTAACTGCCTATTACGATCACATTAAGGTCAGATAGGTTTGATACGGTATCAAAACTCTTTTAAAGCAAATCTTTTGATTTTTATGCTATAGATTCTTTGAATTAAGGAGACTATTCTTGCTGTAATTTGTACTTGCTTGTGTAGCTTTCGCTGCCCAAATAACTCTTAATTGCAGAATTATAGATTAACGCGGTTGATCTTGAAAGAAATATAAAGAGATATGGAAGTAAAACTAATGATAGAATTAGAATTCGTAAAATATTGTCATTTGAAAACGAAAATAACTCCAATCCGTTCAAGATTAAATTTGAAGTGATATTAGCCACAAAGTATCCGCCAAAAATTAAGATTAAAGCAATGATGCCTGTTGCAAAATACCACATTATGAGCTTTTTCCATCCTACACTACAGATTCTTTCAAGAATTTCATCGAGTATAAAGAATCCTATAATAATCGGGACCGCACCGTAAAAAGCCAGCCCATACCATGTGATCCTGTCCCAGGGTAATTTTGAGACATTAACAAATATTTCCCCAAATTTAAAAGCTTCACTCAGTTTGCCATCATTATAAACCATATTGGCAATTGACATCAATATTACTGGAATAATCAATATCAGATATAAAAATGCAATTATTACGGGAATAAAATGAGTAAAACCAACGTATAACAATAGATCTAAATTTACATCAGGTAAACTGGTTAATATAATTCTTAAATCTGTTCCAGAAGATAATAATAATGAAATAGTAATCAAAATAAAAGGAAATAAATAAATAATATTAACTATAAGCACTTTTATGCCATCAATAAATATATTAATCCAATCATTAAATCCAGGAAGCTCATTAATACCCTTTAAGGACTTATTTATAATTTTAAATAAGTATCCCCTTGCAAATGATCCTACAAATAAGAATCCAATAATATCTAAACAAATAAATAACAGAAAATTTATCTTAACCAAATATAAAACAGTATATTGTGAGAAACTAATCAACACAACGATTCCCAAAAACAAAAATCTCATCCAATTAGAAAAGGGATAACTCAAAGAATCAATTATTATCCCCCTAATACTCATAAAATCATCGATCCTATTCCCATTTTTAAATAAATTCAATACGTAATACCCGTCCTAATTTGAATATATTGTTCTTTAGAATTAATTAAGAACTTATTTTTGGTGATGGTATTCGACCAGTGACAAATTATTTAATGTTTAATGTGTTTTTTTGATGCTTAGCTACTAATATTGTCAGGTAACTACCGATAACTGAAGAAATAATGTATATTGCTATTGCAACACCATGAATGACAGGTAGTTATAATGATGTTATATATTTCCATAAAAATTTCAGCTTCCTATAAATTAAGCTCTTTATGTTTACGAATATAATACCTACCAAAAAAAATAATAAGAAGTATAAAAAGCCCAATTAGAATATAAAATATATTCATATCTCTTAAATATTCATTGGTTCTAAATAAGAAGATATAAAGTAACATTAATCCCCATAGTCCAATTACACTAAAAATAGCCATAAAATAATTTTTATTATGATAACCTTTGTTCTTAAATACTCCAATTATAATCCAGAGTATCCCTCCCAATATAATAAATATATAGGGTCTTAGATTTTTTTATGTTTCTGAGAGTTTTTGTAGGGCTGTTTTTGAGT
>WOYI011174348.1_pt1 | contig 28357 bp, 25 predicted proteins | sample 6423411 | NCBI WGS metagenome assembly WOYI01 (sample SAMN13441803, study PRJNA592873) | oil field metagenome | biome: oil field; feature: oil-well bore; material: oil-contaminated soil; isolation source: oil-contaminated soil from oil-well borehole | place: Germany: Wietze | collected 2016-10-18 ...
TTAACTTTTTGTGTCGCATGTATCCTCCCTTTTTAATGGTTAATATTCATTTTATAATGTTTTTTTGATTCGTTATTTCGTTGAACTTGATGATTGCTTCCACACGGTTGTTTACATTTAGTTTTCGGTATATTTTTTTTAAATGAAATTTTACCGTATTCACCGATACTTCGGTTTCTTCGGAAATTTTTTCGTTCGAAAATCCTTTTTTCACTAATTCGAGAATAACGGCCTCACGAGATGTTATTTTTAATGTTTTTTTCAATTGATCTTCGGTTGATTTTCTGGTAAAGTTAGGGTAGGAAACCTATTCGATATACTACCCGGAAGGGTAGTTTTGATCGATTAGCGCTTGTTTTTTATAAGCTATCGGGGAATTGAAAGAAAGAATGGATAAATAGAATTATATGGCTGATTTATGAATGGCCTGGATCCGGTTTTTTACATCGAGTTTTATAAAAATATTTTTGATGTGAAATTTTACCGTGTTTTTGGAAACAAACAGTTTGTTTGCAATTTCTTCATTTCCAATTCCGGTTGAAATAAGTTTCATAATTTCAGCCTCACGCTGGGTCAGGCCGTACTTTTCAATAAGTACTTCCATTTGATTTTTGTTGTTTTCCTCTGGTTTCCTCTGTTCGAATTTTAACAGGTAATTTCTTATTTCAAGTTTCATTTGCTCAATGCGGTAGTTTTTGTTTTTTATGATTAAAAAACTTATGCAGGCACCAGCAATGCTTAATAAAAGTATAGCAAGGAGAACAATCCGGATTTTTCTAAGGCGCTCGGTTTTTAACTGATTATTTTTTGCCAGCAGATCCATTTCGTATTGCGCTTTTCTTTGTTTTGTCTCGTATTCGTGCTGAATGTCCAGCCGCGTCACTTTCCGCATATATTCCATGTTGGTTATGCTGTCGTTTAATTTAAGGTACTCGGTGAGGTAGGAATATGCAAGGTCACGTTGGTCTAAATGGTAGTAAATACTATTCAAAAGAAAAGCTGCATCTTTTACCGTGTGATTGTCGTTTTTTTCTTTCGCCTGATTGTAGGCTTTTCGGGCAATTGTAAGTGCAGCATTGTATTTTTTTTGTTTTTCCAAAGCCATTGCTTTGTTCAACTCGTATTTTGCCAGGTTGGGGCTGTTTATTCTTTCTGCAATAGATACAGACTCTGAACTGTAGAAAAGAGAAGAATCATTTTTTCCCGTTTTCAAAAATGCGGAAGCCATATTATTGTAACAATTGGCTACGCCTTCCGGATAATTCAGGTTTTTGGCCAGTTCCAGTCTTTTCCGCATGTAAAAAAGGGCACTGTCGTGATTGTTTAGCTGGCTGTACGAGAGAGCAATGTTGTTCATCGTTTTGTTTGTCTCCCAAATGTTACCTGCATTTTTTGTGATGGGTAATTTTTTGAAATTGTATTCCAGCGATTTCCTGTAATCGCCTTCAAAAAAATAGGCATTGGCAATTGAACCGTAGGCAATGCCCAGACCAGGAGTATCGTTAGTAAGTTCCCATAATTTAAACGCTTCAAAATAGGCATCGATTGCCGGATTGAACAGAAACATATCATTTAATACATTGCCTTTGTTATTTATAGCATTGGCCCATTGAAGGGTGTCGTTAGCCAAATGTGCGATTTCGATGGCTTTATCAGATAATTCCAGCGCCTTCTCGTAATTGCCGGCTTGTTTCTCCAAATAAATGACTGCCTCTAACGCTGATATGACTTCTTTCTGTCTTCCCGCTTTTTCAAAATATTCCACACTCTTGTTTCCAAAATCTATAGCTTGCTTTGGGCTGCTTTTCAGGTTGTATACATAAGAAAGCCCGTAACAGGTGCGTGCCAATCCTGATAAATCTTTTAATTGAGTGTATAAATCCAAGGCCTGGTGATAGTAGAAAGTAGCGCTGTCGCCTGGATTGTATCTGGCCAGATAAGCGGCGCCCAATGCCAGACTTGCATCGGCTATTCCTTTTTGATAGAGAATTGTTTTGGATAAAGACAAAGCTTTATGAGCTTTGTTAATGCTAAGCTCTGAATTTATTCGGGCCTTTTTATATGCTTCAAGTGTTAGCGAATTAGCATAAGAAGTATCCTGTAATTCGACGCCGAATGAAGGAAACCAGAGATTTAAAAGAAACAATCCAAGAATTATACAAGTATTCATTTCTGATTGTAAGAATGGACTTTTAGCTTTCATGTCGGCATGTTAATGAAGCAACCGTTAATTTAGTTAATTTTTGTTGAATGTTCAATATGATCAAGGGCTGGATTAGACGATTGAAACCAGATTTTCATTTTTGACTTTGGGGATATTTTAGAATTCATGCTATCCGCAATGTTTCAGAATAATATTGAACTGAAAAAATGTACTATATTTAAATGAAAAGTAATTCATAGGTAATGGCACGATTTTTAAAAGACCGTACACCTTCAAAAGGAATGGTTCCCGGGTCGCTGGTGTTGATCGGGAAGCAAAAGATGGAGAAACCGATCGTTCAGTTCAAACGGATTGAAAAGGATGGTTTACGCGAAGTGGAGGTAAGCAACATTCGTGAAGCGATCGATCAATTTAACCCGGATGCGGTAAACTGGATCAATATTTACGGGATTCACGACATTGATCTGATACAGAGTTTGGGCACTGAATTCGAACTTCCCTCTCTTTTACTGGAAGATATGTTGAACACCGACCAACAACCTAAATATGACAACGGCGAAACCTATGACGCCTTCATTATGAAGATGCTCCACCAGGTTGAAAAATCAAATCGGATTTATGCCGAGCAGGTCACAATTATACTTCGCACAGATTGTGTAATTACAGTGCAGGAGCGAAAAGGCGATGTTTTTGAACCCGTGCGCGAACGTATCCGGAAAAATAAAGGCCGCATTCGAAGTCATGGCAACGATTATCTGGCGTATGCGCTGATGGATACAATTGTAGATAATTATATGTTTCTGATTGAGAATATTGGCTCCAAAGTGGAAGAACTTGAAGAACGATTGTTCCAGGAAATGGATACACACATTGTAGAAGAGATCTACCAATACAAAATGGAATTGAATTACCTGCGCAAATCAATCCGGCCGGTACGCGATTTTCTGGTTGTTCTTAATAAAGCAGAAGATTCGTACATCCAGGAAAGAAACCAACAATTTCTAAACGATCTTCATGATCTTACCGTTCAATGTTCCGATGCTATTGAATTGTACAACAGCCTGGTTTCCGACCAGTTGAACATTTACAATTCGAATATGAGCAACAAGATGAACGAAGTAATGAAAACGCTTACCATTTTTGCCTCCATTTTTATTCCCCTCACTTTTATTGCAGGTATTTACGGAATGAATTTTAAATACATGCCCGAGCTTGAGTTCAGGTATTCGTACTTTATATTATGGGGAATAATCCTGTTTCTGGCCGGAGCTTTGCTTGTGTATTTTAAGCGCAAGAAGTGGCTTTAATTCGTTCTACCCTCATTCGAAGCGGGGTTATAACGAATATAAATGGTTTCTTCAGTGGCGCCACCTTTAATTTGCAGTTCACTGTTTTGTCAATGTAAGTAGCGGGGTTGAATGTGTCGGGGAAATTGGCCTTGCCGTATTTCATAATTAAATCAACTTTATAAGGAACTGGACCAGAAGATATTTTTAGTTTTCTGTATTTGTAGCCGGATGAAGTACCTGCGAAATCTTCGTTCAGTTAATCAATTACTACTTCATCATCCTATCCTGCTATTTCAAATTTGGAGGCAGATGAAAGCCGGCAACTGCTGTATTTACTTTCACCAATAGAAGTTGTTTGGGTTTTAAATTATGCTCTTTTCAGCGTTTTCCTGTTCCGGATTTTTATCGCATTTGTGTGTAAGACGAAGATAGTTGTAAAAGGTTGGAAGCTTTCCGAAAATATTTTTCAATTTTGTGAAGCTACATCGGAGAGAGTGATGTAGCGATAATGTCGGATTGGCCGGGAAAGCAAAGACACAAGTGCGTCAACGGTTTTAAAAACAAGTGCTATGTATATTGTCTATGTTCAGGTTCATGTAAAGAAAGACTGGGTGGAAGAGTTTATTGAAGCAACAATCGAAAATGCAAAGAACAGTTTGCTGGAACCGGGAGTTGCCCGTTTCGATATTGTACAGCAACAGGACGATCGCACACGTTTTGTGCTGGTTGAAGCGTATCGGAGTTTTGATGACCCGGCAAAACATAAAGCCACAGACCATTACCAGCGTTGGCGGGAAGCTGTTCTGGATATGATGGAAGAACCCCGGACTTCGAATGTTTACTTTAATATTTTTCCGGAAGAGGAAAGCTGGGGGTAAATCTTTACCTCGTTTTACTGATTTTCTTTCGGAAGATAAATGATCAGCCATGTTATCTACTTTTTCTTTTGCTACGGCAACACAAGTTTTATTTGGAAATAATTCAATTGCAAAAATCCCGGAACTGGTCAACAGATGGGGCAATCGGGTTTTAATTGTTAGTGGGAAAAGACAGGAAACTGCCCACGATTTGGCTACACGTTTTTTGCCCGGGGCCGATGTAAGTTATTTTCAAATCCACAGCGAACCAACAATTGAGATGATCGGCCGTGGTGTGAAAATAGCCCGTTCTGCAAAATGTGAATATGTGATCGGAATTGGCGGGGGAAGCGTAATTGACGCAGCCAAAGCAATTGCCGCGATGGTTCCTAACCCGGGAGAATTGATGGATTACCTCGAAGTGATCGGAAAAGGAATGCCTCTTGTAGGGAAACCTTTGCCTTGCATCGCCATTCCAACAACAGCCGGAACCGGCGCAGAGGTGACCAAAAATTCGGTGATCAAATCAAATGAGAAGCTGGTAAAAGTGAGTTTGCGAAGCGACAGTATGTACCCAACTGTGGCGCTTGTCGACCCGGTTCTAACGTATTCCATGTCGCCCGAACTTACTGCCAGCACTGGTTTTGACGCATTAACCCACCTAATGGAAACTTTTGTTTCCAATCAGGCCAATCCTTTTATCGATATGATTTGCAGAGAAGGATTGAAACGTGTTTCGCACTCGCTGACTGATGCTTTTCACGATGGGCAAAACAGCCGGGCCCGCGAAGATATGTCCATGGCAAGTATGTTGGGAGGAATGGCGCTGTCCAATGTGAAACTGGGCGTTATTCATGGATTTGCCGGCCCGATGGGTGGTATGTTCCACATGGCACACGGAACCATTTGTGCCAGTTTGATGGCAGCCAGCATGGAAATGAACATCGAAACACTGAGTGAACAAAAAGGCGATCTTTCGAAATTTACCGAGTTGGCTCAAATCCTGACAGGAAGCAGGCTTGCACAAGCTGAAGACGGAATTGTGTGGGTTAAAAACATGGTGACAGGACTAAAAATACCGGCATTATCGGCTTTTGATATTTCTGAACCCGATTTTCCTGCGCTTGTGGAAAAAGCAAAAGCTTCAAGTAGTATGAAAGGGAACCCGGTGTTGCTCAATAACGAACAACTATTCCGGATTTTAGAGAAATCGATGTAATTTTTTCTTGCAAGTTGCATTAAGTACTTGTGATTGAAGGACTGACGTCGGGGAATAATTTTTGAGGAATAAAGGTTATCTTTGCACTAAATTCGAAAACAATGATTGGCAGATTTTTTCATACCCCGGGAATCAAAAGATTCAGTATTACACCTCGGTTTTACGATCCGGAGCAGGAAGCACGCGACGAAAGGGAAAGAAGGATCAAGGAAGAACTCGGTATTGTTGATGAAAAGAAAGACGACGGAAAACCCTATCGCCCCAATATCAAAGGGCAGTTCAGGAACAGTGCAGGAATGTCGCGTTCGACTGAAGATGCACGCCGCTCACAGAACCGACGGTTGATCTGGATTATCCTGATCCTGGCCCTGGTGCTTTATCTCTTCTTTTATTCCGACTTCTTTGCCTAATCGGAGAATTACAGTACGAATCGTATAAAAGTCAGAAATTGAGCGATATTATTCAGTTATTACCCGATGCGGTTGCCAATCAGATAGCGGCAGGTGAAGTTATTCAACGCCCGGCGTCAGTGGTAAAAGAGCTGGTTGAAAACGCGCTTGATGCGGGAGCCACCGAAATTGTAATTCATATAAAAGATGCCGGGAAAACGCTAATTCAGATCAGCGACAACGGCTGCGGAATGTCGCCAACCGACGCACGGATGGCTTTCGAACGGCATGCCACTTCAAAAATCAGAAACGCCAACGATCTTTTTTGTATCCGCACCATGGGATTCCGCGGAGAGGCGCTTGCTTCGGTAGCTGCTATTGCCGATGTGGAACTGCGAACCAAACGCATGGGGGATGAAGTGGGTACTTTGATCCACATTATCGGTTCGGAAGTGAAAACGCAGGGACCTGTCGGAACAAGTAACGGTACCAATTTCCTGGTTAAGAACCTGTTCTTTAATGTTCCTGCCCGGCGTAAATTCTTAAAAGGAAACTCTACCGAGTTAAAACATATTATCTGGGAGATTCAACGCGTGGCCCTGCCCAATCCGGGAATTAAGTTTTCACTGATTCATAACGGAAGTTCGTTATACGAGTTGCCAGCAACAAATTTGCGTAAACGAGTTGTCGATTTGTTTGGTAAGGCGCTGAACCAAAGTCTGGTAAATGTAAACGAAGAAACCAGTATTGTAAAAGTAAGCGGTTTTATCGGCCAGCCCAAATTTGCACGTAAAACCATGGGCGAGCAGTTCTTTTTTGTAAACGGAAGATACATGCGCCACGCCTACTTTCATAAAGCAGTGATGCAAGCGTACGAACAACTGCTGCCACCCGAATCGTTTCCGTCGTATTTTCTTTTTCTTGAAATCGATCCCGGAGCTATTGATATTAACGTGCACCCTACCAAAACCGAAATAAAATTTGAAAACGAGCGCGATATCTGGCCGATCGTTCATGCGGCAGTGCGCGAGTCGCTGGGGAAACACAACGTGGTGCCGTCGATCGATTTCGACCAAAGCGGAAATATTGATATCCCGCTGCCACCCAAAAGTGGCGAAGGCATTCGTTATCCCGACATTCAGATAAATCCCGGGTACAATCCTTTTGATTCAGGAAAAACACACAGTGGCGGAAGTTTTTCAAAACCTGCCACCAGTTTTCGTGAAAAGAAAAACCTCGGGAGTTGGGAAGATCTTTACCAGGGGGCACAGTTAAAGCTTCGTCCCGAAGAAAATTCTGGTGAATCGGGAAAAACGATGCCCGATCTGTATGCCCAGGTGCCGGAGCAATATACGGGAAAGAAAACGCTACAGTTAAAGCAACGTTATATTCTTACTCCTGTTAAATCAGGTTTGATGGTGATCGATCAGAAACGCGCGCACGAACGCATTTTATTTGAGCAGTTCATCGAAATCCTTAAAAGCGATTCGGTAGCCAGCCAGCAACAATTGTTTCCGCAAACCATTGAGTTGAATCCTGCCGATTCGGAACTGCTGAAATCGATTTTGAACGATTTGCATTCGCTGGGTTTCGATATTCGCGAATTTGGAAAAGATACCTTTATTATCAGCGGAACGCCGGGTATGCTCGATGTTTCGTCGCCCGAACTGATTGTGGAGCGTTTACTCGAAGAATACAAAAATTCGCCGGTAGATGCACGTGCAAAAGCCAGGGAACAAATTGCGCTTTCGCTGGCAAAAGCTTCGGCTCTCGATTACGGCATGGAACTTAAAAAAGAAGAGGTTGATCACCTGATCGATAATTTATTTGCCTGCGCCACACCCAATTTTACTCCTGACGGCAAGAAAGTGCTGACCATTATTCCGACCGATGAGATCGAAAAAAGTTTCTCGAAATGACAGAATGTCGCTATTTTCAAGCAAATTTAAATTGGAACAGGTATTGTAAAACCAAAGCCTGAAATGAATGTTTAGTTTATAATAAATTAAGATCGGCGACTAGCAAAAAGGATTTTGATCCGGTTTCCTGCTCCCGTCTTCAAACTTTTATTGCATGAAACGAGTTCCGACTAATCGGAATGAGGTACACGGGTATGAATTACAGAAATGATAGTTGTAAATATTTGATTGAAATACAGATTGTTAACTAAATAATTATACAAGTGAATTACAGACCAGCGCTGAATATACCCCCGGTAGTTAAAAACCTGATCATTGTAAATGTATTGTTTTATCTGGCTACTATCATTTTGCGACAAAGCAATATTGATTTAACTCAATACCTGGGTTTGTATTTTCCGGCGTCGGAGCATTTCAGGTTACACCAGTTTTTTACGTATATGTTCATGCACGATCCCAACGGATTTGGCCATATTTTTTTCAATATGTTTGCCCTGTATATGTTTGGACGGGTGCTTGAAAGCGTTTGGGGCCCGAAAAGATTTTTAATCTTTTACCTGGTAACCGGGGTGGGAGCAGCTGTTATTCAGAGCCTGGTTACTTTTGCTGAATACGAGGTGGTAGTCTCTAAGATTTCACCCGATCAGCTGGATTATTTTAAGGAGCTCGCCATGCAGGGGAAATACATTCCGAATACCGCTTCCGAAAAACTTACGATGATTTTAAGTACCCCAACTATTGGTGCTTCAGGAGCAGTTTTTGGGATTTTGCTGGGTTTTGGAATGTTGTTTCCGAATACACAACTTATGCTGTTGTTTCCTCCTATACCGATTAAAGCAAAGTATTTTGTGATGGGATACGGGCTGTTGGAATTATTTTTCGGTGTTTCAGGAATCCAGGGAAGCGTTGCCCACTTCGCACATTTGGGGGGGATGCTATTTGGATATTTTATGATTCGGTACTGGAATAAAAATTCAAAGCATTTTTATTAAAGGGAATAAGAAAAGTGGATATTCTGGGAGATATAAAACGCACTTTTAAAGAAGGTTCGGCACTTACCCGACTGATATACATCAACATCGGAGTTTTTTTACTGCTTAAAATTGCAGGCGTATTTTTTTATCTGGCCGGGCAACCTTTTTCTTTTATTGAATACCTTGCAGTCCCAAGCAATACCACCGAATTGCTTTACCGCCCCTGGACCATATTCACCTATATGTTTTTGCACGAGGGCTTTTTACACCTGCTTTTTAATGTGTTGGGTTTATATTGGTTCGGAATGCTGTTTTTGTATCATTTCGAAGGAGAAAAGTTGCTGGGTGTTTACTTACTCGGTGGCTTGGCAGGTGCGCTGTTATATGTGTTGGCCTATAATATTTTTCCGGCCTTCGAGTCGGCGAACGGTTTATTGCTTGGGGCTTCGGCATCCATTTTTGCTGTGCTGGTTGCTATCGCTTTTTACGATCCTAACCGAGAAATCCATCTCTTTTTTATCGGTCGTTTCCCGTTAAAATATGTGGCAATGTTTTATGTCTTACTTTCGGTAATTGGGATTTCGGCTTCAAATCCGGGTGGGAACATAGCCCATTTGGGAGGCGCGTTCTGGGGCTGGTTTTATATCTTTCAATTGCGAAGAGGAAAAGATTGGGGCGCAGGTATGGTTAACTTTATCAACGAAGTGGCTGCGTTGCCGGGCAAAGCATCCAAACGCAAAAGCAGGATGAAAGTTACCTATAAACAACCTCCGCGCGACGACCACAAATACGCCCGGCAGCAACATCAGAAACAAGAAGATGTCAACCGAATCCTGGATAAAATTGGTAAATCGGGTTACGACAGCCTCACCAAAGAAGAAAAGGAACTATTATTCAAACAAGGAAAGAAGTAGTTCAAATATTTAGTCGCATTTGAGTGTCTCATAAATTACGCTCGTTTTTCTATCGCTCAAGCACCCATTAACCCATTATACTCTTTCTGTAGTTTTTATTCGTCGTGTTGTGTGTGTGCCTGGTAAATACTGGCATTCAGTTCGAACCCGATCAGCAAAATCAGCGACATAACATACATCAGTAATAGCAGGATCAGCAATGTTCCGATCGATCCGTACAAAGTATTGTATTGGCTAAAATTGTTGATGTAATAGGTAAATCCAATATAGGCCAGAATACTGAGCAGCGTAGCCAATGAGCCTCCGGCTGAAATAAAACGCCACTTGGTTTTTTTGGCCGGAGCAAAATAATAAAGAAATGAATAAGCAAAAAAGAACAGGGCCAGGGTGATAATCCATTTCCCGACTGAAAGTAATACCAATTGAAAACCGTCGTGGATGAAGTTGTTGGTATCGAGGTAGCGAATGAATTGCTGGCCCCCGGTAAGAAAAGCAATGGCCAAAGTAAGTAAAACCGATAAAATCATCAGTAAATACACCGCAGTAATCCGCTGGCTGAGCCAGTTCCGTCGATTGATTTCGTGAATAGTGGCATCAAAAGCGCTCATCATTGAGGCCAGGCCGTTGGTAGAAAAAATGAGCGCCGCAAAAAAACCAAACGAAAGCAGCGACCCACGTGGCCGGGTGATAATGTCATTTACGGTTGTTTCTACCATTGAAAAAGTACTTTCCGGAACCAGTTGCTTGAGCATCAGAAATAACTCGGACTGAAAATTTTCGATAGGAATATAAGGAATCAGTGTAAACAGGAAGATAATAAAAGGGAACAAAGCGATAAAAAATGAAAAGGCGATAGCTGATGCGCGGGTTGTAATTGCCCCGTCGACAATGCTCCGCCAAAAAAATAAGGCTACATCGTACAAGGGAACACCATCGAAAAATGGGAAGGAAACTTTTTTTGCCCGTTCTACAATTTTTTCCCCCAGCTTTTTTATTCGATTAAAAGTTTGGTTTCTGAGCATGCAAACTTATTGTTTATCGATCCGGAGCTGATGAATGTATTCTTTCGGTCCATTCTTTTTCAAAAGGAAATAAACCCTGAAACTACCTTTGGCAGTTTGCAGTTTCCCTATCACCGAACGTGCGCCTTCCTTTCCACTGTTGTGGATGATTTGGAAAGCATCTTCCTTTACCGGCTTAAAGTTGCTAAAAAAGTTATTTACAATTTGTTCGGCTTGCGCCTTGCTGTATACATTTTCGTTGTCGAGTACAATCAGTTCCACGTTCTGGTTAAAATACGACGACAATAATTTCGAATTTCCGGTTTCAAAACTTACGATAATATCGTTCGGAACCTGGGCAAGCACACTTTGTGCCAGCAAGCCTGCAAAAAAAAGTACTAAAAGTGATATTTTTTTTAGTTTCGGCATCTCTTCCTATTTTTGGTACATCAGTGTTGTGCGTTATCAAAAACTATGCAGAAACACATACGCGCCTTAATTTTAATGTAAATTTATAAAAATTATGAGTTAAATGTTGGTTTAAAGGCGATAGTATCAAAAAAGCCATTGCATATTGTTAAACTACGTCACATTGTTCAATTCTGAGGTTTATACTAATCAGGGGAAGTTGAGTGTGCCAACAATAAGTTTTATAAAATGAAAATTACCTTGCTGGTTATCGGGAAAACGGATGCGTCATATTTACGCGAGGGAATTGAGCTGTACACGAAACGTTTGAAGCATTACATTCAGTTTGAAATGCTTGTGATTCAGGATATAAAACAAAGCAAGAATATGACTGAAGAGCTTCAGAAAAACAGGGAAGGCGAGCAAATATTGGCAAAGCTGGCTGCCGGTCGCGAGTTGCATCTTTTCGATGAAAGGGGGAAAAGTTATTCGTCGGTAGAATTTGCCGGGTTTTTACAACAAAAAATGCTTGGCAGTGTGAAAGAATTGATTTTTGTAATTGGAGGCCCGTATGGTTTTTCAGAAGAAGTGTATCAAAAATCGAGTTCAAAAATTTCTTTGTCGAAACTCACTTTTTCGCATCAAATGGTGCGATTGTTGTGTGTCGAGCAAATTTACAGGGCCTTCACCATTCTAAAAGGCGAACCGTATCATCACGAGTAAATGAGAAGACTAAACAAATATACTTACCTGATTCTTGCGCTGGGCATTTTGATTACAGCTGCGGTGATCGAAAACGGCTTATTAAAAAAGCACCCCGAAGCCCGTTTGATCCAGGAATTTCAGCAAAAATTAATTGAAAACCAGAACGAATTGCACCGCAGGCTCGAAGCGATGAAGGTAGAATTGGCTGATACCGGGATCGAACTCCTGCAGGAAGGCTATTACAAACAAAAACAATCGCAGGTGAGTGAAACCGGTTTCGGATTTTTAATTTACCAAAACGATCAGCTTGTTTTTTGGACCGATCGTTCCATCGCCTTTAATAATTCTCCAGCCGATTATCCTACGACAAAAGGTTTTATCAGCCTCCCGAACGGATATTACTTGCTGGATACACTTCAAACCGGCGACTATCAATTGTTTGGGCTTCACCTTATAAAAAAACATTACAGGTTCGAGAATAAGTACCTTCAGAATTCATTCTCCGAAAATTATAACATCCCGGATGATTACATTATCGATCCCAAAAAACAAAGTGGAGCCTACGAATTAGATGATGCCGATGGCAATTTCCTGTTTTCGCTATGGCCATACGGCAAGTATTTATGTACTACCAAACAGTTATATTTTCCGGGTTTTTTGTATTTGCTCGGGCTAATCTTTTTACTCATCTATTTCAGAAAAGAATTTATAGAAGCACACGCTCCTTTTGTGCTCAAACTGTTATCGCTGGCGGTTTCTCTTTTTGTGGTATATTGGTTCCACCTGCTTTTTGCGGTCCCAAAGGTGTTTTTTCATCTTCGGTTTTTTGGCCCCGACTTTTTTGCCATTAACTACTGGTTGCCCTCGCTGGGCGACTATTTTATATTGTCGCTCTTCTTCCTGTTCTGGATCTACAATTTCTCGGTAGATTTACGTATTCGTGATTTACAGCAAAATTCGCAGTTGCCTGCCCGGGCGCTGGTGGGTATTTTATTGTTGTTTACGGCCACATTGTTCTTGCTGGTACATTTCCTAATCAGGGAATTAATTTATAATTCCACTATTTCGTTTTCGCTGAATAAAATAACAGGGATTTCTTTCCAGAGTGTGTTGGGGATATTTTCTGTGGGGCTTTTATTGCTGGGAATCATCTTTTTTACCATCCGGATCAATCACGAGTCGCGAAAGTACATCAAGCCGAAAGAGCTTTTTATTACGAGTGTAGTCATCGCTTTGTCAATGGCAATTATTCAATACCTGGCCATTAACGAGGTGTTTACGTCAGTTCTGATCCTTTTTGTTGTTACCATATTTATGGCATCGCTTTTCAGCAAAAAATACCTTCGTACATTCACGCTCAGTTACCTTATTGTATTTGTTTCGCTGGTTTCGGTGTATTCGCTTTTTGTGATCAACGGAACAATCAACCAAAAAGAGAAGGAGCAGCAAAAACTACTGGCGGTTACACTGGTTGCCGAGCGTGATCCTGCCGCTGAAGTTTTCCTGGCAGAGATACAATATCAGATTGATAATGATCCGGCTATCCTGAGTTTACTGCTTCAGGGAGAAGATGTTGGTGAGTACATCCGTAATTCGTATTTCAATACTTATTTCAGAAAATACATGTTGAACATTTATGTATGTTCAAACAGAGACAGTCTTATTACCGATCCGGATGAAGTTCTGGTGCCTTGCCGGCCATTTATGACTGGCCTGATTGAAACCCAGGGGATTCAGATTCCTGGCACCAAATTCTATTTTATGGATAATATGAATGGCCGAATTTCATACACCGGTTGTTTGCATTATCCAATGGAACATCGTGGCGAAGAAGTAGATATTTATATCGATCTCGACTCCGACCTCTTGTTCGAAGGAATCGGGTTTCCCGAATTGTTGATAGACAAATCGATGACACGTTCCGAAATTTACCGGAAATTCAGCTATGCAAAATACTATGACGGTGAGCTGACGGATAAGTTTGGCGACTATAATTACAATTTTAACGGTCACGTTTATTTAACTTCCGATAATGAATTCTCGTTTATCCGGCAAGATCAATCCGAGCACCTGGTGTACCACACACAGGAAAACAATTTTGTAGTGGTTACGCGCGAATTGCTCACTTTTGTCGATTACCTGATCGCTTTTCCTTATCTATTTGTTTTTTACCTGCTCATTCTGTTTATAATATTGTTAACCGGGAACAATACCTTGCGCGAAAGCAAATATTTCTTCGATCTGAAATTCAGGATACAGGCAGCAATTATTTCCATTGTATTTGTATCCTTACTTGTAGTGGCCCTTGTCACAATTTTCTATAACGTAAAAGAATACCGGTCGAAACATCACGACGATCTGAACGAGAAGCTGAAATCGATATCCGAAGAAATTGATATGCGGTTGACCAACCGACGCCTGATTACGCCCGATTTGGAAGTATGGCTACACAACGAATTGGCCCGCTTATCGAATATTTTCAGGACCGATATCAATATTTACGGCACCGATGGAAATTTAATTGCATCGTCGAGAGCTGAAATATTTGAACGGGGTTTGGTTTCGTCGCGAATAAATTCGAGGGCCTACTACGAGGTTTATCAGAATTTTAAGATCAGTTATTTTCAGCCCGAGCAGATTGGGCAGTTATCTTATCTTTCGGCTTACCGTCCGATTATCAACGACTGGGGCGAGTATCTCGGATTTATTAATTTACCGTATTTTATTAAGCAGGATACTTACAACCAGGAAATCTCGACTTATATTGTTGCTTTTATCAATTTGTACGTTCTGCTGTTTTTGGCAAGTATTATTGCCGCGGTATTTATTGCCGACCAAATTACAAGGCCGTTGGTACTGATTCAGCAAAACCTTCAGAAAATGCAGCTTGGTAAACGGAACGAACCGATACTATATACCCGAAAGGATGAAATTGGAAGTTTGGTTGACGAGTACAATAAAAAGGTAGAAGAATTATCAATAAGTGCTGAGTTGCTGGCTCGCTCAGAACGCGAATCGGCATGGCGTGAAATGGCAAAGCAAATCGCACATGAAATCAAAAACCCACTCACCCCGATGAAACTGAACATTCAGTATCTGCAACGTGCCAAGGGGAAAGATGAAGATTACAATAAATACCTCGACCGGGTAACCAGCACCATGATCGAACAGATAGATAACTTATCGAACATTGCCACCGAGTTCTCGAACTTCGCCAAAATACCTACAGCCAGTAACCAGGTTTTCAGGCTGGCCGGGCAACTACAAAGAACCATTGATTTGTACCAGGCTTCTGAACAAGCCGAAATTGTATTCGAACCAAATGATTGTGCATTGGTTGAAGTAAATGCCGACAAAGAACAGTTATCACGGGCCATCATCAACCTGGTAAAAAATGCGATCCAATCGGTTCCTGAAGACCGTACTGCCGAAATAAAGATTAGTCTTTCGCGACGTGAAAACATGGTAATTATTGCCATTTCCGATAATGGGGGTGGAATTCCCCTGGAGCTTCGCCACAAACTGTTCACCCCAAGTTTCACCACTAAAACAAGTGGAATGGGGTTGGGGCTGGCTATCGTCAAAAACATTGTCGAAAATTTCTCCGGGAAAATCTGGTTCGAAACTGAACTTGGCAAAGGCACTACGTTCTTTATAGAAATTCCGGAGTTTATTCATACACCCGCCGGCAGGGAAAAGAGAAAAAGAAATAATTAAAAGAAAATATGGTACCACTTTCGTTTAAAGAAATAACAGCACGGTTAAAGACCATTGATTTTCCATCGTTTGATGTAGTCATTGGAATTGGAACAGGTGGAGTTCCGGCTGCAACAATGGTTGCTTATCACCTAAACGCCGAACTGTATGTAATGACCATGAATTACCGCGATGAGAAAAACACTCCCTTATACGACAGTCCGCAAATGCTAAGCAAACCAAACTGGCAGCTCGGGGGGAAACACATTTTACTTGTCGACGATGTTTCGGTAAGCGGTAAAACCATGAATGCAGCGCTTGAAATATTAAAAGGCTACGAGGTAAAAACCTGCGCCATGAAAGGGAAAGCTGATTTTGTACTTTTCCCCGAAATAAAAGACTGTGTAAAGTGGCCATGGAAACCTTAGATAACTTTGAGTTGTAACCTCTTTAAATGGAGAGAACATCTTCGTAATTTTTCATTGAATATTATTTCTATTTTTGTCCCGTAAAACCGACAACTCCCTCAGTATGGAATTGCAAACTGTTTATAAGATAAACCCGCCAAAGTACTTTTTATTCGTGCTTGTGTCCTTTATGTCAAGTACAATTTCTTTTGCACAAACACAGGATTCAACCTCAACGCGACCTAAAATAGGATTGGTTTTAAGTGGCGGTGGCGCCAAAGGTTTTGCACACATAGGAGTTCTTAAAGTTTTGGAAGAGGTGGGAATCAGGCCCGATATTATAACCGGCACAAGTATGGGTAGCATCATGGGAAGTTTATATGCTGCAGGTTACTCGGTCGAAGATTTGACCGAAATCAATAATACTGTCAACTGGGACCAACTGTTAACCGACAAGGAAGTCCTGCAAAAAGTTGCCATCGAAGACAAGGATGAAACACATAAATATTTATTTGAGATACCGATCAAGGAAAAAATGATTGGTTTGCCATCGGGAATGATTGAAGGCCAGCATTTGCAGGACCGTTTTTCACAACTATTCTGGCCACTTACATCGGACCAGAATTTTGATAGCCTTCCCATTCCTTTTCATTGCATGGCAGTAGATATCATTTCAGGAGAGACCGTCGAACACCGGTCGGGTGATTTGGTTCGTGCCATTCGTTCGAGCATGGCCATTCCCACGGTTTTTGCACCAGTTGAAATGGATTCGATGTTGCTGGTTGACGGAGGGGTTTCGCGAAATTTTCCGGTGCAGGAAGCCATCGACATGGGCGCCGACATTATTATTGGTGTTTATGTCGGATTTCAGGAAGATGTTACAGCCGAGAATTTAACCTCGATGACTGCTGTGCTTTCACGGACGATTTTGTTGACCGGAATTTTAGATGCGAAAGAGCAAAACAAAAAAGTGGATATCCTGATTGTTCCGAAACTTGGGAAATACGGATCAAGCAGCTTTACCAATGGCCCGATCATCCAGCAACTCGGAGAGGATGCCGCGCGCGCACATTACAAAGAATTAAAAGAGTTAGCCGATAGTTTGAACCGTTCCTTCACTCCGGCACCTAAAATAGACCAACCCGAAAGAGTACTGATTACCGATATCAAAGTGGAAGGACTCCTGCACATGGATGAGAGTTATATCATTTCGCGGTCTGGGATCGAAAAAGGAGATTCGGTTTCGTGGCTCGATATTCATAATGCAATCGAATATATTCACGGATCACCATATTTCAGGAAACTCACCTTTTCATTAAAACATGATGATGCGGGAAAGGGTTATATCCTGGAATTTCGTGCAAAGGAAAATCCGCGAGCCATGTTCAAATTCACGCCACGTTACGACAACGAACTGGGGGTTGGCCTGGTAACCAACTTTACTTTGCGTAACCTGGTCCTTCCTGCATCGAGGTTTTTATTTACGGTCAATATCTCGGAGAATCCGGAAATGAAAATGGAACTGAATCAATTGATGGGGAAAAAACAACACTTTACCAACCATTTTTACATAAACACTTATAAATACAATTTAAATTTATACAAAGGTGGAGAACAATTTGGCAATTATCGCTTGTCCTTTATGGAAGGGGGTTATGGAATTAATTATACTCCGGGGTTGAACCACATTTTGGGGGTAAGCGGGTTCTATAAATATAACAAAGTAAAACCAGGGCTCGCTCTGAAAAGTATTCAACCTGAAGCCGATTTTGATAAATTAAATACGCACGATTGGGGATATTCAGTTCTGTACAATGTAAATTCCACCGACGATCTGTACTTCCCCAAAAGAGGGATTAATTTCCAGGTATATTTTGCACACACCTTGTTTTCAAAATCAACAATGTACGGGCCGGGCCAGGGTGTCGACTTTTCTTATTTTGTGAACAAACGCGAAGGTGCGTACGCTACACTTCTTATCGACCACAACTGGTATAAAACTTTTTTAAAAGCAATTACTTTTAACTTTGGCACAGGAGCCGGATTTAATACCAATGACTATGGGATAAACGGGACTTTTCTAATGGGAGGTGAACGGTTTGGAAGAAAAACAGCCTATCGTAATTTTGCAGGTTTTAACCTGGGTGAAATATTAACGTCGAACTACATTTATCTAAAATCTGGTCTTAATGTTCAGGTGTTCAAAAACTTTTATCTTTCGGGAACAGTTAACGGCGCTAGCCTTGGAATGACCTATGAAGAAGCCATTAACGCAATAAAGGATACACCAATTGCCAATTATGTGTGGGGATACAGTGGTGGAATTAAATACAATTCGATTATTGGGCCCATTCAATTGCTCGTTGCAGGGAATAATACCGATTCCAGGGCAAGGTTTCAGCTCAATGTTGGATTCCCTTTTTAATAATTGAATTGTTAAATCAACTTTCATCCAATAAAGTAAAAAAACTTTTAATTGGTTAAATCGCAGGATTCTGTTAATTTTAATCCCTCGCGCAAAAATATTTTGAAATAAGTTTAACTGACTAAATTGATAAAGATGAAGAACAGAAGAGATTTTATTAGAATTTCGGCCGCTGGCACAATTGGTACAATGGTACTTGGAGCTTACGCATGTGGTTCGGGTGCCAAAAAACCTGCAGGGGAAGCAGCAGAAGTAGTTAAGGCCGCGGCTGGAATGGGAGTTGGCTTACAACTGTATACCATTCGTGATGCAATGGCAGCTGATATTCCCGGTTCCTTGAAAAAAGTTTCAGACTTGGGCTACAAATACCTTGAAATGGCCTCTTATGCTGATGGTAATTTTTATGGAATGGCACCAAAAGAATTCCAGAAAATTGTTGAAGATCTTGGAATGAAAATAGTTAGTAGCCACACCAGTGTTGAAGCTGAAGGTATTACTACCGCAAGTGCCCAAAAAATGGCAGATGCCCATGCCGAAATTGGTGTGGAATTTTGTGTTCAGCCTTGGATAGAAGAAAAAGACCGAAACATAGAAACCTACAAACGAATGATTGCCGAATGGAATAAAGTTGGTGAAATCATGAAGAATGTTGGCATCCAGTTTGGTTATCACAACCATAATTTCGAGTTTTTACCAACCGATGGGATGGTGCCTTATTACGATATTTTCATGAAAGAAATGGATGCCGACCTGATAACTATGGAGTTGGATTGTTACTGGGCAACAAAAGCTGGTCAGGATCCTATGGAAATGTTCAATAAATATCCGGGACGTTTCCAATTGCTTCACTTTAAAGATATGGCTGCAGCGGTTACAGAACCATTTTATACCGTTGATAAAGACGATATCACTTCAGTTGGCGCCGGACTTATCGATTACAAACGTATTTACAATGCACGTGAAACAGCCGGTATGAAATATTTCTTTGTTGAAGACGACAACCAGGGAAATGGACAACCTTTTGAAGGAATCAAGATCAGTATCGACAACCTGAAATCTAAAATTTTAGTGTAAACTTTTAATATCTAAATATGAAAAGCCGGCTTTAACCGGCTTTTTTTGTGATCAAAAAGTATTTTCCCAGGCAAACTTTTGTGTAATTCACTTTGTTTCAGAATATAATATACAGAACGGGTGTAAATAAGCAATAACTCCCAAACATTTTGGAAATTACATTTGCGTGGTAGTAAAAAGTCCATTACTTTTGACGCTTAGCGTTAAAATTACAATAACGCGAAACTTGCTGTTTATTAGAACACTACTTCCATTATTCTGTAAGTTGATTTTGATTTAGAATATAATAAAAGATGAAAATTCATTTGCAAAAATATCAAGAAGCTAAACTGCGATTTTTGTAGATGGAAAAAAGATAGCAAACCAATTCATGAAATTTGGATATTTTGATGATGACAACCGGGAATATGTAATCACCAACCCGGCGACTCCATGGCCCTGGATTAACTACCTCGGGAATACCGATTTTTTTTCGTTGATATCGAACACTGCCGGCGGCTATTCTTTTTATAAAGACGCTAAATTCCGACGGTTGACCCGTTATCGTTACAACAATGTACCGATGGACGAAGGAGGCCGCTATTTTTATATAAAAGATGGCGATACACTTTGGTCCCCGGGATGGAAGCCTGTAAAAACACCACTCGACAAATACGAATGCCGCCACGGGATGAATTACAGCAAAATTAAGGGAATTAAAAATGGCATAACAGCAGAGGTTTTATTTTTTGTCCCCTTAAATACCCATGCCGAGGTTCAGAAACTAACATTGACAAACAACAGCGTGACAGTCAAAAAGATCAAACTTTTCTCATTCATCGAATGGGCATTGTGGAATGCGGCTACCGATATGGAAAATTTTCAACGAAATTTTTCTACAGGAGAAGTAGAAGTTGAAGATTCGGTAATCTATCATAAAACCGAATACAAAGAGCGTCGCAACCACTATGCGTATTATTCGGTAAACACCCCGATTAGTGGATTCGACACCGACCGCGAAACCTTTATGGGATTGTACAATGGTTTTCACGAGCCTGAAGTCGTGCTCGAAGGAAAATCGCGAAACAGTGTTGCCCATGGATGGTCCCCGGTTGCTTCTCATTTTATCGAAGTGGAACTGCAACCCGGGGAAGCTAAAGATTTTGTTTTCGTTTTGGGATATGTCGAAAATGCAGAAGAAGAGAAGTGGGAATCCAAAAACGTGATTAATAAAACACAAGCAAAAGAAACAATCGCGCGTTATAATACCGCCGATAAAGTGGACGCTGCTTACAATGAATTGAAAGCCTACTGGGATGATCTGCTTAGTGTTTATTCGGTGGAATCAGGTGACGTTAAGCTTGATAGGATGGTAAACACCTGGAACCAGTATCAATGTATGATTACCTTCAACTTTTCGCGCTCTGCCTCTTTCTTCGAAAGCGGGATCGGACGTGGAATGGGGTTTCGCGATTCGAACCAGGACCTTATTGGATTTGTTCACCAAATACCCGAACGGGCGCGCGAACGTATCATCGATATTGCATCGACACAGTTCCCCGACGGAGCTTGCTATCATCAATACCAGCCGCTAACCAAACGCGGAAACAACGATATTGGCGGAGGTTTCAACGACGACCCAATGTGGCTCATTCTTGGTACGATCAGTTACATAAAAGAAACCGGCGATTTCTCGATTCTTGATGAGTTGGTACCTTTTGATAACAACAGGAGCCTGGCAAAATCGCTTTTCGATCATCTCACCATATCTTTCAACCATGTAATCAATCACCTTGGGCCACATGGTTTGCCACTTATCGGTCGTGCCGACTGGAACGACTGTTTAAACCTGAACTGTTTCTCGAACGATCCGAATGAATCGTTTCAGACTACCGAAAACAATACCGAAGGATCAAAAGCTGAGTCGGTTATGATCGCTGGTTTATTCGTGGTTTATGGTCGCGATTATGTTGAGCTGTGTCGTCATCTGGGAAAAACCGATGAAGCTGAAAGAGCACAAAAACATGTGGATGCCATGGTGGAAACCGTTAAAAAACACGGCTGGGACGGCGAATGGTTTCTTCGTGCCTATGATTATTTCGGGAATAAAATTGGCAGCAACGAAAACGAAGAAGGCAAAATTTTCATCGAATCAAATGGCTGGTGTACCATGGCAGGCATTGGATTAGAAGAGGGCTTGGTTGAAAAAGCGCTCGACTCGGTAAAAGAACGGCTCGATTGTGAATATGGAATTGTGCTGAATAACCCGGCATTTACAAAATATTATATCGAATACGGAGAAATTTCAAGTTATCCGGCGGGTTATAAGGAGAATGCAGGTATTTTCTGCCACAACAATCCATGGATCATGATTGGTGAAACTGTTTTGGGCCGAGGCGATCGTGCATGGGAATATTACAAAAAGATCAACCCTGCCTATTTAGAAGACATTAGCGAATTGCACAAAACCGAACCGTATGTTTATGCACAAATGATTGCGGGCAAAGATGCCTTCAAACCGGGCGAAGCCAAAAACTCGTGGCTGACCGGAACTGCATCGTGGAATTTTTATACGGTCACTCAGTTTATACTTGGGATCCGGCCCGATTACGAAGGCCTTATCATCGATCCGTGTATCCCGGCCGATTGGAAATCATTTAAAGTTACCCGTAAATTCAGAGGCGCCACTTTCGAAATCGAAGTTCAAAATCCAAAAGGAGTGAGCAAAGGAGTTCAGAAAATAAACATCGACGGAAAAGTTTTAACTGACAATAATCGTGTACCTTTAATGCCGGAAGGAACTTACCGGATAAAAGTAGAGATGGGCTAACAAAAAACTAAAGAAGATGAAGAACCATAAATTACTTTCGTATTTATTAATTAGTCTGGTTATCCTGATCGCAGCGTGTTCTAAGAAAGAATCGGCAGTGAACATTTCAGAAGACATACTGATCAATCAGATCGGATACCCGCCCCAGGCCGAAAAGAAAGCGCTTTTGCGCATTGATGCCGACGAATTTAGTGTGAAAAACACCGCTGGTGAAACGGTTTACACCGGTAAAACGGGTGAATGGAAAAGCTGGGAACTTTCCGGCGATTCCGTTAGGTTAGCCGATTTTTCAGACTTTACAAGCCCCGGTGAATATGTGGTTAGCGTGAACGACTCGGTTCAGTCTTATCCATTTCTGATAGGAGATCGTTTGTATAGTAATTTGGCAGATGCGGTACTAAAATCGTATTATTTTGCACGTTGCGGAGTTGATATCGATTCTGTTCATGGTGGAATGTGGCACCGGAAAGCTGGCCATCCCGATACGTTGGTAATGATTCATACATCGGCAGCTGATGGTTATCGTCCTAAAGGAACTGTAATTTCTTCGCCCGGAGGGTGGTACGATGCCGGCGATTATGGTAAATATATTGTAAACAGCGGAATTACAACGTATACCCTGTTGCTTAGCAGCGAGATGAATAAAGAATACCACCACCAACAAAGCCTGAATATTCCGGAATCGGGAGACGATGTGCCGGATATTTTGGATGAAACATTGGTCAACCTGAAATGGATGTTAACCATGCAGGATCCGAACGATGGTGGGGTGTACCACAAGCTCACAACGAAAAATTTTGTAGGTTTTGTAATGCCGGCGGAAACACACGATCAAAGATATGTAGTGCAAAAAAGCACAGCTGCAGCGCTCGATTTTGCTGCAACAATGGCACATGCAGTGGGAGTTTTGCAGGCCAATGGAATGGACGAACTTGCCGGGCAAGCCAAAGAAAGCGCTGTAAAAGCATGGAATTGGGCGCTTCGTCATCCCGATGTGCCTTATCGTCAGCCCGAAGATATCAGCACCGGCGCTTATGGCGATGGTTTGTTGGTTGATGAATGGTTTTGGGCAGCCGCCGAAATGTACCTGATGAATGGGGAAAAAGAATATCTTGATCTGATGAAGGATAATTATTCAAAACCGGTTACTCCAACCTGGAACCAGGTGCAGACATTGGGTGTTATCTCAATTTTAAATTCGGATAAACGAAACAAGTTCCCTGAAATTGAACAGGATTTTATTGCACATGTCGATCATTTACTGGCAAAGGAAAAGTCGGCCCCTTATGTGGTAAGCATCGATAAATTTGCGTGGGGAAGCAATTCGGATGTAGCCAACGACGGCATGTTAAAACTGATTGCGTACCATTTAACAGGCGATACTAAATATGTGGCTTCGGCACAAAACGATCTCGACTATTTATTGGGAAGAAATGCCACCGCGTATTGCTTTATCACTGGTTACGGGTCAAAATCAACGATGCATCCGCACCAGCGAATTTCCTCTGCCGATGGAGTTGAACCGCCAATGCCGGGATATTTAGCAGGTGGTCCAAACATCAGTGTAATGACTGATTGCAATCCTGATGAAGTAAGCCGAAGTAAATTTCCTGCCAAATCGTATGCCGATGTCGAGTGTTCGTATTCTACCAACGAAACAGCGATTAACTGGAATGCCCCACTGGTATTTCTGGTTTCAGGAATTGATTATTTTGATGCTACGCGATAATCGAATTATGCATTAAATTATACCAGCCTGTTAGTTGAAGTACCGACAGGCTTTTTTGTGCTCATTAATATCGAAAAATATACTGATGGGGTAGGTTCTGTCCATATTCCTTTATTTTTGTAAACACATTAAAAGAAAACAATAAAATGGATTTATCCATTGTGATCGTGAATTACCGGGGATGGAAACATCTCGGGTTTTGCCTGGACTCGCTGGTATCAATCGATAAAAAAGCGAGATCAATGGAGATCATCGTGGTAGACAATGATTCGGGCGATGGACAACTATCAGTTTTCGAAAAACAATTTCAGGATGTACATTTTATAAGTAACAAGGGGAATCTGGGTTTTGCAAGCGCGTGTAATCTGGGTGCAGCCCGTTCAAAAGGGGAATACCTTCTGTTTTTAAATCCCGATATCATTGCAAATGCCGAAGCTATTTTTGGGATGATGGAAATATTGAGTACAACTCCCGACATCGTATTACTCAGTTGCAGGCAACAAAACAATGCCGGTAAAGAAGAACATCCATACAATCTTTTCCCCGATCTTTTCACACTAAACGGACCGCCGCGTTCTATATATAAAGCCATTCATAAAAAAGAACTGGACGAACGGCATTCAAGGGAAAAAGACTTGATTTATCCGGATTGGGTCTCGGGGTCAGTGATGATGACCCGCAAAGAAAATTTTCTTAAAACAGGCGGATGGAACGAAGATTACTGGTTGTATTACGAAGATGTGGAGTTTTGCCGCCAAATCAGTAACCTTGGTGGAAGGATAGCTTTGAGCAATCGTTATTCGATGATTCATAATCATGGAGGTGCCACCCGAATTAATCCGAAAACTGCCGCGTTAGCAAAAGCCGAAGTCCGCATTTCGAAGCATGTGTATGTATCACATCAGTTTAATGGGGTAAAAGCATTTCTTCTTCATTTGTTTACCATACTTGGTTCGGTATTTGGAAAATTGATTCCGGCTTTGTTTAGTATTCCGTTCTTTTTTAACCGAAAACTTAGAAGTTACGGGCGTTTGTATGTCAGGCTTTGGGCGTATTATTTTGGTGTAATCAAAAATGGTACATGGCTAAGTCCGCGGGCGCCAAATTTTCAAAACAAATAAAATCCTTTTCTTCAAATTCTAACTTCGGACAGTCGCTGTTGATATTTGGCAGAGTCCGGTTGCCGGTGAATAACATTGTGGCTAATCCTAAATGATTACCTTTGTTCATGTTTTAAATAATGTTTAAAAAGAGGTAAATGAAAATTGAGGTATCAAACGGTGAGATTGTAGACAAGCTGACTATTATCGAGATCAAACTCGCACATATCAGGGACGGGAAGAAACTTGTCAACCTAAAAACCGAGTTCGATGTGCTGGATGAAGCTGTGAGCAAAATTATTGCGAAAGATCACCCTCTTTACAAGGAATTACTCGACATTAACCAGCAATTGTGGGATATCGAAGACCGAATCCGCGAGTTGGAAAAAGCAAAAGATTTTGGCGCAGGGTTTATTGAAGTGGCACGATCAGTGTATTTTACCAACGACAAACGCTCAGATGTAAAACGTCGTATCAACGAACTGACCGGTTCGAACCTGATGGAAGAAAAATCATACGAAGACTACGCCTGATGAAGCGTATTTTGGTGTACCGGTTTTCTGCCATGGGCGATGTGGTAATGCTGCTTCCCGTGTTAAAAGGTTTGCTTTCTGCCAACCGCGACCTGGAAATTTACCTGCTTACCCGCCCCTTTTTATTTCCAGTATTTCAGGAGATCGATCGTCTTCATCTTGTTCCCGCCAATTTAAGCGGCGAGCACAAGGGAATGAAAGGTCTGCTAAAATTATACAGGCAAATAAAAACAGAAATCAAGCCCAACCAGGTTTTCGATCTACACCAGGTACTTCGCACATATACACTCAATCTTTATTTTCGTTTGGGTGGATTCAAGGTATTTACCTTTAATAAAGGACAGCTGGCAAAACGAAAGGCAGTTTTTTCAAAATCACACCAATTGTTGCCGGGCACCGTCGAACGCTATTCCGAAGTTTTTACCAAAGCAGGGTTGAAGCTTAATTTGCCTGAACCTCCTTTACTGAAAAAGATTTCGAAATCGCAAATCCTCAAAAAGCTTCAACTTGATTTACCCGATCCGGTGCGTTTGGTTGGGATTGCGCCTTTTGCCAAACACCCGCAAAAAGTGTGGGGCTTTGAAAAAGTGGAGCATTTGATGCAGGCGCTGAGTACTGGTCCAAACATCCGGTTTATTTTATTCGGAGGCGGAAAAGAGGAAATAAGTCAGCTGGATGAACTGGCAGCAAAATTTCGGAACGCGGTGGTAGCCGCTCATCTGCTGAAACTGCAAGATGAGCTGGAAGTACTTCCTCAACTCGACCTGATGGTTTCGATGGATTCGGCCAACATGCACCTGGCTGCAATGGCTGGCATTCCCGTAATATCAATTTGGGGAGCCACGCACCCGTCGCTGGGTTTTGCTCCTTATCGCCAGCCCGCCGGGTACCAAATTCAATACGAAGGCAAGGAGCTTAATTGCCGCCCCTGTTCTGTTTTCGGAAACAAGGAATGTAAGTACGGCGATGTGCGCTGTATGAAATACATTTCGGTGGAGCAGGTGGAAAATAAAGTTCGGAATATTCTAAGCTCCGGTTCATAAATCATTTCTTGGTTAACACTGACCAACACCATTCTCTCCTTTAACACCATCCATCCGGGCAGGTTCATGCTGTATCCAAGTGTTTGTCATTTCATATAAACGTTTTCTTCGCTGTTTCTAAAAAAAAGAATCACATTAACGGAATATTTCTATTTTGTTTATTAAATGAACGAACGTTCATTTATTAATTAATGAAAGATGGCACGAATAACCGATCAGAACAAAATTGAACGACTAAAGCAGTCGACGATGAAGTTGGTGGTGGAGCGTGGATTTGGCGGCTCTTCCGTACAATGATCAGCCGGCAGGCCGAAGTGGCACGTTTTTTTGCAGCCTTGTTCCCGTTTACCGGGTGGAAAAAACTCTTTATCTCGCAAACGCTTCGTGGAGCGCCGCTCAGCGAAGCATTACCTTTTATAAGTTGCATTCTTGTGTTCATGCTGATCGCGTTTGCAGGATTTGCTTTGTATAAACGCCGATTGAGTGATGAAAAATACTGGGGAAAAGCTTAAGAAATGAAGATGAAAGAAAATAATAAATGGAACCGGTTTGAATTGATGTCCATGCACTTCAGGAACGAGCTGCACGATATTTCTTCGGATAAGGGAGCATTGCTTATTCCCGATGACTTTGAAAAAGAAATTTAATTGCAGTGTAAAAACAAATTTTGTGATAAAAAAGAGGCAAGCTGTTAACAGGCTTGCCTCTTTGCGTTACTTATAATTTAGAATTTGATTGAGGTTGCATTACTTTAGGATAACTCCCCATTCCATTACAAAGAAGTTACTACGCAGAAATAATTTTGTCTCGGGTTCGGGAAGTGTTGTTTGCTTGTTGGTTCCACGGACCGCATAAAACAGCCTGCCCAAATTATCGGGCTGAACTGAAAAATTAAATCGAATCGCTTTATCAATGATTTCCTTGGTTTGAGGATAAATCAGGTAATAATTGTATTCGGTTAAACGTGGAATCCAGTAATCGGTAAAGTCTTTTATTTCCTGTTGCGAGAAATTATATTGTTGCATATTGCCTTCGAAAAAGCTCTCCAAATTATCTTTGGATATACACCACCCTTGCTGATACTGAAAAATGTCGGGCTGCAAACTTTCGTAAAACAGGAAGGTGTACTGGTTGTCGATAGTTCCGTCGGGTTTTACATTGAAACACCATCTGTCGGAATATTCGGGTATCGACTCGGTCACTCCTCCCCCCAGCGGGAAATCAATTTCGAGACAAAGATTTGTTTCCTTGGTTGGGTAGAGATAAATGTTGGGTTTGTAAACCACAATATCGCCAAAAGATAGTCGTGTTGTAAAGGTATCTTTTTGATAACGCGAACTTGCAATTAAGCTTACATAATAAGGTGGTTCGGTGGTATAGGTATGAACCGGATTTGTTTCGTCCGAAGTTTCGCCATCGCCAAACTCCCATAGATAGCTTATCGCATTTTCGGAACAGTTGGTAAACGTAACTTCGCCATCGTTTGATTGGCTAAAATCGTAATAAAAACAGGCTTTTACTATTACCGGCGAGTCTTCGTCTTTTTCACAACCCCAAAGCAGTGAAATAAGGAATATTAACGCAATATATTTTTGCATAGGTATTTGAATTTTAAGGTAAGATGCAATTGGTGAAAAAAGGTTGCGTGTTGTTTTGATCTTAATTTCAAAATGGAATAAGTACGGGTGTCGAGTTGTTAAAA
>WOYI010472952.1_pt1 | contig 28349 bp, 22 predicted proteins | sample 6423411 | NCBI WGS metagenome assembly WOYI01 (sample SAMN13441803, study PRJNA592873) | oil field metagenome | biome: oil field; feature: oil-well bore; material: oil-contaminated soil; isolation source: oil-contaminated soil from oil-well borehole | place: Germany: Wietze | collected 2016-10-18 ...
CATCCTTCAGGTTACCCTCCCTGTCAGGCACCATCACGGAGACGATGCGTCCGCCATAGTTGGTGAGGGTCACCTCCATCCCATTGGCGTTGGTCAGCACGTAGAGATCGGTGGAATCACCATTCACTACCGACCGAAAGTCGGATCTCTTCAGTCCCGAGAGGGTTGTCTGCTCCTCGGGAGCCTCTTTCTGTTTGTTTGTACATCCAACCACGGCAATCAGTGCCAGTAGCCAGATCAGGCGATTGAGTTTCATCTTTTTTCTTTCAAATTTAGTGTTTATAATTCATGTCAGATAGACTTCATTTGTCACATTGTGCTACATCATTCATGCAATTGGTGAGGTAAAATTAGGTTTTTCCATGAAAATAACCAAATTTCAGTTTGAAAGGTAAAAAAACAGCAACCGCTATTGAAGGCTGCTGTCATTTTATTTTACTCACGGGATGCTGCCGTTACAACTCTTTGTCCAGCGCATCGATCTTCTTCACTATCAGCTGCAGTTCAGACTTGATCCTTTCCACTTTCTGGTTCATGTCGTCAACCAGATGATTCCCTTTCTTGGAAGAGATAGAGAGGAACCCGATGTTGTTCTCGTAGGTCTGCAGTTCATTTTTCATCCGGTCATACTGTCGCAGCAGCTTCTCACGTTCGTGTAACAGCTGGCTTTTGGCATTCCCCGAGCGGCTCATATCGGCGATATTGGTTTTGAAGCTCTCCAGCTTCCGTTCCGCTTTGTCGATATTGAGCCGGTCGAACTGTGCTTCGGTGGCATCGTAAAACTCCCTGTAAACACGATCTTTCAGTTTGTAAGGCACATGACCGATGGCATACCACTCATCCATTAAACCACGCAAGGTTTCAACCGCCTCCTCGGCATCGAGAGCGGGATCAAGTTGATTGATCTGCTCCACAATCTTTTTCTTGGCTTCCAGGTTTCTGGATTCTTCCTCATACTGCGAAGAGGTATGTATCTTTTTCTGTTCGAAGAAATAATCACAGGCGGTGATGAACCGTTTCCAGATCGAATCCACATACTTGTGTGGTACGATGCCGATGCTTTTCCACTCTTTTTGAATCTCAATCATCTCCTGGGTTGTTTTCTTCCAATCCTGGCTATCTTTCAGCGCTTCAGCACGTTCACAGAGAGCTGTTTTCTTCCGGAGATTCTCCTCCATCTCATTACGGAGTGATTTGTAAAACTCATTTTTCGACCGGAAAAAGAAATCACATGCAGCACGGTAGCGTTTGTATATCTTGGTGTTCCACTTACGGGGTACATATCCTATCTGGCGCCATTGCGACTGAATCTCCAACACCTCTTTCACTTTGTTGTTCCAGTCCCTGATGGTTTTGATCTGACTGTAATCGATCGCCTCCAATTTTTCACACAAGGCAGTCTTCAGTTCGAGATTCTCATCCTCCTTGCTTCTGAGCGCCTCAAAATGAGCCTGATATTTCTTGTTGATGCTGGTGGAGGCCTCCTTGAAACGGTTCCATATCTCCTCTCTATCCTTTCTGGATACCGGACCAATCTCACGCCACTCCTGGTGCAGGTTCTGCAATTGGTGGAAAGCAGAGACCACATCAGCCTCTTCATTGAGTCGCTCTGCAGCTTCACATAGCTCCGTTTTCAGTTCCAGATTCTTTTTGAAGTCATACTCCCTGAACTCATTGTTGATTCGTACCAGGTCGTAGAAGATCTCCACATAATGCTGGTATGATTTCCAGAGTTCATTCACCCGGGCCTGCGGAATCAGTCTGATCTCGTTCCACTCCTGCTGGAGTGATTTGAACTCCTGGTAAACCTTGTTGAAATCCTCCTGACCCTGGTTCTGAGTCAGTAATTTGATCTGTTCGATGATGGCCAGTTTTCGGGCTACATTTTTCTCCTTCTCAGCCTCCTCCATCGCCGCGATGGCAGCTCTTTTTTCCCTGATCTTCTGCAGCAACTCCTTCCCCTCGGTGAAGAGAGGCGGTTCACTGGCCACAAAATCGATCTCTTCACCTCCTGCAGAAAGAAAAGATTGCTTTTGTCCCTCAATCTCGTTGCGCAGGGAGCGGTAGAACTGGTTCTTGTACTCATCGATCTCTTTTCTCTGAGGCCGCTCCTCCTCCAGCAATGCGCGCAATTTTTGCACGATCTCCTCAATAGTGAACAGGGGAGCAGGCGAATCATCAGCACCGGACTCCTCATCGCCCTCATCTTCGTCGCTATCGGTCTCTTCCGACTCATCTGTCTCTGCATCTTGCAGATGATAATCAATCTTCTCTTCTTGGTGATCTTCGAGAGGAGTCTCATCGGTATTTGCGGGTTCAACCGCGTCCTGAACCTGTTCAGCGTGAGGGGTATCTACCACAGACTCCTGTTTCTGCACATCTGGTTCCGGGTGCATTTCATTGTTCTCTGTATCGACGGTTAATTTTTTTTCATCAAGATTGTCTTTCGTATTCATCAGTAGTCCCTTCGTTAAATCCCAACCATCAGGATGGAATGTTGCTGTTCAATTTTTTAGTTTTTTAAAACTCAATAGTAGTTTTTTACCAACCACTTCTTTTCACAATTACTGCAAATTAACGCAATATTTTTGGGAAAACATCTGTTTTCATGATTTATTTTTAATGGTTGAAGTGAGTTGTTGTTCTGTTAACATTCCGTAAACCGGGGTACAGATTGTTCAGGCAGGGTGAATCATGCAGGTTCAGACAAATCACCGGACCGGAAGAGATTATCATCCGGTGATTCCCAAATGGCAGGTTATTTTTCCCTGAAAAAGATGTTGATGGGTGTACCGGAGAAGTCCCAGTTCTCACGCATCCTGTTTTCAATAAATCGTTTGTAGGGCTCCTTGATCCATTGCGGCAGGTTGCAGAAAAAGACAAACGATGGCACCTGCGTGTTGGGCAGTTGGGTGATGTACTTTACCTTGATATATTTCCCCTTGTTTGCCGGAGGGGGGGTACGCTCGATAATGGGCAACAACACCTCATTCAGCTTACTGGTAGGCACCCTCCGTTTTTTGTTCACGTAAACCTCTTTGGCCAGGTCCATCACTTTCAGGATCCGTTGTTTGGTCAGCGCCGACCCAAAAATGATGGGGAAGTCAGTAAAGGGTGCCAGTCGCTGACGGATTGTATTTTCAAAGGTCTTGATCACCAGGTTGTCTTTCTCCTCTACCAGGTCCCACTTGTTGACGAAGACCACCAGTCCTTTACGGTTCTTTTGTATCAGCGAGAAGATGTTCAGATCCTGGCTCTCGATACCACGGGTAGCATCAAGCATCAGGATGCAGACATCGGCGTTCTCGATCACCCGGATAGAGCGGATTACCGAGAAGTATTCCAGGTCTTCACTCACCTTTCCTCTCTTGCGGATACCGGCCGTATCGATCAGGTAAAAATCCATTCCGAACTTGTTGTATCGCATATAGATGGAATCGCGCGTGGTACCAGCGATATCGGTCACGATGCTTCGTTCCTCACCAATCAAAGCATTGATGATGGAAGACTTGCCGGAATTGGGTCGACCCACCACCGCGAACCTGGGCAGGTCATCCAGTTCCTCATCCTCATTGTTTCCGCTAAAAAGGGTGAGGATATGGTCAAGCAGATCTCCCGTGCCAGAGCCGTTGATGGCAGAGACACTAAAAGGGTCACCCAGTCCCAGCGAATAGAACTCAGCAGCCTGATGTCCCAGGTCAAAATTGTCCGACTTGTTGGAGACCACCACCACCGGCTTCCCGGAGCGGCGCAGCATCTGTGCCACGCTGCTGTCCAGATCGGTCAGCCCGTTCATCACATCCACCACGAAGAGGATCACATCCGCCTCCTCCAAGGCAATGCGTACCTGCTTGTTGATCTCCTCCTCCATCACATCATCTGAGTTGACAACCCACCCACCGGTATCAATCAGTGAAAACTCCTGCCCGTTCCAGTTCACCTTGCCGTACAGACGGTCACGGGTGGTGCCAGCGGTCTCTGTCACAATGGCCTGGCGGCTCTGTGTCAGTCGGTTGAAAAGGGTGGATTTTCCCACGTTGGGGCGTCCCACGATCGCTACAAGGTTTTGCATAATGTTGTTGATTTGTTGATGAGTGAGGTAAGGATGTGGGGATTCGCAAAATCCTCAAGTCCTCACATCAATCCAGTTTATAGCCGAATGTGCGCAGCAGGTTATCCCGGTTGCGCCAGTCTTTCTCCACTTTCACATAGAGCTGAAGATAAATTTTCTTCTCGAAGAAACGTTCTATATCACGACGGGCCAGGGTTCCCAGCTTCTTGAGTGACTCCCCTTTGTGACCGATGACGATCCCTTTCTGGGTATCACGCTCCACCAGGATGATCACCCTGATCCGAATGATATCCTTCGCCTCGAGAAACTCCTCCACAACCACTTCAATGGCATAGGGTATCTCTTTCTGATAGAGCAGAAGTGCTTTCTCACGGATGATCTCCGCCACGAAGAAACGGGCCGGCTTGTCGGTCAGCGCATCTTTCTCGAAATAGGGAGGAGAATCGGGTAACAGCTCGAGGATTCTTTTTTGTACCTCCTCCACGCTGAAGTTGTTCAACACCGAAATGGGATAGATCTCCGCTTTGGGCAGCAGTGAATGCCAATGTAACACCAACTGCTCCAGCTTCTCCTGGTTGGTCAGATCTATTTTGTTGATCAACAGCAGCAGCGGCAGATCCAGTTGTTGCACTTTCGACAGGAACTCATCATTCTTGTCCACTTTCTCCACCACATCGGTCACGTAGAGCAACACATCGGCATCCTGCAGGGCAGAGAGCGAGAAATTAAGCATCTGCTCCTGCAGCTTGTAGTTGGGACGCAACACACCCGGTGTATCGGAATATACCACCTGGTACTCCGGTGTGTTCACGATGCCGATGATCCGGTGGCGGGTGGTCTGTGCCTTGGCGGTGATGATCGAGATCTTCTCCCCCACCAGCCAGTTCATCAGTGTGGATTTTCCCACGTTGGGATTTCCCACGATATTGACAAACCCGGAACGATGCTTTTTCTCTTCCATCATGATTTTTGTTCTGATGCTTTGCTGCCGTCGTAGCCCCATTTCAGGTAAACGCTACCCCATGAGAACCCTGCACCGAATGCGGTAAGGATGATGTTATCCCCTTTGCGCAACTTTGGTTCCCACTCCCAGAGACAGAGCGGGATGGTTCCTGCACTGGTATTGCCATACCGTTCAATGTTGATCATCACTTTGTCGCGGGAGATGCCGGTACGCTCCACGGTGGCATCGATAATCCGCAGATTTGCCTGATGCGGTACCAGCCAATCCACATCGCTGGCCGTCAGGTTGTTCCGTTTCATCACGCTTTCCGACACCTCTGCCATCCGTGAAACGGCATACTTGAAGACCACCCTGCCATCCTGGTAAACCGTGTGTTCGTTCTTGTCCACTGTCTCATGGCTGGCAGGATACTTGCTCCCACCGGCTTTCATATGAAGAGGGTTATAACCTACCCCGTCGGCGTGCAGTTCTGCGTCGATGATGCCAAGATCCTCTTCAGTGGGTTCAATCAATACCGCACCGGCAGCATCGCCAAAGAGAGGGCAGGTGGTACGGTCGGTGTAGTTGGTAATCGCCGACATTTTATCGCCCGCCACCAGGATGATTTTTCTGTACTTGCCGGTCTTGATCAGACCGTTGCAGATCTCCAACCCATACACGAACCCGGAACAGGCCACCTCCATGTCGAAGCAAAAAGCATTCTTTATCTGGTTGTTCTCGGCCACGATTGAAGCAGTTGAGGGGAAGAAATGGTCTGGGGTGGAGGTGGCAAAGATCAAAGCATCCACCTCACCGGGCGCTGTACCGGTTTTGTCCAGTAGCTCTGCTACGGCTTTCGTACCCAGTACAGAGATACCCTGCCCTGTTCCTTTGAGGATACGTCTCTCCTTGATTCCCACGCGGGTCATGATCCACTCATCGGTGGTATCGACCATCGTAGATAACTCATCATTGGTGAGAATGTAATCCGGTACGCTGGCAGCGACACCGGTGATTATGGCATTTAGTTGTCTCATCTTCTTTAAAATATGGGGGTTGCCGGAATAAAAAACCCTGAAAAACGATCAGGTTGTTTCAGGGTTTCTTCATCTATCGCCTAAGGTTTCTTATGCGGTCACCTCTTTTTCAATTGCCAGTTTACCTCTGTAGTAGCCGCATTCACCACATACCGTGTGGTAGATATGCCATGCACCGCAGTTGGGGCAGATAGCCATGGTGGGCAGTTTAGCATGATCATGTGCCCTTCTTTTACCTTGTCTCGCAGAAGACTGTCTTCTTTTAGGATGTGCCATTTTATTGTTTCATTTTACTGTTTATATCAATCAATTATCTTCAAAATTGAGCCCTTTCAGGGCCTCCCAACGGGGATCACCCGACTGGGTATCCCCCTCATCGGTGAGCTCCTCCTCATCTCCCAGATCCTCATCCGTCTCCTCCTCATCTTTACTGACGGCCCTATGTTTACGCAGTTTCGAGGAGACTGCCCGATTGCATTCACCGGCTGGGTGCACATGCTTGATCGGAATGGTCAATGCGATAAACTCATAGAGGAACCAGGCGATGTTGATCTCTCCCTCCTCTTCAGGGATAATTACGATCTCGTCGCTCTCTTCAGAATATTCTTTTCCGAATTTCACGATCAGGCGATTACGGGAATCCACCGTCTGATCCATATCATCGAGGCAGCGTGTGCATGGCACCTGCACCACTCCTTTCAGTTCAAAATCGAACTCAAAGGTAGATGAGGTTCGCTTTACGTTCACCTCCACCTTCACATTTCCTTTCCGTACTTCGTCACCATCGATGGCTTCAAAGAATTTCCGGTCAAGTTCATACGCGTAGGTATGGACTCCGAAAGAAAGGTTTTTCAGGGAAATATTGTACAAACTGAACTTTGCCACGTTTCTCCTCAAAATAAAGCGGTGCAAAGATAGCAAATAATTCTTTACACACTCTTATTAATGATAATTATTTATCTACTACGACCAGCGATCTCTCTGATGATACGTTGCATCTCATCGTAATGCTCCTCGAGACTCTGCAACAATTTGAACTGTGCTTTTGTGCGTATCAGGTTGTGATCGGGAGAAGCAATCTTATAATAGGTATCGCCATCGAGATAATCGGTAAAAAAACGGACAGTCTGCATATAGGTCAGCAGCTTTGCCCCGTAGGCCAGGTGGTTGATCTCCACCTCCGTCAGGAAAGAGGATGCTTTTTGTAAATAACCCCTGGCATATCCTTCGAAGATTTTCAGATCAACTGACACATTCTCCAGGTTCCTCTCATCTTCGGCACCGGTGTTGGCGGCGGTACGAATGAAATCACCGAAGTCGGACAACACATAGCCCGGCATCACGGTATCCAGGTCCACCACACACAGCACCTCATCATTCTGATCAAACAGGATGTTGTTCACCTTGGTATCACAATGGTTGGTCCTTTTCGGGAGAATTCCTTCCCGGTGCATTTTTTCTGCCAGGCACATCTCATCAGCCCTCTTCTCAATCTCAGCTACCAGGCTGGCTACCTGTTCCAGGCGTCCTGCCCTGTCGGCTTTCACCGATTCACGAAAGGTGTACAACCGGGCCTCCATGTTGTGGAAGTTGGGGATGGTCTCGAAGAGAGGCTCTCCCGGCAGGTCAGCCAGCATCTGCTGAAACTCGCCAAAAGCCTGCCCGGCACGATAGGCCAGCTCAGGATTGATCTCATCATAGCTTTTACTCTCTGTGATGAAGAGCATCATGCGCCAGTAATCACCGTTGTCATCGCGATGAAAGAGCGCTCCGTCATGTGTGGGTAGCAGTGTCAGCACCCTCCGGTCAATATCGGGAACAGCTTTCTCCTCCAGCTTTTTACGGATATGACTGGTCACCCGGAAAATATTGTTTTGTAGCTGCTCTACATTCCGGAAGATATGATGATTGATGCGCTGCAGCACATACACCTGATCACCTGCAACCACTCTGTAGGAGTCATTGATATGCCCTTTTCCCAGAGGTTCGGTTAGAGGCTGATCTTTCTCCCTCACAAAATGAGTGACAATCTCATTGAGTCTCTTTTTCTCTTCCATTATCTCTGTTTTGATTTTAATTCGTTCAATTGGCTACTCCAGCTCCAGCAATCCGAAAAAGCGTGGAGCATGGAAATCGGGAGTGGGCAGATCGATTGGACTCCAGCTGATATAATGTGGCTCAACCGTTTCATCGCCGCACTTGTAAAAATTTGCCCGGACCAGCTGTCCGGAGAGAGGCTCGTCCGGTGCAAAACCCATAGCTGCTTTCGGGATTTCAAGGTACAGCTGCCAGTCGGTTAGCTGCCGGTCACCCTCGTATCGGTGGTGAATCATACTGTATCGAAAAATCGATGAGACCTCATCGGTTAGGTGCCGGAACAACGCCCTCGATTCACGGTGGGCAGCCAGCAATGCTCCCAGAGCATTGCATTCAAAATTCCGGTAGGTATCTTCACCCTCACGTTGCATAAAAAACTCCACGCAACTGTCCTGCCATACAGGATCAAAATCCCGGGTGTTGACAGCCCGTATTTGTTCTCCCTTCACGCCGTAACAGAGAAAGAGTCTTTCCCCGTCATGTGCTGCACTCACGGTAACAGGTAATGACTTCGGAAATGCTTCCGGCCAGTTTAGCTGATCGATCGGTGCCCCTACTCCAGAGCGAAGCAGCTCCTTAATTCTGGAAGTAACAGGCTCAATAGCTGACAGATCAAGCAGGGGAATTTGCAAACTTCTCATTTTCTATAAAATTTATCAAAGGTATTGATTTCAGCTCACGCCGACAAATAAAATTCTCAAAAAAGAAACGGGGTTGTGATTTTCAACACAACCCCGCATTTTTGAGAAACTCCCAATCATGCACACAACTTACGCTGTGTGTTACTTTGCTTATAGTATCTGGGTTCCGGTTATTTATTCTGCACTTTCGTGGCTGAAATAAAACCCATTTGCAAGTTGAGCTACTCCTTGATAAGAGCCCTTCGTTGCAATAACGGTCAGTGTGTCTCCAACCTTGATACCCTTGGTGGCCAACAGGTTATTTCTGGCATCTCCGGTTGCACCCCAACCCGGAGAACAGCCATACACATAAATATTACTGTCGCCGTCTTTCAGATAAAGACGACCGTATGCCTCATGTACAACTTCTGTAATTTCACCGGTCACCATATAGTAATCCTGGCTGGAATCAGGTTTGGTCAGCACCTCGGCAATGGTAGCAGCAGTTACAGGAATCACGCTTTCCAAAACGGCAGAACCCACTTGAGGAGTACCATTAAATGCCGCACGTTTGCCAACAATGGTGATGATGTCACCCACTTTCAACCCTTTGTCCTGGAAATCCTGAATACCATACACATACGTTTCGCCGGAGAAATCTCTCAAGTATAAATTACCATATGTAGTATTGGTTATATTGGTGATCACACCTGACAAACGATATTGCGTGTCACCAACTTCAGCTGCAAGAAACTCTGCAACAGTTGCTTTCACAATCGCCCCTTTTTGACTGAGCGTTGCTTGTGTAGTATAGTTTTTAGACCCGTCGGTGGTGCGGAATGTGATGGTAGTGCCGCGATCTCCGCCGGCATTGGCAGCAGCCTTGAATTTCACAACTACCTCTTCGCCTGCCGATTCGATAGACGAAATGGACAACCAGGACTTGGCATCTTCGGGGATCTCTACTGATACGCCTTGCCCTTTGCAAGTAAGGTATGCTGTAAATTCACCTCCTTCAACAGGAAGCACTTCGTTTTCAACAGAATCCACTTTTACCAGTGATTTGTTGATTTTGATAACCGTTACATTGACCAATTCAATGGTTGAACCGTATGTGAGTTTCGGTCCTTGAACAGTTACTTCATCCCCCACTTCAAGTCCCCAGCTTAAAAAGTTTTTCTCTGAACCCTTCGCGTCAAGCGTGCCATAGATATAGATAGTACCTGTTTCATCCGTCAAATACCAGTTGCCATATTCAGTATTGGATATTGAAGTGCAAACACCCGTAACGCGGAAAGTTTTTCCGTCAGGACCTGCCTTTACATCTTCGACCGTAGCTTCTGAAATTTTTGGCAAACCCTGGATAATGTTAATTCTCTGCGTTTTGCCAGCACAGTGAAGCAAAACCTCTGCAGTGCGACCATCTAAGGTAGATGGAGCAGAAAATGTAAGTTCGGTCTCGCCGGCACTTCCTGCCATTGAAGAGATCGTCAGCCATTTAACCGAGTCTTTCTCGGTCATAACTTTCTCTGCCGTCCAGCTATCCTGAGCCGTTACAGTAATGGTTGCAGAACCACCTCCCTCGGGAAGAGACACGTATGACGATGATACCTGAATCTCATCAAGCAACGTCACAGAGTCTTCATCGGTACAACTTGTTATCAGGGCAACTGTCGCGATGAATAACGGGAATAAATATTTTAATTTCATTTCCTTTAAATTTTAATTAGTTGAAAATATACTTGATCCCAATTGAAGCATACCAGCACTGGCCCAAAGAGTAGCTTGGCGTGAATGTTTTGGTATCTCCATTGATGGAAGCGGGTGTAGAGAATGTAGCCACACCCTCGGCATCCACACCTTCATACCTGAGGATACGCGCTTCCGAACCAATTTCCGGATTCAGATATTTAGCCACACCCCAATCGGAATTGAAGAGGTTCATCACGTTTTTAATATCAAAGCTAAGTTGCAGTTTATGTGTATCTTTGCTTGTATTTACAACAAAATCGTGTTTGTAGCTAAAGTCGATGCGATGTACCCAGGGAGAGTAAACGCTATAGGGCTCTGCATAGTCGCCTTGCTGGTTTTTCAAATAATCATTGGCATGAACATAGTCCATAAAACGCGTTTTGTCGTCTTCAGACACAAAGCGGAATTGATTTTCTGCCACTTCATCGTCAGTGGGCACATAGATTGCATCGTAGTTGTAACCATCACTATTGATATCGTTTACCGTCATATATGAGTAGTTTGCTCCACCGCGCCATCCTTCATAGATAAAACTATAGTGATTGCCGCTCTTGTCGTGTGTAGTCAGCGAAGCCACAATACGATCGGGTGTGTTGTATTGAGAATTGTGCAACTTAATGTGGTTCGGACCTTCCACAGTAGGAACATAGGTAAATGCAGATTCAGCATTCGATCCGGGCATACCGGTTACATCTTTAGCGACCATGTGTGTATAGGCAGCCATCAAGCTCATCCATTCTGTTGGTTGAGCATTGAAAGTGATGTTACCTGACCAACCATAGCCGCGGCTTGTGTTCTCCAACACAAATGCCTTTGTGGCGATACGATAACCATCGGGATAAATGGGACGATTGTCAACACCGTTGAAACGAGCAAAACCACCTACATTGGGAATACTCCAGTCGGACATCGAAACACCGTTGATGGTTTTGTTGAAGATTCCTTCTACCGTTACAGAGGACGGGAAAGGTGTCGGGAATGCATAGTCAACAGCAAGCGAGGTTTTCCATACTTGTGGCATTTTAAAATTTTGGTCCACGCCCGCAATTGACGAAGGAACGGTCCCGTCTTCGGGTGAAATGGTTGTAGGATATCCCAATGACGCTAATTTATTATAAAGGGCAGAGATATTGGCTTTTCCGTTGGCATCAGTTACAAGACCACCTGCAAATTCATCCATCGTGAAACCTCTCTTTGCTGCTTCATTTGCATTGATTTGTGCCTGATACTGCACCATTCCACCATTGGTAGGCATATTGGTGAAAAATACAAGGGGTAGATTACCTGAGAAAAGCCCTGTACCACCGCGAACTTTCAGGCTCTTATCTCCAAATGTATCCCAGACAAATCCTACACGGGGAGAGAATATGATGTTTGTTGAAGGCCATTTACCAGTGTCAATATGACGACCGAAATAATCAATTTCGTAGATCGCTTTGTTCGTCATCAGGTCATTATTGTTGAAGAACAGTCCATCGATACGAAGTCCATACGAAAGTTTGAATTTTTCACTCACACTCCAATCATCCTGAGCGTATATACCGATTTTGTTCGTTCTCACGCGTGCTGCAGGATTGCTCTCGCCATCGTAACCATAAGTAAGGTTTACAATTTCAGGAACTCCTCCGTTTAAGAAGTCATCAAGACTTGTGTAGCGATAGTAGCCGGTACCGTTTCGCATATAAGCATTATCTGCCATCTTATATTCGTATGCTACACCTCCTACAACTTTGTGATTACCTAAATAGTATGTCAACTCATCCTTAATGTTCCATACATTGTTGTGAACACCGTTGTTCCAGGTGAAAAGCTCATACCCCAAAGACATATAGGCTTGTCCATCTTTCAAAATGTCGATGAAAGGGAATTCTGTTGAATTCGTTCCGCGGATATCGTCAAGCTTTGAGAATGTTGCCAGGAATTGGTTGGATAAGTTATTCGCTAAACGGCTGTTCAAATCAAAAGAGAATGAATGAACGAGGTTGTCCATCGAATACATCGAGTTTGCAAATGACATGGAAGCTTGTGACATTCTTGCCTCCGACATACGGGTACCCCCGTCCATTGATGTAGCATTGGGAGCTCTCCAGGAAGTATTCATCGTGTAGTTGTAACGCAAAGCCAGACGATGTTTGTTCGTGATATTCCAATCCAAACGAGCCAGCAGCTTGGTATTGCTTTCGTCTGCCGGGAAATCCGTGTAAGATCCCGTTTCATAACCATATTCACTTCTCACAAAATCAGAAACCCTCTTCAGATCGCTTTCTGTTGTGCGGGAGATGAAATTGTCCGGATCAGCAACACCATCTGTTGAAGGTCTCCAACGGTTGACGATGGTGGGTGTTTGGGCCATTTCACCGTTTACGAAGAAGAACAATTTGTTTTTGATAATTGGACCACCTAAAGTGAAACCATAGGTTGTATTACGGTCTTTTTCACGCGCTCCCTGGATTTGTTGACCTTTAACCGCATCACCGCGTAAGTTTTCATTCCGGTGATAAACGTAAGCGCTGGCTTTGAAGGTATTGGTACCTGATTTTGTAATCGCGTTTACACCACCACCAATAAAGTTCGTTTGACGAACATCGTATGGAGCGATTACAACCTGCAATTCTTCGATGGCTTCAATAGAAATGGGGTTGCCTCCACCGGGAAGAGCGTCACTCAGACCGAAGTTATTGTTGAAATTAGCTCCATCCACAGTAAAGTTGGCGGTACGGCCATCTGTGCCAGCAAAGCTCATGTCATTTCCTCCATAAGGTGAAAGACGGGTAACGTCAATAATGCTACGGCTTACGGTAGGCAAATTAGCTATCTGGCTGTTCGTGATATTCGTCACCGCGCCAGTTTTCTCATTAGAAAATTTGGTGCGAGTAGCCGTAACTACCACTTCATCCAATGTTTTTGATTCTTCCGAGAGTACAACATTCAATACATAGTTTTCACCCAGACTCAACGTAATGTTGTTTGTTGTGCTTGTACCATACCCAATGTATGAAATTTCTACCGTATAAGGGCCACCCACACGCATACCGTTCAGGTTGAATCGGCCCTCCATGTTGGTTACAGTACCATAAGTTGTTCCTGAAGGTTCGTGTGTCGCAATCACCGTTGCCCCGATCACGGGACCATCCACATCGGTAACGCGTCCACTCATACTGGAATTGGTTACCTGAGCTTGCATCACAGCAGCGAGCATCACAAAAAGAGCTACTGTCAAAAACCTCAATCTTTTTACCATAAATTCAATGTTTAAGTTTAAATTGTATATAAAAACGTTTTCGTCACGCCAAAACGGCAACTCCACCCTTCGTTTCCTTTTACCATTTGCAAGGTAAACGAGAAAAAGTTAGTGCTTTAAAATCTGTACAAAAGTAGCATATATTTATCAAATCTTTGTTACTTTTCTGTTACGTTTGCACCTATGACTATGCACACGTTTGAATTGATTATTACGTGTTTAAAATCAAACTATCACAAATTGAGCCTTTCTGAAATCAAAGTGAAAGAAAAGGGTCATTTAACCTATTTTTTTAAAAGAAAAAGCGCATAACTTTCCAATTTTCATTGTCAGTTATACGCTTTATGATGTATTAATTTTATTTATCGACGTGAAGCGGTCATTACATCATGCCGCCCATTCCGCCGCCTGCCGGCATTTGTGGAGCGGGGTTCTCCTCTTTCTTGTCGGTGATCACACACTCGGTGGTGAGGAACATACCGGCAATAGAAGCGGCATTTTCCAATGCTACACGAGCTACCTTGGCAGGATCAATCACGCCTGTTTCATACAGGTTTTCATATTGATCGGTGCGGGCATTGTACCCGTAATCGGCTTTCCCCTCGCGTATTTTCTGTACCACCACGGCACCTTCTTTACCACTGTTAACCACAATCTGACGAAGAGGTTCTTCAATGGCACGTTTCACGATTTCGATGCCGGTGGTTTCGTCTTCGTTGTCACCCTTCATTCCGTCGATGGCATCGATGGCACGAATGTAGGCAACGCCTCCTCCGGGCACGATTCCTTCTTCCACGGCAGCACGGGTTGCTGACAAGGCATCCTGTACGCGGTCTTTCTTCTCTTTCATCTCCACTTCGGAGGCAGCACCTACATAAAGTACTGCCACGCCACCTGCCAGTTTGGCAAGTCGTTCCTGAAGTTTCTCGCGGTCATAGTCGGAAGTGGTTTTCTCGATCTGGGCACGGATCTGTCCGATACGGCTATCGATGGCCTCTTTCTTACCCACACCGTTCACGATAGTAGTGGTATCCTTGTCGATGGTTACCTTCTCAGCGCTACCCAGCATATCGAGGGTGGCATTTTCCAGCGTGAGACCTTTCTCTTCCGCGATCACTACCCCACCGGTAAGGATTGCGATATCCTCGAGCATCTCTTTTCTGCGGTCACCAAAGCCAGGAGCTTTTACTGCAGCCACCTTCAACGATCCGCGCAGCCGGTTTACCACCAGGGTGGTGAGTGCTTCCGAGTCGATATCCTCGGCGATGATCAACAGCGGCTTACCCGTTTGAATTCCTTTTTCCAGAATGGGCAGGAGATCCTTTATGGCAGAGATCTTCTTGTCGTGGATCAGGATGAGTGGGTTCTCGAAATCCACCTCCATTGCTTCGGTGTCGGTCACGAAATAGGGAGAGATGTAACCGCGGTCAAACTGCATCCCTTCTACCACATCTACATAGGTATCGGTACCTTTCGATTCCTCCACGGTGATCACACCCTCCTTGCTCACTTTTTGCATTGCTTCTGCAATCAGCTTACCAATGGTTTCGTCGCCGTTTGCCGAGATCTTGGCCACATTCTCGATCTTTTTCAAATCATCACCCACCTCTACGGCCTGTTCTTTGATGCTCTCAACCACTTTGGTCACAGCTTTATCGATACCCCGCTTGAGGTCCATCGGGTTGGCACCGGCAGTCACATTTTTCAATCCCACGCCAATGATTGACTGAGCCAGTACGGTAGCGGTTGTGGTACCATCACCGGCATCGTCGTTGGTTTTTGAGGCCACCTCCTTGACCAGTTGGGCACCCATGTTCTGGAATCCATCTTCCAGCTCAATCTCCTTTGCCACGGTCACACCATCCTTGGTGATCTGGGGTGCACCATACTTCTTGTCAAGAATCACGTTACGTCCCTTGGGACCCAGTGTCACTTTCACTGCATTTGCCAGCTCATCTACCCCCTTCTTGAGAAGGTCACGGGCATCCATATCAAACTTAATCTCTTTTGCCATATTGTAATGTTGTTAATTGTTGTAGTTGTTTTTTTTTTGATCGAAACAGACTGATATTTGAATCTTCATCCATCTCTCTCAATCTCTAAGAAAGAATTGCCAAAATATCAGACTGGCGCATGATCAGGTGTTGCACACCGTCGATCTCAATTTCAGTACCTGCATATTTCCCATAAAGTACCTCGTCGCCTTGCTTCACGACCATCTCTTCATCTTTTGTACCTTTACCTACGGCGATCACTTCGCCTCTCAGGGGTTTTTCCTTTGCGGTATCGGGAATGATGATCCCGCTGACTGTTTTCTCTTCTGCAGCGGCCGGTTTAACCAGCACTCTGTCTGCCAATGGTTTAATGTTCATACTACTAAAATTGATGTTACTATTTTACTTTTTATGGATCAAATTGACATCAGCACAACAGCGAAATCTGTGCCAAAAATTTGTTTTGACAGAAAGAGATCAAAAAAAACAATTCGCAGGGCGACTCTGACAGATTGACTGACAAATTTTCAGTCTTTCATGCTGCTCACTCTTTTTTTCGGTTCTTCACATATCTCTCCAGCCACTGATCCTGTTCCCACAAGAGATGAAGAATGTTCTCCCTGGCAACATATCCATGGCTCTCCATTGGCAGGATCACCAGCCGCACCGGCGCCCCAAAACTCTTCAGTGCCTGGAAGTAACGCTCACTCTGCATGGTGTGTGTACCGGAATTGTTGTCTGCCTCCCCATGTACAATCAACAGGGGTGTTTTCATCTTGTTCGCGTGCATAAAGGGAGACATCGATTGGTACACCTGCGGTGCATCCCAGTAGTTTCGTTCTTCACTCTGAAAGCCGAAAGGGGTCAGTGTACGATTGTAGGCGCCGCTGCGGGCAATACCGGCGGCAAAGAGGTCTGAGTGGGTAAGCAGGTTGGCGGTCATAAAGGCACCGTAGGAGTGACCTCCCACTGCCACCCTGTCGCGGTCAATGTAGCCAAGCGCATCTACAGCATCGATTGCTGCTTTGGCATTTGCCACCAGCTGTTCAACAAAGCTATCGTTAGGTTCCTCGTCACCTTCCCCCACGATGGGAAAAGCGGCATCGTCGAGCACCGCGTAGCCACGGGTTACCCAGTAGATGGGGTTACCATAGGAGAGATAGGTAAAGCTGTAGGGGTTTGTGGTATTCTGCCCCGCACTGTTCTTATCTTTATATTCGGTGGGGTAGGCCCACATGATCATGGGTAGCTTCTCTTTCTTCTCTCTGTCGTAGCCTGCAGGCAGATAGAGCGTACCGGTAAGTGAGACACCATCGGCACGTTGGTAGCTGATCACCTCCTTGTACACGCCTTCCATGCTTTTGAAAGGATTTTCAAAGGCCGTCAGGGCTACCGGCTCTTTTTTTCGCCTGATCTCCCGGATGTAATAGTTTGGATATTCAGTAGGTGATTCCAGACAGGTGATCACACTTCCTTTCCTGCTGTCAATAAAAGCGATCAGTGTTTCAGCCTTACCCTTGACCTCCGACTGGTAGATCCGTTTTTTTCTGAGTGTTTTCAAATCGAGTGCATCAATAAAAGGAAACTGACCCTCAGGGGTGAAACCCTCCCCAAAGAGGTAGGCAGTGGTGCCATCAATCTTTAATGTATAGCTTCCCAAATCGTTTCTCTCAGTCTGAAAAGTTCCCGGGTGACTATATGCATCCTGGTAATTGCGGTCGGTCAGTATTTGTGGTTCACTGTTGTTATTGGAGGGATTAAAGAGATAGGTTTTGCTGTTGCGGCTGTTCCACCAGCGGTCGTTCACCACTGCATAATGGTCGTTTCCCCAGATCACCCCGGCAAAGCGTTGAATGGTCTTCACCAGTGAGCGGGGATTACCGGTAAAAGGAGCTTCCAGCTCGAACAGCTCATCGCGGTATGGCACCTCCACCTCCGGATCACCCTTGTCGAGTGCTTCCACCCAGGCCAGTGTGGCCGGTTTGTCGGCCCGCCAGTGGATGTTACGCTTCCCCTGCCAGGTAGCCATGAATCCCACCGGCAGGTTGTCGAGCAGTGGCTGCCGGCTGAAGTTCATCAGAAACCTTCCATCGGCATGATAGAGATCGGTACGGTTCGGAAAGCTGTACCAGGGCACCAGGTAGGAGAAAGGATGCTCCAGTGTTGTCAGCAGCAGGTAATCGCCACCGGGCGAGAACTCCTGATCGATATACATCCCGGCCTCTTTCCATTGCTCCATTGTTCCGTTGAGATTCACCCGATAGAGCTCCGAGGAGATCAGTCTCTCGAAGTTAATTTCGTCGAGCGGGTTTTTCAGTAGATCCTGGTAGGTTCGGTTCTGAGAGATCTGCCCATCGCTTACCGAGACAATAGGTCCCTCGGGCAGTGCTTTTTCCGTGTCGATCAGAGGAGCGCGATCGGCAGGCACCATTCTCACCAGAAGAGATGAGCTGCCAGGAAACCAGCAGTAAGGCATACCCACATTGGCATTGAGAGTGGGCTCCGTGATCCTGTGTGCGGTGAGCTCAGTGAGGTCAGCCACCCAGAGCTCAACCCCTTGATCGGTTGTATGGGTGAATGCCAGCTTTGTCTCATCGGGCGAAAAAGAGAAATAGGTCATACGGGCATCAGCCGGCAGCCCGGCTATCACGTGCAACTCTTTCTCAAATGTTTTTTTGTAACGAATATCATTGTAGTAGGTAATTGTACTCGATATACTGGCATCGGGATTGATGCGCAGACCCCCCAACCGCAACTCCGGCTGATTTAGTTCTGCAAGCGATTTAAAGTTGTTGCGGTAATAGAACAGCATCTGCTCTTTCCGGCTGTCCATATCCACGGTGGGTGCTCTTTCAATATCCACCAGCTCCAGGATCTCCCTGGGAGGAGTCTGAAAAGTGATCTTCTCCTGTGATTGTATCATCGTTGTGGTCATTAACAATAATAAGATGTATAACAGATTAGGGATTCTCATTTTGAAACGATTTTTATTGGTCCTTTTTATACTTTGTGAAAAAGTGTAGCTGTTGCCTGAGCCGTGGGCATTACCACCATGTCGTTGATGTTCACATGCGGGGGGCGGGTGACAACAAAATGGATGCACTCGGCGATATCGTCGGCAACCAGATTTTCAAAACCCTCGTACACCTTGCCTGCACGTTCTGCATCTCCATGAAAGCGTACCAGGGAAAACTCAGTCTCCACCGCCCCGGGGCAAATCTGTGTCACCCTTATACCATGGGGAAGCAGATCGATGCGCATCCCCTTGGTGAGGGCATCCACTGCATGTTTGGTGGCACAATAGACATTCCCATTGGGATAGACCTCCTTGCCGGCAATTGATCCGATGTTGATGATCTGGCCTCTTCCACGGGCCACCATGCCGGGCGTCACGGCACGAGTGACATAGAGTAACCCTTTCACATTGGTATCGATCATCCGGTTCCAGTCGTCGCTATCCCCTTCATGCAGGGCATTCATGCCGGCAGCCAGTCCGGCATTGTTAACCAGTATATCGATTTCTTGCCACTCCTCAGGCAGGGAACCCAGCGCTTCCTTTACCGCCTGCTCATCACGCACATCAAAACAGAGCGGATGCACCCGAACATTTAACTGTTCCAGTTTGTTTTTCAGTTGAAGCAGGCGTGCTTCACGACGTCCGGTAATGATCAGGTCCATACCCTCTCCAGCCAGCTTAAAAGCGGTGGCTTCGCCGATACCGGCAGTAGCGCCGGTAATAAGTGCAATTTTTGACATAACAACTCTTTTTTTGCTTTTTGATTGATCGATCAAAAATAGCCAAAAATAATGGTCAGGATGTAGATAATCTAAAAAAAAACGTAATTTTACACCAGTAATATAGAACCCATATGAAAGAAGACAGTTTTGTCACTGTAAAGACATTCAATTTCCCGGCTGATGCCACCATCGTCCAGACATTTATGGAGATGAGAGGAATAGAGATCTACATGAAGAACATGATATCCAACCGGCTGGCCTACACCCTGGGAGATATTGAGATGCAGGTGAAACAATCTGATTACGATCGGGCCAAAGAGGCACTGATTGAGGGAGGGTTTGCCAAACCAGAGGATTTTCAATAACTTCCCAACACAAAACATCACCTATGATTGAACAGGGAGAAAAAGAACGTAACAACCTGCGCTTCAAATATATCCTGGTAGGGACACTGATTCTGCTGGGTCTGATTATCTTCAGGTACGCCCGCCCCTACATGAGTGGCTTTCTAGGGGCCGCAACGCTCTATGTGATTGTCAGCGGTCAGCAGCGATCGCTGACACAGAAATATCGATTGCATAAATCACTCGGTGCGCTGATAATTATGCTGGAGGTATTGATCTTCATATTGATTCCGCTCACAGGATTGACACTCCTGGTGATTGACACCTTTTCAGGGATTACCATTGATCCGCAGGCGATTCTCGATAACGTGAACGCATTCATCCTCTCGCTGGAGGAGCGGTTGGGTTTCAACCTCTTCACTCCGGGGAACCTGTCAGGACTTCCCAAATTAGGCACCGATTTACTGCAAATTCTGGGTAACAGCATCTACTCTTTCGTGATCAACGTCATCGTCATCCTGTTCGTATTGTATTATATGCTCTACAGTAATGATGAGTTTGAGAAGTCGATCCGGGAAATTCTGCCTTTCAAAGAGGAAAACAAGCAAATTCTGGCCGAAGAGACCCGTCTCATCATCCAGGCCAATGCCATCGGCATCCCACTGATGGCGATTATCCAGGGTCTTTTCGCCTACCTGGGCTATCTCATATTCGGCGTGGAAAGTGCACTACTTTACGCGATCCTTACTGCTTTTGCCACTATCCTGCCCCTGGTGGGGACGATGATTGTCTGGGTACCTATCAGCATCAGCCTGCTCATTGGCGGCGACATTGTGAACGGTGTCGCTTTGGCTATCTATGGCTTGATCATCATTGGTGGAGTGGACAATGTGGCCCGTTTCCTGCTACAGAAAAAGCTGGCGGATATCCATCCGCTGATCACCGTCTTCGGCGTATTGATAGGCATTCCGATGTTCGGTTTTTGGGGAATTATTTTCGGCCCGTTACTGCTTTCACTCTTCATCCTCTTCTTCAACATGTATCGCCATGAGTATGTGAAGGGATCGAAAGCTGAACCCCGCGTCACCACCCGTATAAAAGCCAGGAAGGTATCGATCCCGGGATACAAACCAAAAAAACCAAACAAACCAAACAAAAAGAAGATTCATGTTCCCAGGAATGAATAATCCAGGCCATTTACTGCTCACAATCATTCTCTTTTTGTTTTTATGGGGTTGTCATTCCGGGAAAAAAGGGGAACAACATGTTGCTCCTGCCGACCGTTACATCCACGTGGAACTGCACCATGCAAAAGGGTTCCGGATAGATCGGGCAGAGGATCATACCAGGGTGACCATTCTCAACCCATGGTCGAAAGGAGATGAACCCTACGCCATCTATTACCTCTACCCCATCCTGCCGGAGATTCTCCCTGCCGATGGGATCACCCTGCAAATCCCAATCCGCTCACTGGTGGTGAACAGCTTCTCCTACTTTGAGTTCCTCTCACTGTTAGGTGAAACGAATGCCATTAAAGGGGTCACAGACGGATACCGCATCTACAATCCCCAAATATTGGAGAAAATGAAAAAAGGAGAGATCCGCGACATGGGGGACCCTTTTCAGCCCAACCTGGAGAAAATGATAAGCGTGAACCCCGAAGCAGTGATCAACTCAGCCTACGCGCAGATAGACAGTTACAGTGAGCGACTCACTCATGCGGGTATACCGGTCATCTACTCACTGGAATGGATGGAAAATGAACCACTGGCAAGGGCAGAGTGGATCAGGATGATCGCTGCCTTTTTCAACAGAGAGAAACAGGCCGACTCGCTCTTTACTGACATTGAACAACGATATCATTTTGTCCGCGAAAAAATTCCCGCTCATCCACAACAACCCTCGGTGCTGGCTGGCGATAATTTCCAGGGGACATGGTACGTGCCCGGCGGGAAAAGCTTCAATGCAGCCCTTTTCAGGGATGCCGGCCTGGCTTATCGTTACAGCGACAACCGGGAGAGCGGGAGCATTGGTCTGGACATAGAGTCGATACTGACACAGTTCGCAGGAGCTGATTACTGGTTCGGGTGCGAGGCCGACAGCTATGCCGAACTGGCAGAGAAAGATGCCAAATATCTCCTGTTGAACGCGGTGAAGAGGAGAAAGGTGTTTAACAACCACAACCGAACCACACCGGCCGGGGGAAATGATTACTTCGAGAGTGCGGTTGCACATCCCGACCTGATGCTCTCCGACCTGATAAAGGCGGTCTATCCCGAAGTCCTGCCAGACTATTCATTCACCTATATCAAACCGCTTGAGAAGGAGCCTTTCCGTGAATAACAAACCAGTCATATTCCTGCTCTTGTTGCTGCTGTTTGTTGCGATGTTCATCACCGACATCTTCACCGGCAATGCATCCATCCCGATTGAGGAGGCCTGGCAAGCGCTGCTGGGTCGTTCGGATGATCCGATCAGCCTGGAGATCATCCGTAACTACCGTCTGCCGAAAGCGATCACCGCGGTCATCGCCGGCGCTGCTCTCTCTCTCTCCGGCTTATTGATGCAAACACTTTTCCGCAATCCGCTGGCCGGACCGGATGTGCTGGGGGTGAGTGCCGGTGCGGGACTGGGTGTGGCACTGCTTACCATGCTGAGCGGCACAGCGGTCTATCCTTTTCTTTCCGCACTGGGCAGCATGGCTCCTGTGATTGCTGCCGTGGCGGGTGCTGCCGGTGTGATGCTGCTGATCCTCAGCGTCTCGGCACGCATCAAAGACTCCATCACCATCCTGGTGCTGGGAATGATCTTTGGTTACGTAGCCAGCGCGCTGGTGACCATCCTGCAGAGCTTTGCCGACCCCGATTCACTCAAGCTGTTTGTCACCTGGACCTTCGGCAGCTTAGGGGGAGTGACCTGGCAGAGGATGCCGTTACTGATCTCCCTTTTTCTGACAGGTGTGCTGATCTGTTTCACACTGGTGAAAGCATTGAACAGCCTGCTGTTGGGTGAACATTATGCGGTGAGTGGCGGGTTGAATATCCGACTGACACGTCTTTGGATCATCGCCATCGCCTCAATCATCACGGGAGCGGTAACAGCATTCACTGGTCCCATTGCCTTTGTGGGGGTGGTTATCCCTCACTTTGCAAGGGCCTTCTTCGGTACTGTCAACCACCGTACCATCCTGCCGGCAACCCTGTTGCTGGGCAGCATCCTGATGCTGCTGTGCGACATCATCTCGCAGATTCCCATCGCCAATCGCACCCTTCCCATCAACGCCGTAACAGCACTTTTTGGTGCCCCCATGATTGTTTGGATCGTGTTGAAAAGGAAGAAATTATAACGGTGAGATATCGTGATGTCACTTTTTCTACTATGGCACAGTTTTTGTCATACAACAGGAAACGTTAATATTTCAGACACGCTATTTTTTCACAAGAAGAGTGTTTCAAAAAATAATTCTATATTTGTAATGAATATAGCTGTAAAAAGAAGGAAGGAACAAAGACAATGGATAACAATTTTTCTCAACGGGTCAGAGAGATCATGGCATATAGCCGCGAGGAAGCAGGACGGCTCCAGAACAATTACATCGGACCAGAACATCTGATGCTGGGCATCCTGCGCGATGGCGAAGGACTGGCGATACAGGTATTACAGGATTTCGACATCGACCTGCAGATGCTAAAGGAATATATTGACTCACAGATACGTACCATCCAGGAGCCTTACGACGGCACCAGTGAAGTGGTGATCAATAAAAATACGGAAAAAGCGTTAAAAATGAGCATACTGGAGGCAAGGCTCACCAAAAGCAAGGAGACCGACTCCGAGCATATCCTGCTGGCACTGCTCAAGGAAAAGAACACGCTGATCAATGATATCCTCACCAAGTTTCAGCTGGACTACTCCAGTGCTTTTCTCTATGTGAAAAGCATCCTTGAAAACGGCTCTGAATTGGATGAAATTGATTCTCCCATAGCAGGAGCAAACTTCACCGACGATGATGAGGATATGAACGACAAATCATCCTTCAACCCCGGCGGGGGACAAAGTACCTCACCTCACTCCAGGGCGAATGCCTCCGATACTCCTGTTTTGGATAATTTCGGCACCGACATCACGCGTGCTGCAATGGAGAACAGACTCGATCCTGTGGTGGGGCGCGAGAAAGAGATCGAACGAATCGCTCAGATCCTCAGTCGTCGTAAGAAAAACAACCCCGTGCTGATTGGTGACCCTGGTGTGGGCAAGTCGGCCATCGTGGATGGCCTGGCGCTGCGCATCACCCAGAAGAAAGTGTCACGGGCGCTGTTCGACAAACGGGTGATCGCGCTCGACATGGCATCGATCGTGGCGGGCACCAAGTATCGCGGTCAGTTTGAAGAACGCATCAAGGCGATCCTGAATGAGCTGTCGAAGAACCCCAACATCATCCTCTTTATCGATGAGATCCACACCATCGTGGGTGCCGGCGGCGCTGCCGGGTCACTCGATGCGGCCAACATGCTGAAGCCGGCGCTGGCACGTGGGGAGATACAGTGCATTGGAGCCACCACGCTCGATGAGTATCGTAAGAACATCGAGAAAGATGGAGCGCTGGAGCGACGCTTCCAGAAAGTGATCGTTGACCCCACCAGTCCGGAGGAGACCCTGCAGATCCTGCGTAACATCAAGGAGCGATATGAGGAGCATCACAACGTACGTTACACCGACGAGGCACTGCAGGCATGCGTGAAGCTCACCGACCGCTACGTGTCGGACCGCACTTTCCCCGACAAGGCGATTGATGCCCTGGATGAAGCAGGGGCAAGAGTTCACATCTCCAACATCGTGATCCCGGAGACCATAGAGCGTCTGGAGGCCGAACTAAAAGAGGTGGAACAGCTGAAGACCGACGCGGTAAAAGCACAGAAATATGAGCTGGCGGCAAGCTATCGCGACAAACAGCGTCAACTGCTGCTGGCACTGGAAGCAGAAGAGGAGCGTTGGCAGAAAGAGATCAAAGAGAAACCCGAGTTGGTGGATGAGGAGATGATTGCCGAAGTGGTAGCGATGATCTCCGGTGTCCCGGTGCAACGCATTGCACAGGCCGAGGGACAACGGTTACTGGAGATGCGGCAGAAGCTGAAGGAGAAAGTGATTGGCCAGGATGAGGCGGTGGATAAGATCGTGAAAGCGATCCAACGCAATCGTGTGGGGTTGAAAGATCCCAACAAGCCAATCGGCACTTTCATGTTCCTGGGACCCACTGGTGTGGGTAAGACACATCTGGCCAAGAAGCTGGCCGAGTTCCTGTTCGACTCCCCGGAGAACCTGATTCGTGTTGACATGAGCGAATATATGGAGAAGTTCAATGTATCCCGTCTGGTGGGAGCCCCTCCGGGTTATGTAGGTTATGAAGAGGGGGGACTGCTCACAGAGAAGGTACGCCGTCGCCCCTACTCGGTGGTGCTGCTCGATGAGATTGAGAAAGCACATCCCGATGTGTTCAATATCCTGCTGCAGATCCTGGATGAAGGACATATCACGGACAGTCTCGGGCGTAAGATCGATTTTAAGAATACCATCCTGATCATGACCTCGAACATCGGCACACGACAGCTGAAAGATTTCGGTCGCGGTATCGGGTTCAACACCAACAATAGTGTGAGTGATACCGAATATTCGCGCAGCGTGATCCAGAAAGCGTTGAACAAGGCGTTCGCACCCGAGTTTCTGAACAGGGTGGACGACATCGTGATGTTCGACCAGCTGAGTCGCGAGTCAATCTACAAGATCATTGATCTGGAGTTGCAAGGACTTTACAAAAGGATTGGCGATCTGGGTTACAAGGTTGAGCTTACCGAACCTGCAAAAGAGTTTATTGCCAACAAGGGCTACGATGTCCAGTTTGGAGCCCGCCCGCTCAAGAGAGCCATACAGAAATATATCGAAGATGAAATGGCTGAACAGATCCTGCGTTCCGGCATGAAAGAGGGAGAAACCATCCTGGTGGATTTCGACAGTGAGAAGCAGCAGATTGTCATGAAAGTGGAGGAAAAAGTAAATGAATCATAACAGGAAAATGAAGATAGAGGTATGGACCGATATCATGTGTCCCTATTGCTATATCGGCAAGATACATTATGAAAAGGCGCTTCAGCAGTTCGCACATGCCGATGAAGTGGAGCTGGAGTGGAAAGCGTTTCAGCTGAACCCCAACCTGCCCGATAAAGGACAGGGTTATCCGGTGAAAGAATACATGGTAAACATCGTCGGATACCCTGAGGAAGCAATTGATAGCATGTTTGACAACATCAGGAAGCTGGCCGATCATGTGGGCGTACCGTTCAACCTTCCCAATTCCATTGCTGCCAACACACGCGATGCACACCGGCTGATTAAGCTGGCAGCAACAAAGGGGTTGGATTCTGTGGTGGTCGGGAAACTCGGCAAAGCATATTTTGAGGAAGGCAAAGACTACAGCGACGGGGAACTGCTCGTGTCAATCGGTCGTGAATCCGGTTTGGAAGAAGAGGAGATCCGCCGGATGCTCGAAAGCGATGATTTCAGGTACGAGATCATACAGGATATGCAGGAGGCTGCCAACCTGGGGTTCGATACCGTACCGACTTTTCTGATGGACAGGCGGCAGGCTATCATTGGTTCCGAGCCGGTGGATCTGTTTGTGAAGGTTTTGAATAAGGCTTACGACGACTGGAAGAACCGCACGGAAAAAGAAAAAGAGCTGGAGATTACCACAGGTAAATCGTGCAGCGCAGATGGCACCTGTGAGATTTGAATCACCCAGCCTTTGGCTTTAGACAACCCGTTTAAGTGCTTTTTGAAAGAATAAGGGTCTCTTTGCAGCATAAATTTACATACTTACTTTTAAAGAAGCCAATTAATGGAATACTTGCGGATCGAGCCCACCGATACAGCCAGCGGAAACAGTGTTTGGAAATTATATGAGGAGAGTTTTCCTGTAGCGGAACGGCGAAAGAGGGATGATCATCTGCGCGCTTGCGGTGACGATCGCTTTTTCCCGTTGTCCGCGTGGGAAGGTGGGGAGTTAATCGGACTGATGTTCTTTTGGGAGTGGGATTCGTACCGTTACCTGGAGCATCTGGCAGTCCCCCCGCGGCTCCGGGGTCAGGGATATGGATCTGAGATACTGCGTTATCTGCGCGACTCGGATCACACCATCATCCTGGAGATTGATCCGCTAGTGAATGAACTATCGGTTCGCCGGCTCCAGTTTTACGAGCGGGCAGGCTTCGCACTCACCCCCTACCGTTTCGTGCATCTTCCTTATCGACTTGAGGCAGAGCCCCAGGAACTGCTGATTTTGAGTTATCCCAACATGATCACAAAAAAGCAGCACAATGATTTTTTGCGCTTCGTGAATGAAGAGGTGATACATTACTGTGAGCAATCGGCTGAGTAGTAGTTCGTTTTTCAAGATCAGTTTTTAAGCACAGAGGAGATCACCCGCAGCAATTGTGTGAGCATCAACTGTTCACGTCTGGAACTGGGGTGTATCGGATAAACAATCACCTCAACAGTCTGATCATCCTTCATGCTGAGATATCCCCCCAACCCCCAGGACATCATCCTGGCATCGGTCCTGAACTTCAAGACCCTGTTTTTTCGATCAGAGAAAGAGATGATCCATTGGCGATCGATACGCTGCATCACCTCATCGAACGGGCTATCTGTTCTAGCCTTAAATGTGAATCGTGCTCTCTTCTGACCTGAGAAAGAGGGAGGGTCCAATTTCTCTGTTTCCATGTAATCCAGCCTCCGAAAGAAGTAGGCGGTAATCAGAGCAGGAGGAATCACCCCCGCCAGAAAAAAAACGAGAGCTGCATGCCAGAGATCAAATTGTAATCCCCAGAAAAGATAAACAACTCCCAGCACAGCCAGATAAAAAATCAGAAAAATAGAAACCCAAAAAAGAAATAATCGTACAGTAAATCTCATATCGTAGTCCCCGGCATTTAGAATTCGGCACATAAAAACTTACAGCAATAACAGGAAAACTGCCACTTAACTCTTAACGCACCTGCGGAATCACAAATTGTTCAGTGATCTTGATATCGCGGAAACCCATCTCCCTCAACAACGAGTGGATAGCCGTTTTGGCCTGTCTTGCCGACTCCTCCAGAATACCCTGTTCCAGGGCATCATTCACCATCACCTGCTTCTCACGAATCAGCGCATCGTTGTAATCAGCAATCCTGATACGATTGAAAGCATTATTACTTTCATTGAACACCTCGATGGAGTTTTCATCGATTACTGTTTCAAGAATACGCGGCTTGGGAAGGGTTACCAGAATGGTGGTATCGTTCTCCAAATCTGTCGTGATCTGGTCGAAATCGACGCCGGCCTTGATGTAACCGTGATACTTCAGCAGGAAATACTTGTCGGTGAGCAGCATCGTCACGGCACCCGCCAGCACCGGCATGACCGCGATCAGCAGGAAGGCGGTGATCAGCCAGGTCCAGCAGAAGATCGGCATCT
>WOYI010068872.1_pt1 | contig 28347 bp, 24 predicted proteins | sample 6423411 | NCBI WGS metagenome assembly WOYI01 (sample SAMN13441803, study PRJNA592873) | oil field metagenome | biome: oil field; feature: oil-well bore; material: oil-contaminated soil; isolation source: oil-contaminated soil from oil-well borehole | place: Germany: Wietze | collected 2016-10-18 ...
ATACATCAACGAGCTTTCTTCTTTGCAGCAGGCGCTGGCCAATAACGACGCGGCCAAGCTGGAAGAGATATTCAGCCTGGCGCGTGAAGTGCGCAGCACCTGGAACCAACAATAACCTTTCACCTCATCGCATGACTCAGCACGAATATATCGATCTTCCTCCCTTGATGTCCGCGCGCGGCACCGTGCGTCTGCCCGGTTCCAAGAGCATCTCCAATCGCGTGTTGTTGCTGGCGGCACTGTCCGAAGGTGTGACCGTGGTGCGCGATCTGCTCAAGTCGGACGATACCGATCGCATGCTGGAAGCATTGGCTACTTTGGGCGTGGCAGTGGAGGTGCTGGGCAACAATGCCTATCGCATCACCGGTTGTGCGGGCGACTTCCCCAGTAAAGATGCCAAGTTGTTTCTGGGGAATGCGGGTACGGCTTTCCGTCCTTTGACGGCGGCGTTGGCTTTGTCGGGCGGAAGCTATGAACTGTCCGGCGTGCCGCGCATGCACGAGCGGCCAATCGGCGACCTGGTGGATGCCTTGCGTCAATTGGGCGCGGACATCGAGTATCTGGGCAACGAAGGTTTTCCGCCGCTACAGATATCCCCGTCCAAGCTGGCGGGCGATTCGGCGCAGGTGCGCGGTGATGTGTCCAGCCAATTTCTGACTGGCCTGCTGATGGCCTTGCCTTTACTCGGCCGCACGGTGAAGGTGGAGGTCGTGGGCGAATTGATCTCCAAGCCCTATATCGAGATCACGCTGGCGATGATGGCGCGCTTCGGTGTTGTTGTTCAGCGCGACGGCTGGCGCAGCTTCACTGTTGTCGCGGGCAGTCGTTATGTTTCGCCGCAAGAGATATATGTCGAAGGCGATGCTTCATCTGCATCCTACTTTCTGGCTGCCGGTGCGATTGGCCGCGGGGCGGTGCGTGTCGAAGGTGTGGGCGAAGATAGCGTGCAGGGCGACAAACGGTTTGCCGAAGAACTGGCAAAGATGGGGGCGCGCATCACGATGGGGCCGAACTGGATGGAAGCCAGCGGCCCGGCAGGTGGCAAGCTGAAGGCTATAGACCTCGATTGCAACCACATTCCCGATGCGGCGATGACACTGGCTGTCGCGGCCTTGTTCGCCGATGGCACGACCACGCTGTGCAACATCGCCAGTTGGCGCGTGAAAGAGACCGACCGCATCGCGGCGATGGCGACCGAATTGCGCAAAGTCGGTGCGACAGTGGAAGAGGGCGCGAATTTCATCCGCATCACACCACCCGCATCCCGAATCCTGAATCCTGCATCTGGCATAGATACTTACGACGACCACCGCATGGCGATGTGTTTTTCGCTGGCCGCTTTGGGTGGTGCGGGCATCCGTATCAATGATCCAAAATGCGTCGCCAAGACCTTTCCCGACTATTTCACGGAGTTCGCCAAAGTGACCCAAGCTGTTCCAGTTATCGCTATCGACGGTCCTTCTGCCTCCGGCAAGGGCACCGTGGCGCAACGCGTGGCCGATGCTTTGGGTATGCATTATTTGGATAGCGGTGCGCTGTACCGCTTGTTGGGATTGGCGGCGCAGCGTCATAACGTGGCGCTGGACGATGAGCCCGGCCTGGCTGCGCTGGCTGGCAAGGTGGATATCCGTTTCGAGAAGGGTGAAACTTGGCTGGATGGCGAGATGGTCGGCGATGAGTTGCGCACCGAAGAGGCCGGTTCGGCCGCCTCCAAAGTGGCATCACTGCCGCAGGTGAGGGCGGCTTTGCTGGACAAACAACGCGCCTTCCGTCAGTCACCCGGATTGGTGGCGGACGGGCGCGATATGGCGTCGGTGGTGTTCCCCGATGCGGTATTGAAGGTGTTCCTGACCGCCTCGGCTGAGGCCCGTGCGGAACGCCGTTATAAGCAGTTGAATGAAAAAGGGATGGGTGCTAATATCGCCGCCCTTTTGCAGGATATACAGGCGCGCGACGAGCGGGATATGCAACGAAGCGTCGCACCCCTGCAACAGGCGCAAGGTGCAAGTCTGCTGGATACGACGCCGCTGAATATCGAGCAGGCCGTTGAAGAAGTGCTGACACGATACCGTGCGGTGAAATGAGATTCGCGTAGCGATGCCTTCGCTTCCTCGCCCGCTTGCGGGAGAGGATTGAGGAGAGGGTGACGGGCGACGAATTGGATAGTAAAAGCGGGTTAGTTCCATGCCCGTTATGTTAGGCCCCGCTTGGCTCCCCGCCATCCGGGTTGATGAACGAACCCCCGTGCAGTTGCGGGATAACCTGAGAGTAGATCGAAAATGACCGCTGTAGCCGAAATGGAAAGCTTTGCATCACTGTTTGAAGAAAGCCTGAATCGCAAGGAAATGCGAGCAGGCGAACTCATCACCGCCCAAGTCGTTCGCGTTGAGCAGAACGTGGTCGTGGTGAATGCCGGACTGAAGTCCGAAAGTTATATTCCCGTTGAAGAATTCAAGGACGCAGCCGGCAACATCGAAGTCAAGGCCGGTGATTTCACCACCGTGGCGATCGAATCCCTGGAGAACGGCTACGGCGAGACACGTCTGTCGCGCGAAAAAGCCAAGCGTCTGGCTGCCTGGATCGATCTGGAGCAGGCGATGGAAGAAGGCCGTATCGTTGAAGGTTACGTCAGCGGCAAGGTCAAGGGCGGTCTGACCGCGATGGTCAACGGCATCCGTGCCTTCCTGCCCGGTTCGCTGGTGGACATCCGTCCGGTCAAGGACACCACACCGTACGAAAACAAGACCATGGAACTCAAGGTCATCAAGCTGGATCGCAAGCGCAACAACGTGGTGGTTTCCCGCCGCGCTGTGCTGGAAGAGACCCAGGGTGCGGATCGCGAATCCTTGCTGGAAAACCTCAAGGAAGGTGCAGTGGTCAAGGGTATCGTCAAGAACATCACCGACTACGGTGCGTTCGTTGACTTGGGCGGCATCGACGGCCTGCTGCACATCACCGATCTGGCATGGCGCCGCGTCAAGCACCCGTCCGAGGTGCTGACTGTCGGTGACGAGATCGAAGCCAAGATCCTGAAATTCGACCAGGAGAAGAACCGCGTTTCCCTCGGCATCAAGCAGATGGGCGACGATCCATGGAATGGTCTGGCACGTCGTTACCCGCAAGGCACCCGCCTGTTCGGCAAGGTGACCAACCTGACCGACTACGGTTCTTTCGTGGAGATCGAGCAAGGCATCGAAGGTCTGGTACACGTTTCCGAGATGGATTGGACCAACAAGAACGTGCATCCTTCCAAGGTCGTTGCGCTGGGCGACGAAGTGGAAGTGATGATCCTCGAGATCGACGAGCAGCGCCGCCGTATCTCTCTGGGCATGAAGCAGTGCAAGTCCAATCCTTGGGATGATTTCGCGGCGAACCACCAGAAGGGTGACAAGGTCAAGGGTGCGATCAAGTCGATCACCGACTTCGGCGTATTCATCGGCCTGGATGGCGGTATCGACGGTCTGGTTCACCTGTCCGACCTGTCCTGGAGTGTTGCCGGTGAAGAAGCCGTGCGCAACTACAAGAAGGGCGACGAACTGGAAGCAGTCGTGCTGGCTATCGATGTCGAGCGCGAGCGCATCTCCCTCGGTATCAAGCAACTGGAAGGTGATCCGTTCGGCGGCTTCGTAACCGGCCACGACAAGGGCGCAATCGTTACCGGCGTCGTCAAATCGCTGGATGCCAAGGGCGCTGTGATCGGTCTGGACGGCGATGTTGAGGCGTACCTGAAGGCTTCCGAAGTGTCCGTGGATCGCGTGGAAGACATCCGCAACCACCTGAAAGAAGGCGACACCGTCAAGGCTGTGATCATCAGCGTGGATCGCAAGAACCGCGGCATCAACCTGTCGATCAAGGCGCTGGACAAGGCCGATACGGCAGCGGCGATGCAGAAGTTTGCAGCCGAGAACACCAGTGCTTCCGGCACCACTAACCTGGGTGCTCTGCTCAAGGCCAAGATGGATTCCAGCAAGGCTGACACGCAGTAAGGGGGCTGGGCATGACACGTTCCGATCTGATCGCCAGACTGGCAGAGCGTCATCCCCAGCTGTTGGGGAAGGATGCCGAGCTGTCGGTCAAGGTGATACTGGATAGTATGTCCGCCACGTTGTCTGAAGGCGGACGTATCGAGATTCGCGGGTTTGGCAGTTTTGCCCTGAACTATCGCCCGCCGCGTTTGGGACGCAATCCAAAATCCGGCGACAAGGTTCAGGTGCCTGCCAAGTACGTGCCTCATTTCAAGGCCGGTAAAGAACTGCGGGAACGCGTGGATTCCCCACAATCCTGAAGTGGCAAGTGATTGAATGATTGGCGGCACATCGAAAGATGCGCCGCCAATTTTTTTGCGAGTTATTGCCCATAGGGCAATATCCCCGCGAGAAACAATTGCGTGTTCGTGCTATCTTTGCACCCCGATTCGGTGATGAAAATTAAAGAATGCGCTATTTGACCTGGTTGCTGCGGATCCTGTTATTTGTCGCTTTGCTGGGCTTTGCGATGAAGAACAACGAGATCGTTTCGCTACGCTATCTGTTCGGTTACGAATGGCAAGCGCCATTGGTAATCGCTTTATTCGGTTTTCTTGTGATCGGGGTTGTGTTGGGCATGTTGGCGATGCTCGATACGGTGATGCGTTTGCGCAGAGATCTGGCGCATGCGCGCGCAGAAGCGCAATCCAAAAATTCCGAGCGCGTTACCGAGAACCAAAGCGATACACCCGAATAATCTTCCTGAAAAAAACAAGATGGATTTTGAACCCTGGATGTTGCTGGTCTTCCCGCTGTTCTTTGGCATGGGATGGCTGGCTGCACGTGTTGATATCAAAGAGCTGCTGTCTGAATCAAGCTCGCTTCCGCGCTCGTATTTTCAAGGCTTGAACTTCCTGCTCAATGAGCAACAGGATCAAGCTATCGAGGCCTTTATCGAAGTGGTCAAGGTTGATCCGCAAACTATCGAACTGCACTTTGCGCTGGGCAGCTTGTTCCGTCGTCGCGGAGAAGTGGATCGTGCGATACGCATGCATCTGAACCTGTATGAGCGCGCCGATCTGGATGAAGAAAAGCGCCAGCAGGCCTTGTTCGAACTGGCTCAGGACTATTTGAAGGCCGGCATTCTGGATCGGGCGGAAACGGCTTTCCACGGTCTGAACGGCACGTCCTACGAACAGGCTGCGCTGGAGTTTTTGCTGGAGATATATCAGAAAGAAAAAGACTGGCTGAAGGCCATTGATATCACGCAACGGCTTGCGATGGTGACCGGCAAGTCTTATGCGAGACAGGCATCGTTCTTCTATTGCGAGTTGGCGGAGCGCGAGTGCGCCGACAAGAAAATGGAGGCCGCAGTCGTGCATCTGGAACAGGCGCTCACAGTCGATCCGCAAGGCGTGCGTGCCAGCATCAAGCTGGGGGATATTGCTTTGGCTTCCGGAGATACGGCGCGCGCAATCGAGATATGGAAGTCGGTCGAGATGCGCGATGCACAGTATCTGCCCTTGGTTGCGGAGCGCATTTTGCACGCCTACCAGCAGGCGGGGAATGAGTCTGCGGGTGTGGAATTGCTGCGCAATTTTTTGCAAAAACATCCCTCGCTGGATCTTATGAATGTGCTGTTTGAGGCGCTGGTTGCCACAGACGGGCCCGAGGCGGCCTATCAGATGGTGCTCAATGAACTGAAGCGCAATCCAACGCTGCTGGGGCTGGATAAATTGCTCGAAGCACAATTGATGAAGATGAGCGGCGAACGGCGCGGCGATGTCGAACTGGTGAAATCGCTCATTCACAGCCGTACCCGCAACCTTGCGATGTACCGTTGCGGCCACTGCGGCTTCAAGGCAAAACAGTTCTACTGGCATTGCCCCGCATGCCACAGCTGGGAAAGCTATTCGCCGAAACGCAGTGAAGAGAATGGATTGATCGCATGAGTACCATCGCACAACTGGACCCGAAGATCATCGTTGCATTGGATTTTCCGCAGGCGGCATCCGCCTTGGCATTGGCTGAGCAGCTTGAGCCGGCTTTGTGCCGACTGAAAGTCGGCAAGGAACTGTTCACCTCGGCCGGTCCGCAACTGGTGGAGAAGTTGCAGCAGCGCGGATTCAAAGTGTTTCTCGATCTCAAGTTCCACGACATCCCCAATACCACTGCGCAAGCCTGTAAGGCGGCGGCGGCATTGGGTGTGTGGATGGTCAACGTGCACGCCTTGGGTGGCCGCAAGATGATGGAGACGGCGCGCGAAGCGCTGGCGAATCATGCGCAGCGACCAAAGCTGATCGCGGTGACCATCCTCACCAGCATGGCGCAGGAAGATCTGAACGGGATCGGTATCGAAGCCAGCCCGGCGCAGATGGTATCCCGTCTGGCGCAATTGACTCGCGACAGCGGACTGGATGGTGTCGTGTGCTCGGCGCAGGAAGCTGCAACGCTACGTCAGCAGTACGGCAAAGACTTCTGTCTGGTAACGCCGGGGATACGTCCGGTGAATGCGGCAGCCAACGATCAGTCGCGCATCATGACGCCACAGGCAGCGCTGCAGGCGGGGGCCAGCTATCTGGTCATCGGCCGCCCGATCACGCAAGCGCCGGACCCGTTGCGGGCGCTACAAGAAATTTTGCAAGAGACAGGAGATGTGGCATGAAGTTGCCATTGTTCGATAAAGCGCGGGTGTTGGTGGTCGGTGATGTGATGCTGGACCGCTACTGGTTCGGCGATGTCAGCCGCATCTCGCCGGAGGCACCGGTGCCGGTGCTGAAAGTGAGCAGGGTTGAAGAGCGTCCCGGCGGTGCCGCCAACGTGGCCCGCAACATCGCAGAACTGAGTGCGCATTGCACGTTGTTGTCGGTGGTCGGGGCGGATGAGGCGGGTGATTGTCTGCAGCGACTGCTGACTGCGCAGGGTAGAGTCGATGCGATGCTGCATCGCGATGAGAGTTTTTCCACCATCGTCAAACTGCGTGCCGTCGCGCGTCAGCAGCAATTGTTGCGCATCGATTTTGAGACGCCGCCCAGCCACGAAGTGTTGCAAGCCAAGCTGGCTGACTTCCGCAGCAAGCTGCCGGATTGTGATGTGGTGTTGCTGTCCGATTACGGCAAGGGCGGTTTGACGCATATCGCCGAGATGATCCGGTTGGCACGCGCGGCGGGCAAGCCGGTGCTGGTCGATCCCAAAGGCGATGAGTACGAGCGTTATCGCGGCGCAACGCTGCTCACACCCAACCGCAGCGAATTCCGCGAAGTGGCCGGCAACTGGAAGAGCGAAGCGGAGCTGAACGACAAGGCGCAGAAGTTGCGCAGTGAGTTGGGCCTGGAGGCCTTGTTGGTGACGCGCAGCGAGGAAGGCATGTCGCTGTTCCGTGAGCAGGGCATATTGCACGAGCCCACATTGGCACGCGAAGTGTTCGATGTGAGCGGCGCGGGTGATACGGTCATCGCCACATTGGCGGTGATGCTGGCCAGCGGGGCGGATATGGCAGAGGCGGTGCGCATTGCCAATCGTGCAGCCGGCTTGGTGGTGGCCAAGCTGGGTACTGCGGTGGTTTCCCGCGATGAGATACTGCAGGATATGAAGAATCAGGACTGAGTGCTGTTCGACTCAATAAAGCATTGTGGCAAGTATGGTTAATGTAATACCCTTCCATGCACGGTGAAGGGAAAGAAGGGGGCTGCAATCCGTCCTTCTATTTCAAGGAGATAGTATGTACTACGTGGTAACCGGAGCAGCAGGTTTTATCGGGTCCAATCTGGTCAAGGCGCTGAATGATCGCGGCGTGACCAATATCATCGCGGTCGACAATCTTAAGAAGGCGGACAAGTTCCTCAATCTCACGGATTGCGAGATCGCCGACTTTATGGATAAAGAGGACTTCATCGAACGCGTGGTCGGCGGAGACTTCGATGGCGAGATGGCGGCCGTGCTGCATGAGGGCGCTTGCTCCGACACCATGGAGACGGACGGCCGTTACATGATGGAGAACAACTATCGTTATTCCATGGAATTATTGAACCACTGCCAGAACGAAGAAGTGCCATTTCTGTATGCCTCGTCCGCATCGGTTTACGGCGGCGGCGGTGTGTTTAAGGAAAGCCGTGAATACGAGTCTCCGCTGAACGTTTACGCCTACTCGAAGTTTTTGTTCGATCAAGTGGTGCGTCGTCGCTGGTCGGAACGCACTTCGCAGATCGTCGGCTTCCGCTATTTCAATGTGTACGGTCAGCGCGAGCAGCACAAAGGCCGCATGGCATCGGTGGCATACCACTTCTTCAACCAGTATCGCGCCGAAGGGCATGTGAAGCTGTTCGAAGGTTGTGACGGGTATGCCAACGGCGGCCAGTTGCGCGACTTCGTCTCGGTGGAAGATGTGGTCAAGGTGAATATGCATTTCCTGGATCGCCCGGAAAAATCAGGCATCTTCAACCTTGGTACGGGGACGTCGCAGAGCTTCAACGATGTGGCCGTGGCGACTATCAATACTTTGCGTGCCGCGAACAGCGAACCGGTGCTGACGCTGGAACAATTGCTGCAACAGCAGATCATCCGCTACATCCCATTCCCGGACGCATTGCGCGGCAAGTACCAGAGCTACACCCAGGCCGATATATCGGCTATGCGCGAGGCCGGTTATAAAGAATCATTCCTGACCGTGGAGCAAGGCACGGCGAATTACGTGAATTACATGCTGGCGAAGTCGAAGTAAAACAGGAGGAGGGTATGCAACCCGCGACCTCGGTCGCTAACTTCGAAAGGAGCAAGTGATGAAGAAGCTGTTGCTAACCCTGGCAGTACTGTTGTTTTCCGGTTCACTCTACGCGGCGGTCGATCTGAATACGGCCGGTGTGGAGGAGTTGCAGGCGGTGAAAGGTGTCGGTGCCTCGAAAGCCGAGGCTATCGTTCAGCATCGCAAGCAACACGGGCCGTTCAAGCGAGTGGAAGAGCTTGATAACGTCAAAGGATTCGGCAAGAAAACGGTGGAGCGCTTGCAAAGCGAATTCACCGTAAGCAAGCCGGACAAAAAGTAGCCTGTTCAGCGCATCAATCGAACCGCCCGGACTGCAGCCGGGCGGTTTTTTGTTTATGTGAATATGGAATAACAAAATAGGCAAAGATGATTATCGGTAATGACGGGCTCTGCCTATAATGCAGCCACGGTATCAATATCAATTTGAGGAGCATGAGATGGCAAAATCGTTTGCAGACAATTCGCTTTCAGTCGGTGCTACGCCGCTGATCAAACTGAACAGAATCGGAGATGGCGCTCCGGCCACCATCCTCGCCAAGATCGAAGGCCGCAATCCGGCCTATTCGGTGAAAGACCGTATCGGGGTGGCGATGATCGATGACGCAACCAAGAAAGGATTGCTCGGTCCAGGCAAAGAGATCGTTGAGCCGACCAGTGGCAACACCGGCATCGCACTGGCCTTTGTGGCGGCAGCGCGTGGTATCCCGCTGACATTGACTATGCCGGAGACGATGAGTATCGAGCGCCGCAAGTTATTGGTTGCCTATGGTGCCAAGCTTGTGCTGACCGAAGGGGCGAAGGGTATGGGCGGCGCGATTGCCAAGGCGAAGGAGATCGCCGAATCCGATGCAAAGTACGTCCTGCTGCAACAGTTCGAGAATCCTGCCAATCCCGCTATCCATGAGGCGACTACAGGCCCGGAGATATGGCATGACACCGACGGCCAGGTCGATATTTTCGTCGCTGGCGTGGGCACCGGCGGCACGATCACCGGTGTGTCGCGCTACATCAAGAATACGCAAGGCAAGGCGATCAAGTCGGTGGCTGTCGAGCCGGCGACCAGTCCGATCCTGACGCAAAAGCGCGCCGGGCAGGAACTCAAGCCGGCACCGCACAAGATTCAGGGCATAGGTGCGGGCTTTGTGCCGGGCGTGCTGGATCTGTCGCTGGTGGACGAAGTCGAGTTGGTGGCGAATGAAGAGGCCGTGTTGTATGCGCGTCGTCTGGCGCAGGATGAAGGTGTCCTTTCCGGTATCTCCAGCGGTGCGGCGGTAGCGGCAGCGGTGCGTCAGGCCCGGAAGCCAGAGAACGCAGGCAAGACTATCGTCGTTATCCTGCCGGACTCGGGAGAGCGCTATCTCAGTTCAATTCTGTTCGAAGGGATGTTCGACGCGTCCGGCATCGCCGTCTGATGCGGCAGTGCAAAGGATAGCGCCTGCATTTATCATGCATGCGTTACCCATCTACGGAACAAACCATGTACAAGACTCTGGACGACTGCGTTGGCAATACACCGCTGGTCAGACTCAAACGAATTCCCGGTGACACATCCAATGTCATCCTCGCCAAACTGGAAGGGAACAATCCTGCCGGTTCGGTAAAAGACAGGCCGGCGCTTTCGATGATCCGGTATGCCGAAGAATGCGGCCAGATCAAGCCAGGCGACACGCTGATCGAAGCGACCAGCGGCAACACCGGCATCGCGCTGGCGATGGTCGCGGCTATGCGCGGCTACCAGATGATTCTGGTGATGCCGGAAAATCAAAGCATAGAACGACGCCAAACCATGCGGGCGTTCGGAGCGGAACTGGTGCTGACGCCCAAGGCCGGCAGTATGGAGTTGGCGCGGGATACTGCAGAAAAGTTGCGCGACGAAGGACGCGGCATCATCCTTGACCAGTTCGGCAATCCCGATAATCCATTGGCGCATTACGAAGGTACGGCGCCGGAGATCTGGCGTGATACTCAGGGCCGCATCACGCACTTTGTCAGCAGCATGGGGACGACCGGTACCATCATGGGCAATGCGCGCTTCTTCAAGGAAAAGAATGCCGCCATTCAGATCATCGGTGCGCAACCTGAAGAAGGCGCGCAGATCCCCGGCATCCGCAAATGGCCTGAGGCATATTTGCCCAAGATATATAACCCGCAAAATATTGATCGTATCGAATACGTCGGACAGCAGGATGCTGAGGATATGACGCGCCGTCTGGCGCGAGAGGAGGGTGTCTTTTGCGGGATTTCTTCCGGCGGGGCGTTGAGCATCGCTCTGCGTATCTCGCAACAGGTGCAGAACGCAACGATTGTTTTCATCGTCTGCGACCGGGGTGATCGCTACTTGTCTACAGGTGTTTTCCCCGCCTGAGGATCAATCGCCAAGCGCTATTTTGTGTTTGGAGAGTGCGGGACTCTGCGCGAAATAGCGTTTGATCCCGTTGAGTATCGCGCCAGCCATCTTCTCCTGGTACGCCACATCCCTTAGTCTGCGCTCTTCCGTCGGGTTGCTGATGAATGCGGTTTCTACCAAAATGGACGGGACATCGGGCGACTTTAGGACCGCGAATCCGGCTTGCTCTACACGGCCGCGATGCAGGGTATTGACCCCGCCAAGTTCTTGCAGGACATGCTTGGCAAGTTTCATGCTGTCATTGATGGTGGCTGTTTGAGACAAGTCGAGCAGAGTGCGGGCGAGGTATGGGTCCTTGACGGCGAGGTTCACGCCACCGATTAGGTCTGCCTCGTTCTCTTTCTTTGCCAACCAGCGCGCACTGGCGCTGGTCGCCCCCCCCTCGGACAGAGCGAAGACTGAAGAGCCGCGGGCGTGAGATTTGATGAAGGCATCGGCGTGAATGGAGACGAACAGATCTGCATGAGCCCGGCGCGCTTTCTCAACGCGGCCGCTCAACGGGATGAAGTAATCCCCGTCCCTGATGAGTACCGCTCGCATGCCGGATGTCGCATCTATCTGCGTTTTTAGTATGCGGGAGATGGATAGGGTCACATCTTTTTCCCGTGTGCCGCGGCGTCCTAATGCGCCCGGATCTTCGCCGCCGTGGCCGGCATCCAGTGCGATGACCAGTACCCGATTGCGCAATTCCGGATAGGCGGGCGTTGCTGGTATCGCGGTTTCGATTGGCGGTGCTTCCACCTTGGGTTCAGTCGCAGCAGGCTCGCTGGTGGCCAGTTGTTGTTCCACCAAGGCCATCAAAGGATCGACCGGCACTGCGGGATAAATATCCAGCACCAGTCGGTGTCCATATTCTCCAACGGGTTTCAGGCTGAATAACTGTGGTTTTACTTGCGATTTAAGATCCAGAACCAGGCGTACGACGCCGGGCTTGAAGCGTCCAATACGCAAACTGCTGATGTACGGGTCTTCTTTGCTGACTTTGCTTGAAAGCTCACTCAAGGCGGCACTGAGTTCGATTTCTTCCAGGTCGACGACTAATCTGTCCGGATTCGAGAGTGTGAATTGGTTGTAACGGATCGCGGATTTAGATTCCAGCGTCAAGCGCGTGTAATCCTGCGCGGGCCAGAGGCGAGCTGAAGTGACGGGTATCTCCGCGCTGGCGGAATGAATCCATACCAATAACAGTACGAGAATGGACTTTAAAGTGCGTTCAAACATTTCATCCCTGCTTCAGTATAGGCATGCAGGAATATCTCGCGGCCATCCTGAAGTATTTCAAAGGTGAGGCTGAGGTCGGCGTCCGGTAATAGCCCGGTTGCCTGTTCCGGCCACTCGACCAAACAAATATTTTTTGCGTCGAACTCATCGCGGAATCCGGCTTCTTCCCATTCATCGGCATCGCGAAAGCGGTAGAGGTCGAAATGCCTCAAGTGTAGCCCCCTCACTTCGTAGCTTTCAACCAGAGTATAGGTCGGGCTTTTAACTCGCCCCCTGTATCCGAGGGCCAGCAACAAGGCTCGAACCAGTGTGGTCTTGCCCGCACCGAGGTTGCCGCGCAGATAGATCACAAGCCCGGGAGAAAGCGCATGAGCCAATCTCTGTGCAAAGGTGGCTGTGGCCTCCTCATTGGGCAGAGCTATTGGGCTATGATTCGATTCATGCAAAATAGTGATCCCCGGTTGGAAATGGATGAACTTGCCCAGCGTATTAAGGCATGGGGCAGAGAACTCGGCTTTCAGGCTATTGGTATTTCAGATACCAACCTGGGCGAGGCTGAAGATCATCTGCTCCAGTGGCTGACGGACGGCCATCACGGTGCCATGGATTATATGGCAAAACATGGTGCAAAACGGGCGCGTCCGACCGAGTTGGTGCCGGGCACCTTGCGTGTGATCTCTGTGCGCATGAATTATTTCCCTGAGCGCAGCCATGCTGCCGAAGCAGTGCTGCTGGATACTTCCCGTGCTTATGTTTCACGCTACGCACTTGGGCGTGATTATCACAAGGTATTGCGAAACAGATTGGAAAAGCTGGCACAGAAGATCCGGGATGAAATCGAGTGTCAGTGTCGCGTGTTCACGGACAGTGCACCTGTGCTGGAAGTTGAGTTGGCTCAGAAGGCGCATCTGGGATGGAGAGGAAAGCACACGCTTCTACTTACGCGGGAGCACGGCTCTTGGTTCTTTTTGGGAGAGATATTCATTAATCTTCCGCTTGTAACGGATGAAATGCAGCAAAGTCATTGCGGTACATGTGTCGCCTGTATGGATGTATGTCCAACGCGTGCTATTACTGCGCCATATATAGTGGATGCGCGGCGCTGCATCTCTTATCTGACTATCGAACACAAGGGCAGTATCCCTATTGAATTGAGGCACCTTATAGGTAATCGAATATATGGTTGTGACGATTGCCAATTGTTCTGTCCTTGGAATCGATTCGCAGGCAAAAGCATAGAGCCTGACTTTGCAGTGCGAAACAAGTTGGACGATATATCACTCATCGAGTTGTTCTTATGGAATGAAGATGACTTCAAAGCCAGGATGGCCGGGAGCGCGATCTATCGCATCGGATATGAGCAGTGGTTGAGGAATATAGCGGTAGCTCTGGGCAATGCAACGGCAACTGCCGAGAGTTTGCAGGCCTTGCAAGCCAGGTTGCAGCACGCATCTCCCCTTGTCAGAGAGCACGTTGAGTGGGCTTTGCAGGCAAGATTGAACATAGGTTGTATTAAGTTCTTGACCTGATGTGGTCGCATCTATAGAATGCCGTCCCTCAACTGACGCGGGGTGGAGCAGTCTGGCAGCTCGTCGGGCTCATAACCCGAAGGTCGTAGGTTCAAATCCTGCCCCCGCAACCAACGTTATCTGACTGAGGGTGGCTATGCCACCCTTTGTTAGTTCTGCGTATAGCTCTACGTTTTCCTGAGTCAGTGTGATATCGCCAGTAATGGCGCGGATTGCCTCCCTTGCGGCGGCGGCATCATTGATGCACTCCAGCTTTTCCACCATCCCTTTGAAAATCTCCTTTGCACGAGGCAGGAACTGTGTCGGCTGAAAGGCAAGGATGGCGCTTTGCATAATGACCGAATCGGTACTTTGGCTTCAGACTCATCCTTCGTTGGAAATACGTGATGCCTTAAGACTCATTTCATGTTGGAAGAGGCTTTCTTTTGAGAGCATACCTAATTTGCGATACAATCGCGGCCCATGACCAAATACATCTTTATTACCGGCGGCGTTGTCTCTTCCCTGGGAAAAGGCATCGCCGCCGCTTCACTTGCAGCGATCCTCGAGTCTCGTGGACTCAAGGTGACGATGCTCAAGCTCGATCCCTATATCAACGTCGATCCCGGTACGATGAGTCCCTTCCAGCACGGAGAGGTGTTCGTGACAGAGGACGGTGCAGAGACCGATCTGGATCTTGGCCACTATGAGCGGTTCATTTCCGCCAAGATGCGCAAGGCCAACAACTTCACCACCGGCCAGATCTACGAGAGCGTGATCCGCAAGGAACGCCGCGGTGAGTATCTTGGCAAAACGGTGCAGGTGATCCCCCATATCACCAATGAGATTCAAGCTTTCGTAGAACGCGGCGCAGCTGCATCACTTGATGGAAAAGCAGAAGTTGCTATCGTCGAAATCGGCGGCACTGTGGGTGACATCGAGTCGCTACCGTTCCTGGAAGCTGCGCGCCAAATGGGATTGCGCATGGGCCGCAATCAGGTTGCATATGTTCACCTGACTTTGGTGCCATACATTGCAACTGCGGGTGAACTGAAGACCAAGCCGACCCAGCATAGCGTACAGAAATTGCGTGAGATCGGTATCTTCCCGACAGCCTTGCTGTGCCGAGCTGATCGTCGTATTCCTGACGATGAGCGTGCCAAGATTTCCTTGTTTGCCAACGTGCGTGAGGAATGCGTTATATCCATGTGGGACGTGGATAGTATCTACAAGATTCCACAAGTGCTGCATGAGCAGGGATTGGACCGCATCGTGTGCGAAGAGTTGGCTATTGATGCGCCGCCGGCCGATTTGTCTGTATGGAACAACTTGATTACTGCGCAGGAAAATCCGCAGCATGAGATCACCATCGGTATGGTCGGCAAATATGTCGAGCTGACCGAGTCGTACAAATCGCTTATCGAGGCCATGCGACATGCGGGTATCCATACCTCGACGCGTGTGAACATAGAGTACCTGGATTCGGAAGATATCGAGACCACGGGGACGCAATGCCTGAGCAAACTGGACGCGATCCTTGTGCCTGGTGGATTCGGTAGACGCGGAACTGAAGGCAAGATAGCTGCAATCCGCTATGCCCGCGAGAACAGGATTCCGTATCTGGGAATCTGTCTCGGTATGCAACTTGCGGTGATTGAATACGCGCGGCATGTGGCGGATATGCAGGATGCAAACAGCACCGAATTTGACCTGGAAACCGAACATCCTGTCGTCGCATTGATCACGGAATGGCTGGATCGTGACGGCAAGGTTGCCAAACGCAGTGCCGATTCAGATATGGGGGGAACAATGCGATTGGGTTCTCAGCGCTGTCCGGTCAAGAGCGGCACGATGGCACAGAAGATATACGGCGACGAAGTGAACGAGCGTCACCGTCATCGTTTTGAAGTCAACAACCATTATGTTCCGGCTCTGGAGAAATCCGGTTTGATCATTTCTGCGCGTACGCCTTCCGAGGATTTGCCTGAGATGATGGAATTGCCGCAGAGCATGCATCCCTGGTTCGTTGGTGTGCAGTTCCATCCCGAGTTCACCTCCACTCCGCGTGAAGGCCATCCGTTGTTTAAGGCCTATGTGGAAGCTGCCGTGAAACATAAGGAAGCCGTATGAAGCTGTGCAACTTCGAAGCAGGACTGGATAAGCCACTATTCCTGATCGCCGGTCCGTGCGTGATAGAGTCAGAGCAGATGGCTATCGATACTGCCGGCCAGATGAAAGAGATTTGCGCGCAGCTTGGCATCCCTTTCATCTATAAATCTTCCTACGACAAGGCCAACCGCAGCTCGGGCAAGACATTCCGCGGCTTCGGTATGGAAGCCGGCCTGAAGATACTGGAAAAAGTGAAAGCGCAGATCGGTGTGCCGGTGTTGACCGATGTGCACGACGAGGACGAGATTGCGCCGGTCGCCAGCGTGGTGGATGTGTTGCAGACACCGGCTTTCCTGTGTCGCCAGACTGATTTCATCCACGCTGTGGCCAAGTCCGGCAAGCCGGTGAATATCAAGAAGGGCCAGTTCTTGTCGCCATGGGATATGAAGAACGTGGTCGACAAGGCGCGCGAAGTCAGCGGTGGTGACAACATCATGGTGTGCGAGCGCGGTGCTTCGTTCGGATACAACAATCTTGTATCCGATATGCGCTCGCTGGCGGTGATGCGCAACACCGGTTGTCCGGTCGTGTTCGATGCCACGCATTCAGTGCAGTTGCCGGGCGGGCAGGGCACCTCCAGTGGCGGTCAGCGCGAGTTCGTGCCGGTGTTGGCGCGCGCGGCGGTGGCCGCAGGTGTGGCGGGTGTGTTCATGGAAACGCACCCAGACCCCGCCAAAGCAATGTCCGATGGCCCCAATGCATTCCCGTTGGGACATTTGAAAGAGATGCTGCAGACACTCAAGGCGATTGATGCCTTGGTGAAGCAACAGGGGTTCATTGAAGAGAACATAAACTTGAAGAGTGTGTGAGAGAAGGAAATAGAGAATGAGTGCAATCGTTGATGTTGTAGCGCGTGAGATTTTGGATTCCCGTGGGAATCCGACAGTAGAAGCAGATGTGTTATTGGAGTCGGGCGTCATGGGACGTGCCGCAGTACCTTCCGGTGCTTCTACCGGTGAGAAAGAGGCGATCGAACTGCGTGATGGCGATAAGAAGCGCTATCTGGGCAAGGGCGTGTTGAAGGCTGTTGAGAACGTGAATACCGAGATCGCCGAAGCGATCATCGGCCTGGATGCCGAGAATCAGGCGTTCATCGACCAGACCATGATCGATCTGGACGGCACCGACACCAAGTCCCGTTTGGGTGCCAACGCGATCCTCGCCGTTTCCATGGCCGTGGCACGTGCGGCAGCAGAAGAGAGCGGCCTGCCGCTTTATCGCTACCTGGGCGGTGCTGCGCGCATGGAGATGCCGGTGCCGATGATGAACATCATCAACGGCGGTGCGCACGCTACCGGCGGTGCGGACATTCAGGAATTCATGATCATCCCGGTCGGCGCACAGAGCTTCCGCGAAGCGCTGCGTTGCGGTGCCGAAGTATTCCATGCGCTGAAGGCGATTCTGCATCATCGCGGTTTGACCACGACCGTCGGCGACGAAGGCGGCTTTGCACCGGCGCTGGGTTCCAACGAAGCCGCGCTGAAAGTCATCGTCGAAGCGATCGAGGCGGCCGGTTACGTGCCGGGTGCGGACGTGGCAATCGGTATCGATGCCGCAGCTTCCGAGTTTTACAAGGACGGCATGTACCATTTGAAGGCGGACGGCCTGACACTGACTGCCGCGCAGATCATCGACATGTACGCTGCATGGGTGGACAAGTATCCGGTCATCACTTTGGAAGACGGCATGAGCGAGCACGACTGGGACGGCTGGAAGGCTTTGACCGACCGCCTCGGCAAGCAGATCCAACTGGTGGGCGACGACGTGTTTGTGACCAATACCAAGATTCTGAAGGAAGGCATCAAGCGCGGCATCGCCAACTCCATTCTGATCAAGGTGAACCAGATCGGCACGTTGACCGAGACCTTCGCCGCCATCGAGATGGCCAAGCGTGCGGGTTACACAGCCGTGATCTCGCATCGTTCCGGTGAGACGGAAGATTCCACTATCGCCGATCTGGCCGTGGCGACCAATGCCATGCAAATCAAGACCGGCTCGCTGTCGCGTTCCGACCGCATGGCCAAGTACAACCAACTGCTGCGCATCGAAGAAGACCTCGGCGACAGCGCTTCCTACCCCGGTCGTGAGGCTTACTATCAGTTGGGCTGATGCGTGCCGTCACCTACATCCTGCTTGCCCTTCTCCTGCTGCTGCAATATCCGCTTTGGTTCGGGAAGGGAAGCTGGCTGAAGGTGTGGGACAACAACCTCCAGCTTGAAGCACAAAAATCGGCCAATGAACTTCTGCAACAGCGCAATGCTGTGGTGGATGCCGATGTGCGTGACTTGAAGGCCGGCAGCGATGCGCTCGAAGAAAGGGCGCGTAGCGAACTCGGCATGGTCAGACAGGGGGAGGTGTTCTTTCAGATCATCGGCGAGAATGCGGCCACCTCTGAGGTGACCGCCGCCCAGCCTGATATCAAGTGATTACAGTAGGGCGTTCTCGTCCTGTGCGCTTCACTAGTTCCGAGATATTCAAAGCGATACCGATCAACTCCTGCAACGCTTCTTGCGCATCAAGATGATGCTGTGCCGCATCGGCTTCATACGCTTCCAGATATACCCGCAACGTGGCCCCTTCGGTGCCTGTGCCTGACAGTCGATAGATGATGCGTGAGCCGTCGCTGAACAGGATGCGCACGCCCTGGTTTTTGCTCACACTGCCGTCCACCGTGTCGGTGTAGCTGAAATCATCGCAGGTCTGGATAGTGTATTTGCCGAAGGTTTTGCCGGTCAGTCCGGCAAAGCTGTCACGCAAAAGCTGCATCACACCGTTTGCTGCCTCGGTCGGCAAACCTTCATAGTCGTAACGGGAATAGAAGTTGCGTCCAAACTTCGCCCAATGTTCGCGCACGATAGATTCAACGGATTGCTTGCGCGCCGCGAGGATGTTGAGCCAGAACAACACCGCCCACAGCCCGTCTTTTTCGCGCACATGGTCTGAACCCGTACCGAAGCTCTCTTCACCGCACAGCGTGACCTTGCCGGCATCCATCAGATTGCCGAAGAATTTCCAGCCGGTCGGCGTCTCGTAGCAGGGGATGTTCAACGCTTTAGCCACGCGGTCTGCCGCCGCACTGGTCGGCATGGAGCGCGCGATACCGGCCAATCCTTGCCTGTAGCCCGGTACCAGAGCGGCATTCGCCGCCAGCAAAGCAAGACTGTCGGAAGGTGTCACAAAGAAGTGTTTGCCGAGGATCATGTTGCGGTCGCCGTCGCCGTCGGAGGCGGCCCCGAAATCCGGTGCATCGTCGCCATACATGATCTCGACCAGGTCGTGCGCGTAAGTCAGATTCGGGTCGGGATGGCCGCCGCCGAAATCTTCCAGTGGCACACCGTTCATCACGCTACCGTTTGTGGCACCCAGACGTTTCTCGATGATCTCTTTCGCATACGGGCCGTTCACGGCATGCATGGCATCGAACTTGATGCGGAAACCGCTCTTGAGCAGGCTACGGATCGCATCGAAATCGAACAGGGATTCCATCAACTCGGCATAGTCGTCGACCGGATCGATCACCTTGACCTTCATGTTGCCCAGCGTCGTTTCGCCCAATTCATCCAATGACACATCAGCCGCATCAAGGATGCGATAGGTCGTGATACTTTTGCTCTTGGAGAAGATCGCATCGGTCACCGTCTCGGTAGCCGGGCCGCCGTTGCCGCTGTTGAACTTGATGCCGAAGTCTTCCTTGGCGCCGCCGGGATTGTGACTGGCGGACAGGATGATGCCGCCCAAAGTTTTGTACTTGCGGATCACGCACGATGCAGCCGGCGTGGACAGGATGCCGCCGCGGCCGACCAGTACCGCGCCGAAGCCGTTCGCCGCTGCCATCTTCAGAATGATCTGGATCGCCTCGCGGTTGTAGTAGCGCCCGTCGCCACCCACAACCAGCGTCGCACCCTGCGGCGCAGCGATGCTGTCGAAAATGCTTTGTACGAAATTCTCCAGATAATGCGGCTGCTGGAATACCGGTACTTTCTTGCGTAAACCGGAAGTGCCGGGTTTCTGATCGGGGAAGGGCTGGGTGACAACGGTATGAACGCTCATATCTCTCCTTGTAGGGATTTTTGACCTGCGAACATCATACCATCGGCACATGACGTAAATTCAATCGCCCATGTCCTCAACAGGGGATGTGCGAGATAATCGGACATTCGTCATTCCAGCCACTTCCATGAAACCCGATAGCGCCCATCAGATACTCAGCGACACCTTCGGCTACAGCGCTTTCCGTGGCGCGCAGCAGGCTATCGTCGAACATGTCGGCAAGGGCGGCGATGCGCTGGTGTTGATGCCGACGGGCGGCGGCAAGTCGCTGTGTTACCAGATACCCGCGCTGATGCGCGACGGTGTCGGCATCGTGGTGTCGCCGCTGATCGCGCTGATGCAGGACCAGGTGGATGCGCTCAAGCAGTTGGGGGTATCCGCCGCCTTTTTGAATTCCAGTCTGGATGCGGATACCGCGCGCGAGGTGTCGCGGCAGTTGATGCGCGGCGAATTGAAGCTGCTGTATGTCGCGCCCGAACGCCTGATGACGGAAGGCTTCCTGAATCTGCTGGAGCGCATCCGGCAGGTGGGCGGCATCGGCCTGTTCGCCATCGACGAGGCGCACTGCGTGTCGCAATGGGGGCACGATTTCCGTCCAGAATACCGCGCGCTGACGGTGTTGCACGAGCGTTTCCCCGACGTGCCGCGTATCGCCCTCACCGCCACTGCCGATGCGCCGACGCGGCGCGAGATCATCGAACGTCTGGCGCTGGAGCAGGCGCAGCAGTTCGTCTCCAGCTTCGACCGTCCCAATATCCAATACCGCGTCGCGCTGAAGAACAATGCGCGCCAGCAGTTGCAGACCTTTCTTGAAACCGAGCATCCGGACGATGCCGGCATCGTGTATTGCCTGTCGCGCAAGAAGGTGGAAGAAACTGCCGCCTGGATTAAAGAGAAAGGCTGGGATGCGCTGCCGTATCACGCCGGTCTGGATGCCGCAGTGCGCAACAAGAACCAGAAAAGATTCCTGCGCGAGGAAGGGGTGATCATGGTCGCCACCGTCGCTTTCGGCATGGGTATCGACAAGCCCAACGTGCGCTTCGTCGCCCACCTCGATCTGCCCAAGAGCATGGAAGGCTACTATCAGGAAACCGGGCGTGCCGGACGCGACGGTCTGCCCGCCAATGCGTGGATGGCTTACGGACTGGGCGATGTGGTGTCGATGCGGCAGATGCTGTTGTCCGGCGATGCGCCGGAAGAGCGCAAACGCGTCGAACTGCAAAAGCTCGATGCGCTGCTCGGCTTCTGCGAATCCACCGCATGCCGCCACCAGACCATCCTGCGTTACTTCGGCGAAGAACATCCCGGCGATTGCGGGCAGTGCGACAACTGCCTGACACCGGTGGACACCTGGAATGCGACGCAGGCCGCGCAGATGGCGCTGTCCTGCATCTATCGCACGGGGCAACGTTTTGGTGTCGCGCATCTGATCGACGTGCTGTTGGGCAAAGCGACACCCAAGGTCGAACAATTCCATCACCAGCAACTCAGCACCTTCGGCATCGGCAAGGAATTGGCGCAGCAGCAGTGGAGCAGCGTCTATCGTCAGTTGACGGCAGGCGGCTTCATCGAAGTGGACATCGAAGGTTATGGCGGTTTGCGTCTGGCCGAAGCGGCACGTCCCGTGCTGCGCGGTGAGCAGGAAGTCTGGCTACGCCGCGATGCCGAACCCGCCAAGCGCACCTCCAGCAAAGCCGAACGCGGCTCGCGTCTGCGCGAAGCGTTCGCCGGTGCCAACGAGGATCCCTTGTGGCAGGCGCTCAAATCCAAACGCATGGAACTGGCGCGCGAACAGGGCGTGCCGCCCTATGTCATCTTCCACGACAGCACCTTGCTGGAGATACTCAACCAAAGACCGCAGACGCTGGACGCGATGGGACGCATCAGCGGTATCGGCCAGGCCAAACTGTCCAAGTACGGCGATGCCTTCTTGCAGGTGATGGAGGATGCCGCGAACGGCAGATGGCGGTCGCAAACATTGAAGCAGGTCAACAGATAGGGCAAGATGCGCCTCCAGATGAATTCGTATCAACCAACAAAAGAGAACTGACATGGGTGCACAGTGGAAAGCCAGACATAAAGAAGTCGCAGCGAACGCCAAGGGCAAGATCTTCGGCAAACTCGCCAAAGAGATCATGGTCGCCGCCAAAGGCGGGGCCGATCCCGACACTAATTCGCGCCTGCGTCTGGTCGTCGAGCAAGCCAAGAAAGCCTCCATGCCCAAGGACACCCTGGACCGCGCCATCAAGAAAGGCGCGGGCCTGCTGGACGGCGGCGCGCAACTGGAGCGTCTGGTGTACGAAGGCTTCGCCCCGCACCGCGTGCCGGTCATCGTTGAATGTCTGTCCGATAATATCAACCGCACCAAGTCCAGCATGAATGTGTTGTTCCGCAAGGGCCAGCTCGGCGCGGAAGGTTCCGTCTCGTGGGACTTCGACTATGTTGGCATGATCGAAGCCACGCCGAACAGCAAGGATGCCGATCCCGAAGTCGCCGCCATCGAAGCGGGCGCACAAGATATGGAACCCTCTGAAGAAGGCGCTACCTTGTTCATCACCGACACCACCGACCTGGATGCCGTGTGCAAAGCCTTGCCCGCGCAAGGCTTCACCGTGGTTTCTGCCCAGCTTGGTTATCGCCCGAAGAATCCTGTCACCATCACCAGCGATGCAGAGCGCGAGGAAGTGGAAGCCTTCCTCGAAGCGATGGACGGCGATGACGATGTGCAGAATGTTTATGTGGGGTTGGCTGGGTAGGGCTGTTTAATAGCCACTTCTGACAAACGAGAAACCATGCGCATTTTGCATACTTCGGACTGGCATCTCGGCCAGACGCTGCATGGTTTCGAGCGCAGCTACGAGCACCGGTGTTTTCTCGATTGGCTGGTCGATACCATCGCCGCCGAACAGGCGGATGCTTTGCTGGTTTCCGGCGATATTTTCGACAATGCCAACCCCTCCGCCGTCGCGCAAAAGCAGCTCTACCGTTTTCTGCAACAGGCCAAGGAGCGCGCGCCGCGGCTGAGCATCGTCCTCATCGCGGGGAACCACGATTCGCCCGGCAGGCTGGAAGCACCGGGGCCGTTGTTGGCGGTGTTCGACACCACGGTGGTGGGACATATTCGCCGCACGGACGATGGCGAAATCGACCCCGGTCAATTGGTCGTGCCGCTGAAAAATCGCGACGGGGAAATCGCGGTTTGGTGTATCGCGATCCCGTTCCTGCGGCCCGGCGATGTGCCGCGCGTCGAAGCGGAAGGCGATGCATACATAGAGGGCGTAGCGCTGCTTTACCGGCAGGCGCTCGAATATGTGCGGGCGCGCCGCCAGCCGGGACAAGCCATCGTCGCACTCGGACACTGCCACATGGTGGGCGGAAAGGTATCGGCGGAATCGGAACGGAATATCGTGATCGGCGGTGCGGAAGCCTTGTCTGCCGCAATCTTCGATCCGCTCATCGCCTATGCCGCGCTGGGGCATCTGCATCAGGCGCAAGTCGTGGGGAAGCAGGAGCATCTGCGCTACAGCGGCAGCCCGCTGCCGTTGTCGTTTGCGGAAATCGACTACACGCACCAGATTTTGCGCGTCGATCTCGACGGCGAGTCGGCGCAAAACATTGCCGCTATTCCGGTGCCGCGCGCGGTCGGATTGTTGCGCATACCCAAACAGCCCGCGCCGGTGGAAGAGGTGCTGGCCGCCTTGATCGCACTCGATTTGCCGGAAGCGTCCGGACTGCACACTCATCCCTATCTGGAAGTGCGCGTGCAACTGGATGCGCCCGAACCCGGCCTGCGCGCCCGCGTCGAAGCCGCGCTGGAAAACAAGCCCGTCCGCCTTGCGCGTATCGAAACCAGCGTCGCGAAAAATCCAGACGGGGCAGCCGCGCCCATTTCTCTTGACGACCTGCATCGTTTGCAACCCGAGGAAATTTTCAAACGGCTATACCAGAATAAGTACGGCAGCGATGCACCCGCCGAACAACTGGACGCATTCGCCGAGTTGCTGCATGAACCGGGTGAGAGCGCCGCACCATGAAAATTCTCGCGATACGCGGCAAGAATCTGGCTTCGCTGGCGGGCGAATTCGACATTCCATTTCAGCAGGAGCCGCTCGCTTCCGCCGGGCTGTTTGCGATAAGCGGGCCGACGGGGGCGGGCAAAAGCTCGTTGCTCGATGCGCTGTGCCTCGCTTTGTATGACGACACCCCGCGCCTGCTGAAGGCGGGCGGCGCGGGTGCCAAGCTGCCCGATGTGGCAGGCGAAACCGTCACGCCGCGCGATACCCGTACCTTGTTGCGGCGCGGGACGGCGGAGGGTTATGCCGAAGTGGATTTCGTCGGCAACGATCAGAAGGCGTACCGTGCGCGCTGGAGCGTGCGGCGTTCCAGAGGCCATGCTGAGCGAAAACTTCAGGCTATCGAAATGTCCCTGAAAAGTCTGCCGGATTTGCAGCCTATCGGCGGGGTCAACAAGGAAGTTAAAGCCGAAATCGCGCAGCGCATCGGGCTCAGTTTCGAGCAGTTCACCCGTTCGGTGGTGCTGGCGCAAAACGAGTTTTCCGCCTTCCTCAAAGCCGAAGAAAACGAGCGCGGCGAACTGCTGGAAACCTTGACCGGCAATGCCCTTTATACCGATATTTCCAAACGGGCCTACGAGCGCGCCAAAGCCGAGCAAGCAGCCTTGGCGCGGCTGAATGATCGTCTCGCCGACCAGAAACCGTTGAGCCAGGAAGATCGCGCGCAACTCGATCTGGAAAGCAAGCAAGCCGATGAGACGCTCGCAACGGCAGAGTCTCGCAAGCAAAGTCTAGCCGAGCATCTGCGCTGGCATGAGGCTGCTGGCAAGGCGCTGGAGAGCGAGCGGCTGGCGCGAGAAGAATGCGACAAGTCGCTGGCCGTGCAGCAGGCCGCAGCGTCTCGCCGGGCCGGTTTCGAACGCGTCGAAGCGGTGCAAGCGGCACGCCCGTTGCAGGATAGTTGCGAACGTATAGAAACCGGCATCGCGCGTACGCAGCTCGAAGCCGGCAATGCCGCCGTCGAGTTCGAACGGGCAGTACTCACGCTTGCTGCGGCAACCGAATTGCGCAATGCGAGTCGGCAGGCGTTGATCGACGCGGAGCAACGGCAAGTCGCCGCAACTCCCGATCTCGAACGTGCGGCGGCGCTTGACACGCAGCTCGAAACCCTCCTGCCGCTGCATAGTCAAGCGAGCCAACTGCGGGACGAGGCGTGCGCCGCTGCAACCCTTGCGCAGCAGGCGCTTCAGTCGCATATCCGGCAACACGCGGCGATGCAGGAGGAGCAGACACAGTCCGAAACGTGGCTGGCGCAACATGCCGATCTGAAAACGCTCGCCGATGACTGGCTGCGCTGGGATACGCTGCTAAAACAAGCCGCACAGCTTGCGCAAGAACAGGCCGGTTTCGATGCGGCCTGCTCGGTCGCGCAACAGGAGGAAGCGCGGCTGGAGCAAGCCGCAGTGGCGGCCAAGTCCGCATTCGATGCGGCAGCGCAGGCGATGCGTTCGGCGGAAAACAGTCGCGGGAAGGCGCAGGCGACGCTGGACGGATTCGACATTCCGGCAAGGCTGGTGCGCAAGCAAGTCGGCGAGGCCAGACGCGACTCGCTGATCTCCGCCGAGCGGCTGTGGCGCGATTTGGCGGATAAGCTGGCGGAGCAAACCAAGCTGAACGGTGAGCTCGGCGGTCTTGAGGAAGCCATCAAACAAGCCGATTCAGCGCTGAGTCTGTTGCAGCAACGCATACCCACCGCAAGCGCGCAACTCGCCCAGGCCGAGCGTTCGCTCAAAGCCGCCGAGGCGGCTTGCGCGGAGAGCGTCGAAACATTGCGTGCAGCGCTCGTGGAGAATGAAAAGTGTCCGGTTTGCGGCGCACGGGAGCATCCATACCGCAGCGACAGTCCGCAACTGCATGCCATGCTGGACAGTCTGCAAACCGAGGTGGCGCAATGCCGAGAGCGCGTGCAGCAGTTGCAGCGGAAGCAGACGACCAACAGCACGCGAGCCGAAGATGGTCGCCGCAAGTTGGAGGTCATCACGCAGCAACTGTTCGATCTGGACGAGGGTATTCAAGTCAGTCGCGCGGCATGGGAATCACATGCGCTCGCCGGTGAACTGGGCAATATTGATTCCGGCGCGAGGTTGGGTTGGATGCGCGATCAACAGCAAGTGGTGCGAGAACAGTTGGGAGCCATTGCCGACGAAGAGCAAGCCGAACGCGATGCCGCGCTCGCCAGAGACCGGGCGCAAGCCGGATACGACAGCGCGAACAAAAAACACGAGTCCTGCAAAGATGCGGTAACCGCAACGCAGGCTGCGCTGGAAAAAGTCCGCGCCGGACTCGAGGCCGGTCATGATAAATGCACCGATGCGGCCCGGCGGCTGGATGCAATCCTTGCGGAACTCGATGCTGCCTTCTCCGAACAGAGCTGGATGGAAATGTGGCGCGATGCGCCGGAGGTGTTCCATGCTCAGTGCCGCGCCGATGTCGGGTCATGGCAGACTCAACTCAAGTCGCGTGATGAGTTCAGGGTTCAACTGGGCAAGCTGGAGGTCGAACAGGTGGCGTTGCAGACCACGCAAGCTAAAGCGGGTGAGGATGCCGGTCGCGCAATGGCGGAATTCACCGCAAGCGCCGCCAAGATCGAAGAGATCAAAACTGCCCGCAATGCTTTGTTCGAGGGGATGGCGATTACTCAGGTCAAGGCCGAACTGGCTAATACAATCGAAGCTGCGAAAAAGAAACTCGCCGAACGGGAAGAATCGATGCGCAAAAACGCTGGCGACCAGACCCGCTTGCAGGAGGCACGCGATCAGGCAGGCAAGCGGCTGGCAACGTTGAAACAGGATTTCGATGGAGCCGTCGCAGCACTGGAAAATTGGATAGGCCAATTCAATTCCTCGCATCCTGCATCGGCCATAGACAAGGAACAATTGCGGACGCTGCTAGCGCTTCCGGCGGACTGGATCAAAGACGAACGCCAGCAGCTTCAATCCATCGACACCGATCTACAGAACGCAAAAGCCGTATTGCAAGAACGCTCCGTACAGCGGGAGGCTATCGAGCAAAGCCGACCAACCGCAGACAGCGCGGATGAAGTGGAGGAAGCGTTAGCGCTGCTCGAAAGCGAGCGACAAATCGCCCACGAGTCCGCCACCGCGCTCAAGCTCGCCATCGCCCAGGATCGATCCCGCCGCGAACAAGCGGCATCTCTGCTGACCGACCTCGGCAAACAAGAGGGCGAGTATCGGCTGTGGGGCCAACTCAACGAGTTGATCGGCTCCGCCGACGGCAAAAAATTTCGCAACTACGCCCAGCAATTCACGCTGGATGTGCTGCTGGGCTACGCCAACCGCCATCTGGCCGAACTAGCCCGCCGCTATCGTCTCGAGCGCATCCAGGACACCTTGGCGCTGATGGTGGTCGATCAGGATATGGGCGACGAACCGCGCTCGGTGCACTCGCTCTCCGGCGGCGAATCTTTTTTGGTCTCGCTGGCGCTTGCGCTGGGACTGGCATCCTTGGCATCGAATCGGGTGCGGGTCGAATCGCTGTTCATCGACGAAGGCTTCGGCAGCCTGGACGCCGAAACCTTGTCCGTCGCCATGGATGCGCTCGACGGCCTGCAAGCAATGGGCCGCAAGGTTGGTGTCATCTCGCATGTGCAGGAAATGACGGAACGGATTTCGACCAAAATTTTGGTGCAACGGCTGGCTGGCGGAAAAAGCCAGGTTCTGATTGCCTAGCTGATCCAGCTGATCAAGGACGGGAAAGCTGCTTTAGTTGACGACACAAACTTGAACCCCGTATATTCCTGCCCCATGCAAACGCAATTTATTTCCGCCGAATCCATTCACGCCAAGCGACTGTGGCTAGCCATGCGAGCCCACAGCCGCCGCGTGTTCCTGTTTTAACGATTTATTCAAACGGGCAACAGCGGGTCTTCCGTTGTTGTCCTTATCCAAGACCCGTTTAGCCGATACTCAAGGGTCTTACATCATGACAAATCAAACTCGCAGTAGCTTCGCCCAACGGGATGTTTTGCTCGGCGTCGTCTTCGCGCTGCTGGCCGCAGTCGGTTTTTCGGCCAAGGCGATCCTGGTGAAACTGGCGTATCTGGGCAGTGTGGATGCGGTGACCTTGCTGGCCTTGCGCATGGTGTTCGCGGCACCGTTCTTCATCGGCGTGGCGATCTGGTCGCGTCGGCATCATGCAGCGCCGATGGATACGCATGATCGATTGCTGGTGG
>WOYI011091282.1_pt1 | contig 28302 bp, 23 predicted proteins | sample 6423411 | NCBI WGS metagenome assembly WOYI01 (sample SAMN13441803, study PRJNA592873) | oil field metagenome | biome: oil field; feature: oil-well bore; material: oil-contaminated soil; isolation source: oil-contaminated soil from oil-well borehole | place: Germany: Wietze | collected 2016-10-18 ...
CCGTGCAGCCGGCCGAGGATGACCCCGACCAGCACGCATAGGCGCGCGCCGCGGGTAGGGACACGCACCGTGAAGAAGATGGCACTCGGCACGCTGTGATCGCCTGCCTTGCAAACCGCCCCGTCCCGGCCGAGGGCGGCCGAGCTCTGGTCGTCAGGCCGCGTCGGAGCCGACCGGGTCGATCGCGAAGTTGTCGCGGAACACTCCATCGGGATCGACCTCGGCCTTGATCGCGCGCAGGCGCTCGAGCGTGGCCGGCGGGAACGCCTCGGCGATGCGCTCAGGTCTCAAGGAGCTGTCGAAGCTCAGGTACATCCCGTCCGCATGGTCGGCGATGGATTCCCAGGCCCGGTCGAGCCGTCCCGGGTCGCCGCCGATTGCCACGAGCGAGAAATTCGCGGCGCGATGGGCGTATGCGGTGGCGTCCTCGGCCACATCGGCGACGGCTCCGCCGACCGCGCGAAGCTGGAAGAACGGCACGGCGCCGGAGTCCAGCATCCGCTCCGCCGCCCGGGCGACCTCGGGCGTCACGTGCTCGAGCAGGGCCGAGCGCGAGTGCGGCTCGCCCGAGCCGTGGTGCGGACCGAGGTCGGCGTTCGCCATGACCTGCGCATAGGTCGTCAGCTGCACTGACTGCTGCACCAGTGGGCCGAGCTCGGCGAACGGCTGCAGCCGCGCGATGATCGTGTCGGGATCGGCGGAATCGACCAGCCCGTAGAACTGGGCGACCTGCGGCTGACCCGGACGTCGTCCGCCCATCACCAGGAACACGGTCGTATCGCGTGGCGAGGCCTCCATGACCCGGCCGTAGCCCTCAAGGAACGTCGCGACGTCGTCGACCTGGATCGCGAGCTGCGCCCAGCCGACCTCGCCGACCTCGTCCACCTCGAATTCGAAGGATGTCACGACGCCGATGTTCGCGCCCGCCCCGCGGATCGCCCAGAACAGATCGGGGCGGTTCGAGGCATCCGTCCGCACGATCGAACCGTCGGCGAGCACGACCTCTGCCGCACGCAGGCGGTCGATCGTGAGGCCGTGCTCGCGCGCGAAGAAGCCGATGCCTCCTGCCGTCGCGAGTCCGCCGACGCCGACGCCGCCGTAGTCGCCCGATGACAGCGCCCAGCCCTGCTCGCCGAGCACGGCCGCGACCTCCGTCCAGCGGGCACCGGCCCCGATGCGCACGCGCCGGCGCTCGGCGTCGAGCACTTCGATCTCGTTCAGCCGACAGAGGTCGATCACGATGCCGCCGTCATTCGTCGAGCGTCCCGAGACGCCGTGCCCGCCGCTGCGGATCGCGAGCGGAAGGGCGGGGTGCCTCCGCGCATATGCGATCGCGTCCGCCACCTGCTGGGGCGAATCGGGCTGGAGCACGATCCCCGGCGTACCACCGCGCATGTACGTCGCGCGCACGTCTGCGTAGCCGAAGTCCCCCGGCTCGATCGCGGTGAGCCGGGACGGAAGATCGTCGTACGCGATGCCCTCGCGACGGGCGGCGAGGAATGCCGCGGAGCGGACGGGCGAGGCATCCGTCCCCCGCTCGCCGCGCTCGCGCGCGACGATCTCGCGCACCGCGGGCGTGATGTCTTCGCCGAACGCCTGCAGCAGGCTGGGGTCGTCGCCCGCGAGGATGAACGTGCCGATGCCGTCGTCGAGCGCGAGCCGAGCAAGGCGCTCGGCGAACTCGGCCGGATCCCTCGAAAGCACGCCGATGTTGAGCAGTCGCCTGATCTCCCGCGGATCTCGGCCGACGGACTGCGCCGCCTCGTCGATCGCGGCGTTGCCCCTGCCGAGGTCGCCCGGCTTCATGTATCCGTACGATGGCAGCCAACCGTCGCCCTTGCGACCCGTGAGGGCGAGCATGCGCGGCTTGTAGGCGCCGATAAGGATCGGGATGTCGTGCGCGGGGCGCGGTCCGCGCTTCGCTCCATGCACCCGGTGGTATGTCCCGTCGGTGAAGACGCCGCGCTTCTCGCTCGTGTCCCAGAGCTCGCGGATGACGTCGATCGCCTCCTCGAGCGCCGTGACCGCCTGCCCGGGGGTCAGCCGGCCGCCGCCCATCGCCTCGATGGCGTCCCAGAACCCACCGGCGCCGAGCCCGAGGTCGAAGCGGCCACCGGAGAGCAGGTCGAGGCTCGCCGCCGAGCGGGCGATGACGGCGGGTGGGCGCAGCGGCACATTGAGGACGTTGGGTGCGATGCGGATGCGGTCAGTGCGCGCCGCGACGAAAGTCATGAGCGTCCACGTGTCGAGGAACGCCGGCTGGTAGGGATGATCCTGGTAGGTGACCATATCGAGTCCGGATGCCTCCGAGATCTGGGCGAGCGCCACGGGCGCGTTCGGGTTCGCCGCAGACGGGGTGATGAAGGAGCCGAATTCGAGCGCATGTCCATAATCCACAAGGTGTTCAACGGATGCCGGCATCCTGCCATTCCGTGGGGGCTGTGCTGACGGCCGGTGCCGTGGCTGATCGGACCGGCATAGGCGTGCGCGACCGCTTTCCGGAGCCCATCGACGGGCACGGTGAGGGGAGCCGCGACTATCGGGGAACGGGCTCGATGAGCTCAGGCGAGTTGTTGCGCACGTTGCCGACGGCTCTGGAGACCGCGTAGACATCGAGGGTCTCGGCGACCGCGGGCGCCGCATCGATGGCGGCATCCAGCACGTCGCGCACGTTGTCGGTGGTCGGGTCGAGCCAGGCATCGGCGTGATCGGGGTCGAGGAAAAGCGGCATGCGGTCGTGGTTGGAACCGAGGGGCCCGATCGAGTCACGCGTGAGGATCGTGAAGCTCAGCATCCATCGAACCGGGTCATCGTCTGCCAGGGCCGGGTTCTTCCACCACTCATACAGCCCCGCCATGAACAGCGGCGATCCGTCCGCCGGGTGGATGTAGTGAGGGATCTTCGCGCCGTCGACCTGCTTCCACTCGTAATAGCCCGAAGCCGGGACCACCGCGCGGCGCTTCTCGAGCGATGTGCGGAACATCGGCTTGTCCTCGAGCTCTTCGGAACGGGCGTTGAAGGCCCGCGAGCCGATCGACGGATCCTTCGCCCACGCGGGAACCAGACCCCATCGCGCGGTTTCGAGTCGCCGGGTGGGCGGCTCGGTCTTCGTCGAGTCGAGCACGATCGCAACGAGGCTGGTGGGAGCCACGTTGTATGAGGGCGCCGGAAGATCGTCGCTCTCGAGATCGACCCTCAACGCACCCACCAGCTCTGAGCCGACACGGGCAACGACGAATCGTCCGCACATGGCATCCGAGCCTACGCGGGAGCGCCGTCTCCCGGCAGAATGGCGCTCAGCTGTCGAAGATGCCGATCTCGTCGAGGCGCTCGGCCAGGCCCGCGCCGTCCGACTCGGTGACCCAGGGAACGGTCGCGGCGGTGTGATCGTCCACGGCCGTGCGACCACCTGCCAGGACGGCCTCCGCGGGGGAGAGGCGGCGGATCGCGACGGCGGCGACATTCACCGGATTCTCGCGCGCGAACGTCGTGTAGATCTCGTCGTCGTGCTGCCCGTCGTCGCCGATGAGAAGCCACTTCACTTGCGGGAACTCCGCCGCCAGTCGGCGGAGGTTCGACAGTTTGTGGGCCTTGCCACTGCGGAACCACCGGTCGTGGGTCGGACCCCAGTCCGTCAGGAGAACCGACCCCGGCGGGAAGAGATGCCGGCGCAGGAAGCGGATGAGCGTGGGGGCGACGTTCCACGCGCCGGTCGAAAGGTAGATGACGGGGGCGCCCGGCGCATCGCGCACGAGACGCTCCATCAGCACCGCCATGCCCGGAACGGGTTGGCGAGCGTGCTCGTTGACGACGAAGGAGTTCCACGCCGCGAGCAGCGGTCGCGGCAGAGCCGTGACCATCACGGTGTCGTCCACGTCGGAGACGATTCCGAAGCCGACGTCGGACCCCACGATGAACACCCGGCTCTCGACGGGTTCGCCTCCCTCGACCGACATGGTGAGCGTCTGCCAGCCGGCGGCGAGGCGGGCCGGGATCTCGGTGTCGATGACGCCGCCGCGGTCGGCGACGACCTCGTGCGTCACCTCGCCTATGGTGATGCGCACCTGCGCGAATCCGACCGGCACCGCGGCGAAGCTGCGCCAGCCGCGCACGCTCGCGTATTCGCCGTCGCCGGTCAACGGCAAGGGGGGGACGATCAGCACCCGACCCAGGACGCGCACCCACTCGGGGCTGCCGTAGCCGGGGAACGGTGTCACCGTGGGGGTCAGGCCGCGAGCCCTCGCGCGACGCTCGCGCGACGCGTGGAAGCGGTACTCGAGACGCGCGAGCCACAGCACGTTGCGGCGCGCGGGCGTCGTCACGGTCGCGGGCACCCTCTCAGTCTTCCACGTCCTTCGTGGGGAGCAGCGATCCCGGGGGCACGCCGGGTAGCTCTTCATCAGCCCGGAGGTGCTTGCGCTCGGCGTGCTCGATGATCTTCTTGCCGGCGAAGACCAGCAGCACGAAGACGACGATGATGCCCACGAAGATGTACCCGGCGAAGTGCAGCCGATCGGCCAGTTCGCGGTAGGTGCCCGCCGCGAGAGCCGCCACCGAGACGTACAGACTCGCCCAGATGATGCACGCGGGAACTGTCCAGGCGAGGAAGCGCCGATACGAGTACCCGCTCATCCCCACGGTCAGCGGCACGAGCGAGTGCAGCACCGGCAGGAACCTCGAGACGAAGATCGCAGGACCGCCGCGCCGGCGCAGGTAGCGCTCGGAGCGCTCCCAACTCGCATCGCCGATGCGACGCCCGAGGCGGGAGTGCCGGATACCCGGGCCGAGCAGCCGGCCCAGCCAGAAGCCGATGCTCTCTCCGGCCAGTGCACCGATCACGACCGCGACGATCAGGACGATGCCCTCCAGCGGCGAGGCGACTGCGGTGCCCGCGATGATCACCACAGTGTCGCCCGGCACGAACAACCCGATCAGCACGCTGGTCTCGAGCATGATCGCGACACCTGCCAGCACGGTTCGCAGCACGGGGTCGACGCTCTGCACCGCGTCGAGCAGCCACGTGAGGAACTCGTTCACACCCCGACTCTAGATCGACTATCCGCCCCTCTACCCTGGGAGCATGCCCGACTCTGCGATCGCCGTGCCCCTGCAGGCGTGGCGGGACCCGGCAGTCGTGTTCGCCGCGATCGCAGCCGGGGCCAGCGAGTGCTTCTGGCTGGATGCCGGACCCGATGCGGAGTCCGGGTGGAGCTGGGTCGGCATCGGGGTCGTCGAGGAGCGGCCGGAGCGCGTTCGGGCGGTGTCGCTCACCTCGGCACGGGACGGCGGCGACTGGGAGGCCGGGCGCTTCCACGGCGGGTGGGTCGGCTGGCTGGGCTACGAAGATGCCGCCGCACGAGCCGGCGCGCCGACGGACGCGGCCGACCCGGAGGTACCCCCGGAGCGGTGGCTGCGAGTGGAGCGTTTCGTCGCATTCGACCACGCCCTTCAGCGAGCCTGGGCGGTCGCCTCACCGGCCGAAGCCGACGCATTCGCGGCTCGGGTCGAACAGGCGGACGGCGAACTGCGCGCGCCCCCGATCACGGCCGTCCAGGCGGTCGCCCGCCACACCCCCGACGCCTATGCCGCGTTGGTCGAGCGCTGCCGCGACGCGATTCGCGAGGGCGACGCGTACCAGCTGTGCCTGACGACCCGGTTCACCGTCAGCGCACCCATCGATCCCGTGGCAGCCTTCACGCGGCTGCGGAAGCGGACACCGGCCCACCATGGCGGCTTCGTGAGATCGGGGGATGTCGCACTTGCCAGCGCCAGCCCGGAGCGCTTCCTCGAGGTCGATGACGGCGTCGTCCGCACTCGGCCGATCAAGGGCACGCGCCCGCGGGGCGCGGATCCGAGAAGTGACGCCGCGCTTGCTGCGGAACTGCGCGAGAGCGAGAAGGAGCGCGCCGAGAACGTCATGATCGTCGATCTGATGCGCAATGACCTGTCGCGAGTCTGCGACCCGGGCTCGGTCGGTGTGGACGGGCTGCTCGAGGTCGAGTCCTATCCGGCCGTGCATCAGCTGGTCAGCACGGTATCGGGCACGCTGACACCCGGCATCACAGTCGGCAGGCTGCTGGATGCGACCTTCCCTGCCGGGAGCATGACCGGAGCCCCGAAGCTGTCCGCGATGACGATCCTGCACGATCTCGAGCGCGGTCCGCGCGGAGTCTTCGCCGGGTGCTTCGGGTGGATCGGCCAGGACGGAGCCCTCGGTCTGGCGATGGTGATCCGCTCGATCGTCATGCACCCGGGCGGCGCCTACGTCGGTGCCGGGGGAGGCATCACATGGCGATCGGATGCTGCCGCCGAAGTCGCCGAGGTGGGGATCAAGGCACGTGGACCTCTGTGGGCGATCGGGGCGGACTTGCCGCTCGGCTGGTGACGGCGGCGGTCCGGTAGCCTGGAGGGTGCGCTTCGCGCCGCAGACTTCCACTCCACGATTGGTTCCATCACGTGTCCCAGACCCTCCCGCCCGACACCGCCGTGCCTGAAGACCGTGGTGGCTACGACGCGTTCGCCGTTCAGCAGAAGTGGCAGGCGCGGTGGGCGGAAGCCGACCCGTTCCGTGCCGGCGGCGACGGCGACACTCGCCCCCGCAAGTACGTCCTGGGCATGTTCCCGTACCCGTCGGGTGATCTGCACATGGGACACGCCGAGAGCTACGCCTACGTGGACGTCGTCGCGCGTTTCTGGCGCCACCGCGGCTACAACGTGCTGAATCCGATCGGGTGGGACTCGTTCGGCCTGCCCGCAGAGAACGCGGCCATCCAGCGGGGCGCCGATCCGCGCGAGTGGACGTATGCCAACATCGAGCAGCACAAGAAGAGCTTCCGCCAGTACGGGTCCTCCTACGACTGGTCCCGCATCCTGCACACGAGCGACCCGGAGTACTACCGGTGGAACCAGTGGCTGTTCCAGCTGCTCTTCGAGCGCGGACTTGCCTACCGCAAGGAGAGCCCGGTCAACTGGTGCCCGAACGACCAGACGGTGCTGGCCAATGAGCAGGTCGTCGACGGGCGATGCGAGCGCTGCGGTGCCGAGGTCGTCAAGAAGAAGCTGACCCAGTGGTACTTCAAGATCACCGACTACGCCGACCGCCTGCTCGATGACCTGAACCAGCTCGAGGGCTTCTGGCCGCAGAAGGTCATCCGGATGCAGCGCAACTGGATCGGGCGATCTGTCGGTGCCGACATCGACTTCGAAATCGAAGGGCACCCCGAGAAGGTCACCGTCTTCTCAACCCGCCCCGACACGCTGCACGGCGCCACGTTCTTCGTCGTCGCTCCTGAGTCCGACCTGGCTTCTCAGCTGGTTTCGGGCGCCTCGGCCGAGGCGCGCGCGCGGTTCCAGGACTATCTCACCAGCGTGGGACGCTCGAGCGAGATCGAGCGTCAGAACACCGACCGCCCGAAGACGGGCGTCTTCCTGGAGCGCTACGCGATCAACCCGATCAACGGCGAGCGTCTCCCGATCTGGGCGGCGGACTACGTGCTGGCCGACTACGGGCACGGCGCCGTCATGGCCGTGCCCGCCCACGACCAGCGCGACCTCGACTTCGCGCGCGCATTCGACCTGCCGGTGAAGGTCGTCGTCGACACCACGGCGCCTATGACCGGTGCGATCCCGGTGATCGAGCTCGATGAACACGGCGTCCCGAACGACCCGGGCGCGGATCTCGGCTCCCTCAGCGACCTCGACCCCGCCGTCACCGGCATCGCCCTGACCGGAGAGGGACGGATGATCAACTCCGGATCCCTCGACGGACTCTCCAAGCGCAATGCGATCGCGCGCATCACCGACCAGCTGGCTGCCGTCGGCGCGGGTCGCGCGTCCAAGTCGTACCGCCTGCGCGACTGGCTCATCTCACGTCAGCGCTTCTGGGGCACGCCCATCCCCATGATCCACACCGAAGACGGCCGCATCGTGCCGGTGCCGGCCGATCAGCTGCCCCTGACCCTGCCCGACGCCGAGGGGCTCGACCTCACGCCGAAGGGCACCTCGCCGCTCGGCGGCGCCGCCGACTGGATGACGACGACTGACCCCGAGACCGGCGCCCCCGCACTGCGCGACGCCGACACGATGGACACGTTCGTCGACAGCTCCTGGTATTTCCTGCGCTTCCTCGCTCCGCGGGACGCCACAGAGGCTTTCTCGACGGCGGAAGCCGCGAAGTGGGCCCCCGTCGACTCGTACATCGGCGGCGTAGAGCACGCGATCCTGCACCTGCTGTACGCGAGATTCATCACCAAGGTGCTGTTCGATGTGGGACTGATCGATTTCACCGAGCCGTTCTCGACCCTGGTCAACCAGGGCATGGTGCTGCTGTCCGGGTCGAAGATGTCCAAGAGCAAGGGCAATCTGGTCGAGTTCGCGTCGAGCATGATCAACCCGGGCGCCGACGCGGTGCGCACCGCGATCGCGTTCGCGGGACCTGTCGAGGACGACATCAACTGGGAGGACGTCTCGACCACAGGCGCGCAGAAGTTCCTCGCGCGCGCCTGGCGCGTCGCGCAGGATGTCACCAGCAGCCCCGACGTCGTGTGGGCCGAGGGTGACCCGTCGCTGCGGCGCGTCACGCACCGCCTGCTCGCCGATGCGCCGGGACTGGTCGAGCAGACCAAGTTCAACGTGGTGGTCGCGCGTCTCATGGAGCTCGTCAACGCGACCCGCAAGGCGATCGACACCGGGGCCGGCCCGGCCGACCCCGCCGTCCGCGAAGCCGCCGAAGCGACCGCGATGATCCTCGACCTGTTCGCCCCGCACACAGCGGAGGAGATGTGGGAGATGCTCGGCTACGAGCCGTTCGTCGGGCTCGTAACCTGGCGGCAGCCGGACCCGACCCTCCTGACGGAGGACACGGTGACCACGGTCGTCCAGATCGACGGCAAGGTGCGCGCGACCCTCGAAGTGTCGGCACGGATCGAGGCCAAGGACCTCGAGGCGCTGGCGCGTGCCGATGCGCGAGTCCAGCGCGCGCTCGCCGGTCGCGAGATCACCCGTGCCATCGTGCGGCCACCGAAGGTCGTGAGCTTCAGCACGAGCTGAGCCTCCTCCCCAGGACCTGCGTCGCGCGGTCCATCCACCGCACGCCCTGCGCGCAGGGGTGACTCCGGTCGCGTGACCTACGTTCGGCCGTGTGTCATCGGCCGAAGCACCTCCCCGCGCCGCCGCAAGCCCTCGGGCGCGCCTCGGACTCGGAGCGGCGGTCGTCGTGGTGCTGCTCGCGCTCACGGTGACCGTGGCGATCGGAATCCTCCGGGGGGCTTCAGCGCCGGTGGAGTCCGTCACGATCGATCAGGGGGGACCGACGGATGCGGCCGGATCGGCATCCGTCTTCGTCCACGTGTCGGGCTCGGTCACGACCCCAGGTCTCTACGTCTTGAACGAGGGGGCGCGGGTCGTCGACGCCGTGGCCGCGGCCGGCGGCTTCACTCCGGACGCCGATGAGGCCGCGGTGAACCTCGCGCGTCCGCTGGGCGACGGCGAACAGCTCCTCGTACCGGCGATCGGCGCGTCGGCGGAGGCAGGTGCGCCAGCGCCGGCCGGTGACGGCAGGGTGAATCTCAACACCGCCGATGCCGGCCAGCTCGACACCCTGCCCCGCATCGGACCCGCGATGGCCGACCGGATCATCCAGTGGCGCGACGCCAACGGCCGGTTCACGAGCGTCGAGGACCTGCTGGCCGTCCCGGGGATCGGCGCGAAGATGCTCGAGACGCTTCGCGATCTCGTCACGGTCTGAGCGTGTCCCGTTCACGCCTGTCGAACCTGCGCCTGGTCCCCGTCGCGGCAGCGGCCTGGGCGGTCGCGCTGCTGGCCACGAGCGCACCGGAGGCGGCGGCGGTCGTGGCGGCGCCGCTGTGGGCGCTCTCCCTCGGCGTGCTGGCCTGGATCGCCGCGGCGTCCCGGCGCTCACCGGCCGCCGCGGCCCGGCGATCTGGGCGGGGGCACGTCGCCGTCGTCTTGCTGCTCGTGCTCTGCGCTGCCGCAGCTGCGGCATCCCACGTCGCCGTCGTGCAGCCGGCCCGCGCGGAGGCCGGTCACTTCGCGCTCAGCGGAGGAAGATCGCTGGTCGTCCAGGCAAGCGTCGTGGGCAAGGTCGAGTTGCGCGCGACGGGCGAGTGGGTGTTCGACGCGGTGGCCACGCGTCTGGAGACCGGTGCGGCCGGCGATGCCGTGCGCTTCGACATCGCCGTACGGGTACAGCCTTCCGACGTCGATCGGCCCGAACTGCTCGACGTGGGCTCTGAGGTGGAGGTGCGGGGCACCGCGCGTCCGGCCCCCGCCGGCGACCGCGCGGTGCTCACCGTCATCGCCTCGCAAGGCCTCCACGTGCTCCATGAGCCCGCGGGCATTCCGGCCATCGCCGGCGAGCTTCGTCGTGGACTGGTCGGCTCGTCCGTGGGTCTGCCCGATCCGGGCGCAGGGCTGATACCCGGGCTGGCGGTGGGCGACACCTCGGCAGTGACGATGGAGCTCGATGCCGCGATGAAGGAGTCTTCGCTCTCGCACCTGACCGCGGTCTCGGGAGCGAACTGCGCGATCGTGGTCGGCCTCGCCTTCGGCGCGGTGGCTGCCTGCGGCGGTTCGCGACGTGCGCGGGTCATCGGCGGCATCGCAGCACTAGTGGGCTTCGTGCTCCTGGTGACGCCTGAACCCAGCGTGGTACGCGCCGCAGCCATGGCGGCCATCGCGATGCTGGGGGTGCTGCTCGGACGCACCGGAGCCGGCATCGCGGTTCTCGCACTGGCGGTGACGGTGCTGCTGGTGGTCGACCCGTGGCTGTCCGGCTCGCTCGGGTTCGCGCTGTCGGCGGTCGCGACGGCCTCGCTGCTGCTGTTCGCCCGGCCGCTCGCGATCGGGCTCGCACGGCGGATGCCGCGTGCACTCGCCCTGGCCCTGTCGGTGCCTCTCGCCGCGCAGCTCGCGTGCGGCCCGCTCCTGGTGATCATCGCCCCGACAGTTCCGCTTTACGGCGTGGTCGCGAACCTGCTGGCTTCGCCGGCCGCACCGCTCGCCACGATCGTCGGGCTCGCTGCCTGCCTGGCGGCACCGTTCCCGTGGGTGCAGTCCGGGCTGACGGCGATCGCGTGGCTCCCGGCCGCCTGGATCGCCGGAACAGCGCAGACCTTCAGCGCCCTGCCGGGCGATCAGGTGCCCTGGCTCGAAGGCTGGCCGGGCGTGGCGGCTCTTGCGGTCGTGGGTGCGGCGATCGGCACGGTGATCGTGGTGCCGCGCGCCGCCGTACCCGCCCGGAGTCCGCGACGCACCCGCGAGTCCCCGGTACGGCGAGTGCGGGCACCGATCGCGCGATCGCAGTCGGTGCGGTTCATCGCCGTCCTCCTGCTCGCCGTGGTGGCGGGAATCGTCGCCGGGGGTGCCGCGCTGCACACTGCGGCCGGCCGGTTCACGCTGCCGACGGCGTGGAGCGTGCTCGCGTGCGACGTCGGACAGGGGGATGCCGTCCTCCTCCGATCGGCGGGGGCGATCGCTCTGATCGACACCGGGCCGGACCCGGAGCTGCTCGATCAGTGCCTGGCCCGCGCGGGGATCGATCGCCTTGATCTGCTCGTTCTCACGCACTTCGATCTCGATCACGCGGGCGGGGTCGACGCGGTGATCGGGCGAGTGGACAGCGCCCTGCACGGTCCGGTCGGGACCCCGGCGGGGGCGCGGGTGCTGGAGCGACTGAGGGACGGCGGCGCGCGGCTGGTTCCCGCGCACACATCGATGGCCGGGACGCTGGGCGCGGCGGATTGGCGCGTGCTGTGGCCGCCGGCCAAGACCCGAGCGTTCCCGCCCGGAAACGATGTGAGCGTCGTGCTGGACGTGCGCGGTGGCGGGATGCCGGCATCCCTGTTCCTCGGAGACCTCTCTGCCGCCCCCCAAGCTGCTCTGGCGGCATCCGGTGTGCTCGATCCGCCCTACGAACTCCTGAAGGTCGCCCACCACGGCAGCGCCGATCAGGACCCGGGACTGTATGTGCAGGCTCGTCCGGCGATCGCGCTCGTGTCGGTCGGCGCCGACAACACCTACGGCCATCCGCGTGCGGAGACCCTGACCGCGCTGGAAGCGGTCGGCGCCCGAATCGCGCGCACCGACCTGCAGGGTGTGATCGCGGTGTGGCGGGCGGGCACGCACCTGTCGGTGTGGCGCGAGCGCGCAGGCGTGGTCGCACCCGGCCGTTAGGCTCATTCCATGGCGATCAGCGCGCGACGCACCCCGGCGGCGAAGACGCGCAGCACGATCCCACAGGTCTCGTGGCGTGCGCCGCAGCCGGCTCCGATCGTGCTCGTCTCGGGACCCGAAGAGATCTGTGCGGAGCGGGCGATCGCGGGCGTCCGCGACTATCTGCGCGCGGAGGATCCGAGCCTCGAGGTCACCGATGTGCGTGCCGACGACTACGCCCCCGGCACGCTGCTCGGAGTCAGTTCCCCCTCGCTTTTCGGCGAACCACGGCTGGTGCGCGTCACCGGTGTGGAGAAGTGCTCCGACGCCTTCCTCGCGGAGGCGGTGTCGTACCTCGCGATGCCGCAGGAGGGGGCGACGATCATCCTGCGCCACACCGGCGCGACCGTGCGCGGCAAGAAGCTGCTCGACGCCATCCGCGCCGGAGAAGGGGCCGGGATCGAGATCGCCTGCCCCGCGGTCAAACGCGACTCCGACCGGTTCGACTTCGCCGCAGGGGAGTTCTCCACGGCTCGCAAGCGGATCGCCCCCGTCGCGCTGCGCACACTGGTCTCGGCGTTCGCCGACGATCTGACCGAGTTGGCGGCCGCCTGCCAGCAGCTCATCTCCGACGTGCCGGGGGACATCACCGAACAGATCGTCGAGCGCTATTACGGCGGACGCGTCGAGACCTCCGCCTTCGCAGTCGCCGACACGGCGATCGCGGGCCGCTACGGCGAAGCGCTCCTCTCCCTGCGTCACGCGCTGGACTCCGGCGCCGACCCGGTGCCGCTCGTCGCCGCGATCGCTTCGAAGCTGCGCACGATGGCCCGGGTCTCCGGCAGCCGTGAGTCCTCCGCTGCTCTGGCCGGCCGCCTCGGGCTCAAGGACTGGCAGGTCGACCGGGCGCGGCGCGATCTGTCGGGCTGGTCTGACGCGACCCTCGGCATGGCGATCCAGGCGGCGGCCCGAGCCGATGCCGAGGTGAAGGGCGGCTCGCGCGACAGCGTGTTCGCCCTGGAACGGCTCATCACCGTCATCGCGACGAAGGCCCCGTTCGGCTCCTGAGTGAGCCTGAGCGGGAATGACGAAAGCCCGACCCCGGAGGGACGGGCGTTCTTCAAAGTCAGTGCTTAGAGGGCTGCGACCTGCTTGGCGATCGCCGACTTGCGGTTCGCGGCCTGGTTCGCGTGGATGACGCCCTTGCTGGCGGCCTTGTCGAGCTTCTTGGTCGCCCGTGCGAGCGACTTCTCGGCGGCGGCCTTGTCGCCGGCTGCGACGGCCTCGCGGGTGCGACGCACCTCGGTGCGAAGCTCGCTCTTCACGGCCTTGTTGCGCTCGTGTGCCTTGTCGTTGGTCTTGTTGCGCTTGATCTGCGACTTGATGTTTGCCACGTTTGTCGACGGTCTTTCGTTCGGAGGTGTTCGATGAGAAGTGCCGAGTGGCAGGAGAGGGGTGCCGCACGGCGGTCGTGCGGGGAGTGAGACCCACACGCAAGCCGATCACCAAGTCTATCAGGTCTGTTCGATCGTCGTGATCGCCAGGTTCAGGAGCGCGTTGAAGGCGCCGGGGCGCATCACTGTCACATGGTGCGTCGTGCGCGGCACCACGATCAGTTCAGCGTGCTGCGCCACCCGCAGGAACAGCCGCTCATTGATGCGCAGTTGGTCGAACTGCCCGTTGACGAACCACAGCGGCACCTCGATGCGGTGCAGCGCCGTAAGCAGATCGAGCACCGAGAGGCTCCTCAGCGCGATGTCCTGCGCGTCCAGGGCGTAGCCGCCGGCGCCGAAGTCGGCGCGGGTCTGGTCGGGGAGGATGCGATCGAGCATGCGGTTCGTGAGCCACATCCCGCGATCCGGCAGTGAGTCGAAGCCGCGCGCGAGCAGTCGGTACCCGGCCAGGCCCGGTCCGCGGGGGATCGCCGTGCACGAGGCGGCGACGAAACCGGCCACCGGAGGGGGATCCTCGCGTCCGACGTACTCGATGCACAGGAGGCCGCCCATCGAGTGCCCGGCCAGCAGCACGGGACCTCGTGTCGCAGCATCCTTTACCGCGGCATCGATAGTCGAGAAGGCGCCCTCGAGCGTGAACTCCTCGGCCATACGCGCGCCGTGACCGGGCAGATCGACCGCCACCGTCGGATTGCCACGATCGGCGAGGTACTCCACCTGCGCGCGCCACATCGTCGCCGACGTCCGGATGCCGTGCACAAGCACCACTTGGACGACCATCCACCTAGGATATTCATCTGCACACGGGAAGCTCGGGGCCGGGTTCGCCGCCGGCAGGAGGCGCGCGCGTGGCGGCGCGGTCCGGCCCGTAGAATTGGGCAGTCATGTCTCCGCGCGCACTGAAGCCCCTCGAGCCGTCCGCGACCCCGCCCGAGCTGATCCGCAACTTCTGCATCATCGCCCACATCGATCACGGCAAATCCACGCTTGCCGATCGCATGCTTCAGATCACCGGCGTGGTCTCCGACCGTGACATGCGCGCGCAATACCTCGACCGCATGGACATCGAGCGAGAGCGCGGCATCACGATCAAGAGCCAGGCGGTGCGCATGCCGTGGCAGGTCGACGGCACGACCTACGCCCTGAACATGATCGACACCCCAGGCCACGTCGACTTCACCTACGAGGTCAGCAGGTCGCTCGCGGCGTGCGAAGGCGCCATCCTGCTGGTGGATGCCGCACAGGGCATCGAGGCGCAGACTCTGGCGAACCTGTACCTGGCCCTCGAGAACGACCTGCACATCATTCCGGTTCTGAACAAGATCGATCTGCCCGCCGCGGATCCGGAAAAGTATGCAAAGGAGCTCGCGAGTCTGATCGGCGGCAAGCCCGAGGATGTACTGAGGGTGAGCGGCAAGACGGGGATCGGCGTCGAGGAGCTGCTCGAGCAGGTCGTCCGGCAGATCCCGGCCCCGACGGGCGACCCGACCGCACCGACTCGCGCGATGATCTTCGACTCGGTCTACGATTCGTACCGCGGCGTGATCACTTACGTCCGTATGATCGACGGCACGCTGAGCCCTCGCGAGCGCATCCAGATGATGTCGACGCGCGCGGTCCACGAGCTGCTCGAGATCGGCGTCTCCTCGCCCGAGCCGATTCCGACCAAGGGGCTCGGGGTCGGCGAGGTCGGCTATCTCATCACCGGTGTGAAGGATGTGCGCCAGTCGAAGGTCGGCGACACCGTCACCAGCGCGGCCAAGCCGTCGACACAGGCGCTGCCCGGGTACACCGACCCGAAGCCGATGGTCTTCTCCGGCCTCTACCCGATCGACGGCAGCGACTACCCGCTGCTGCGCGAAGCGCTCGACAAGCTGAAGCTCTCCGATGCCTCGCTCAACTACGAGCCCGAGACTTCCGTCGCGCTCGGCTTCGGCTTCCGCTGCGGGTTCCTCGGGCTGCTGCACCTGGAGATCATCAGCGAGCGCCTGGAGCGGGAGTTCGGCCTCGACCTCATATCGACCGCGCCGTCGGTCACGTACGAGGTGACGACTGACGACAAGAAGACCTTCACGGTCACCAATCCCAGCGAGTTCCCGTCGGGCACCAAGATCGCGAGCGTCACCGAGCCCATGGTCAAGGCGGCGATCCTCGCACCGAAGGACTACGTCGGCACGATCATGGAGCTCTGCCAATCCCGCCGCGGGACGCTGCTGGGCATGGAATACCTCGGCGAGGACCGCGTCGAGATCCGCTACACCATGCCGCTCGGCGAGATCGTGTTCGACTTCTTCGACAACCTCAAGTCCAAGACCGCCGGATACGCGTCGCTGGACTACGAGCCCAGCGGCGATCAGGAGGCCGACCTGGTCAAGGTCGACATCCTGCTTCAGGGCGAGCCGGTCGACGCGTTCAGCGCGATCGTGCACCGCGACAAGGCCTACGCCTACGGCGTGCTGATGACCGAGCGCCTCAAGAAGCTCATTCCGCGCCAGCAGTTCGAGGTGCCGATCCAGGCCGCGATCGGGGCGCGGATCATCGCGCGCGAGTCGATCCGGGCGATGCGCAAGGACGTGCTGGCAAAGTGCTACGGCGGCGACATCACCCGAAAGCGCAAGCTCCTCGAGAAGCAGAAGGAGGGCAAGAAGCGCATGAAGATGGTGGGGCGTGTCGAAGTCCCTCAGGAAGCGTTCATCGCCGCACTCTCGGGCGACACCGAGGGCAAAGAGAAGAAGTAGCCGACCGCGGGGCGCCAGGTGGCGCCCCGGGCAACGCGAAGTAGGCTGGAATCCATGCGGCGCGGGACTTTCAGGGACGAGACGGTCGACTACGCCGCCGTCGGGGCGACACAGGCGCCTGACCTGATGCACTATCCGCCCGAGCGCAGCATCCCGGCTGAAGAGTCATGGCGTATCGGCAGCGGCGAGGCCCGGTTCGAGAGCGCGAGTGATGCGCTCCTGTCATGGGCGGCGCAGCGCGGTGCCGGGCTGGAACTGAGCGACGTTCGTCCTGCGGCCGGACCCATGTACTCGGGCGTCGGCTTCGATGCGGAAGGCAATCCCGTGGCCCCCAGTCGCCTGGAGGCCGACCAGCGGTTCGACAGCGACGGCACGCCCTACGTCGGAGCAGGCACGACCGTGCGCGTCGACGGTCGCGTCCGCGGCATGAGCGCGGGCGCCGAGCTGCGCGTCATCTTCTCGATCGAGGAGCCGCGTCGCGTCGGATTCGCACTGGGTACGGTCGGCGGGTCCGTCGTGAGCGGCGAAGAGTCGTTCGTGCTGCAGTGGCTGGACAACGACGAGGTATGGTTCACGGTGCGCGCCTTCGACGCGCCCACCGCGTTCGTCTACCGGGTGCTGCCCGCCCTGGTGCGCCGACGCCGGCGCGAGCTGTTCACGCGGTACCTCCGTGCGATCTCGCCCCTGTACGCGACGAACTGATGGGCTCCGCACTCCCGATCGGAGAGCCCGCTCCCCGCGACGGGTCGCTTCCGGTCTCGATCGACCGATCCACGCCGTTCGGGGTCTATCTGCATGTTCCGTTCTGCCGTGTCCGATGCGGGTACTGCGACTTCAACACCTACACGGCCGGGGAGTTACGGGGCGCGCGCCAGGACGAGTACGCCGACACGCTGCTGCGGGAAGTGGATCTCGCGTGCGGAGTGCTCGTCGATGCGGGCGCGATCCGCCCGGCATCCACGGTGTTCTTCGGCGGTGGTACGCCGACCCTGCTGCCGGCGGGCGATCTTTCGCGGATGCTCGACGGTGTGCGCACGACGTTCGGCATCGCGCCCGGCGCGGAGGTGACCGTCGAGGCGAACCCCGACACGGTCTCCGATGCGGTCGCGGCCGAGCTGGCGGCGGCCGGCGTCACGCGCCTGTCGATCGGCATGCAGTCGGCGGTGCCGCACGTGCTCGCATCCCTCGACCGAACGCATGAGCCGGCCAACGTAGGCGCCGCGGTCGCCGCGGCGCGCCGGGCGGGCTTGGCGGTCAGTCTCGACCTGATATACGGCGCCCCGGGGGAGTCGCTGGCCGACTGGCGCGAATCGCTCGAGTCCGTCGCGGCGCTCGAGCCCGATCACGTGTCGGCCTACGCGCTCATCATCGAGGAGGGAACCAAACTCGCGCGCCAGATCCGCCGCGGCGAGGTCCCGGCGCCCGACGACGACCGTCAGGCCGACATGTACGAGCTCGCCGACGAGCTGCTCGACGTTGCGGGATTTGAATGGTACGAGGTGTCCAACTGGGCGCGCGACGAGCAGCAGCGTTCACGCCACAACCTCGCCTACTGGACTGGTGCGGACTGGTGGGGTTTCGGGCCGGGCGCGCACAGCCACATCGCGGGGGTCCGGTTCTGGAACGTGAAGCACCCGGCCGCCTACGCGCAGCGGCTGGCTGCCGGGTTCTCGCCCGCGGCAGGCCGCGAAAGTCCGGATGCCGCCGCCCGGCATCTGGAGAGCGTTCTGCTGCGCACCCGCATCCGCGAGGGACTGCCGATCTCGGAGCTGTTCGGCGAGGGACGGCACGCGGTGGCCGCTCTCATCGCGGACGGCCTCATCGACGGCGCCGCCGCAGTGCGCGGGCGCGTCGTCCTGACCCTGCGTGGACGCCTCCTGGCCGACGCGGTCGTGCGGGCCCTCACCGGCTGATGAGCGTTCCGCTGCGGTGTCGGCCGATCCGATAGAATTGGCACTCAGAACGAGTGAGTGCCAAGACGGCTGGAGTGCGTGAGGAGGCGAGATGGTCACCGATCGAGGACTGCAGGTGCTGCGGGCCATCGTGCAGGACTTCGTCGACACGCGCGAGCCCGTCGGCAGCAAGGCGATCGTCGAGCGCCACGCCTTCGGGGTGTCGGCGGCCACGATCCGCAATGACATGGCGCTCCTCGAGGACGAGGAGCTCATCGCCGCGCCGCACACATCGTCGGGTCGCGTGCCGACCGACAAGGGGTATCGGGTCTTCGTCGATCACCTGGCCGAGCTCAGGCCCCTCTCGCCCGCCCAGCGCACCGCCATTTCCACTTTCCTGGACGGACCGGGCGACCTCGACGACGTTCTCGTTCGCACCGTGCGCGCGCTGACGCAGCTGACCGGCCAGGTCGCGATCGTGCAGTATCCCTCCTTCGCCCGCGCGACGGTCTCCCACGTCGAGCTCGTGCAGCTCGGCGGGGGCCGGATGCTGGTGATCCTGGTCACCGACACCGGCCGCGTCTCGCAGCGCCTCGCCTTGGTGCGCAACGAGTTCGACGACGACGATCTGGCGCGCGTGCGCTCGACCGTCGCCTCTCTGCTGGTCGGCAAGCCGGTCCGCGAGGGAGCGCAGCGGGTCGAAGAGCGTCTCGCCGAGCCGGACGCGTCGCCGACACCGCTGAGCATTGCCGCAACGGCTATCGTGCGCGTCGTCGCCGAAGAGCTCGAGGAGTTCCGCAACGACCGGCTGGTCATGGCCGGCGCGGCGAACCTGGCCCGCAGCGAGTCCGACTTCCGGGGGAGCATCTACCCGCTGCTCGAGGCCATCGAGGAGCAGGTGACGCTCATGAAGCTGATGAGCGAGATGGTGGCCGACGATCATGGTCTGGCCGCCAGCATCGGGCGCGAGAACGAGCAGTTCGGGCTGGGTGAGGCATCCGTCGTCGCCAGCGAGTACGACACGACCGGCGCCCGCGCCCGAGTCGGCGTTATGGGTCCGACCCGCATGGACTACCCGACGAACTTCGCGGCGGTCCGTGCTGTCGCGCGCTATCTCACCCGGATGCTCGACGACGACGAGAGTGCCCGCTGACGCGGCATCCTGTGACAAGACGATCCCGCGCGATGCGCGGACGGGAAGGCGATTGTGGCTGACCACTACGAGGTGCTCGGTGTCGCGCGCGACGCGACATCTGACGAGATCAAGAAGGCGTACCGGCGTCTGGCGCGGGAACTGCATCCCGACGTGAATCCTGGGGCGGACGCATCTGAGCGTTTCAAGCTCGTGACGCATGCTTACGACGTTCTGAGCGACCCCGACCAGCGAGCCCGCTATGACCTCGGGGGCAGCGACTCCCCTTTCGGCGGCGGCCAAGGCGGCTTCAGCGGCTTCGGCGACATCTTCGAGACCTTCTTCGGATCGGCCGGCGGCCAACGCGCAGGACGACCGCGCTCGCGACGCGAACGCGGGCAGGACGCTCTGGTGCGCGTGACCCTCGACCTGAAGGACGTCGTCTTCGGTGTGCACCGCGACATCGAGGTCGACACGGCCGTGCTCTGCGACACGTGCCAGGGTTCGTGCTGCCAACCGGGCACATCGCCGGTCACGTGCGACATCTGCCACGGATCGGGAAATGTGCAGCGGACTGTTCGGAGCCTCCTCGGCAACGTCGTCACCAGCCAGCCGTGCGGCTCCTGCCAGGGCTACGGCACGATGATCCCGTATCCGTGCGCGACCTGCCAGGGCCAGGGGCGCGTGCGGGCGCGTCGCACCGTGTCGATCGACATCCCGGCGGGTGTGGAGACGGGCCTGCGCCTGCAGCTGCCTGGATCGGGCGAGGTGGGCCCGGCCGGCGGGCCGAACGGCGATCTCTACCTCGAGGTGACGGTGTCGCCGCATGAGGAGTTCAGTCGCGACGGCGACGACCTTCTCGCGACCCTGGAGATCTCGATGCCCGACGCGATCCTCGGGACGACTACCACGATCGAGTCCCTCGACGGTCCCGTCGAACTCGAACTGCGGCCGGGCGTGCAGGGCGGCGATGTACTCACGATCAAGGGACGCGGCATCACCTCGCTGCGCGGCACACAGCGAGGTGATCTGCGGGTCGGGGTGCATGTGGTCACCCCGACGCGGCTCGACGCGAAGGAACGCGCACTGATCGAGGAGTTCGCCAAGCGCACGAAGGCGCCCGAGCCCCGTCTCGCAGAGTTCCACCAGGGCCTGTTCGCCAAGCTGCGCGACCGCTTCCGCAACGGCTGAGGCATGGCGCTGCACTTCGTTCTGGACGCTCCGATCGATGCCGCCATCGGCGATGCCGTAGCGCTGACCGGTGACGAAGCGCATCACGCGGCGGCGGTGCGACGGGTGCGGGTCGGCGAGGAAGTCACGGTCGGCGACGGGCGCGGTCTCTGGCTGACCGGTGAGTGCGAGGCCGCGTCGCCCCGTGAAGTGATCGTCAGGATCACCGATCGGACCGAGACGCCCGTGCCGACGCGGCGCATCGTGCTCGCACAGGCACTCGCCAAGGGCGATCGCGACGAGCTCGCTGTGCAGGCCGCCACCGAGCTCGGCGTCGACGAGATCATCCCCTGGCAGGCGGCGCGCAGCGTCTCCCGCTGGGACGCCGCGAAGGCGGAGAAGGGCCGTGCCCGATGGGCGTCGATCGTGCGCGAAGCGGCCAAACAGGCCCACCGCGCGTGGATCCCCGAGGTGATGCCGCTCGAGACCACGGCCGCGCTGGCCGGCCGCAGCGCGGCATCCCTCGTCGTCGTCCTCGAACCGACCTCGTCGCAGCGCGTGACCGACCTCGGTGTTGACCCCTCCGACCTGCGCGATCTGGTCCTCGTGGTCGGCCCCGAGGGCGGCATCGCACCCGAGGAGCTCGCCGCCTTCGAGCGGAGCGGTGCGAAGGTGGCGCGGCTCGGCGACACGGTGCTGCGCACCTCGACCGCCGGGCCTGCCGCCCTCTCGGTCCTCAGCGCGGCACTGCACCGCTGGTGAGCGCCCGCCGCCTGGGAGAGGCCGCCGATAGACTGGCCTCATGAGCGAGCCGTCGGTGTTCACCCGCATCCTGAAGGGTGAGATCCCCTCTGAGATCATCGCGGAGACAGAGAATGCGTTCGCGATCCGCGACATCGCCCCCAAGGCGCCGGTTCACCTGCTGGTGATCCCCAAGTCGGAGCAGTACCGCAATGTCGTCGAACTTGCCGCGGGCGACCCCGAACTGCTGGCCGAACTCGTCGCACTCGCCAACTCGGTGGCCGCCGCGCACTCAGACGGCGACTTCCGCCTGATCTTCAACACCGGACCCGGAGCCGGGCAGACAGTCTTCCACGTGCACGCCCATGTCCTCGCGGGTGTCCTCGACGAATCGAGTCTCGGTGGCTGACGCGCCTGAGCAGAACTCCGAGTGGGGCGACACCGCGCCGGGCAGCACCGTGGATCGCGTCTACGCGGACGGCGTCGCGATGGTGCAGCTGCTCGGTCCCCAGGATCGGCTGCTGCGCGTCGTGGAGAGCGAGCACCCCGATGTCGACGTGCACGTGCGCGGCAACGAGATCACGCTGACGGGAGATGCCGCAGCGGTTGCTGCTGCGCGCGGACTCGTCGACGAACTGCTCGCGATGACGAGGGCCGGCCATGCCCTCGGCCCCTCTGACGTGTCTTCGTCCAATCGCATCCTGCAGTCCGAGGGCGGTCCGCGACCGTCCGAAGTGCTCGGCGAGGCCATCCTGTCGACCCGCGGGCGAGTGATCCGCCCGAAGACACTGGGCCAGAAGGCGTATGTCGATGCGATCGAAGAGAGCACGATCGTGTTCGGAATCGGTCCCGCCGGAACCGGAAAGACCTACCTGGCGATGGCCAAAGCCGTGCAGGCCCTGCAACGCAAGGAGGTCAGCCGCATCATCCTGACCCGTCCGGCCGTCGAGGCGGGGGAGCGGCTCGGATTCCTCCCCGGCACGCTGAACGACAAGATCGACCCGTACCTTCGCCCGCTCTACGACGCACTCAACGAGATGATGGATCCCGAGATCGTGCCGAAGCTGATGGCGAGCGGGACGATCGAGGTCGCGCCGCTCGCGTACATGCGCGGCAGGACGTTGAACGACTCGTTCGTGGTGCTCGACGAAGCGCAGAACACGACGCCCGAGCAGATGAAGATGTTCCTGACCCGGCTCGGATTCGGCACGCGCATGGTCGTGACCGGCGACATCACGCAGGTCGACCTCCCGATGGGCGCCTCGGGTCTGAGACTGGTGACCCGGGTGCTGAACAGCATTGAAGACATCCACTTCGCCTACTTGACCAGCGAGGACGTCGTCCGACACTCACTGGTCGGCCGGATCGTTGATGCATACACGGAGTACGACGAGCATCGCCTGGCCAGCCGTCGTGAGCGCGACGAGGCCGCCGAGTTCGCCAACCGCGCCGATCGGCGCGCCGGAGCGCCGCGTTCGTCGGGTCCGCGCGACCACCTTCCCCGGCGAGGCCGCTCATCATGACGATCGAGATCAGCAACGAGTCCGGCTTCGCCGTCGACGAGACTGTCCTCCTGCGCCTGATGGAGCACAACCTCGCCGAGCTGCACGTGAGCGCCGACGCCGACGTCGCGATCCTGCTGGTGGACGAAGGGGCGATGGAGGCGCTGCACGTCCAGTGGATGGACGAGCCGGGCCCGACCGACGTCCTGAGCTTCCCCATGGACGAGCTGCGCCCCGGCACCGAGGACATGCCCACCCCGGCGGGTCTCCTCGGCGACATCGTCCTGTGCCCGCAGGTTGCCGAGACCCAGGCGGCCGCGGCCAAGCACTCCACGATGGACGAGCTCATCCTCCTCACCACGCATGGACTGCTGCACCTGCTCGGATTCGACCACGCGGAGCCGGAGGACAAGCGCGAGATGTTCGGTCTGCAGAACGACCTGATCCTCACCTTCCACGTCGCCGAACGTCGACGATCGCGCGCATGACCGCGGCGCTGCTCCTGGTCGCCGCCGTTCTGCTGGTCGCCTTCGGCGGGCTCATGGCTGCGATCGACGCGGCGCTGACCGTCACCTCTCGCGCCGACCTCGCCGACCTGGGCGCGAGCGGGCGCAACGCTGCCGCGCTGCGCAAGATCTCGATCGACCCCGAGGCGCACTCCAACGCCGTCTTGTTCATCCGCATTCTCGCCGAGACCGCGGCCGCCGTGCTGGTCACGGTCGCGTTCACGATCCTGTTCGACAGCATCTGGTGGGCGATGCTCGCTGCCGCGGTGCTGATGACCGGCATCTCGTTCGTCGTCGTCGGCGCGAGCCCCCGCACGGTCGGCCGGCAGCACGCCAAGGGGCTGCTGCGCGGCGCGGCGCCGGTCATCCGCGGCGTACGCATCTTCCTGGGCCCGCTCGCGCACGGGCTGGTCGCCCTCGGCAACAGGGTGACTCCCGGCGCTGCGCGAGGCTCATCCTTCGCCTCCGAGGAGCAGCTGCTCAGCATCATCGACGAGGCGGCCGAGAACGAGCTCATCGAAGAGGACGACCGTGAGCTGATCCACTCCGTGTTCGATTTCACTGACACGTTCGTGCGCGCCGTCATGGTGCCTCGCACCGACATGGTGACCGTCGACGCGTCGTCCTCTACGCGCGACGCGATGGCGATCTTTCTGGAGAAGGGCGTGTCACGCATTCCGATCGTCGACGACGACGCGGACGACGTGGTCGGGGTGCTCTACCTGAAGGACCTCGTGCAGTTCGGCTTCGGCGACGAAGCCGGCTGGCGCGACGCGCCCATCGACCGCATAGCGCGCCCGGCCGTCTTCGTGCCGGAATCGATGAAAGCCGAGACCCTGCTGCAGCAGATGAAGCGGGAAGCCGTGCATGTGTGTCTCGTCATCGACGAGTACGGCGGAGTCTCAGGGCTCGTGACACTCGAGGACCTGATCGAGGAGCTCGTCGGTGAGATCGCGGACGAGTACGACCCGCGCGCGGACGAGGTCGTCGAACTGGGACCCGGCAGATACCGCGTCAGCGCGAGGCTCGGGCTCGATGAGGTCGGCGACCTGTTCGGCATCGAACTCGACGACGATGACGTTGACTCGGTGGGCGGCCTGCTCGGAAAGGCCCTTGGACGCGTGCCGCAGCCCGGCGCCACCGCCGACTACGAGGGACTCGTCATGACCGGCGGCGCCTCGCGCGGCCGCGGACGAGGGCTCGCGACGGTGTTCGTGGAACGCAGCAGTGCGAACGCGCGGGCCGACGATTCCAGCGGCGGCCGCACACCACGCACCGGCGAGATCGGCACCGGCGAGATCGGCACCGCCAAGAGCGGCGCCAAGAGAGGCGAATGATGCCCGCAACGCCTGCAGACCCTCCGACTGCCTCCCGATCGGACCCCGTCTTCCGCTCCGGTTTCGTCACGTTCGTCGGCCGCCCGAATGTAGGCAAGTCGACGCTCACGAATGCGCTCGTCGGAGAGAAGGTCGCGATCACCAGCGACAAGCCGCAGACGACCCGACGCGCGATCCGCGGCATCCTCAACCGCACCGACGGCCAGCTCGTGATCGTCGATACGCCCGGCATTCATCGCCCTCGCACGCTGCTCGGGGAGCGCCTCAACCATCTGGTCGAGCAGGTTCTCGGCGATGTCGACGTCATCGGTTTCTGCGTGCCCGCGACCGAGAAGGTCGGGCCCGGCGACCGGCGCATCGCCGAATCGCTCGACGGGTACCGTCGGGCCAGGAAGGTCGCGATCGTCACGAAGACCGATGCCGCCTCCCGCGAGCAGATCACCGCGCGCCTGCTCGAGGTGGACGCCCTGCGCGACGACTGGGCGGCGGTGATCCCGCTGTCGGCACTCACGAACGAGCAGCTCGACGTGCTCACCGGCGAGGTGCTCTCACTCATGCCGAAGGGACCCGCCCTCTACCCCGAGGGGGTCGTGACGGATGAGTCCATCGACGATCGCATCGCAGAGATCATCCGCGAAGCAGCGCTGGGGGGCGTGCGTGACGAGCTGCCGCACTCGATCGCCGTGGTCGTGCAGGACATCGCCAAGCGCGAGGATTCCGATCTGACCGACATCTTCGCCGACATCGTCGTGGAGCGAGACAGTCAGAAGTCGATCATCATCGGCCACAAGGGCTCGCGACTCGCCGACGTCGGCCGGCGGGCCCGCGCACAGATCGAACCGCTCATCGGCTCGCGTGTCTACCTCTCGTTGCATGTGCGCGTCGCCAAGGAATGGCAGCGCGACCCCAAGCAGCTCGGCCGCCTCGGGTTCTGAATAGCGCTCGCTCAGGCTTCAGAAGTTCGCCTGGAAGGTCGCCAGGATCTCGGGCAGCGCCTCCTGCTTGTCGTAGTCGGAGAGCAGCTGAAGAATCAGCACGACGTTGTTGCCGCCGCTGTCCAGGGTCGAAACGACGATCGCACTGGTGCTGGTGCCGCACTCCCATTCCGAGTAGACGCCGGCGTACAGGCCGTCGTCATACGGTGCACCCGTCTCGACGGGCGAGCAGGCGCCGTCGAAGCCCTGTGAAACTGTCGCCAGCATGTCCTCCGCGCTCGTACCCGCGCCTTCGACGCCCATCAGCTGCAGGCCCGCGGCCTCGTAGGTTTCCCAGAACGCCTGCAGGTTCGGCGCCGCCGAGACGCCCAGCCACTGGTTCCCGGCGTCGTCCGGGAAGCCGGTGCCGTCCACCTGCGCCCACTCGGCGGGGGCGGACACGCTCAGCACCCCGGAGTCGTCGGTCACCGTGGTGAACCCCCCGGTGTCGGTGGGGCCGCCGCCGAACACATCACTCGCGGTCACGACCAGCTCGTCGCCGTTGATCTGCCCGTCCAGCAGCTCATCGGTCGAAGGACGATACACCTGGAGGTCGATCGTGCCGTCGCTGCCCTGGGTGCGCAGCACCTGGCAGTAGTCCGCCAGCGTCCCGTCGGTGCCGACGCTCACCCCCGCAAGCTTGAACACGAGGTCGCCGGGCTCTATGCCGACAGCATCCGCGGCGCCACCGGCATCCACCGACGAGACCCAGACCCCGGCCATCGTCCCGTCCTCGCTGACCCAGGCCTTGGCGTTGATGCCGATCGAGTCGACGCTCTCACCAGCTGCGAGCTTGGGCAGCGCTTCTTCGGCGGTATCCCGGTGGATCGCGAAGTTATAGTCCAGGCTGTCGTCGCCGGCGTAGTTGACACCCACGAGTGCGCCATCCTGATCGACGAGCGGTCCTCCTGAGTTGCCTCCGCGGATGCGGGCGTCGTGCTCGATCACGTGGTCAAGCGATGCCCATTGGGTATCGAGCGGGAAGTCATCCTTGGACACGATGCCGCGCGTGAGGGTGAATTCCTCAGCCGCGCCCAGGGGGTACCCCGCCGAATACACGTCCAGACCGGTCTTGATGTCACCGTCGTGCCAGTCGAGGAATGGGAAGCCGTTCCCTTCGAGCTGGATGACGGCGAGGTCCAGGCATTCGGACGCACCGAGGACGGTCGCACGAGTCTCCTGGCCCTGGTCGCCCCCGATGTACACATTGAGCGTCCCAGCGCCCGTGACGACGTGATTGTTCGTCATCACGAGGCCGTCCTCGCTGACGAGGAAGCCCGACCCGATCCACGCGCCTTCGGCGTCGTCGAGGGTGCCCGGATCGATGAAGGTGCCCTGACCTTTGATGTAGACGGTCGCGGACTCCAGGTCGTCGAATCCGGCGGCGTCCGAGCTCGGCTCGACCACCGGCGCACCGCCGAAGCAGCCAGACAAGGCGAATCCGCCGACGGCGAGAATCGCGGCCGCACCGGCCAGTCGACGCCCCGCGGAGTGATCCTGCGTGAACACGGCTGCCTCCCGTGGGCGCCCAATCGATGAGAAGGATCTCGCCGCGCGGCCCCCAAGGTCGGCGCGATCCCCGAATCACACCATGCCGGGGCGTCGTCCCGACATGGTGCTCATTCTGGCAGGAAGAGTGCGTGCTGTCTGCCCTCATGCCGGCGGAGATTCGCGCACCACCCGAGCACGGGTGTAGCCTGGAGACATGCGCTTCGGTCGACTTCTTCTTAGTCGCCGCGACGAGTCCTCGTTCTAGGGCCCTCCTCGTCGCGGAGCTTGCTGTTGGCCCGCCTCATCTGACGAGAGAGCAAGCGACATCATGGACAATTCACAGAAGCCTTCGGGCATGCCGATCCACAAGTACCGGCCCTATCACGACCAGCTCGCGGTCCACCTGCCTGACCGTGCGTGGCCCGATGCCCGCATCACCGCGGCGCCGCGGTGGTGCGCGGTGGACCTGCGCGACGGCAACCAGGCGCTCATCGACCCGATGAGCCCCGAGCGCAAGCGCATCATGTTCGACCTCCTCGTGAGCATGGGCTACAAAGAGATCGAGGTCGGGTTCCCCTCTGCCAGTCAGACGGACTTCGACTTCGTACGTCACCTGATCGAGGAGGATGCCATCCCCGACGATGTCACCATCCAGGTGCTGACCCAGGCGCGCGAACACCTGATCGAGCGGACGTACGAGTCGATCGCCGGCGCCAAGCAGGCGATCGTGCACCTGTACAACTCGACGAGCGTGCTCCAGCGCGAGGTGGTTTTCCGCACCGACAAGCAGGGCATCATCGACATCGCGCTCGAGGGCGCTCGCTTGTGTCGCGAGTTCGAGACGCGCATCCCCGAGACGAAGGTCTACTACGAGTACTCGCCCGAGAGCTACACGGGCACCGAGCTCGAGTTCGCCGTCGAGGTGTGCAACCAGGTCATCGAGATCTTCGAGCCGACGCCCGATCGCAAAGTCATCATCAACCTGCCGGCGACCGTCGAGATGGCGACCCCCAATGTGTACGCCGACTCGATCGAGTGGATGAGCCGCCACCTCGCGCACCGCGAGAACGTCATCCTGTCCCTGCACCCCCACAACGATCGCGGCACCGCGATCGCCGCTGCCGAGCTCGGCTACCTGGCCGGCGCCGACCGCATCGAGGGCTGCCTGTTCGGCAACGGCGAGCGCACCGGCAA
>WOYI011365262.1_pt1 | contig 28300 bp, 24 predicted proteins | sample 6423411 | NCBI WGS metagenome assembly WOYI01 (sample SAMN13441803, study PRJNA592873) | oil field metagenome | biome: oil field; feature: oil-well bore; material: oil-contaminated soil; isolation source: oil-contaminated soil from oil-well borehole | place: Germany: Wietze | collected 2016-10-18 ...
TCGCAATCTGTCTAACAATTTAAAACTTTTCGTCATTACCTCTCTCACCTTGCCAGACTTCTCTCACCTTGCCAGCGATCCGTTCAGCACCTTGTTCAAATTTGCGGGTACAAAGTTAATATTTTGTTTTTTGAATGCAAATAAAAGCAATCAAAATTTTAACAAAGAGGTTATTTTTTCCAGATAAAAGGCATCCACTGCTGAAAAGGTATCCAACTGATCGCTGTCTATATCGAGCAGTGCGGAGACCTCGCCCGCACTAATCAGGGGTATTACAATCTCAGAACGGGAAAGCGAGCTACAGGCGATATGCCCCGGAAACTGATCCACGTCAGGCACTAACAGCGTTCTCTTTTCTTTCCAGGCAGTTCCACATACCCCTTTGCCGTAAGAGATGCGGGTACATGCCACTGGTCCCTGAAAGGGTCCCAGCACGAGCTGTTCCCCTTCAACCCGGTAGAAGCCGACCCAGAAGAAGCCGAATGCCTCTTTCAGTGCTGCGGCCATATTGGCCATATTGGCAATCAGGTCAGGTTCACCATTGATGAGCGACTCTAATTGCGGTATCAAAGCCTCATACTTCTCTTTCAAAGTGCTGTCAGCAGGGATATGTAAATCTTCAGCCACGTGGTGATCAAATGAATGAATGTGAAAAATCGCGCTTCCGGTAAAGGCAGCGCGATTGATCCGAATGTTGTTCAAAAAATTACTGAGCCTGTTCCTTTGCTTCCTGGATCATCTTCTCATTGGGCAGGATATAGACCTCTACGCGACGGTTTTCAGATCTGCCGGCAGCGGTATTGTTGTCTGCCACAGGTTGTGTGGAGCCAAATCCCTGAGCCTCCATGCGACTGCCGGAAATACCTTTCGTCAGCAGGTAGTTGTAAACCGATTCCGCGCGGCGCTGTGAAAGAGGATTGTTGATGGCATCACTACCGGTACTGTCGGTATGGCCGTAGATCTTCACATCGGTATCGGGGTTATTGAGCAGTGAGGTGGCAAATTTATCGAGAGAAGAACGAGATGCGCTATTCAGCGTGCTGGAGTTGGTAGCGAAGAGGATGCCCGACTCGAATGTCACCTTGATGGCTTCACCTTGGTTCACTTTCTCCACCTTTGCTCCTTCAATCTGTTCCAGTTCAGCAGCCTGTTTATCCATCTTGTTGCCGATGATGGCACCGGCAGTGCCACCCAGTACCGCGCCGATACCGGCACCGATGGCAGCGCCCCTGCCCCCACCGGCAATGGAACCTATACCGGCCCCAACGGCTGCTCCTGCACCAGCACCTATTCCGCCGCCTTTCACAGCTCTGCTGGCTCCGCAACCTGAGAGTATCAATGTACCCCCTAATAAACCAATGGTAAGTAATTTTGAAATTTGTTTCATAATTTGTTCAATATTTTAGAATTATGTCTGATTTTTATTTAATCCGTGAAGGATAGCGCTCAATCGAACAGGTTCAGCGTATCACAATAGGCGAGTTCACCCGATACGATGGCTTCAATCTGTTCGTCGCTGTACTCTCTGATGGCATCCTTGCGGGCATTCTTTATGATATATTCCAGCAATTCATCCTCATCGATCTCAATTTCGGTGTCGTCGTTCTCATCCAGAAATCCTTTCTCTTCGTAAAACTCGTAAATAAGATCCACAATATAGTTGATTTCATCATCGGAGAACTCATTCTTCATCTCTTCAGGCAGGTGATCCTGAATAAATTTCAGTGAATCATCTTCATCGTAATCAAGTACTTTCTTTTCTTCGCTCATACCAATATTCTTTTTCTGTTAAACGTACGGGTATCATAAAAAAAGAAGTTATTCCTGTCGGGAAGATCCTTCATTTTTCCTCATTCGAAACAAGCGTAACAACTTCTACTCTTTAAACAAATATGAAAATAATAAGTTCACCTTAAGCAGGTAAACAACCCAATATTTACGCTTCATGAAGTGATTAGCCCCATTTCCTGTGAAAAGAAACCCGGATTCTTGTGGAGATATCCGGGTTACGTTTTCACATCTCAAACGATGACCATCATCAGCGGTAATTTCGTTTGGCATTCTCTTTTGCCCGTTCGCGTGCCTGCTTCTCCTGCAGCTTCTGTGCTTCTTCCAGCCGGGCCATGAAACCCGATTTCTTCTTCGGTTTCTTCTTGTTGGCTTCCAACTGAGCCAGAATCTTATTCTCATCGATGGTCTGCTTCATGATCAGGGTGATCAGGATGGTGTAGAGCGTGGAGAGGAAGTAGTAGTAGTTCAGTCCCGCGGGATAGGAATTGAGGAAGAAGAACATGATAACCGACATGAAGATGGGCATATATTTCATCCCCGGCAGTGTCTGCTGTCCGGTATCGGTCAGGCTCATGTTGTACTTTGTGTAGAAGATGTTCACCACCGTCATCAGCAGACAGAAGATGCTGATGTGGTTACCCAGATACTTCGTCACAAATGGGATGTTACCGCTCCAGGAGATCAGTGAGTCGTAGGTAGAGAGGTCGTCGGCCCAGAGGAAACCCTGCTGGCGCAGCTCGATGGCCGAGGGGAAGAAGAAGAAGAAGGCCAGCAACACCGGCATCTGGATCAGCATGGGCAGGCACCCGCTCATCGGGTTTACCCCCACTTTGTTGTAGAGCTCCATGGTGGCCTGCTGCCGTTTCATCATCATCTCTTGCTCCTTGCCAGGATACTTTTTCTCCAGCTCCTGGATCTGGGGACGCAACACCCGCATCTTGGCGGAGGAGATGTAGGATTTGTAGGTGAGCGGAGAGATCACCAGCTTCACCATCAGCGTCAGGATCAAGATGATCAGCCCCATCCCCCAGTTGAGGGAGAGAAAAAAGTTGAAGATGGGGATCACAAACCACTTGTTCACCCAGCTCAACCATCTGTAACCCAGGTAAACGATCTCCTCCAGGTTCAGCTTCTGCGAGCTGTCGCTCACCCCTTTGTCATACGCTTTCAGCGTGTTGTAGTGTACCGGTCCGAAGTAATAGTTGAAACCGGCGGTGATCAGATCGCTCTCGGCACTCATCTCACCGGGCACCCATACCTCTGCCGCGTAGGATTTGATATGGTCAGCATCATCCAGCACCTCAGAGGTGAGGATGGTATTGCTGAACGGTTTCTTTCCAATCACGATGGATGAGAAGTACTGATCCTTGAAAGCGAACCACTTCACCGGATCGGAGAGCTCCTTCCGTTCGTTCTTCGACTCGCTCATCTTCTTCACATCCTGGCGGTCATACTTATAGTGGATGCGTGCATAGCGGTTCTCGAACGACCTGCCTTTCTCCTGTTGACGCACATCCTGTTCCCAGTACATCCTGAAGTTGGTCAGGCTTTCCGGATGGAGTGTATTGCGCATACCGGCCACCCGTACCTCAAAATCCATCATATACTCATCAGCAGGCAGGGAGTAAACAAAGTCGATATACTGTCCCGGCGTGGTCTGCAGCCGCATGGTCACACTGTTGCCGTCCGCACTACGGATAGGAGTGAAAACCTCATGCTCGGTAGAGAGGCGTACACTGTTTCGGTTGAAGAGATCCATGTTGAAACGAGCCTCCTCATCCTGGAAGAGATAGAGGCTGTCACCGTTGTAACGCAGGTACTCTTTCAGCTGTACCGACCGGATACTACCTCCCAGTGTATTGAGCAGGATACGCACCTTCTCATTCTCCAGCACCACGGTCTCTGCGCTCCTTTGTGGGTGTGTGCCCAGAGAGAGGGTGTCAGAGAAGGCTGTGTTTGTCAATCGAGATGAGTCAGCCGCAGTAAAGTCTGTTGAGGCAGCAGCACCGAAGAAATCGGCGGCACTGCTTTGCTGTATTGAATCAATTGAATCAGCCGATGCGTTCTCGTCGCCATTGTCTTGAGGGAGCGCTGCTGCACGCTGCTTCTCCATGAGCTCCAGCGAGTCGCGTATTCGTTGCTGTTTGACCAGTTGCTCCTGTGAGGGTCTGTTGTAAATAGAAAAGCCAATGATAATCGCTGTGATCAACAGCAATCCTATAATTGTATTTTTATCCATATTCAGTTGTCTACAGCCGTTGGCTGTCAGATGGTAACACTTTTATTTTTACTCTTTTTCAATTCAATTGTCACGGCTGCTGCCTGCATAAAACTCATGAACAGTGGGTTGGGTGAGATTACTGTACTGTTATATTCAGGATGAAACTGCGTGCCGAGAAACCAGCGCAGCTTTGGTACCTCCACCACCTCCACCAGCTCTGAATCGGGATTGATGCCACTGCATTTCATCCCCGCCGTTTCAAAACGATCCTTATAGGCGTTGTTAAATTCATAACGGTGGCGGTGACGCTCCTGTATCTTGGTTTTTCCATATGCCTTGTGTGCCAGTGAACCTTTCTTCAACAGACAGTCATATGCTCCCAGTCGCATCGAAGCGCCCATATTGGTGATATGCTTCTGTTCCTCCATCAGATCTATCACCTTGTAAGGAGTCATGGGATCCATCTCGGTGGAGTTTGCACCTTCCAGGCCCAATACCGAGCGGGCATATTCTATCACCATGCACTGCATCCCCAGGCAGATACCGAAAGTGGGCAGATCATTCTCCCGGGCATATCGTAAAGCGATAAACTTACCTTCGATACCCCGCTGACCGAAACCAGGGGCGATCACGATGCCGTCGGCATCACCCAACAGCTCGCTGACATTTTCATCGGTGACCTTTTCGGAATGACAGACATCCAACACCAGCTTCCGGTCATTGTAGATGGCCGCTTGTGAAAGCGATTCGTTGATCGATTTGTAGGCGTCGGGCAGCTCAGCGTACTTACCTACCAGCTTGATACGTACCTCCCTGCGGGCATCCCTGCGCTTTTGCAGAAAAGCCTTCCAGGATTCCAGACCGGCTTTCTCACCCACCGGCATGTTCATCTTGCGCAGCACGACCTCATCCATACCCTGCTTCTGCATCATCACCGGCACCTCATAGATGGTGGAGACATCGACCGACTGCATCACGGCACCCTGTTCCACGTTGCAGAAGAGAGCCACCTTGTTGAGGATATCCTTGTTCAGCCTCCGTTCGGTGCGTAGCACCAGCATGTCGGGCTGGATGCCGAGCGACTGCAGCTCTTTCACCGAGTGTTGCGTGGGTTTTGTTTTCATCTCACCCGCGGCAGCGATGTAGGGTACGTAGGTGAGGTGCACGCAAAAGCAATTTTTGCCGAGCTCCCAGCGTAGCTGACGTACCGCCTCCAGGAATGGGGTTGATTCAATATCTCCCACCGTTCCGCCGATCTCAGTGATCACAAAATCGAACTTGCTCTTCACCCCGAGTAACTTCACATTCCGTTTGATCTCGTCGGTGATGTGGGGGATCACCTGTACTGTTTTTCCCAGGTAATCGCCACGACGTTCCTTCTGAATCACATTCTGATAAATGCGCCCCGTGGTGATGTTGTTATCCTTGGTTGTATGGATGTTGAGGAACCGCTCATAGTGACCCAGGTCCAGGTCGGCCTCATGACCGTCAACGGTGACAAAGCACTCACCATGTTCATAGGGGTTGAGTGTGCCGGGATCCACATTGATGTAGGGATCGAACTTCTGAATGGTTACCTTGTATCCTCTTGCCTGTAATAATTTGCCCAGTGAAGCCGCGATGATCCCCTTACCCAATGATGAGACCACACCGCCTGTAACAAAAATATACTTTGTAGTATCAGCCACGATCGTGAAGAATTTGTATGAACTGTTTTATAAAGGTGCAAAGGTACAAAAAAAAGAGAGAGATCTGCCCGATGCATCAAAAAAATAGAGGTGTAAAGCCCCCGCGACTGGAGCCGGCTCTCAGTTGACCATCTCCAGCAACTCCATGTTTTCGCAACGCATGATCTTACCCGGGAAAGCCTGTACAATGGAGTAGTTATGAGTGGACATGATGACCGCTGTACCTCGTTCCGCGATCTCCTGCAACAGCGCAACAATCTGGCTTCCCGTCTCCGGGTCCAGGTTACCGGTAGGTTCGTCAGCAAGGATCAGCGCCGGCGAATTGAGCAACGCACGGGCAATCACCACGCGTTGCTGCTCTCCCCCCGAGAGCTCATGCGGCATCTTGTAGGTTTTGTTCGGCATGCCCACCTGCACCAGCACCTCATGGATGCGATCACTGATCTCAAGTTTGTTTTTCCAACCGGTAGCTCTGAGCACGAACTCCAGGTTCTTCTCCACGGTACGGTCGATCAGCAGCTGGAAATCCTGGAAGACGATTCCAATCTTACGGCGCAGGAAAGGTACCAGACGGCGTTTGATCGTAGCCAGTTCATAATCAAACACGCGGGCGCTACCCGACTCAACGGGCAGCTCCGCATACATGCTCTTCAGCAGGGTGCTTTTACCCGATCCCACCTTACCGATGATATAGAGAAAATCGCCCCGGTTCACCGTGAGGTTCACGTTCCGCAGGATGATGTTCTCATCGCGGTTGAGTTGTACGTTTGAATAGTTGACCAGTTGTTCCAGAGTCATTACTTGAAGAATTGAATCGTGAACGGGTATTTCCAGTACTCGCCGTTGTTTGCTTTTAAGGTGGCGATGACCACAAAAACAGCATAGAGAACGCCCAGAACGATGGCCACAGGAATACCGATCACCGTGATGGAAAGAATGATCGCGTAGATCGCATAGCTGATGATCGCATTGAGGATGTTCTTGCCATGGAGATCTACGTTGGCGTTCAGATCTTTCTGGGTGGCCCACATGAGGATGGGTACCACAAAACCGGCCAGTGGGAGGATGGCACCGGCAAATTGTGAGAGATGCATCAACATCAGGTAGGTGTTTTCGGTCAACCCGAGCAGGGGTTGTTTTCCACTGTGCGCAGAGGCTGGCTCTTCGTTCAGCAGTTTAGCTTTCTCACGCTGGTATTCCTCTTCGGTGATGCTCCCTTTTTCTCTCAGCTCATCCAGGATTTTTAAATCTTCGTACTTCATAAGGCCTTTTAAATTTTAATTCAACAACATAGAGACATCGGGATCAAGTCCGATGGGATCGGTCACGCCAGTAGCACTGATCAGCTCCTCTACTTTCTCAGCAGGCTCTTCCCGGTCTGTTCCGCAGAGGACAAAGGCGGGGTTCTCTTTGTGGCTGGTCCAGTAATGGATGTCACAAAGATAAAGGTTTTATTGATTTTCTCCTTTTTCTCACACAAATAATTGCAAGCAGGAGCGCTGTCAGTGAACCCGCCAGATCGGCTATCCAATCGCCCCACTCTGCACTCCGCGAAGTGAAGAGATACAATTGCAGCAGTTCAATGACGCCACCATAGAGCACCGGAAGTAGAAAACCCCAGAAGATCCATCTGCCGCGTGAAGGTGAGCCGTTGTGCAGCTTGTCGTAATCATAGAGGGAGACGGATGAGAGGAGAAAAAACAACCCGTAGTGGGCAACTTTATCCCAGGAGATACCTTTGGGCATCTCCGGCACGCTCCCGGGAGCAATCAGGCAGGTACCGGTGAAGATGAGCAATCCGATGGTGAGCGGGAGGATCATATAACGAAAAAGGGTACGCATTCAGATGAATTGTTAATTGAACATTCGTCGCAAAGGTAAAAAGATTATCTGCTTTGAAAGGCAATATTATAAACATATAACCAAAAGTTCGGGACTTTTTCATAAAAAATTCGTTTCTTTGCCGGAGAATCGGCCCAAGACATGCCGACCTTTAAATGGACAAACAACTACTGACAATCAACAGATGAGGAACTATTTTATTTTGCTGCTGACAGCAATCACAGCATTTCAAACATTCGGACAAACTGCGGAAGAGAACAACAACAAACGCTATTACGACATCAATAAGAATATCGACATTTTCAACTCTGTGTTGCGGGAGTTGGATCTCTTTTATGTGGATAGCATTGAGGTGAACAACCTGGTGCAGAGCTCTATTCACAGCATGCTCACCCGGCTGGATCCCTATACGGAATATTATGCAGAGGAGAACATAGGCGATCTTCAGTTTCTCACCACGGGTGAATATGCCGGTATTGGAGCCATCATCTCCTACAACAACGGGCAGGTGATCATCAATGAACCTTATGAGGGGCTGCCGGCTGACAAGGCAGGACTTAAAGCTGGCGATGTTATCCTGGAGATCGACGGGGAGGATATGCGGAAGGCGAGCGTCAAGGAGGTGAGTGATAAATTAAAGGGGATTCCCGGCACCCAGCTCAGACTGAGAATCCGTCGGCCGGGAGAGCTTAAAGATCGCACAGTCACCATTGAACGCGAGAAGATTGAGATGGATCCCATCACCTATGCATCGGTAACAGATGAGGGTATCGGTTATTTTCATTTCGGCAGTTTCACCACGCGGAGTGCTGAAAGGTTAAAGGAGACCGTAATCGACCTGAAGAAAAAGGGGGCTACCTCGCTGATCATGGATCTTCGCGGCAATGGTGGCGGTATCCTCGATGAAGCCGTCGAGGTGGTCAATCTCTTTGTGCCCAAAGGGGAGGAGATTGTCTCCACGAAGGGAAAAGTAAAACAATGGGACCGCTCCTATTTTACGCAGAATCAGCCGCTCGATGAAATCATCCCCATAGTGGTGCTGATCGATACCGGCTCGGCATCGGCATCAGAGATTGTGGCAGGTGCGCTACAGGATTTAGACCGGGCCGTGATTGCAGGTAACCGCTCCTTTGGCAAAGGACTGGTGCAGACACCCCGCAACCTGCCCTATGGCGGGAACATCAAGATCACCACCTCGAAATATTACATCCCCAGTGGACGCTGCATTCAGGCGCTGGACTACTCGCACCGTAATCCGGACGGCAGCGTGGCCCGCGTTCCGGACTCGCTCACCAACCTGTTTCACACCCGTAACGGACGTGAAGTGCGTGATGGTGGAGGTATCACCCCCGACATCACCATCCCACAGAAGAGCAGTGGCACCATCGCCTACTACCTGATGACAGAGAATATCATCTTCGACTTTGTGACGGAGTGGGTTCAAAAACAGAAAGAGATTGCTCCTCCACATCTGTTTCGTTTATCGGATGAGGATTATGATGCTTTCATCCGCTTTGTTAAATCGAAAGATTTCACCTATGACCAGTTGAGCGAACGCACCCTGCAGCAATTAAAAAGTTTGATGCAGTTTGAAGGATACATGGATGTGGCAGCGGAAGAGTACAAGGCGCTGGAAGCTAAGCTCAAACCGAACCTCGACAGGGATCTGCAACTCTTCAGGGAGGATATCAGAAGCATGATTGAATCGGAGATTGTGCAACGATTCTATTACAAGAAAGGGGTGCTGCAACATCAGCTATCTGATGATGAGGTGTATGACCGGGCTGTAAAGCTGCTCACTCACCCGGATGAATATCGCTCTATCTTACAACCCGGCCCGTCGTTGGAGATCCCTCCCCCGAAAGAGATCAGGGAAAAGATCAAGGATCAGTACTCCTGAACGCATCGCAACGGGGTGATGGGTCGCCGGAAAGAGAGGGAGAGGGAACCCTCCTCCTACTTTCCACTCTTTGCCAATAGGAAGTGGTCCATCAGCGTGATGGCAGCCATTGCTTCCACAATGGGTACCGCCCGTGGCAGCACACAGGGATCGTGTCTGCCACGCGCCTTGATGGTGGTATCGTTGCCATGGATATCTACTGTCTCCTGATCCTGCAAGATGGTGGCCACCGGCTTGAATGCCACGCGGAAAAAGATATCCTCACCGTTGGAGATGCCGGCCTGTATTCCACCGGAACGATTGGTACGGGTACGGATCTTCCCCTTGTCATTGTAAAAGGCATCATTCACCTCTGAACCGCGCTTGCTAACATCGAATCCGGTCCCATACTCAAACCCTTTGACAGCGTTGATGCTGAGCATGGCCGCTCCGAGGGTGGCATGCAGCTTGCCGAAGACCGGTTCGCCCAATCCTGCCGGCACCCCGCTGGCCACGCAGGTGATCACGCCACCGATGGTATCACCCTGGGAACGCACCTCCTGTATCAGCTTGATCATCCTCTCTGCTGTACCGGGGTCCGGGCAACGTACCATGTTCGCTTCAGTCAGCGAGAGATCGTAAGCAGCATATTCATGCTCCAGCTTAATCGTCCCCACTTGTGAGGTAAAGGCACGGATCCGGATTCCCTCTTTCTGCAGGAACAGTTTGGCAATGGCACCTGCCACCACACGCGAGATGGTCTCCCGCGCGGAGGAGCGTCCCCCACCACGATGATCCCGATGACCATACTTCTGGTGATAGGTATAGTCGGCATGTGAAGGGCGATAGACCTCTTTCAGATGGTCATAATCGGAGGATTGCTGATGCTCGTTACGGATGAGGAAGCCAATGGGTGCACCGGTGCTTTTGCCTTCGAAGATACCGGATAGAAACTCCACCCTGTCGGGCTCCTTGCGCGGTGTGGTGATGCGTGACTGTCCGGGACGGCGACGATCAAGCTCCGCCTGAATGAAATCCATATCAATCTCCAGGCCGGAGGGGCAGCCATCAATCACACCACCCACCGCGGCACCGTGTGACTCGCCGAAAGAGGTCAATCGGAAGAGCGTTCCAAAAGTGTTCATAACGCGACACAATCATTGTTATCCCATTTCTAAGAAGAGACAAATCCGGATGTGGGAAGATCCGGTTTTGCCGCGACAGCTTGTTCCTATCAACAGCTACAACCGGAGCCACAGCCACATGAACCGCCCTCCTCATTGCCGTCGCCGCAGCCACAGCCTTCCGATCCACAGCTACAGCCACCACCGGAGAAGAGCGCTGCAATCTCTTCGGCAGTCGCATCACGAACCCCTGTCACAGTCCCCTCAAAATGCATTGTCTCGCCTGCCAGGGGATGATTGAAATCCATGGTCACCGTCTCCTGCCCGATCGATACCACCGAGCCCGAGAGTCGGTTACCGGAGGCATCCATCATGGGAACGGTATTGCCTTCAAACAGCACATGCTCATCGATCTTGCCATCAATCTCAAAGATTGATTTGGGCAGATCCAACACTTTCTCCTCGTCATAATCGCCATATGCTTCGTCAGGAGTGAGCTGGAAAGAGAAAGTATCTCCCTGGGAGAGGCCTTCAATCTGCTTTTCAAATGCCTCCAGCATGGAGTTGGTACCGAAAATGAATTCCAGAGGCTGTTCTGCGGTAGCCTGCTCCATCAGTTCCCGTTCTTCACCTTCACCCACATTCAGGTCATAGGTGAGTGTGACATATTTGTTGTCGCTAATTTTCATTGTTCTCTGCTTTATTAAGTTTTATTAAGTGAATACAAATTGCAAACATTGTAACAATCTGCTGCTATCGATGTTTAACCTTCAATTGCTTTTTTCAATTTATTAAGAGCTTTTTCCAGAACGTTGCGCTGGGTGCCCACGTTGAGCCGCATAAAACCTTCACCGCCTGGACCAAACATGGACCCTTCGTTGAGTGCCAGATGAGCACGATCCACGAAGAGCTTCGTAAGCTCGCCGCGGGAGAGGCCCAGTCCGCGGCAGTCGAGCCACATCAGGAAAGAGGCTTCTGGGCGCATGGCACGGATCTGCGGGATCTGCTCATTCAGGAAGTGATCCACAAAATCGATATTGCCCTGCACGTATGAAAGCATCTCATCCAGCCATTCACCGCCCTGCTCATAAGCTGCCGTTGTAGCGGCATAGGCAAAGAGCGTACCCTGGGTCAATTCGCGTGGTTCCAGGTAAGAGAGATATTGCTCCCTGATCTTCTTGTCAGGTATCACTGCAAAGGAGCTGACAATACCTGCAATATTGAAAGTCTTACTGGGTGCCATCAGTGTCAGGGAGTTGCTGACCGCTTTCTCCGAGACTGTCGCAAAAGGGGTATGACGATAACCTGGCAGTGCCAGGTCTGCATGTATCTCATCTGACACTACGAAAACGCCATGCTCATAACAGATCTCTGCCAGTTCTCTCAGCTCGTCGGGTGACCAGACCCTGCCTCCCGGGTTGTGAGGGTTACAGAGAATCAGCATCTTGCATTTTTGTTGAGAGAGAATCGATCGCAACCCATCCAGGTCCATCCTGTACCTTCCCTCTTCCAGAAGGAGCGGATTATTGACCACCTCCCGTCCCAGCGAGGTGGTGACGATCCGAAACGGGTGGTAAACAGGAGGCTGAATGATAACGTTGTCCCCTTTTTCGGTAAAATGATCGATGGCAAAAGCAAATCCTTTCACCACCCCCGGCACAAAAGTGATCTCCTCACTGTTCACCTGCCATCCATGACGTTTCGCGAGCCACCCTGTGATGGAGTGGTAGTATGCATCCGAAGCAACGGTATATCCATAGATCTCATGGTCCACTCTTTTCCTGAGCGCCTCGGTGATGGCGGGAGGGGACTTGAAATCCATGTCAGCCACCCACAAGGGAAGCAAATCATCTCTTCCGAAGAGGGCTTTCATTTTTTCCAGTTTCACGCTGTAGGTACCACGCCGATCAATATTCTCGTCAAAATTAAATTTCATAACCTATTCATCTAAAAAAAACAAAGTTCCTCGCATCACTTATAATAACTGCTTTGGATGGAGGAGTTGCTGCGTACCTTTCTGCCTGCAAAATGAATCGATTCAAATACCAGTCCCACAACAAACTGATGTGAGATGATACGTGTGTCGAGCTGATTTACATCGGTAAGAAGGTAATCACCCAGATAGCCTGTTCTAAGGGTGAAATTATGTATGGGGAAATCGATTGTGAAGTAATTTCTCAATGCCAGTTGATTGTGGAAAGAGCCAAAATGAACCGTTCCCTTGTTGTTGCCCAGTGTGAAAATTTCGTAGTAGGAGTGTCCATACTCGGGTGAAAAAAACATCCCGGCAAAAGGTGAGGAGAGCTGCCAACGAAAGGTGACACCTTTCCATTGGTAGAGAGCCATTGTGGAGAGCTGCAGGTTGACAGATGTTTTGAGGGAACCAGGGTTATTCGTGTTACGCACGTTATAGATGCCTCCCAGCGAGAGAGCAGCACCTCCTCCGCCGAACAGGGTGAAGTGGTCCACATCCAGCAGCGGATAATAGCCGGTGATGTGATACCGGATATCACCATAATAGTCCGTAGCGGATGCAGTGGGGTTCCTGGTGATGGCGGTCTGAATCTGGAATTGCTGTTGCAACAGTAGTGCTCCGTTAAAATAGGGAGATGCCTTTATCCGATCATGCAACAACGAGATACTCACGCCATCGTAGGTGAGCGGTGAGAGATAACTGTCTGTAAGGAATGCCTTGCCAATGCCAATCAGCGTTGAATGGTTCACGGTAGGTACGGGCAGGTTATCAGCCTCCTGTGCAGTGATGCCACAACAGAAGATGAACCATGTCAATGTCAGTAACGTCGCTTTCTTCATTGTTTCGCTCAAGTAGGTTGTTACCGTGACGTGAAGCAGCCGTCAGGAGTGTAAAAGAATCAGTCGAACAGCTTCATCTGTCCGGTGATCTCATCCCGCAGGTCGGCATCGGAGACCGGCGTATCGCCGTTCTCATCCTCTATCTCCACTTTCATTGTCTCCTGCGGTTCCGGTTCCGGGAAACGGGTTGGCTCTAGTTCTTCAACCTCTTTCACCTCGTAGTTGGAGATACGTTTTCCCTTGGCCTTGTAGCTCTTCACACCGATGAATTCCTCCACCTCAATTTCCAGCGGCTCCCGGTACGCATCGTTACCGCCAAAGATAACCTTTACTCTCGGAAATACCACATCTGTCAGCAAAAATAATCGTGAGGCAGGGTTATCTCCCATAAAATTAAGAGGCTTCTCGGAAGCTTCGAACGTGAAGCGTTTCAGGTAGGCATATCCCTGATCGGCATCGAATAGGGCAGCCGACCAGACCTTGTTGCGGTCATACTTCTCGATGTGACGTATGTTCGTGGGGAAATGATTGGTGAGATCGAAATTGCAGATGTGATACTCACCCTGTTCGGTGACCACCAGTATCTTGTCGTCCCCCTGGAACTCACCCAGGTACTTACCGTCACCCTCGTAGTTGAGTCGGAAGACATCGGGATCGAACCATACCTTGCGTCCCCCAAGCGTGGAGATTCCTTTCTGTTTGAGTTGAATGCGGTGAACCTCCGCCCTGGTGAGAATATTACCCATGGCATTGCGTCCTTTGATGTCTATCTCACTGAAATCTTTCTCAAATTGCAGGATGCGCAGTCGTGGTTTCGGCTTCAGGATCACCTTGATTGTTTCGGCTTCACCGTTGGGGTTGGAGCTGAAGTAAGCGATGCGGGAGCCTGGTGTCCCTTTGGTCAGGTCATACTCTTTGTCGCGGGTAACACCTGTCACGGGAAACCGCTTGATGTAGTGTGGTGATGACTTACCGTCGCGGTAAACCACGTTGTAGATGGTTCGCTTGTCGTTCTTCTTAAACACATTGGCATAGAGGATATTCTTGCCCACAAACATCTTCTCGCTCACTTTCACCACCTTGTATTTCCCATCCTTGAAGAAGATGATGATATCGTCCATATCGGAGCAGTTGCAGACAAACTCATCTTTCTTCATGCCGGTACCGATGAATCCCTCTTCCCGGTTGACATAAAGCTTTTCATTGGCTTCAGCCACCTTCACTGCCTCAATATTCTCGAAGCTGCGTATCGCGGTACGCCGTGGATAGTTTTTGCCATAGCGCTCTTTCAACATCAGGTACCATGCAATGGTATAGTCTGTGAGATTGTTCAGATTGTGACTGATTTCGCCGATCTCTTCGGCCAGACGTGCAATGATCTCGTTCGACTTGTCGGAATTGAACTTCAGGATGCGCGCCATCTTGATCTCCATCAGCCGCAGGATATCATCGCGGTTGATCTCCCGGATGAAAGATGCTTTAAATGGTTCCAACCGTTTATCGACGTGTGCCACCGCTTTGTCCATGTTCGGGGCATTCTCAAAATCCCGGTCCTTATAGATCCGCTCCTCGATGAATATCTTTTCAAGTGAGGCAAACAGCAATGCCTCCTGTTTCTCACCCCTTTCAATCTCCAGTTCCCGGCGGAGGTAATGCCGCGTGTTATCAACAGAGACCCGCAACACATCACTCACTGTCAGGAAATGAGGTTTGTCCTCATCGATCACACAGCAGTTGGGAGAGATGCTGATTTCACAATCCGTGAAAGCATAAAGTGCGTCGATCGTCTTGTCGGATGAGACACCCGGCGCCAGTTGTACCTGTATCTCCACATTCTGTGCGGTGATATCATCCACCTTCCTGATCTTGATCTTTCCTTTCTCATTGGCTTTGAGGATCGAATCGACCACGCTGGCGGTGGTTCTTCCATATGGTATATCTTTAATTACCAGTGTTTTATTGTCGAGCTTCTGAATGGTAGCCCGCACTTTCACCGATCCGCCGCGCTCCCCATCGTTATATCTCTCCACATCAATGTAACCGCCTGTCTGGAAATCGGGATAGAGCTTGAACGGTTTCTCCTGCAGATAAGCGATGGCAGCGTCGCACAACTCGTTGAAGTTATGCGGCAGAATCTTGGAAGAGAGTCCCACGGCAATGCCCTCGGCACCTTGTGCCAGCAGGAGTGGAAATTTGGCAGGCAGGGTGACCGGCTCTTTGTTTCTCCCGTCATAAGATGGCTTCCACTCAGTGGTCTTGGCGTTGAACAGCACCTCGAGGGCGAATTTGGTGAGTCGTGCTTCGATATAGCGGGGAGCGGCAGCCCCGTCGCCGGTGAGGATGTTACCCCAGTTACCCTGTGTATCAACCAGCAGCTCCTTTTGTCCCAGCTGCACCAGAGCATCGCCGATGGAGGCGTCGCCATGGGGGTGGTACTGCATGGTGGTGCCGATGATGTTGGCCACCTTGTTAAAGCGTCCGTCATCCATCCGTTTCATGGCATGGAGGATGCGTCGCTGCACCGGCTTCAACCCGTCGGAGATATGCGGCACGGCACGTTCCAAAATGACATAGGAAGCATAGTCCAGAAACCAGTTCTGGTACATCTTCGAAAGATTGAGCGAGCTCTCTTCGCTCAGTCGGACCGGAATCTTGGAGCCACCGGATATGATTTTGCCAGTGAGATCGGGGTCAGCCTCCTCCATGGCTTCATTGTTGTCTTTGATATCGTCGTCGTTCGTTTCTTTAGAAGACATAGATCTATGATATATGAAAAATAGGGACCCCCTACAATTAAGTGGGGAGCCATGGTGAAATGATCAATAAAAATTGTCCAAAGATAAGCAAATTGAGGATAAAATCAAAAGTAAAAAAAGATAGCGGGTAAACTACTTTTGTGGAAAACTGTTTAATCATTGGAGTTATACCATCATGACAATCTTTTTTTTGATACATTTGTCTTACGAGCCATCATCAAAATGATCAGCCATTTCGGTATCAAATCTTTAACAAAGAACAATATGAAACAGAAACGATCACTCACGACAATTCAATTCACCTTTACCCTGCTCCTGACAGGCTTATTGGTTTCATCCTGCGGCAGTGTTCCCTTTACCGGGCGACGTCAGTTGCAACTGGTTTCTAACGACGAAGTGATAGCCCTTAGCCTGCAACAGTATCAGGATTTCATGCGCAGTGCAACAGTGGAGAGCGGCACGGCAAATGCACAAATGGTCAACCGCATCGGCACCCGTATTGCCAAGGCGGTAGAGACATTCTACACCAACAACGGTTATCAATCCGAACTGGAAAACTACGCGTGGGAGTTCAACCTGGTGAAAGAAAACAGTGTAAACGCCTTTGCCATGCCGGGTGGAAAAGTGATCATCTACACGGGACTGCTGCCGGTGACCGGCTCGGAGGAAGCGTTGGCCGTGGTGGTTGGTCATGAGATCGCGCATGTCATCGCCCGTCACTCCAACGAACGACTGAGCCAGCAGATTGCCCTGCAATATGGGGGTAGCATAGCAGAAGGCCTTCTCGGCAACTCCCAGGCGATGCAGCAGTTGGGCAGCACCGTCTTTGGACTGGGTGCCCAGTATGGGGTGATGATGCCCTATGCACGCAAACAGGAGTATGAAGCCGATGAGATCGGGTTGATCCTGATGGCCATGGCAGGTTATGATCCGCAGGTGGCAGTACCCTTCTGGGAGAGGATGGCCCAGAGCTCTCAGAGTGGATCAATCCCTGAGTTCCTAAGCACCCACCCCACCGACAGTAAACGTATCGCTCGCATCACGGAGATCATGCCACAGGTACTCACCTACTATAAAGGGGCAGGTGTACAGAATAGCATCACAACGCCGATTGAGACGAAAGCGGAAGTACCGGTAAAAGATGATGTACGAAAAGCGAGGACTTCAGAGGAGTGGTCGTTCTGAATCACTATTGGCGGGAAGGTCCGGCAGGGTGAGAGAGATGGCGGTTGAACATCGCACTTACCTTCTCAACCGGTTGAGCGATCTCACCAATGCTTCATCGGCACCAATTCTCCGGATGGCAAGGATGGTCAGGATAATGGCAATCACCGGCATGATGATCCCCACGCCCACACGCTGGAAATGCAGGTTATCCACGGCATTGACCTGGTAGAGCACAAATCCGAAGAAGAGGTAAAATCCTACCATGACCACCGTGTTAAAGATCGATAGCCTGATCTGAAGCATCCTCTTTTTGTAGAGGAAAATGGTCACCAGCGAAAGCAGGGAGCTGATGGCTCCTATCACAAAAAGGCCCCAGGTGGAATCGGAGAGTGATCCGTTGAGGTAGATCCCCATTGCTTCGAAGAGCACCTCATCCCCATTGTAGGTAAAGGTGGCCAGGGGGGTGACCGAAGCAGTCAGCATGGCTGCAGCTGCCATTAGCAGAAAAAGTGATTGTATCCGTTGCAACATAACCTCAGAACAACTCTTTCTCCTTGGCCGGATTACGATAGTAGATCAGCCCCTCTTTCCACTCTTCGATCGCCATCAATGAGGGTTTGGGAAGCTTTTCGTAGAAACGGGAAATCTCAATCTGTTCATGGTTTTCAAACACCTCCTCCAGATTGTCACTGTAGGAAGCAAATTCCTGAAGTTTGGAGTCCAGATCGCGCTTCATCTCAACAGCGAGCTGGTTGGCTCTTTTGCTGATGATACGAACCATCTCATATACATTGCCTACCGGTTCAGCCAGCTTCATCACATCAAGGCTTTCCGTGTTTGTGCTTGCCGCAATTTTTTTATAATCCATTGTCGTTTATTATCTTAAATAGTTGTTTTCAAATCTCATCAATCTGTGGGCAACAGGTTAATTTGCTCCTCGGCCTCCTTGTAATAACGGTCGGCTTCATCCTTGTATTTCCCCTCGGGAAAGGTGTTGGTGTAATTGAAATACTCATCCACCACCATGCGGAAACGCTCCGGCTTGGTCCTCAATGTGCTATGCTGAGCATATTCGTAACGGGCACGAAGAATGGTCATCTGGAAATCTTCCAGGTATTTGGAGTAGGGATAACTCTTCATCGCTTCTCTTGCAGTGATCACCGCAGCCTCGTAGTTATTGCCCATGTAGTTGCCAAGATTAAGGTAGAGCCGTGCCGCAAGTAACTCCTTGTAGGCCAGCTTCTCCTGCAGCTCAAAAAGATAGTTTTTGGCCTGCTCGGCACGCTCGGTTTGTGGATATCTCTCAATGTATTTCTGAAACTCCGCGATGGCTCTATAGGTCTTTGTCTGATCCAGTCGTGGATCAGGTGAATCGAGGTACATTCCGTAAGCAGAGTAGAAGAGTGCTGCCTCTGCATATTCACCATTGGGATAGCTGTTGTAGTAAGTGGTAAACACCTCTGTGGCGGAATAGTAATCGCGTGAATTGTAGTGGCTTTGTGCCAGCAGGTAGAGCGACTCTTCAGCCTGTGCAGTACCTTTCATGAAGGTGACCAGCTCTTCGAGCAGCGTGATGGATCGGTTGTATTTCCCTTCCTCGAAATACTTCTTCGCATAGGCATATTTCAGGTCTCTGTCTGTACTTTTCAGGATCTTGTTGTACTCACTACAGGAACTCAATACCAAAACGATCAGTAAAAAGTAGAATGGTTTTATTCTCATCTTGTTTCAAGTCGGGTTTAGCGTGCAAATTTACGCATTCTTTCTTATTTACCGAAAAGGGATGCGCTATTTTATTCAATTTTAGGATTTGATCGCAGCGAATTTGAGGATGCTATCCACATGTCTCCGGTCGTTGGCCAGCTTCGGCACTTTGTTCTGTCCCCCCGCTTTTTCCCGTTGTTTCATCCATTCATAGAAGAGCCCCTGCTTCATCACTTTAACCACTGGAGGATTAAGTGAAAGGTTATGGGATCGTTTTGCCTCGTAATCGGAGTTAAGCCTCTTCAGGCTCTCATCAAGCTTCTCGGTGAAGAGCAGCAGGTCGGCTGGAGCTGTTTCAAATTCTATCAGCCATTCATGTGCTCCGTTGTTATTGTCATCGAAGAAGATGGGAGCGGCGGTGTACTCGGTGATTTTGGCACCGGTAAGGCGACACGCTTCATCCAGTGCTCTGTCGGCATTGTCCACGATCAGTTCCTCACCGAAAGCATTGATGAACTGCTTGGTACGTCCCGTCAGCTTAAACAGATAGGGATTGGTGGAAGTAAACTCAACCGTATCCCCAATTTTGTAGCGCCAGAGACCACCACTGGTGGAGATCACCATCGCGTATTGCTTCCCTTTTTCCACACTGCTCAAGGGGACTGTTTCGGGATGTTCCTGATCCCACTCCCCTGCCGGAATAAACTCATAGAAGACCTCGTTGTCGAGCAACAGCAACATCTCTTTCGAGCCGGGAGCATATTGCACCCCAAAAAAGCCCTCCGATGCATTGTAGGTCTCCCAGTAGCGCATCCGTTCCATGGGGATCAGTTTTTCATATTGTTCCTGATAAGGGATGAAGCTAACCCCTCCATGAAAGAAGACCTCCAGGTTGGGCCATATTTCAGGTATGGAACGTCCGCTGTCCGCAACGATTTTTTTGAGCAGAACGAGCATCCAGGAGGGTACACCTACAAAAGATCGGATATCGGTTCGAATGGCATAATCGGCCAGCTTTTGCAGCTTCTCCTCCCAGTCGGGCAGCAGCGCAATCTTCTCCGGTGTTCGCCGTCGCCGGACCGCGGCAGGCAGGTTCTTCATCAGAATAGCCGAGATATCACCGGTGTATATTCCGTCACCGATGCGGTTGATCTGCTGACTGCCACCCAACACCAGAGATTTACCAAGAACAAAGGATGTGTCAGGGTGATGATGGGCATAGATGCCCAACATATGGTATCCGGCACGATAGTTGCCATTTTTTAACGATTCATCTGTTACCGGAATATATTTGCTTTTATCCTCAGTGGTACCTGACGACATGGCAAACCATCTGACAGGTGTATCCCACAACACATCTTTTTGTTTCTCCACAATGATACGATCCAGATAGGGACGGAGATACTCATAGGTTGTCACAGGGACCAGTGAGCGAAATGAGTCTTCATCCCTGACTTGTGCAAAATGATGTTTCTTTCCGTAGTAGGTGCGACAGCCGTGCTCCAACAAATAATTGAACGTCCGTTGTTGTGTGCCGTGGGGATCTTGTACAAACGCTTCCACAGGTTTGTAATAGGAGTTGATGATCGATCGTGCGATTTTTTGTATCATTCTTTCATGCTCTAACGCGTTACAAAGGTAGTAACTTGTCACCTAATAAGCAGATTGATTAGCCAATGCGACTGATTTTGTGCAGTCTCTCCTCATCAATGATCTTGATTTTTCTGCCATCGATGGTAATGATACGCTCATTCACGAAGTTGGAGAGGGTACGGATGGCATTGGAGGTGGTCATGTTGGAGAGATTTGCCAGGTCTTCTCTGGCCAGATAGATGTTGATGGTGGCGCCATCCTCCTCCAGACCGTAAGTTTCCTTGAGAAAAAGAAGCGATTCAGCCAACCGACCCCGCACATGCTTTTGGGTTAAGTTGACAACCCGCTGATCAGCGATACCCAGGTCAATTGATAACATCTGAATAAAAAAGAGCGCCAACTCACCATTGTTGCGCAGAAACTGTTCAATGAGCTCCATCGGGATCTTGCAAACAGTACAGGCCTCAAAGGCGGATGCTGCGGTGACATAGGGCTCCCGCGCGAAATAAGCCCTGTAGCCAAAATATTGTATAGGGCGCATGATACGAATGATCTGACTTCTGCCCCCTACCCCGCTTCTAAAAATCTTCACCTTCCCCTTAAAAAGAATCATCAGATCTTTTGGATTCTCATCTTCCAGGTAGATCAGTTCATTTTTCTTGAAATGAACAAAACGTGCGTTGCTGCGCAACTGATCACGTTCAGCTGCGGTCAACATTCTCCATAAATCAGGTAACGAGGAGGATATTTCCACTATTGTTTCTTCTTCCTTCACTTAATCCGGTGTTTTAGAACTATGTTCTAAAACACAAATATATAAAATATTTAATCAGAATGTTACAAAATATATAAGATTTTTTATTCCACCTCTCTTTTGCTCTGCAATTCTCACATCTTTTGGTTAATTTTCGGACAGAGTACTGTTTTTTTTCTTACAGGTGAAAAAAAAATGTAAGTTTGTAATCTGAATGAAGAGAGCTGTCACCATACTGATATTGTTGCTGTTCATTGCCGCTGAAAACTGTTTCGCATTTTCATCCGGTCTGCCGACAGATACGATTCTGAACAGGGCAATGAGTGCTGCAGAAAAATACAACGAGCTGGTGGAAAACTACACAGCCGAAGTATATGTGCGCTCCTATGTAGAAACCGTTCGGAAGAACTTTCTCTACAAATTCACCCACCTGATACCCCGTTTTGTGCTCCATGATCCGGACAATGATGATGCGTTGATCGAAACCATCAGTGATTTGCGCTATGAATACCCCAACATCTACGTACAGGATATCCGGCACGTGACCGGTACGCTTACCCAAAAAAAGGACATCGACCTGATTCCCTTTGAGCTGCTCAACATCAACATCTACGGTGAGACAACCAACGATGAAAGCCTCATCATGCCCATCCGCTTCAGCACGGCGAAATATTACCGTTACAAGCTCTATCAGACATTCACCAACAACAATAAGGAGTATTACAACATCCACTTTGAGCCCATTTATGAGAACCCGAAACTCTTAAAAGGTTCCTTTATCGTGGAGAGGGGGACCTGGCGTGTCATATTTTTCCGTGGAGAAGGGTTGGATATCTTCTCCGATTTCACTTTTGAGATGACCATGGGTGATGAGTGGGTAACCAACTACCTGCCGGTGAACATCACGATCTATCAGACGTCCACCTACCTGGGGAATGTACTGGCCAGCAGACATCTCGCCAGGATCAACTACAAGAAAATAGCATTACGCCAATTGCAGCAACCAAAACGATCACTCAACATCAGCAACTCCTATAAGGTGCGACTTGACTCCGTACCGTTGCGCAGCGATTCCCTCTTCTGGGAAAAGATACGCCCCATTCCACTACAAGCAAGAGAAATGGATGTGCTTGAGCGCTACCAACGTCAGCAGCGCACCCGGGAAGAACAAAAAAGGGCAGATGACTCACTGGGTAACAACCATGTGGCGCAGGAAATGGCACAACGGATGGTGGTTAACTCCAGTTACAGCTACAAATCGTCCCGCTTCGGGTACTCGGGACTGCTCAATCCACTGATGCTCGGCTACACCTCTTACGACGGTGTCACCTACCGTCAGACGCTCTCCTATACAGAAGATCTGAAGCGTAGTCGCAACCTCCGGATCAACGCTTTCGTAGGTTACATGTTTCGCAGAAAAGAGTTTTTCACCGATCTGACCACCACCTTTAACTATGAGCCTTTACGAATGGGTAGTGCCACCTTCTCCATCGGCAATGGAAATCCTACCTACAGCTCTCTCTTCGTTGATGAGATTCGCGAGCGACTGAAGAACCAGGGTCTCACATTCGACGATATCTCAGTGAACTACTACAAGGATTACTATCTCAAGCTCTTCAACACCTTCGAGCCCACCAACGGCCTGCTGTTGCAGACGGGTGTGGACTACCATATCCGCAAGAGCAAAAGCAACGAAGTGATGCTACGTTCATTGCCCCCTGAAAGTGATCCTGTTGAGCAGCTCTTTGGCACCAAGCGGTCGTTTGCCCCTTTTATACGGGTCAGCTGGACCCCGGAACAATATTACCGTTACGAGGGGCAACAAAAGATCTATGTCCGCTCCGATTATCCCACCTTCAAGGTTGAGTTCTCCCGAAGTCTGTTGGATGTGCTGGGCAGCACCTCTCAGTATAACCGAATCGAGCTGGATGTCAACCAGAAGATTGACTTCGGGCTGATGCACTCATTCCAATACCATGTAGGTGCGGGAACGTTCATCAACCAGGAGACCGAATATTTCGCCGATTTTGTCTATTTCTCCAAGAACAATTTCCCGGAGAACTGCGACGATGGACTGTCGGGAAATTTCAACCTGCTGAGCAGGGATCTCTACAATGCATCAGACTCCTATCTGCAGGGTCATATCATGTTGGAGTCACCGTTTCTGATCCTGAAAAACATCCCCTTTATCTCCGAATTTGCCGACAAGGAGCGGTTCTATCTGAGTCAGCTCCACACTCCTCAGATCAAGTCATACACTGAACTGGGTTATGGCATCGGGAATCGTTTTTTCAATGCCGGTCTCTTCGCCTCTTTTCATAAAACCCAATTTGAGGAGATCGGCGTACGGGCTGCTTTTGGGTTTTGACAGCTGAATGGAGAACCATTTTTTCCTGCCTGCCCACCCCTCAACAGAGCGCTCAGATAGGCGACACTTATTGAAAAATCCTTACCTTTGTACAAAAGAACTGTTTATGATCCGATTTCCCAATGCAAAGATCAATCTGGGGTTACATGTCACAGCCCGCAGGGAGGACGGGTACCACGATCTGGAAACGATCTTTTACCCAATAGAGCTGAAAGATGCACTGGAGATCATTCCTTTACCTGAGGATAGCATACCCGGAGAGGAGAATCAATACCGACTCTTTCAGACAGGTATCTCCCTGAAAGGTGATGAGGATGAGAACCTGGTGGTTAAGGCCTGGAGAATGATCGCATCGGAGAAAAAGTTACCTCCCATTGAGATCCATCTTCTTAAAAGAATACCGTTCGGTGCCGGTTTGGGTGGCGGCTCTTCCGATGCAGTGGTCATGTTACAACTACTGAACGACACCTTTGCACTGGGGTACAGTGAAGCAGAACTGGCATCACGTGCCGCCCGCCTGGGAGCAGATTGTCCCTTTTTTATCATCAACCGCCCTGCCCTGGCCACCGGTATAGGTGACATCCTGGAGCCGGTGGAAGTTGATTTGAGTCACCTGACCATGGTGCTGGTAAAGCCGGATCTCTGGATTTCCACCGCTGAAGCCTATTCACTGATCAGACCCAAAAAGCCTGAACAGTCACTCAGGGAGATCATCTCCTTACCTATCTCAGACTGGAAAGAGCATTTGAAAAATGATTTTGAAACGGCTCTTTTCAAAAAATTTCCCGAAATTTGGCAGATCAAACAGCAGCTATACGAGCAAGGTGCACTTTATGCCTCCATGAGTGGTTCGGGTTCAGCGGTTTATGGCCTGTTCGAAGAAACGCCCGATCTGAAAGGCCTTTTCAACAACCATTTCGTATGGATGAATAAGTTGTAAGCTGACAGCTAACAAAATTATACAAATATATGAACAAACGTTTTAGAAGATGCCTCTTAATCCTGCTGATAGTTGGTGCAAGCATTCAGGCACAAACGGTATTCTCTCCGGCAGAGCTCCCCTCTTTCGGGCCCATCCCTGTAGCAAAACCGGTGCTACTGGACAGCATCAATCTCAGTGACAAACCCTATTCGGATGAGTTGCTGTTATCCACCACCATCAATTTCCCTGCACCTGAAAAATTTACCGGCAGGGCAGAACCAGATACAATGGGTTACTTCCGGTTGCCGAAACCCACACAGGGCAGGGCTTTTCAACTGGTCTCCTTTCATCTGTCGGGTGACCGGTATGGAAAGGCCAGGATCACCGTCACCTCACCCAACCCGTTGGAGCTCTGGATCGACAACGTGAAGAGAGCCACCAAACAAGCCGCTGATGACAGTCTCCACCTCTCCGGATCGGTCGATGCGGTATTGAATGGCTTCACCAACAACAGCCGTGTGCTCATCAAAATGCTTGCCTCGTCCGATGACCCCCACGATGTGATGGTAAAAATTGGTGTGCGACCAGAAGAGAGCGACTCGCTTTTGCTGTTCACTTTCAACAATCAGAACAAACGACGGATCGATATCAAAGACATCCTTGAGGGAAATCGGATAAACAACTCCTCCATCTCCCCAAGCGGTCGTTTTGTGCTGCTGTCTCTGCGTGAGACGCTGTCAGGAGGGGAAACTCGCACTCATACGCAGATATACGACCACCGGCAAAAACGAATCATCTTTTCAGAGCCGATGAGCCGCCCGCAGCTGGGCTGGATGCCCAAGTCAGATCTGCTTTACTACGTGGGTGACAAGGAGGAGGGACGGACTTTCTACACACTCGATCCGCTCACCCTGGAGACGACGATCAGGGCAGAAAACCTGCCCAAGGAGAAATTCTTTGTTGCGCCGGATGAACAATCACTCTTTTACGCAACCAAAGAGACCCTTACAATCAGCAACCCCGGTGGATTGAAACGGCTCATCGGTATTGACGATCGTCAGTCGCAATACCGCGAACGGTCATACCTCTACCGTTACTTCTTTGATACCGGACTTACGCAGCAGCTCACCTTTGGCAGACAGTCGGCATCACTCAACGATGTGAGCAACGACATGCAATACCTGCTTTTTTCGGTATCGGAAGAAGATCTCTCCCAGCGTCCCTTTCGCACCAGCACCCTCTATAGGTTGAACCTGGAAACCATGGAGAGAGATACCATCTGGAAAGATCAGCGATATGCCTACTCGGCACAATTTTCTCCCGATGGCCGGCAACTGCTGATCCATGGTGCCCCTGAGGCATTCAACGGCATTGGCCTGAACATCAAGCCGGGACAGATCGCCAACAGCTACGACACCCAATCGTTTGTCATGCAACTTGAGAACAGAGAGGTGATTCCGGTTACCAAAACATTTGATCCAAGCATCAGCGCGCAGGAGTGGAACCCGCTGGATAACAACATCTATTATCGCGTTGAGGAGGGTGACAGGGTAAACATATACCGTTATACAACCCGCGATGCATCCTTTGAGAAACTGCCGCTCAAGGAGGAGGTGATCCGTTCATTTCACATTGCCTCGAACGCACGCTGGGCCACCTATACCGGTCAAAGCAGCTCCAACTCCTCACGTTGTTACCTGCTCAATCTCAAAACGCTCGAATCGACGCTGATCAGTGATCCCTATGCCGAGAAACTCGATCAGCTGCTACTGGGTGAGGTAAAGGAGTGGAGCTTCACCAGCTCCTTTGGAGACCAGATTGAAGGACGTTACTATCTGCCGCCGCATTTCGATCCCAACAGGAAATATCCCCTGATTGTCTATTACTACGGCGGTACCAGCCCTACCAGTCGCGTTTTTGAGAGCACCTATCCACTGCATGTCTATGCCGCCCAGGATTACGTGGTTTACACGCTTCAACCCAGTGGGACCACCGGCTACGGGCAGGAGTTCTCTGCACGCCATGTGAACGCATGGGGCAAGCAGACAGCGGATGAGATCATTGAGGGTGTGAAAGCATTTGTAGCAGCCCACCCCTTTGTGGAGGGCACAAAAATCGGCAATATCGGCGCCTCCTACGGCGGGTTCATGACGCAGTACCTGATTACCCAAACCGATCTCTTCACCGCCTCGGTATCGCATGCCGGCATCAGCAACATCACCAGTTACTGGGGTGAAGGCTACTGGGGTTACTCCTACAGTGCAGGTGCCAGTGCCGACAGCTATCCCTGGAACAATCCGCACCTCTACGTGGAACAAAGTCCCCTGTTTCATGCCGATAAAATAACAACTCCGCTCCTGTTGCTTCATGGTACGGCCGACACCAATGTGCCCATCGGAGAAAGCATTCAGATGTACACGGCTCTGAAGCTGCTAAACAAGCCGGTAGAGTTTATCCAGGTAGAGGGGGAGAATCATGCCATCTATGATTACCAGAAGCGAATTTCATGGAACCATGCCATCTATGCCTGGTTTGCCAGATGGCTGAAAGAGGATGGCAGGTGGTGGGAGTCGATGTTCCCGGAGAAATAGGGAATGGTGACTTGTATTTTGTTTCGTAAAAGACTTAAAATATGGATGTAGAAAAAATTTGCAACGAAGTAAAACTGCTTGTCCGCACCACGGGTGAATATCTGAAAGCCGGGCAGGCGGCGCTCAGGAAAAAAGACATTGAGCTGAAAGGTACCCGTAATTATGTGACATATATTGATAAGGAAGCGGAACACAGACTGGTGGAAGGTCTGGGGAAGTTGCTCCCGGAAGCAGGGTTCCTGACCGAAGAGAATACGGTGGAATTTGTACAGAAAGAATTCACCTGGGTCATCGATCCACTGGACGGCACAACCAATTATGTACATGGCGACACCCCCTTTTCGGTGAGTATCGCACTGATGAGCGGAAGGGAGGTGATCATGGGTGTGGTATTTGATCCCGTCGCAGATCAGATGTTCTATGCCACAGAAAAAGGAAAGGCATTTCTCAACGACATCTCATTGCAGGTAAGTACACAGGCAACGCTGGTGAACGGATACATCGGGTTCGGTATTCCATACAATCTGGACAAGAAAGGAGAACAGATCCTTCAACAGGCCATGAAACAATTCCGGAAGTGCAGTTTTCGCATCAAAGGATCGGCAGCACTGGAGATCTGTTATGTAGCGGCAGGGATCAGTGACACCTACTTTCACTCAGGGTTGTCGCCTTGGGATGTGGCTGCGGGGGCATTTATCCTGGAGTGTGCCGGAGGAAAATGTACCGACTTCACAGGGGGTGACAATTACATTTTCGGGAAAGAACTGGTGGCCTCCAACGGTGCCATCCATCAGGAGATCATGGAATCAATTATTCAGGGTACGTAATGGCAATGAGCCTCTTTCTGTTCTTATCAATAAACAAAAAAAAAGTATCTTTGCTTTTCGTTTAGCAAATAGCGGGTAGCCCCCATGAAAAATGAATCAACACGTACGACAATGGAAACAGATTTAAAACAAATAGGCGAACGGATCAAGGGATTACGCGACGCTCTCGGTTTTTCCCCCGGCGAGATGGCACACAAGCTGGAGGTGGATGAAGATGTGTATCTGCAATATGAAGCAGGTGAAAGAGATATCTCTATCT
>WOYI011363810.1_pt1 | contig 28174 bp, 28 predicted proteins | sample 6423411 | NCBI WGS metagenome assembly WOYI01 (sample SAMN13441803, study PRJNA592873) | oil field metagenome | biome: oil field; feature: oil-well bore; material: oil-contaminated soil; isolation source: oil-contaminated soil from oil-well borehole | place: Germany: Wietze | collected 2016-10-18 ...
GTCAGTGTAGCACGCCCCGAAAAGCAACCCGGAGCCCGTAAGGAGCATGAGCCTTAAAGCTACCCCGAAAAGAGGCTAAACTAAGCAGGTGAGCAGCGCTTTCAAGAAACCCAAAGAAGACCCGGAGATGACCATGCACGAAATACCAAAGACCCATGAGCGCGCTCGGGTGCTTACGGGCGATCGTCCGACAGGCCCTCTTCACCTGGGCCATTACGTTGGCTCACTAAAAAACCGCGTACGCCTGCAGGAGGACTACGAGGTGTTTATCGTAGTTGCCGACGTCCAGGCGCTCACGACCCACCTCAAGGAGAGCGGCCAGATCAAGGAAGCGACCAAAGAGGTCTGCTTGGATTATCTGGCCGTCGGAATCGACCCGAACACGACGACAATCTTCGTGCAATCCCAGGTTCCAGAGATTGCAGAACTCACCGTTTTCTTTTCGATGCTGGTGAAACTTTCATTTCTTCGGCACAACCCCACGATCAAAACGGAAGCCCTCGAAAAGGGACTGGGCGAAGACCTCACCTACGGGTTCTTTGGCTATCCGATCTCCCAGGCGGCCGACATCACGTTCGTGAAGGCAAGGCTGGTCCCCGTGGGCGAGGATCAGATCCCACACATCGAACAGACGAGGGAAATCGTAAGGAAGTTCAACCGGCTTTACGGCCCTGTTTTGTTCGAACCAGAAGCGCTCGTAGGCGACGTCCCGAGGTTGATCGGGTTGGATGGCAAGCTAAAAATGTCTAAATCCTACAACAATGCAATCTTCTTGAAGGACCCGCCCGAGCTTGTCCGAAGGAAAGTGTTCCAGGCAGTGACCGACCCGGCCAGGATTCATCCGACAGACCCGGGCCATCCGGATATCTGTACGGTGTTTGCCTACCACAAGGTGTTCAATGAGCACGAGGTTCCCGAGATCAAAGAGGACTGTAAGGCTGGCAGGCTCCGTTGCGTCGACTGCAAGGCAAACCTCGATTCTGTCCTCAACCGTTTCCTTGAGCCTATCCGCACCAAAAGGAAGGCTTTTGCAGAACAAGACGGGCTGATCTGGGATATCCTAGACGAAGGGACGAAGCGGGCCAGGGCAATCGGGAGCCAAACGCTCTCCCAAGTAAAAGAAGCGATGGGACTCTCTTATTTTCCGAAACAATCGACCCAGAGGGTTCCGTAGGTAAGGGGGTAGGAACTACTAAGGAATGAGGAGCGGGGCGGGCCTGGATGGTTCTTCGCGCCAGTCGTAGGCTTGAACCCATTCAGAGCCAAGCGTTCCTTCAAGGAATGCGCGAAGCCCCAGAGCAAAGGCCCCTACAGGCCTTTCCCGGCCCAAGCGCTCGAAAAACAAAAGCAGACCGTCCAAGGCCTCTGGAAGCACAGCCTGGACGTGGGATGAAGGAAGCTCTGTGAGCCGTTTTAGGGCCTGGTCGCGCATCTTGGCAAGCGGCCCGGGCAGTGCGATGATGGAGGGGGTGATGATCAGCTGAAATTCTGAACGGATATCTTGAAAAAAGCGGGTCAGTTCTTCAGGCCGAATTTTTGGGTCGGCGCTCAAAACGATGCAAACTACGGCCAGCAGGTGGCTGAGCGCCTCCGAAAGCGCATCTCTCCTTTCTTCCGGGAAGAGTTCAACCGTTTCTCGAAGCAGGCCAAGAAACAGCTGCTCAAGCTTTTTCCCGGCATACACCTCCCCTTCCTCAAGGTAGACGCATCCTTCTGGACATGCAATTTCTTGAAGCCTGTGCTGCCCGCAACATGCAGGGCAAATCAAGCCCCCTAGCCCTGGACAGGAACGTTTACCTTTCTTCTGCCTACAGTATGCGCACTGCATGGCCAAGACGCTCCCTTTTCGTTGCCATTTTTTGGTGGTTTTGTTATGGTAACATAGACTTTTTCATCAATACAGCCAAAGGTCGAGCTATGCGTGTCGGTTGCATCGGGGCGGGTTATGTAGGGCTTGTGACGTCCGCGCTAATGGCCCAGAAAGGCCACGAGGTTCTATGCATCGAAAAGGACATACGGAAAATAAGCCTACTTAGGCAAGCGAGGGTACCGTTCTTCGAGCCCGGGCTAGAGGATATTCTTAGGGAGACGTTGCGCAACGGGCAGCTGCAGTTTTCTACGGATATCGCCGCGCTCGGTGAGTTCAGCCCTAAGGCCGTATTTATTTGCGTTGGAACACCATCCTCCGAGGACGGGGGGGCCGATACGCGAATGGTCATGGAGGTCGTGGACCAGCTTGCGGGCACCTTAGAAGCCCAAACGGTCGTCGTGCTCAAAAGCACCGTGCCCCTGGGAACGTATCGGCGGGTGGATTTGCAGCTGAAGGCCAAGGCGCGTGTTCCGTTATACGTCGCCAACAACCCGGAGTTCTTGAGGGAAGGTTCGGCTGTCTATGATTTTCTGTATCCAGACCGTATTGTTATCGGCTACGAAGACGAGCGGGCCAGGGGGGTGCTCGAAGAGCTTTACGCGCCCTTTTTCGAAGCTTCAGGAGCGACACTGTGGATGGACCCGGCCTCTGCTGAACTCATAAAGTACGCAAGCAACGCATTCCTCGCGCTCAAGATATCGTTCGTCAACCTCATGGGTGATCTTGCGGCCAAAACAGGCGGGGACATCTGGAAGGTTGCCCAAGGCGTGGGGATGGATAAGCGTATCGGGCCTCACTTCCTGTCGCCCGGCTTGGGCTACGGGGGCTCATGCCTGCCTAAAGATACACGGGCACTCATTTCCACGCTCGAATCATTGGGGCTAGATCAAGGCTTGTTCCGTTCCGTCGAGAGGATCAACGCCTCTCGAATCGACCTTGCGCTCGAAGTGCTCAAGGGTGCGCTCGGTGGGCCCTTGGAAGGCGCCGCGCTTGGGGTATGGGGAGCGGCCTTCAAGGCCCGTACGGACGATATTCGCGAAGCCCCAAGCCTAAGGCTGATCCAAGCCCTCCTAGATAGCGGCACGAAGGTCAAGGTGTACGACCCGAAGGCAATGGACAACCTAAAGGGCCTGTTTGGCCGAAAGATCGAGTACGCCAAGGACGCATACGACGCCGCTTCGGATGTGGATGCGCTTGCTTTGGCAACCGAATGGCCGGAGTTCTTGGAGGTCTCGTTCGACAGGGTCAAGGGGCTAATGAGGCAGCCCGTCATCATCGATTGCCGAAGCCATCTTCGGGGCCTCCAGCTCGAATCCAAAGGTTTTTACTATGCCACGCTTCATGGGCCGGCAATGCCGCCGGCGCCGATCTCGGCGGGTTCTCTTCTATGAGCGACAAAGGGGTTGTGCTGGTCACGGGCGGAGCAGGGTTTATCGGCTCGCACCTTTGCGAAAGGCTCCTTGCAATGGGATACCGCGTCCTTTGCGTGGACAACCTCCTTACTGGAAGGAAGCACAACCTCTCCCACCTGCTCGATCATCCGCTCTTTTCGTTTTACGAGCAAGACATCTCGAAGTCTCTCTACCTCGATGAACCCCTGAAGATTGTCATACATTTCGCTTCTGTTGCCTCTCCCAAGGATTATATGACCTTTCCGATCCAAACTCTCAAAGCAGGCTCGCTTGGAACGTTCAACATGCTCGGCCTAGCAAAAGCAAAAAACGCAGACTTCGTCCTCGCCTCAACGTCTGAAGTATACGGCGACCCGGCAGAGCACCCCCAGAAAGAAACCTACTGGGGCAACGTCAACCCCGTGGGCCCGAGGGCGGTGTACGACGAGTCAAAACGGTTTGCCGAGGCGCTTTCGATGGCCTACATGCAAAAACACGGGATGCCCTCGCGAATTGCCAGAATCTTCAATACTTACGGCCCACGCATGCGAAGCGATGACGGCCGCGCAGTCCCGACGTTCGTCATGCAGGCCTTAAAAAACGAGCCCATCACGATCCACGGTGACGGAACCCAGACCAGAAGCTTTTGCTATATCGACGATTTGATAGACGGGCTTATTGCCCTCATTCATTCAAATGTCACCGGCCCCATCAACCTAGGCAATCCACTGGAAACCTCTATCCTGGAAGTCGTACAATGGATCATAAGGCTGGCAGATAGCGCATCCCCTATCGTCCACATCGAGCCCTTGCCAGATAACCCCAGAAGGAGAAACCCCGACATTGCGCTTGCAAAGCTCCATCTGGGGTTTGCTCCGAAGGTGGGAATTCAAGATGGGCTCGCCAAAACGATTGCCTATTACAGAGCTAGTATTGCCTAATCCTGCCCTAGAGCCTAAGGAAGCCTAAAAAACCGCCAGAATGACGAATACCCCTACGATTCGCAACTTTTCTATCATTGCCCATGTAGACCACGGCAAATCGACGCTTGCCGATAGGCTGCTCGAGCGCACCGGCCTGGTAAACGTGCGAACGATGCGCCCGCAGTTCTTGGACCGGCTCGAGATCGAGAGGGAGCGGGGGATCACCATCAAGGCTCAGACGGTAAGAATGCCCTACGCCCACCCAGAGCTCGGCTTGTTTTTGCTCAACATGATCGATACGCCGGGCCATGTCGATTTCGGCTACGAGGTTTCAAGGAGCCTGGCCGCATGCGAAGGGGCGCTGCTTTTGGTCGATGCCTCCCAAGGGGTAGAGGCCCAAACGCTCGCCAACGCCTATCTCGCCGTGGACCAAGGGCTTGAGGTCGTTTTGGTCATCAACAAGATTGACCTTCCCTCCGCTAGGCCCGAAGATGTCCGAGCGGAAGTGGAAAACCTGCTCGGGCTTGACGCATCCAACGCCATCCTAGCCTCGGCCAAAGAGGGGGTTGGCATCGAGGCGATCCTCGATGCGCTTGTGCGCAGGATCCCCCCTCCAAAAGGGACCCTTGAAAACCCATTGCAGGCGCTTATTTTTGATAGCTGGTTCGATTCTTACAGGGGGGTTATCCTTCTTGTCCGCGTGTTCGAGGGGACGCTCACCCCAAACACCGCCGTGGAGATCGCCTCCAGCGGGGAACACTTCCAGATCGAGGAGCTTGGCGTCTTCCAACCGGACGCTATCCCATCCAGCCAGCTTGGCTCCGGCGAGGTGGGCTACGTGATTTTGGGAATCAAGGATATCCTTAAAGCCCGGGTAGGAGATACACTGATCGACCCGAAGCGGCGTGCCGCGGCGCTTCCAGGATTCCGAACGATCCAGCCAAACGTTTACGCTGGCGTCTTTCCCGTTCGTTCGGACGACCTCAGTAAACTAAGGCACTCCCTAGAGAAGTTAAGCCTCAACGACGCTTCGATCCAGATCGAACCCGAGACCTCCAGAGCGCTAGGCCTCGGGTTTCGACTAGGCTTTCTTGGGATGCTGCATATGGAGATCGTCCAGGAGAGGCTAGAGCGCGAGTATGGGCTGGACCTAGTCATCACCTCGCCAACTGTCAAGTACCGAGCCTTTTTAGTAGACGGAAATATCTTGGAAATTTCCAACCCCTCTGATTTGCCCCCGCCCAACAAGGTCGAACGAATCGAGGAACCCTTCCTCGATTTAACGGTATACACGCCGGAAGTTTACCTAGGCCAGGTCCTTAAGCTTCTCGAAGAGAAACGGGGCGTGCAAAAGGGCATCACGTACCCCTCCCCCTCAAGGATTGTACTGGCGTACGAGATTCCGCTGGCTGAGATCATCATGGATTTTCACGACAGGCTCAAATCTCTTTCCAGGGGTTATGCCTCGATGGATTACACGTTCCTAGGCTATAAGCCTTCTGATTTGTTGAAGCTAGACATTCTCGTCAATCAAGAAAGCGTAGACGCCTTGTCTTTGCTTGTTCCTCAAAGCAAAGCATATGCCAAGGGCCGCGCGCTGGTGGACACGTTGAAATCCACCATTCCCCGCCAACTGTTCGAGGTTGTCATCCAAGCGTCGATCGGCTCCAGGGTCATCGCAAGGAACTCTGTCTCGGCACTGCGCAAGAACGTAACGGCCAAATGTTACGGTGGGGATATCACAAGGAAACGAAAGCTTCTTGAAAAACAGAAAGAAGGCAAGAAAAGGCTCAAAATGGTAGGCAACGTCGAGATCCCACAAGAGGCCTTCCTGGCCGTTTTAAAAATGGAGAAATAGAAGGTGTATCCCTCAAGAGAAGAAGTGGCGACAAACGAGAAGACGTCAAAAAAGAGCATCGTCCTGGAGTATGCCAAGTCTTTACTCATCGCGCTTGTACTCGCGTTGTTCGTGCGGACGTTCTTCGTGCAGGCCTATAAAATCCCCTCGGGGTCGATGCTCGAAACGCTAAAGATCGGCGACCACATCCTGGTCGAGAAGTTCCTGTTCGGGACGCACATTCCTTTTACCGACATCGTCGTCCTTCCTTTAAAGCAGCCCAAACGAGGTGACGTCGTCGTTTTTCGCTATCCATTAGACCCAAGCCTCGATTTTATCAAGCGTATCATCGCACTGCCCGGCGATACCGTTCAAGGCATCAACAAAGACATTTACGTGAACGGAAAGAGGCTACAAGAGCCCTACATTCAACATATCGACAATTTTGTCCTGCCTGCCTACATTTCCCCGAGGGACAATTTCGGACCTCTTCGCGTCCCTAAAGACAGCTATTTCGCCATGGGGGACAACCGGGACAACTCCAAGGACAGCCGCTTTTGGGGGTTCGTCCCCAGGCACAATATCAAAGGAAAGGCGATGGTGATCTATTTTTCTTGGAACAGCGAAAACCACTGGATACGGCTCAGCCGGATCGGCAGGATAGTCCACTAGCCACCAAATGAACCACTAAAAAGAGGGCCGCCAATGGACACACAAGGAGCACCTGAGACCCAAGAGGCGCAAGCGCGGGCCGAAACGCTCACGATCGAGGCGCTTCTTGCACCAGCCTACCAGTCAGTAGAGAATCAGCTCAGGCTGGTCGAGCTCGACGTCAAACGCTTCATTAATCAGATGACAGGGCTCCGGGAGCAGATCGATGCCAGCCCTCAGTACGCAATCGGCAAGGCAGGCCAGATCGCCACGCAAATCCTGAACGCCATTCAAAAGATGGGGGCCATTCAGCAGACATCGGCCGAGCTCATCGCAAACATGGAGGCCGAAGGCCGGAAGATCCTCGAATCCCACCAGGCGGTTTGCAAGGCGCCAGCCAACCAGGAAGAGGCCGTTTAGTACGGCCTAAGAGCCTAAGAAGAGAGCCGCCCCTCCTTGCCGAAACCAGTTAAGGAGTGGGCGGAAACTCTCGGAAGAAGGCGTACCTTCGTTCCGTGTTCTTTGATCGACCTGTAGATCGTCGTCAGGTAGATGCGCCTTTTAAGAAACGTGCTGTACTTGGTCACCGTTGTCCGGTCGAAGACCTCCCAGCCAAGTCGCCGGTAAAGTTCGGGTCGCCGCCTTGTTTCAAACGTAAGCATCTGTCCGTAAACAACATCCTCCCCACGCCCGGCTACCTCCTTCAAGAATTGTTCGAGCAGCACCTTTGCGACTCCCGCGTTCCGGTAGGCCCCTTGAACGTTAAAATGGAAATGGGCTCCGTGAAGCGGCGCCTTGGGCATTTCCCTCCACCCTTTTAGGCAAAGCCACAGACAAAACCGCAAAGAGGCCTTATCGTAGCGGCCGAGCATAATCTTTCCGAGTACCGTGGCAACAAACCCAGGCAAGCGGGTCGCCCTATAGAGGCGATAACGCCATCTCCGCACGCTCCCCACGATGTAGCCTATCACCGCTCCGTTAGGATCGAGGGCGACAAAGGCCAGGTCTGGTTCAACGCTCAAATAGTATCCCGTGAGGTACTTTGAAAACAGCCTGGTATCCTTGAAGACGCGATCTATAGGCCTTCCAAGAAAACCGGTTTCGCAGCATAGCGCCTCTAGGCCGCCTTGGAATGCTTGCCGGTAAGGAACGACTTGAAAATGCACCTAGAACCCTTTCCTTTGGGGACAACAAGCGAATCAAAATTCTTGTAACCAGATTATACTACCGTGGCTCAAAGAGGAACCCCTTGCGCCCTTCCGGTTGACGTCCGTTGATTATTGTACTATACTGCTCCTGTTCGGCTCTTGCCCGTCCGGGCTCTGGAAAACCAGGTGTCCGTGGGCTTTGTTAAAAAACAATCGCAAACAACAGGAGGAACACATGATTCAGGTTCGTTCTCAAGCCCCGGATTTCTCGTGTAACGCGTACCTCAAAGGAAACAGCCAGCCTGTGAAGGTGAGCCTCGCGGATTATCGCGGAAAGTGGACGGTCTTATTCTTCTACCCGATGGATTTTACGTTCGTGTGCCCCACGGAGCTCAGAGCCTTCGCAGAAGCAAAGCACGAGATCGAATCGTTGGGAGGAACCGTTGTCGCCGCCTCGTGCGACAGCTTTTACTCGCACCTTGCCTGGTTCTCCAAGGATCTTCCGGAGGTGGATTACCCGGTACTTGCCGATAAGACAGGAGAAATTGCCCGTAAGTACGGGATTTACCTTGAAAACGAAGGAATTTCCTTAAGAGGGTTGTTTATCGTAGACCCTAAGGGCGTGCTCCGCTATCAGGTTGTAACAGACTTAGGCGTAGGCCGCGCGACCGAAGAAACAATCCGTGTTCTCCAGGCTCTGCAAACCGGCGCCAACTGTCCAGCAAACTGGAAGCCGGGCCAAAAAACGCTCTAAAGGGGCGAGATCAAACACTAAAAAGGCGGGGCAAAAGCCCCGCCTTTTTAGTTAGGCTTTGCTTTGCAAAGAGGCCTCATGTTCCTCTAGGAATCGTTCGGCCAGGATCGCGGCCATACATCCCGAACCCGCTGCCGTGACCGCCTGCCGGAACGCGGAATCTTGGACGTCCCCGCAGGCAAACACGCCTTCGATCGATGTCCTAACATTTTCATGCGTCAGGATATATCCCCTCTCGTCCATCGCCAACTTCCCCATGAAGAGTTTTGTGTTGGGCTCGTGGCCGATCGCGATGAACAGCCCATCGAGAGGCACTTCTTCTTCTTTGTTTGTCTTCACATCGAGAAGAACCACTCCCTTAAGCCCATCCTTGGTATCTCCAATCAAGTCGGCAACTACGCGATTCCAGAGGAATTCGATCTTGGGGTTGGACAACGCGCGCTCTTGCATGATCTTCGAGGCCCTAAGGGCGTCCCTACGGTGAATGACCTTCACTTTCGTTGCAAAGCGCGTCAAAAACAGCGCCTCTTCCACGGCCGTATCGCCACCCCCGACTATGGCCACCTCTTTACCCCTGAAAAAAAACCCGTCGCAAGTGGCACAGGCGCTCAGGCCCTTCCCCATAAACTGCTTTTCTTTTTCCAGCCCAAGGAGCTTCGCCGAGGCCCCGGTTGCGATAATCACAGTATCTGCCTCAAGCTCGCCGCCATCGAACGTGACACAAAACGGCCGAAGGGCGAAATCAACAGAAGTAGCGGGCTTGGCGATGATTTGCGCGCCAAACCTAGCCGCTTGCTGACGCATCTTTTCCATAAATTCCGGCCCTTGAACGCCTTCTGGAAAACCCGGAAAGTTTTCGACCTCGGTTGTGGTCGTCAATTGGCCGCCCGGAATGGGGCCTTCAAGTACACAAGTCTTCAGACAGGCCCTGGAAGCGTAAATCGCGGCCGTAAGCCCGGCAGGACCACTTCCTAAGATTACAACGTCAAAGCCTGCCGTTTGGGTCTGCGCCATCTCTAGATTACCCTCCATAATGCCAAGGCGTGTCCGTAAGCGTCATGAGCGGCTCGTCCTGCTTGAGGACCGCATCGATCACCTCGACAACAAACACGCTATGGTCACCCCTTTTGACGATCTCAAAGACACGCGTTTCTACCCAACCAAACGCCTCTTCAATGACCGGAGAGGCCGTGTGCTTGGTCAACATGAAACGATAGCCGTTAATCTTGTCGCCCTCTTGCACCGAAGGGCGGAAAAAAGCGGAAGCAATCTCTTGCTGGCCCTGCTTCAAAAAACTCACGGCCAACGCCTTCGAGGCTTCCGCAAGGCTATGGAGCTTTGAGCCCCCTTGAAGCGCCACCATCAACATGGGAGGACGGAACGATGCTTGAGCAAGCCAGTTGATCGTTCCTGCCGAAACTTCTTCTCCGGCCTTGGAGCCGGCGATGAACAGCCCGTAAGGAATCTTTCGTAAGAGCGTTTTTTTTGCTTCCTCGTCCATATCTGCCTCCTTTGGTTGGTTTGCGCAAAGGCAGGCCCCACCGACCCGCACTGTCTAGTATGCCTAGCTTAGCAAAAACTAGCGCAGGTTTGCACGCACCCTTATCCAGGGTTGACTAGAATCTATTTATATGTATAAATAAAGCTTTTAAGGAGCCGGTTTACATCGCGGCTAGCCTACGCTAAACGGGTTTATTCTAAATTCAAAAAAAGGGGAAACTATGGCTAATCTAGAAGGCAGAGTCGCAATTGTCACGGGAGCAGGGAGGGGAATTGGAAGAGAAGAAGCCCTCGAGCTCGCCCGCAACGGCGCCAAGGTAGTAATCAACGACGTAGGGGCCCATTTTGACGGGACCGGTGCCGACCGCACACCGTCCCAGCAAGTCGTGGATGAAATCAAGGCATTCGGCGGAGAAGCCGTCGCCAACTACGAGTCCGTAACCGACTTTGCCGGCGCCAAGCGGATTATCGAGTGCGCGTTGGATACCTTCGGCGAGCTACACGTCGTTGTGAACAACGCGGGGATCTTAAGAGACCGAATGATCTTCAACATGGCCGAAGAAGATTTCGACGCGGTCATCAACGTGCATTTGAAGGGGACGTTCAACGTCAGCCGCCATGCTTGCGCCTACTTCAGGGAGGCAAACAAGGCGGGCAAAGACCTGCAGCCCAGGATCATCAACACCGCCTCGGACGCCGGGCTTTTGGGCAACCCTGGTCAAGGCAATTACGGCGCGGCCAAGGCCGGAATCGCCACCATGTCCATCATCATCGATATGGAGATGTCCCGGTATGGCGTGGCCTGCAACTGCATCGCGCCTCTAGCCAGGACACGCCTAACGGTAGATGCCACGCCTTCAACGGCGGCGATCATGGGCCAAACACCCGAGGGTGAGTTCGACCCCTTCCACCCCAAGCATATCGCTCCGCTGGTTGCCTACTTAGGCTCTGTCGAGGCGGGCTCCATCCATGGCCAAGTGTTTCGGGTAGGAGCGGGTACCGTTTGGGGGATGCAAGGATGGCATAGCGTAGCCAAAATCTCGAAGAAAGGGTTCCTCACGGTAGAAGAACTTTCTAAGCGTATGCAAGAGGAGCTCTTGCCAAAGCTCCCACCCAAAGAAGAAATTACGGCCGTTTTCACCGAAATTCAATTTTAAGCGTGCGAATCCTCATCGTCTGTCACGCCAACACATTCCGCTCGCCCATGGCTTGGGCCCTCCTTCAGAGGGCCCTTGTACCATGGAGAGGGCTTTTCGAGCTAGATTCGGGAGGAATCGGAACGCACGCCCGCGAGGGAGGGCTGATGTCGCTCGATGCCAGGCTCTCCCTGAAAGGGGCGGGCATCGAGCTTGACGAAAACGCCTTCCGCTCGAAGGACTTAAGGCGGCACCCCGAGGCGGTAGCGGGCGCAGGCTTGGTTATCGCGATGACGCAAGAACAACGCTCTTTGCTCTTGGACGCATTCCCAGAGCTCAATCCTGGTATTGTCCACACCTGGCTCGCCCTTGCCGACGAGTCCGGAGACATCGAAGACCCATGCGGGAAAGGCCCCGAAGGGGCGACAGTATGTCTTCGTGAACTCGAACGGACGCTCCCTTCGGTCGTAAAGAATCTTCTTGGGTTAGCCCTAAAACCTTTTACGCCTTAAGCAACCTCCTCTAAGAAGGAAAGGAGCAGGCGTACAGGCGTACCCGTTGGACCTACAGGCAAAAACCCGCCTTCTTTGTCGTTCCAGGCCGTACCCGCGATGTCAAGATGAACCCACGGCACATTCTTTACGTAGGGCTTCAAGAAGGCAGCGGCCGTAATCGTACCCGCTGCTCCGTCGCCGACGTTCTTGAAGTCTGCGTAGGGAGTCTTCAAGGCTTCTGCATACTCATCCCATAGCGGCAATTGCCAAACCCTCTCGCCCGTCCTCTCGCCCGAGCGGAAGAACGCTTCGATGGTTCCTTGATCTGCGGTCCCTAAAAGCCCGGAGGCCAGATGCCCGAGGGCAACGACGCAGGCACCCGTGAGTGTGGCGATGTCGACGATCAGGTCGGGGCTTTTCGAAAGCGCATAATCTAGGCCGTCGGCAAGGATCAGCCTACCCTCGGCGTCTGTATTGACTACCTCGACTGTCCTTCCTGCACGCAGCGTGATGACATCGCCAGGCCTGGCAGCCTTGCCGGAAGGCATATTTTCAACAGCGGGGATAATCCCGATTACCCTCACGGGGAGCTTGATCTCGCAAAGCGCCCGGATCAACCCCAAAACAGCCACACCCCCTGACTTGTCGTACTTCATCTTGTCCATGTCTTTGCCAGGCTTCAAGGAAATCCCTCCGGAATCGAACGTCACGGCTTTCCCGACGAGGGCGACGGTGCGTGAGGCATTTTGAGGGACATACTCGAGCACGATGAACCTAGGAGGGTTTTCGCTGCCTGCCGATACGGCAAGCACCCCCCCCATCCGCTCCTTCTCGATCTCTTCTTGACCAAGTACCTCCACATGTAGCAAATCCGGATACGCCTTGGCCAGCCCCCTTGCCTCTTCGGCAAGGACGTCCGGCGTAGCGAGGTTCCCGGGGCGGGTGTTGAACGCCCTGGTCCAGTTGACGGCCTCGATGACCCGCCCGGCCTTCAAAAGGACCCTCTTGCCTTCTTCGGGGTCAAGCACAAGGCTCTTGAACCATGCCGCTTGAAGCGTTGGGGCTTTGTGCCCTCCCTCTTCGGATTCGCACAGGCTGGTTTTAAAAATGCCTAGATCGAACGTTCCTACCCCCAAGCCAATTACAGCCTCTTCGATTACCGTTTCGGGGGAAAGCCCTTCAAACCCGGGCAGGACAAAAGCCGCCTTTTCAACGTGACGGCCAACAAGCTCCCTGCCCACGCGGGAGAACGCCTTTCTTATGCGGTCCAACGTAGCAGGCTTGCATCCCAACCCGTACAAAATCAAGGGGGTTTGATCGGCTAAAAGAAACGTGGCCTTGCCATCACAACATGGGCGTCCGATACAGAGCGCCCTTTCGACGGCCTCCATGACGCCTTTTGGAAGGCTAGAGAGGTACGCCTCCTTTTCTTTTCCCTCTTTTGTCAAGAACAACACGCACGGCACGCCCTCTCCTGGAAAGGCTTCCATCCAGGCCAAATCCACCGCTATCCCTCCTCCGTTGTGTTCGTCTTTCTTAAGAAATACTAATTTAGCAAAACATCGGCATCCACGGCCAGGGTTCGGCCATTCGCTCGAAAGAGGGCGATTTGCTAAAATGAAAAAACTCAAACATCTATGGAAAGGCCCATGAAAAACCCACCCTCCCTACCGGCGTTTGACCCAATTCACGACATCTACAGCCTTTCGCCACACCCATTATCGGCCATCTTTTCTCCTAAAAGCGTCGCCGTAATCGGAGCGAGCGAAAAAGATCACAGCGTGGGACGGGCGCTTCTTTCTAACTTAATCCAAAACCCATTCGGCGGGACGGTTTACCCGGTAAACCCAAACAGGAAGAGTGTGCTCGGGATCCGGGCATACCCAGACATCCAGAGCCTCCCGGAAACGATCGATTTGGCGGTCATCGCCACCCCGGCCCAGGGCGTTCCAGAGGTCGTTCAGGCATGCGCCAACGCGGATATTCCCGGGGCGATCATCATTTCGGCAGGGTTCAAGGAAGTCGGCAAAGGGGGTCAAGCGCTCGAGGAGAAAATTCTTGAGGTCGCGAAGGCATCTGAAATGCGCCTGATTGGCCCGAACTGCCTTGGAGTGATGAATACCCGTAGCAATTTGAACGCCACGTTTGCTCATGCTATGGCCAAGCAGGGTAACGTGGCGTTTCTTAGCCAAAGCGGGGCGCTTTGCACCGCCGTCCTAGACTGGAGTCTGGAGGCGAACGTAGGGTTCAGCGTGTTCGTTTCCGTGGGTTCGATGCTGGACGTAGGCTGGGGAGACCTCATTGAATACCTGGGCGACGACCCCTACACCGAAAGCATTGTCATTTACATGGAAACGGTAGGCAACGCACGCACGTTTTTGTCCGCGGCCAGGGAGGTCGCGCTCACCAAGCCTATCCTGGTCATCAAGCCAGGCAGAACGCAGGCGGCAAGCAAGGCCGCCGTTTCACACACGGGTTCGCTTACTGGATCGGACGAGGTTATCGATGCGGCCTTTCACCGCTCGGGCGTACTGCGGCTGGATTCCATCACGGAAATGTTCTCCATGGCCGAAATGCTCGCCAAGCAGCCAAGGCCAAAAGGCCCAAGACTCGCGATTTTAACAAACGCGGGCGGCCCTGGGGTTTTAGCGAGCGATGCACTCCTTCTAAGTGGCGGCAGGCTTTCCGAACTGTCCCAAGAAACCCTTCAAAAGCTTGGGCAATTTCTTCCCCCTCAGTGGAGCCACAATAACCCCGTCGACATTCTAGGAGACGCCGGCCCCGAGCGTTACGCCAAGGCCATCGAAGTACTTGCGAACGACGAGACGAACGACGGGGTTCTCACAATTCTTACCCCTCAAGCGATGACGCAGCCTTCCGAAACGGCAGACGCTCTAAGGCGCACTGGACGGCCTGCCAACAAGCCTCTTTTGACAAGCTGGATGGGGGGAGAAGGAGTTTCGCCCGGCATTGCCATCCTCAAAGATGCTGGGCTTCCTACCTTTTCTTATCCGGACGATGCGGCACGCGCATTCAGCGCGATGTGGCGCTTCAGCGAAAACCTTCGTTCTCTGTACGAAACCCCTAGGCTTACCGTAGACGCTTCGAAGGAGTTTGACCGCAACGCCGCATCTAAAGTTCTTGAGGAAGCAAAAAAGGCCAACCGAACTATCCTGAACGAATTTGAATCGAAACGGCTCCTTGAGGCCTACGGAATCCCCACGGTTCCAACACTTTTGGCGGCCTCGCCAAAAGAGGCAAAAAAGCTTGCGGAAATGCTCGGCTTTCCCGTGGTCCTTAAGCTCCATTCAAACACAATCACGCACAAAACCGACGTGGGCGGGGTTTGTCTCAACCTGAAAACCCCCGAGGAGGTCTCGAAGGCCTTCGTGAACATCCAGCAAAACATCGAGGAAAAGGTTGGGCCTGGCCATTTCCTTGGCGTGAGCGTTCAGCCGATGGTAGACCTCAAGGGCTACGAGCTGATCCTGGGCTCGAGTACCGACTCCCAGTTCGGCCCCGTCATTTTGTTCGGCGCAGGCGGGGTCCTGGTCGAGGTATTTAAGGATCAAGCCATCGGAATACCTCCCCTCACAGACGTACTAGCGCGTCGGATCATCGAAAAGACCAAAATTGCGGCAGCGCTCAAAGGGATCCGCGGCCGGGCACCGATGGATATGGCCATGCTTGAAGCGCTGCTGGTACGGTTCAGCTGGCTGATTGCCGAACAACGAAGGATCGTGGAGTTCGACATCAACCCTCTATTGGCCTCTTTTTCCGGCACGCCCTCCTTCATGGCGCTAGATGCCCGAGTACTCCTAGCGGACCCGGGGCTGCCCGAGGACTTGCTGCCTACGCTGGCCATCCGCCCTTACCCGGAGCGTTATTTTTGGAGGCATACGACAAAGACCGACATGTCTTACGCCCTACGCCCAATCAGACCTGAGGACGTTCCCAAAGTGCAGCACTTCCACGAAATGCTCTCGGACAGGAGCGTCAGCTTGCGCTACCTTTCCCCCGTCCTCTTTCAAGAGCGGACCCGACAAGAAAGGCTTGTTCGGGCGTGCTTCATTGATTACGACAAGGAAATTGCGCTTGTTGCGGAGACGACGGACGGGCAGGTGGTTGCCATCGGCAGGTTAAAAAAACTGCCCCAAAGGTCCGGAGCGAGCTTTTCCTTACTCGTGGCCGACCCGTACCAGCGTCAAGGCATCGGGACCGAAATACTAACGCGCCTCGTTGAAATTGCCAGACAAGAAGGCCTTACGCATTTGTTCGCCATTATGACCCCAGAAAACGAGCTAATGCGGCGAATGCTAGAAAAGTTTGGGTTCCGCCTTCGTTTCCACAGAAAAAAAACGGGGCTCGTCGAAGGGGAGCTTGCGATTAACTCCCGTGAAAAAGAAGAAGAATAGAAGCGTTTTGCGCCTTCTGCTGCGTTTTCACCTTCCTCCATTGCAGCGATAAATTTTGAAGGCTCAGCTATAGGATCACAAAAAGACAAGCAAAGGGGGCGGAATCCCGCCCCCTTTGCCGTAAATCACCGGTACTTGGCCTAAAAAAATGAACGCCGCTGCTTACTCATCTTTGTCCAACTTCTCATCGATCTTTTCGCCGAGCTCTTCTCCCTTACCCTTCTTGCCGGTAAGCTCTTCCTTCGCCTCTTCGGCCGTATCTTTCGCCTTCTTGCCGGCCTTGTCGATCGATTCGCCCGCCTTTTCCGCCGTGCCTTTTTCTCCGGTAATTTCTTCCTTTACCTCCGAAGCAGCCCCCTTGACCCTATCGAGCACACCTTCCTCTTCCGCCACCGTAAAACTAGACCATGAGGCAACAAACATGAGCGCTACAATCGCAAACAAAAACCGCTTCATACACATCCTCCTTGTTGTTAAAAAAGTTGCAAGAACGACCGCATACCAGCCATTTTTGATTGTAACACGTACTACAAGAGGACGCAAAGAATCTCCCTTCGCCCCTAAGTAACGCTCCGGGAAGTGCGTTTAGAGGCCGAAGGGAAACAGAAGCCATATGAAGCAAGGGCATAGGACGTGATGGTGCCGAGGGACGGAATCGAACCGCCGACGCAAGGCTTTTCAGGCCTTCGCTCTACCGACTGAGCTACCTCGGCCCCTTGAAACCGAAACGGTAGAGGCAGTTATTGTAACAGAACGAGTCACGGTAGCCAAGCCTGGGCTTATAGTCTTCCTTGAAGGCCTGTAAGCTTCTCGAGGCCGTGACGGTCGAGGTAGGCAAGCATCCCTTGTTTGATCTCCTCCACTCCGAAGGGGTTAACAAGAAGGAGCGTTCCCACGCCCACAAGGCTTGCACCTGCCAGCATCATCCCGATGGCGTCCTCAGGGGAGCTTACTCCACCCATGCCGACGATCGGGAGCCTGACCGATCTGGACACCTCGGAAACCATACGTAGTGCGATGGGGTAGATAGAGGGGCCAGAAAGCCCCCCAAAGCGCGTCCCTAGCTTTGAGCTTTTGGCGTCCACATCGATTGCCATCCCAAGGAGCGTGTTGATCAAAGACAGCGCGTCGGCTCCGGAATCTTCGCACGCCTTGGCCACCTCGCTGATGCTGGCGACATTGGGAGATAGCTTCACTATCAACGGGTAGCGGCAAAGGGGCTTGATCGATCGAACGAGCCTGGACGCCACCTTTGGGTCGGAGGCAAGAATGCTCCCCCATTGGGGTTTGTTTGGGCAAGAAAGATTGAGCTCCATCGCGAAAAGCCCTTCGAGGTCCGAGAGCATTTGGGCGGCCTTTTGGAACTCGGTCTCGTCATCTCCAAAAAAATTCGCGATTATCGGGACCCCGAGCCCTCTAAGATGCGGCCAGGTATTCTTCGCAAACGCCTCGATCCCTACATTTTCAAGCCCGATCGAGTTGAGCATCCCGCAGGGAGTTTCGGCGATACGAGGGGGAGGGTTGCCCCGCTTGGGGCTCGCGGACAGCCCTTTTAGCGTGATGACACCGAACGCCTCGGGAGGTAAGAGCTCCGGCTGCTCGAGCCCGTACCCGTAGCATCCAGAGGCGGCGGCGATCGGGTTTTTGATCGTTTTCCCTAGAAAGGGGACTTCAAGCCGGTTTGAAGTCATACCCCGCACATCGCAGTTCGTCGCTTCGAGTCAATCGCTCCCAATCCACATCCTTGGCGTCCATCACGGGGCCTTTTTGGCACAGCTTGACGTACATCCCTTCCCAATTCTCCACGACGCACCCCAAACAAAGCCCCATACCGCACCCCATGGGGCCTTCGAAACTTACGACAAGGCCAAACCGATGTCGCTCGGCCAGCTTATTTAGCGCATAAAGCATGGGCAATGGGCCGCATGCAAACACTTTTGCCGACCTGCCGGCCTCAAGGAGCAAGGTTCGTTCAGCCTCGAAAAGCTCGGTTACCCTCCCTTTAAACCCTTCCGACCCATCTTCGGTGGCAACATAAAGCCCGTCCGCAAGGCCAAGATGCCGCTTCGTCAGCTCGGCCTTCGTTCTCGCGCCGTAAAGCAATAAGAAATCAGCCTCCGGAGAAACCTCTTTAATTTGCCGGCCCAAAAGCACCATCGGGGCCACGCCAACCCCGCCCGCCACGGCGATTACGCGCCTTTGCCCCGGGCCAATGTACCTTAAAAACGACTGCCCCATTGGCATAATGACCCGAAGCTTAAGGCCTTGCCTGGCTTCTGCAAGCCGTTTTGTCCCTTTCCCCCGTATTGCGACCAAAAAACCTACGCGACAGCCTGTGGACCCGGCTTCAAAGCTTGCGATCGACAAGGGCCTGTTGAGAAGAGGATCTTGAGTGTCCTTGAAGCCCACCATAGCAAACTGCCCTGCCATGGGCGACATCGGAAGCAAAGGAAGCGCAAGTTCAAGCCAAAAGACGCCTGCCCCAGCCTGGGCAATCGCAACAACCTCCCCTTCGGTTTGACAAGGGGAAGAAACAGGCCGAACGGACACATCAGAGCTCAAGGCGGTTGAAGTCCGGAAGAAGCATGATGTAGGCATTCTCGTTCGTCCTTGCGTAGTAGCGCGGCCTTTCTCCTGCGATGTGAAACCCTAACTTTTCGTAGAGCCGAATTGCTTCCACGTTGGAAGTCCTCACCTCAAGAGTGGCCTTTTCCGCTCCAAGCTCTTTGCCGATGGCAATCGACTTTTTCAGAAGCAGCTCTCCTATCCCTAACCTTCGAAACGTGGGGTCGATCGCAAAGTTGAGAATGTGGACCTCTTCGAACATCACCCAAAAGAGGTTGTAGCCCAAGATTCTCGTTTCGTTCGCAAAATGCGCAACAAGCCCTTTCGAAAAAGGGTTTTCAAGCTCGGTCCGAAACAGGGAATAACCCCAAGGGTCCGGGAAGGACTTGGCCTCAATGACTACCGCATCTTCAACCTCTTCGAGGCGCATCTCCCTAAGAACAACCCTTCCCACCCTCTCCGGCTTTGCAGCAGGGAGCTCAGGAGTGGCCGACGAACAAGGCTTTTTGGGCTGAAAGCGCAACAAGAACCTCATCAATTGCCTGCATGTCTTTGATTCCAGGGGCTTTCTCCACCCCGCTTGCCATGTCCACGCCATACGGCCGAAGACATCTAACCACCTCGCGGACGTTTTTAGGGCCTAGGCCCCCTGCCACCAGCACAGGCCTGCTTGCCCGCTTCATTAGGGCCAACGTCAGGGCAAATGGGAACGGGCCTGCTTGCGGAACCGTTTTTGGGCGCTCGAGGACGAACCTGTCTACAGCCTCCGCGTAACGCTCGGGCACAGTTTCCGGCACGACCTGCAACGCCTTCCAGATTTCCGTCCTTTTAGGGAGCAGCGCCCTCATCTCAACGAGGAATTCCGGCTCTTCGCAGCCGTGAAACTGCAGGGCTACGGGAGCCGATTCAAGGAGCACGCGAACCAACGCGGCATCCGGGTTCGATAAAACAAACACGGTCCTTCTAGGGGCACACTCCGCGATTGCCAGCGCCTTGGAGCGCTCCACGCTCCTTGGGGTTCCTTGCACCTCGACAATGATGCCAATGTAAGAAATATTCCTTGTAACAAGCGCCCTCGCGTCTTCAAGGCGCGTCACGCCGCACACCTTCAGCTTCGCGGAGAACTTTTCGTCCATACGATCTTCCAAAGGTCCACGGGGTGGAGCTTATAGACGTCCTCTACACGAAGGCCCGATTTGGCTATCAGCGGCTCAAGCGCAAAATCGGGGTGCCATCCCAACTTCCTGCACAACGGAGCGAACGCCTTGAGAAGCACCAGAGACGCGGGATTTTCGCTCCGAAAATGGTTGATAATGACGATCGAACCCCCAGGCCGGGTGACCCTTTGCATCTCCTTGAGGATCTCATGCGGGTTGTCCGCCACCGAGACGACGTGGGCAACGATGCTGTGGTCAAACACGTTGTCTTTGAAAGCAAGCCGCCTTCCATCCATTTTTGCCAGCAGGACCGACTGGGCGTTGATCCCGGGAAGCTTGGCTTTTGCCCTGGCAAGCATGGCATCGAGCACGTCCACCCCGACCACGCGCACACCTGCCGGGTACAAAGGGAGAGAAATGCCAGTTCCTACGCCTACCTCGAGCACACTCTGCCCTGGAGAAAGCACAAGCTTTTCGATGACATGCCTCAGCCTTGGCAAAAACATCCTGCCAAAGACGGCGTCGTATATTTTTACGTACCGGCCGTAGGCCTTCTCTATGGCCTGGATGTCCACAGCGCCCCCATCAGTTCGCGGGCATGGGCTTCAAGCGCCCTTAGGTGTTCTTCCGACCGGGCCTCGATGTACATACGCACCACGGGCTCTGTTCCCGAAGGCCGAAGCAGGATCCAACTGCCATCCTCGAGGATCCATTTCGTTCCGTCGAGCCTGCTTACGGAAGCCATGCGGACACCTGCAAGCTCCTTAGGCTCTTCTTCGAGGATCTGCTGAAGGGCATCAGCCTTGGCCGGCTCAAAAGGCAGGTTGACCCTGCTTGTATAGAACGGGCCTGTTTGTAGCCAAAGGCTCTCTTGGAGCGATCTCAAGGGAACTGCGTTCCTACAGACGGCCTCCAGGGCAAGCAGGCAGGCTAAGATTCCGTCTTTCTCTGGAACATGACCCTTAAGCGAAAGGCCCGCGCTCTCCTCGCCTGCCAAAATAGCCCTTCCATCCCAAAGCGCCTGGCCCAAGTATTTGAACCCCACCTTGGTTTCGATAGCCCTTTGCCCGTGGAGCTTTGCGACTGCATCAATAAAATGCGAGGTGGCCACGCTTCTTGCCGCGTCTCCCTTCATGCCCTTTTGGGCGATGAGCTCGTGATACAAAAGACCCAGGAATACGTTGGGCAAAACAAACGTCCCGCCCTTATCGACAACCCCGTAACGGTCGGCATCGCCGTCGGTGGCGAGCGCGATATCAAACCCTTGCTCTTGGACGATCCGGACGGTTTCGGCAAGTTCTTCCGGAGCCGGTTCTGGCGCCATCCCGTCGAACGTAGGGTCAGGGTTTGCCCTTCTTACCTGGACCTTGACCCCTCTTGTTGTCAGGTAATGATCGAGGTGGCCCGCTCCCGTTCCGTGGAGGACGTCCACGAGCACTTTGGGCTTTGCGCGTTGAATGACCCCAACATCCAGGAAGGTATCGAGTGTGGCAAAATACGCCTCGGAAGGGTCAATAGGAACAACAAGGCTCTTTGTTGCCGCCTCTTCGAGGTCGAGCGTGGAAATCGAAGGGTCCCGGGAATAGATCTCTTGAGCAAGTACCTCTAACCTCTGGGTGGTCTCGGGTAGCGCGGGCCCGCCCCATTCGGGCGAGAACTTCAGGCCGTTGTAGATTGGGGGGTTGTGACTTGCGGTGATGTTGACGCCCCCTGCCGCGGAACGTCTCAGGATTTCATGCGCGATGACCGGGGTTGGGGTTGGTCTTTGGCACACGAAGCACGCAACCCCTTCGTGAGTAAGAACCCCAACGACCTCCCTGGCAAATTTTTCAGACAAGAACCGCGTATCGTAGCCAACGACCACACCTCGTCCTTGCATACCTTTTTCCTTCAGAAAGCAAGCAATGGCAAGCGAGGCAATACGGACGTTGGCAAACGTAAAGTCGTCTGCAATAATTCCACGCCAACCCGACGTTCCGAACGTGATTGGGCACGGCCTTGGCATAAAAGTAAGTCCTCCTTTAGAGTGGGGGTGCCATAAAGGCCGGAGAGATTGGCTTTGATATACTCAAACGAAGCACTCCCTCGATACGCCCGAGCATGTCCCCTGGAATTTTAAAACTTGCAGCCTTAGACGATGCTTCGATTTGCTTGGGGTTTCTGGCCCCGCAAAGTGCAGAAGTCACCCCTCCCTGCTCTATCGCCCACCGGACAGCGAAGGACCCGATATCCACGCCGATCTCCTTGGCCAACCCCTTAAGCCCTTCCACGGCCTTTAGATGCTCAAGAAAGGCATCCCCTTGGAATTTAGGGTCCACGCTCCTTAGGTCGCCGCTTGGAAATGTCGTTTCTTGCGAAAATTTGCCCGTCAAAAGGCCTCTGCAGAGAGGCCCATAGGCAAGGATTCCGATTTGATGCTCCCTGGCATAAGGGAGGGTTTCCGCTTCGATCTCACGCTCGAACAAGCTGTATGGAACTTGGTTGCTCGCAAGCGTTCCACCCCTGTCGAACGCCTCCATCTGCCCGGCATCAAAATTACTTACGCCAATTTCTCTGATTTTGCCGGCTTTTTTTAGCTTAAGCAAGGCATCGAGAGATTCTTCGAAAGGAGTGCTGAGATCCGGCCAATGGATCTGATAAAGGTCGATAGAATCGGATCGAAGCCGCCTTAAGCTCTGATCGATCTCCTCAAAAATCCGCTTGGGCGAGGAATTCCTCCGGATGCGCTCGTTTTCGTCCCACTCAAGGCCGCATTTGGTCGCCACAACAACCCGGCTTCGAGCCTTAGCCTCTGTAAGAGCCTGGCCGACAAGGGTTTCGGCATGGCCGAACCCGTACACGGGCGCCGTGTCAATCAGCGTGATTCCAAGGTCTATCGCCTTAAAGATGGCCTTCTTGGAGCTTTCATCTTCTGCACCGCCCCACATCCAGCCGCCCATGACCCAGGTGCCGAGCCCGACCACGCTGACCGAAATATCGCTCTTGCCCAGATGTCTTTGTTCCATCGCCTTCAGCCTTTTTCAGTGTGTTTCGTCGTTTAAGGACAAAACCCTTCCTATGGTATTTTAGCGCATATCCAAAAACGCCCCAACCCTCATCCCGCTTGACCGCACCCTCTCCATCTGGCAATTCGACGACAACAGCCCCCAGGCTCCAGCTCGAGCCCTACAAACGCTTCCGCCACGGCCGATGAAGAAGCACCAGCCTGGCATACGCTTTCTTTAAGAAGGGTCAGTCTTGACAAGGCAGATTGATTCGCCCATCATAATAGCTCAAACTTCCCCATGCTTGCGTAGGTCCCATCGTCTAGCGGCCTAGGACACTGGCCTCTCAAGCCAGAAACACGGGTTCGAAGCCCGTTGGGACCACCATTATTTGTAGGAAGCCTGCGGACGCTGCGCGACGACGGCGATGTCCGAAAACCCTGAAAGCCTTAAGGCGTCCATCACCTTGATGGCAAGCCCAAAATAGACCCCTTGATCCACAAACAGCGCGGCCTGCCCCTTCTCGACCTTTGGAGCCTCGTCAGCCAAGGCTTTTTGAAGCGTACTAAGGGTGCGCTCCTTTCCGTTGACAAGAATACGCCCGTCCTTGGGAAGCTCAACCCTTAAAACGTTCTTAACTCCCGCCTCCTTGGCCGAGCTCGCCTCGGGCAGGTCGAGCTTGAGGGCCGGTGCCATAGAGAAGTTCATGGTGAGCAAGAAGTAAATCATGAGGTTGAACACGACATCGATCAGCGGTGTCATCGACATTCCTTGGGAATCCCGCCGTCTTCGTCTGGTCCGAAGGTACATAGGTTTAGCGACTGGCCCGAATAAAGGCCTCGATACGTGCCTTTAGCTTGTCTGGCTCGATTACCCCTTCGATGAAGTCGGCCTTTTTTTGATCAGGGTCTTTCAACACAATCGTCGGATACGCAAGGACGAAAAGCGCGTCTTCCCTATGGATAGGCTTTACGGGGAACTTTAGGCCGGTTTCTTTCGCGTAGGCTTTGGCGGCGTCTTCCGAAGCACCCACGGCGTAACCCACAATTTCCACGCCCTCCATCTTAAAGTTCTTAAGGTAATCGGCCATCTTTGCACATGCAGGGCAACCCACTGAGAAATAATACTCTACGATGGCAACCCTTGTGCCGGATACTCCCGGTTCCGGAAAGAAACAAAAAAACCATGCCAACGTAAGAATGGCAAACAATTGTACGTGTGCTCTTCGAAGCACCGCTTATCCCCCCTGTGAATTGGTTAAGTTATGGTTTGCGCCTTTTTACATTGCATAAGGAAACTCAAGAAACGTGCGCAATCTTTGGAGTCACGCGTACCTTGATAATCCTTTGCAATCCAACCTGCTCCACGACAAACACGGCGCTGTCCGTATCCAGCCGTTGTTTTTCTTGTGGCATATCCTGGAACGCCTCGAGCAAGTAGCCGGCGAGCGTGCTGGCGCGCTCCTCTGGCAATCCAAGCTCAAGCATGCGGTTTAAATCTTTGATCGACAAATCGGCGTCTACCAGGAAAGAGCCATCAGGCAAGCGCCTGACCCTCTCTAAATCTCTGTCGAACTCGTCGAAAATCTCCCCCACGATCTCTTCCAGCAGGTCTTCTAACGTGACCAACCCGACGACCGTCCCGTACTCGTCCACAACGATCGCCATCTGAAGCTTCTTTGCCCGCATCTCGCGCAAGAGCTCGTCGGTGCGCTTGACCTCGGGAACAAAGAACGCCTCTTTCAGCAGCGGAGCAATGGTGGGGTGCTGCCCTAGGGCCATGGCAAGCAGCAGGTCCTTAATGTGCAGGATCCCGACGACGTTGCTGATATCCTCCTGATAAACGGGAAACCTCGAAAAGCCTGTCTCCTTCGCCTTGCGAAGAGCATCCTCGACCGGAGCGTCCAGCTCTACCCCCACCATTTTAGCCCTGGGAACCATAACATCCACAACCCGCGTTTCCGAGAGCTCGAGAACGTTCAGGAGCATCAAGCGCCTTTCCTTTGCAAACGCGCCCACCTTGCCGCCGTAGAGCAGCAAATAACGAATTTCATCCTCGGAAATCGTCGGCCTAAGTTCCAACGATACCCCGCCAATCGTCGTGAGCAACATCCTTGAGATTGCCGTGGTACACCAGGCAGCGGGCATAAGAAGCAGGCGGACAACCTTAAGAAAAGGGACCAGGGCAAGGCCAATAGGTTCGGCATGGAACAACGCGTAGCTTTTAGGGGTTACCTCCGAACAAACAAGGATTAGGAAAGTCATCAGCACCGCCGCGTAAACCACGCCCTGCTCCCCGAACACCTTGATCAACAACGAGGCGGCAAGCGAGGAGGCGAGAATGTTGGTGATGTTGTTGCCTACCAAAATGAGGCCGATGACTTCGTCTGGGCGCTTTAGCATGCCAAGAAGCGATTTCGCGCGAAGGTTGCCGTCTTTGGCGAGCTTATTCAACCGGACACGGTTCATGCCCACGAGCGCCGTCTCGAGGGCGCTGAAAAGCCCCGAAAGAACAATGCAAGCCAAGATAGCGATCCCATAAAAGGCCTCATGGGACAAGGCTCAATCTCCTTCTTTCGACTGGCCCGTGCGAAACCTTGACAATAAAGCTCGCATTTTCCAGCCCGCTTAGGCCATCCCGGCGGAACGAGGCGAAGGGAACGTGAAGGCGCCTGGTACAAAGCCTTAGGGTATCTATCTGAACACTCGGAACACCCGCGCGCTCGAGCAGCAGGCGGCTTGCCATGCCAAGATCTAGGTAGATTTTGGCATTTCGTTTTTCAAGGCAGCCAGAAAGCCCCTTTTCGTGGAATACCGAGGCCACATCTTGTTGGATTTCATAACAACATGGCCCGATGTGCGGACCAATCGCAACAATGAGCCGCCTCGGCGGAACCCCTAGGTCTTTTTCGAAACGCTCTACGAGCCGGCCTTGAATATCGCGGGCCGTTCCTTTCCATCCGGCGTGAACGCAAGCTACCGCGTGCGAAACCGGGTCAAGGGCAAGCAGCGGGACACAATCCGCGGTACGTACAACAAGCACTACTCCTGGAAGGTTCGTAATCAGCCCATCCGTCCGGGGAACCCGAACGGAACTCTCTTTGCCTGTAAGCATCGCCTGCGTCACAACCTGGATGGTATCGCCGTGGACCTGCTCCATCCATACAAGCTTTCTGGCTCCATGCCATAAAACATCGGGCTTTGGCAAAAAGGCTTGCTTTCCGAGAAATCCGTGGATATTGCCCCTGAATGCCGCCAAACACCCGGAGCGATACCAAAGAGGGGGTCGATTCACCTTAACCCTCCTCGATCCTCCGCAAGAAGCCATAAAAGCAAAGAAAAACCGAACGGTAGCGGGGCCTCCACCTCAATCTCGGCCTTCGTGACCGGATGCCGAAAGGCAAGCTGCCGAGCATGGAGAAGCTGCCCCTCAATCGCCTGGAAGGCCTCCTTGAGGGCGTTTGGCAACCTCTTTGGCAAGGCGGCCGTCTTCGGACCGTAGAGCCAGTCGCCTACAATCGGATGGCCGATTGCGGCCGTTTGCACCCTAAGCTGGTGGGTACGCCCGGTATGTGGCCGTAGCGAAACGAGGCTTACAAAATCAAAGCTTTCAAGCAGGCTGTAGGTAGTGAAGGCCGACCGGCCCTTCCCCCTCCCCGGCCTCGTCGTGAAACGCGTGCCCACTTTTTGCGACCTTGAAAGCATGTTGGCCATCTCGCCCGTCGGGTTACTCGGCTCTCCCCAGACGAGCGCAACATACTCCTTTTTCACGGTTCGTGCGGCAAACTGCCTCGATAGGCAGATGTGTGCTTCAAGCGTCTTGGCGACCACAAGCGCCCCGGAGGTATCCTTATCTAAGCGGTGGACAATGCCAGGCCTAGTAGGCTCGCCCACGTGAGCCAAAGAGGGGTACATATCGCTTAAAAAATCCACAAGAGTACGTACGGGCCTTCCGGCTCCAGGGTGGACGACGAGCCCTTTAGGCTTGTTGAGGACAAGCACGTGCTCATCCTCGTACAGAACGCCGAAAAGGGGCACTCTAGGGCCGGCCGGAGGCTTGGGCTCTTCCGGCCAAGGAAGGATATGGAGCTGCTGCCCGGGCTCCACCCTTTGCGCGGGTTTGGACGCAAGCTTCCCCGCCACCTTCACCAGCCCCTTGGCGATGGCGCGCTGAACGCTAGCCCTGGAAGCAAAAGCCCCTGTTTCGGCAAGCACGGCATCTAGCCGGCCTGGCCTAGCGGCCACGAGAACAACCCCAAGCACCGTCGAACTCGTATCGAGGGTTGCTCCCATCGGCCCATCCTTACAAAGAAACTCCGGAATCCGCCCCTAGGACGGCCGAAGCCTCTTTGATATCTCGCTGAATCTGCTCGGCAAGCGCCAAGGGGGAAGGAAATAGCTTTTGGCCCCTTAAGAATTTAAGGAACTCGAAAGACAGCTGCCGCCCGTACAAATCGCCTTCGAACCCAATGAGGTGGACTTCCAAGCTCAGGCGCTCGTCGTCAAAGGTAGGTTTTTGTCCAATGTTTGCCACAGCCCTGTATGTCTTGCCCTCCACGCGGGCAAACCCAGCATAAACCCCAAGCATAGGGGTATATTTCTTTGGGTCGAGGGCAAGGTTTGCCGTAGGGCATCCAAGGAGCCTCCCCCTGCCCTCCCCGCGCTCAACGACTCCATATACAGTGTAAGGCCTGCTCAAAATCTTCGCCGCCTTCTCGGCTTCACCCTTCGATAAAAGCTCCTTGATCCAAGAAGAGCTGATCGGCCGTCCAAAACAACAGACCATTTCCGGAGTATATACGCGAAAACCATACAAAGCGCCCATTCTCTCGAGCATGTGGATGTTTCCGCGCCGCCCACGGCCAAAGCAGAAGTCTTTCCCGACAACAAGCCACTTGGCCTTGAGAGCACCGACGAGGACACGCTCGACGAACGCCTCGGCGGATACCTGGGCAAATTCCATTCCAAATGTCTGGAGCCAAACCTTTGGAATGCCGAGCGAGGCCAACAACTCGAGCTTTTCAGGAAGGGGCGTAAGGTAGCGGTGGCCTGCTTTTGGGTTGAATACCTCCCTTGGGTGAGGATAGAGCGTATAGACCCCAAACGGGCACGAGACGGCCAATTCTTTGACCTTCGCGATCACCGCGAGGTGGCCGAGGTGCACACCGTCAAAGTTTCCGATGGCCACCACGTGCCCGTTTGATTCAGGGGAAAGTCCTTCAATGTCGGCAGGAAGGGTAAGCACCTCCATCCCTTCAGGTGCCCTTAACCCGCCTGATATCCTCGTCCCTCCCCATGACAAAAAGGTAGTCCGAATCTTTGATCACGAACGAACCGTCGGGGATGGGAT